>Ga0207026_1103_pt1 | contig 15091 bp, 15 predicted proteins | sample Alteio_BWMinCont_42_FD_153274 | JGI IMG/M metagenome (GOLD analysis project Ga0207026, IMG submission 153274) | Enriched cells from forest soil in Barre Woods Harvard Forest LTER site, Petersham, Massachusetts, United States -... | ecosystem: Environmental > Terrestrial > Soil > Temperate forest >...
ACACCCAGGTCTTCGACTTTCTTGAAACTTCTGGCTGTCTACGCCAGCAAGGCAGGCGAAGGATGGGTGATCGCGGCGGTTGGAGCAGTTGCATCGCTCTTATTATTTTTGCGGCGCCGTTTTAGCGCCAGCCTAAGTGTATTTTTCGTTGCCGCAACAGGATTACTCACTGGCGCCGCTGCAACCATCATCCGCAGCTTGCTGGGGCGCACTCGGCCCACTTCCCATGAGCTGCAAGGATTTTACGGTGTGTGGCATGATTCGCACTGGATCATCGGAAAATATGAGTTCGGCGCCTTTCCTTCGGGCCACGCAGCGACCGTGATCGGACTGGCAACGGCAGCCTGGCTAATCGATCGCAGGCTCGGGACGCTGGCGGCTCTCTACGCGCTGCTGGTCAGTTGGTCGCGGATTGCCCTGGGCTGCCATCATTTTTCCGACGTGGTGGCCGCCGGGATTCTAGGAATCTATGGGGCCCAATTGATTTCAGCGCGGCTGGGTCCCAGCGTTTATTCACTGGGCCAAAGTCTGCAGAGCGCGTGGCTGGCTCGCAAGCAGGCTTTGGGATCTTCCCCCGAAGAGGGATAAGCTTGGGCAGCGCCATCGCAAGTCGTTGCGAGCCGAAATCCTCAATGCGTTCACCGCCGCGGCGCAAGTTGCTTAAGCACTGCCTGTGTTATTCAGTGTCTTCAACTCCAGTTTGCTAGCTGTCGGAATTGGAGGCGAATTGCTCGATAACGCCGGCGCGCCAGTGCTCGATGCGGTTCTTAACACCTGCGGCTGCGAGGTAACCATGATCAAAAGCCGGCAGTGGGCAGGGCGAAGGTTCGGTGGCGAGCTGGTGTTCAAGAACGTCGGCGACATGAACGGCGGTCAGAGCACTGAATTCAATATGCTCGCTGCGGGAAGGGGAGTGATGAAAGGCGACGGCCTCGACCATCGTGACCGGCAATCCCCACAGGCTCAGGAGGTAGGCGGCCAAACCCGAATGGTCGGCGCCGAAGATTTCGAGTTCGGCCTTTTCCGAAGGCAACTGCTGCTCACGAGCCAGAGCGAGCGCTTTCTGGAAACGATCAGGCATGCTGTCGGCGAGCATAAGCTTGCCAAGATCGTGCAACATACCTGCGATATGAGCCTCTTCGACATCGGCAGGCTCGGCATGCTCGAGTTGCATGATGGTTTGAGCAATGAACCCGCTCCTCACGGTGTGGTCCCAAAGCTGGGTAATGGAAAACTCCTTCAATTTAATATGCTCGAAGGATCGGAAAATATGCGCCGAAAGGGCGAGTGACCGCACGGCGGACATGCCAACGAACTGCACGGCTTCGAAAGGGCTGGCGGCTTTGGTGGCGCGACCGCCGGCGGCGGAGTTGGCAATCTGCAGCAGCTTGGCCGTCATGCTTGGATCTTCGGCGATGATTTGCGCGAGGCGTTCAATGGACGGATCTTCGCTGCCAAGTTCCTTCATGATCTCGTGGTAGACTGAGGGAAAACTGGGCACAACGCGCATCTGTCCCACCAACGCCTGGAGTTTTTTGTCTTTCAGATAAGCATCCAGATTGCCGAGCCGGGACAAGGTCGCTTTGAGCGCCTTCACGTCGAATGGTTTGGCCAGGAACTGGTGGGTCGAGTCGAGACTGCGCGCGATCTCGGATTGATCGCTCAAACCGGACAGAAGGATACGCGAAGAGCCAGGATAGAGTTGCCTCACGACACCCATCAGTTCGATGCCGTCCATCCCCGGCATTCGCATATCAGAAACGACGACCTCGAAAGGAGATTGATCCATGAGGCCCAACGCTTGCCGAGCATCTGCGGCGGCCACCGCTTCCCACGAGTCGTTTTCCGCCTCCATCATCATCAGATACATCTGCCTGAGCAGCGGGTTGTCCTCCACGAATAGAATGCGCTTTTTCATGGTCAATCGAGCCAGCTGAGCGAATTGAATGTGAAATGGGCAGGCGCTTTTAAAAGTCTAAAAGGCGCAGGCTGTTGGCCGCAGGTCACTTCATTTTGCCAAAAGCATTGGCAGGTGGCCGCCTTTCCGGGAATTCATTGTTGGTTGGGGCAAAGGTAAATCCGAGAATATCAACCACAAGGGGCAAATAGTGCTATTCGACAATCTTAGGCACGATAAAGAGACCGTTGGCCTGTGCCGGAGCATTGCGCATCGCTTCCTCGTGACTCATCGAGGGCTTAATCTCGTCCGGTCGGGTAACATTGATCAGGGGGAAAGCATGTGCAGTTGGCTCGATGCCGGTGACATCTACCTCTTTGAGTTGCTCGATATAGCCAAGGACGTTTGCGAGTTGGGCACCGAATTTTTGCGCTTCTTCGGGAGACAGCGACAGACGAGCGAGGTGCGCAACATAATTCACATCTATATCAACAGCGGCCATAGTTCCAAGCGGGATAAGAATCTGCGCTGCAGGCCGGACTCTTACTCTTCGTCAAACTTGCGTTTGATCAGTGTTTCGATCTCGGCGAGAGCCTGAGGGGCGTCCTGGCCTTCGGCGTAGACGGTCAGTTTACTTCCGGGTCCAGCGGCCAGCATCATAAGGCCCATGATACTTTTCCCATTCACTTTTTCCCCGTCTTTCTCGACGAAAATGTCGCAGGAAAAGCGATTGGCAGTTTTGACAAACATGGCAGCAGGCCGGGCATGGATGCCCAGCTTGTTGGAGACCAGGAAATCTTTGGTCATGGTTGAATCGCTGCCGCCTAACTTCTTCGCACTCATCTGCCTTGCAAGCATAAGTACCCGAAGGGCATCGGTTTTGCCACTAAAATCTAGGATTGTGTCGGCGGGAGTTCAAAATGAGACTTGGTGTGGGAACAAAATGAGACTCGGTTCCGTGGTTTGTATGCGTGGAGCTAACTCGTTGATCCACGTACGGATGCATAGTCCTGGACGCGCCTGTTGGCGAGGGCGGAGCGAGTCCGTTACGCGGTGGTGACCGGCGGCAACGCGAGCGAGACTCGGAAGCCCGTTGCCGCCGCTCGCTCGCCCTCGCCAACAGACGGCGCTACTACCTGCGTTTTGCCGTGAACACCGAGGGTTTGTGGCCCTGCCCGCCGGGCTAGAGAACAGTGGAAGACTGAGTCTCATTTTGTTCCCCCCGGCAGTCTCATTTTGTTCCCGCCCTGACACTAAAATCTAGGATTTGACTTAGGTTAAGCGGATTTCAGAGCTTGGCAGCGGCGGCCATGCGGGAAATCAAACGATCATTGAGCTCTTTGGCAGCGTTGTAGCCGGAGGATTTGAGCTTCGTTTGAAACGCCGCAACTTCGATCAGGCGAGCCAGGTCGCGGCCTGGCCGCACTGGAATGGTAATGTGGGGGACATCGATGCCCAGAATATTGACATATTCCTGTTCCAGCCCTAGCCGATCGACATCCTCTACTTCGTTCCATGATTTGAGAGTGATCACGAGGTCGACGCCCTTTTCATGGCGGATGCTCTTTACGCCGAACATAGCCGCAACATTAATGATCCCGATGCCGCGCACTTCCATGTGGTTACGCGTGACCTCGGCGCTGGTGCCAACCACCTGCCGTCCGTCCACCAACGTTACCTTTGTGATGTCATCCGCCACGAGACTGTAGCCCCGCTCGATGAGCGCCAGGACGCTCTCGCTCTTGCCGATACCGCTTTCGCCGCGCAGGATTACACCCACGCCAAGGATATCCACCATGCTCCCCATCTCGGTTCCTCGCGGAGCGAACATCATTTCCAGCGCCAGAGTCGCCATGTTGATCAGCTTCATTGTCACCATCGGGCAACGAAAGATTGGTACTTGGGCCTGCTCGGCCGCTTTCAGAAACAGTTTGTCCGGATGCAGATTGCGCGAAAAGATGACGCACGGCAGTTTGAAGGAAAAAAAGGTCTGGTAACGTTGCATCCGTTCTTCGTCAGAGAGCGACTTCAAGAAGAAGGCCTCAGCGTTACCGATCGCCTGGACTCGTTTGAAAGCAAAATAGCGAGTGAACCCGGACAGCACCAACCCGGGCCGATTGACGGTGGGCTCTCGGATGACGCGCTTGAGGCCGCTGGCGCCAGCCAGGAGGCTCAGTTCAAGGTTGCTGGCGTGCTCGGTGTAGAAACGTTCGACAGTGACGACATCGCGTTGCATGGTGAGTGGTTAGAGGTACGGTGTTGGGTGTTGCGTGTTGCGTGCGAAGGCGCATGGTAATGAGTTTACAGCTCGAGGTTGACGAACCACGAACCACGTAACACGTTCACATATTGAACTCAGGCCCAAGATAGATTTCCCGCGCTTTGGGATCATTTGCCAAAAACTCAGCTGTTCCTTCAACCAGGACCTGGCCCTTGTGAATGATATATCCGCGATCAATCAGCTTAAGCATCTCACGCACACTGTGATCGGTGACGAGGATGCCAAGGCCGCGGTTCTTGAGCCGTCGTACGATTTTTTGGACTTCGTAAACGGCAATGGGATCAATTCCGGCGAACGGTTCATCCAACAGAAGCAGCTTGGGACTGGTCACGAGGGCGCGAGTGATCTCCAGGCGCCGCTTTTCGCCGCCGCTCAGGGTGTAGGCCTTGTTCTTTGCCAGGCCCGTCAGGTCCAGTTCATCCAGCAAATACTTCAAGCGCACAAATCGCTCCTGGCGTTTCATGCGGCAGGTTTCCAGGATAGCCAGGATATTCTGCTCGACCGTGAGCTTGCGGAAAATAGAGGGTTCCTGGGTGAGGTAACCGACTCCAAGCCGAGCCCGCTTGTGCATTGGAAGCCGGGTGATAGGTGAGTCTTGAAATCTGACCTCGCCGGCATCGGGCTTGACAACGCCTACGACCATATTGAATGTGGTGGTTTTACCCGCACCGTTGGGCCCCAGCAACCCTACAATCTCGCCGGGGCAAACATTGATCGAGACACCGTTGACTACCAGGCGATGCCGGTATTCCTTAACCAGTTTGTCTGTGGCTAGCAACGGCTCCATGTGGCCGGAAAGGCCCAGTGCGTCAGTAACTGTGCTCAAAAGATTTGGATCTGTTCGCTGCTCGAGCATGCGATTCTTCGATAGGTCAATGCGCCACAGCCATTATTTCGTCAGTTTACTATTCGGCAACAGCAATGTGTTGGTGTTAGAGGCTGGAGCCGAGCCCTGAATTTTGTATTCGCCTCCGGGCAGGGTCCACTTGTCCCTCGCCCGATCCCAAATGACAACTGGGTTCTGAACGGTGCCGTTAGTGCCTTCGAGAAAAGCCGGCGTGCCCGTTAGTCTCAATTGGTCGACAGCCTGAGGGCCATTGGTGGACGTATTGAAGGAGCCGAACGAATACACCGCTTTGTCGCCGGTGCCATGTATTTTGCCTTTCTGGGTCAGGAGGTTGAAATCGACATTTCCTTCCGCGACCAGGTTCGTGGTGCCCGCGGTGGGCAGTTGAACGGTGAGCTTTTCGCAGGACCAGTTCATCTCCGGATGAGTGGCATAAACTCCGCCTCGGAACACCGAAGTGTTTGTCCGTAGCGTGTACTCTTCGCTATAAATCTCGGCGATCTGGTTCGTTCCGGCCTTTGCGGGACGGCTGGTCGTGGTCTTATTCGTGGAGGCTAGCTGCCCGGCCAATTCATTGGCGGGTAGCCGTAGCAGCGCGTTACCGCACACCTGCATTTCGTTTAGCTCTGTGTTCAGACGCAACAGGTCGCCTTTGCCGTCGCGCGAGCCGGCGCGCCATGTGGGATTTTTGGAAATCTCCAACGTGGCATTGGTACGGGTATAAACGGCGCGACCGCCGGTGAAGTGCTTGTCCTCTTCATCGATAATGACATCCTTGTCCGCGATAATCGTCCGGAGTTCGTTCGTGCTGCCGAAGTTAGCGGTCATCTGGCTGCAGGTCATCTGGGTCCGAACCGCTTTATCGAAGTATTCATCGAGCCGGACCCGGTCGTGAAACGTCGCGAAATTGGTTCGAATCTCGTAGTGGTCGCAAACGATCTCAATCCAGTGTGGCGCGGTACTCGAAGGCCTTTGGGCTGGGGAATTGGAAAATGCCAGGAATCCCGCGTCACCGACCGCTTGGCCGGGCAATTTGAGCCAGGCATTGCCATTGACTTGGAATATGCGGTTGGTCCGGTCGATGATTAACTCGTCGCCGCGTCCTTCGCGCTTCTGGGCACGCCAAGTGGCGCGCTCCGTGATGCGAGCCAGGCCGGTATCAGGAGCATAATTCAGGCGGCTTCCAGTGGCGTGCAAACCGTCGCTGTAATAATCGATAACGACGTCCCGTTCGGCGACCAACCAGCGCATCTGGCGTTCGTCCATCGGCACATTGGCGGTAAGAACTGCGCTGCTGAGGGCCAAATTGGTTCCATTCACCCGGACGTTGTCTTGCCAAACCCCGAGACCAGAGCTGCCATCGTAATTGAATCGATCTGATAAGATCGTGAGGGGTCCGGTATCGGGATGGCTTGTGTCCTCTCGGTTGGTGGAAGAGGCTTGGAGCAGATCAGCCTGGATTAGCGTATGAACCCTATTGGAGACGACCAGGCTGGAGTTGGTCTGCTGGAAAAAAAAGCCTTCGCCTTCGATCCTGAACTTTCCATCGGCCGTCTGCATCTGGAGCGGGCCGTCTGAGTTGACGGAGTGGTTAGTCGAGTTATAAAAACAGTGCTCAGCTCGCACCAGCAATTGCAGCGTATTTGTCGTGGTGAAAATCTGCAAGGTGACTCCGTTCGAGAGCAAAGCGCCGCCAGGCACGAGCAAGGCTTTGCCAGCTTCGAGCAATGATTTGGTCTGTTTTTCATAGGGCGACGGGTACGGCTCGGCGACTTTGAACCCTTTCATTGCGCCGAAACTCTGGGCGCGCGATACGACCGTAAAAAAAGGAGATAAGCCGGCCAAGACGGTCAAAAGACACAGAACGCTTGTTTCCACGAAGAAATGGCCAAGGCGAGAATTGGTCCGCACGGCGACACAAGGGTACTGACGGAAGATGCCACCAACAGCGCCAAGGGTTGGAGTGTTACCAAGTCCTGAAAGCTGCCTCGAGTTTGGGCGCGGCATTCTATCGCACGGCCCAATAGACCCTCAGCAGGTTGGACAGGAGCTTCGCCATGTCGGCAAGCGCAATCATGTTGGGTCCGTCGCTCAGGGCGCTTTCCGGTTGTGGGTGGGTTTCAATGAAAACTCCATTGGCGCCGGCCGCAATAGCGCACCGTGCTAGAACCGGGGCAAATTCCCGTTGCCCGCTGGATTTGTCCCCTCCAGCGCCAGGCAATTGCACCGAGTGGGTGGCATCAAAGATCACGGGAAACCCGAAACGGCGCAGGATGGGTATTGAGCGCATATCAGCGACCAGGTTGTTGTAGCCGAAAGTCGTGCCACGCTCGGTAATGAGGATGCGCTGCCCTCCTGCCGCCTTGGCCTTCCCAGCCACTTGGCCCATTTCCTGTGGGGAAAGAAACTGCCCCTTCTTCAAATTTACGATCTTGCCGCTGTGAACGGCGGCCAGGATGAGGTCTGTTTGCCGGCAAAGGAAGGCCGGGATCTGGAGAACATCCACGACCTCAGCCGCAGCCAGGACCTGGGCCTCCGTGTGCACATCCGTGAGGATTGGCACGCCTGTCCTGGCACGTACTGTCGCAAGGATGCCCAACCCTTTGTCGAGCCCCGGGCCACGGAAAGATTTTGCGGAGGTCCGGTTGGCTTTGTCGTAGCTGGCCTTGAAGATGTAGGTAATCCCCAGCTTCTCACTGAGTTGCCGTAGCTTGGTGGCGACCTTCAAGCAGAGTTCCTGGTTCTCGATAACACACGGCCCGGCAATCAGCGTCAATCTGTTCGGTGTCGTCAAGAATTTCCAAAGACCAGCGTCCGTTATCACGGCAACGTCTTACCAGCCAGGGTCCCGAAAGTAAACCACCGATGCCGCGTCCACTCTCCCCAGGTCTGCTCATATTCGCGCTCAGATTCCGCATCTCCAAAAAGCCGCCGTTGGCATTTTGCCCAAGAACAGGTAAATTTCCTCAGGATTCGAAAAATTCGTATGGACAACCAAAAGTTCACGGTTTTGCTCGTCGAGGACGATTTGAATGACATCTTCCTGGTCAAACGAGCGTTCCGGACCGCTCACATCCCGAACCCGCTCCAAGTAGTCACCGACGGCGAGGAGGCGATGAGCTACTTGCGGGGCGACGGTAAATACGCCGACCGCGAGGCGCACCCGTTGCCGAAGCTTATCGTCATGGATATTAAAATGCCCCGGCGAAGCGGTTTCGAAGTTCTGGAATGGGTTAAAGGCAATGCTCGGCCGCTACGCCTGATCCCAGTCGTCATTGTTTCCGCCTCGGACAATGCCTCTGACATTAACCGAGCCTACGAGCTAGGTGCCAATGCATACATGGTCAAGCCGATGAATTATCGCGCAGTCGAGCACCTCTTCGAGTCCATTACTCACTATTGGGGTTTGGAATGCGCCAAGCCGGAATTGGAAGTGGCGTAAGCCGTTGCAGGCAGCAGGCTCCAAACAAATTCAATTCGCGAAGGATTTGAAAACTGAGACAGCCGAGCGGTTGAGGAAGGTTTCTGGTCTTTTTGGTAGCCTGAAGGCCCGATTCGTTTCGGCCTTCGCAGTCTTAATCTCGCTGAGTCCGGTCGCCAGTCCTCTGCAACACCCCAAACGGCTCCTCAACTCATATCAGGTGGATCTCAACCCATTGTTTAAATGGTGGACTAAACACGAAGGACCCCGGCCCCTCTCCTCCTGGGTTCATATCACCGGCTCGATCGCGGGCACCAACGCGGCCGGATGGATACTTGAGGCGCAAGTCGAGGGGGCGGATAAGAGGGAGGTGAGCAATCGCGCGGCCCCGACCCATGACTCTACGAAAATCATCCTTAGAACTCCACCGGTGGAGGATCTAGCTGAGTTCCAAGGTCTCAGCTCCAGGCTGGCCGCTCTCAACACCCAACGATCAACACTTGCAACCGAGGAGAGCCAGGATAAACAGCGAGAGCAGGCCGTCGCGGCGCAACAGCGAGCAGCACGCGGCAACCGCGCACGGGTCTTGTCCCTGGAAGATCGGCAACTCAAGCAAGCTGAAAATGATGCGAAGGCCAGTCAAAAACCTCTCGATCAACAAATCCAAGAGCTTAAGTCCAAGCTGGCGGTCTATGGCAGCACCGATCACTACACTGTCGACTGTTTCGCTCTGGATTTGCAAGCTGATTACGAACACCTGCCAGTCTATGACCACGGTCGCATTATGCAGTAGCCGTCACAGTCTAGTCGACTGCGCAACATAAGTAAGCCCCGGTCCGCCGCTTATCTCAGCGCGCATGGGTTTGCCTCTTGTCATTGCGAAAGGCCATCACGAGTGCCGGGATTGCACCACGCCGTGGTCGGCATGAGGGATCGTGGTATCGCTGTGCCTCGTTGTCCCTGTTGGCCTGCATAGCTCCAAGTCACCGGTTAAGGCAATTCTCTGCGTGGTCCCAGAAAATGCTACAAAACGCCCATCCGGGGTCATGTCGACGTGCTGGTCTTTATCGGGAAACGCCGTGTTGTCGCCAGGGACTGGTTGTTCACCGCGATAACTCGGGCCTCCGAAACTGTAGTGTTGGGCGGTTCGCCGTCCGTTCTGGACGAAGCGGTGGCACTTCCCACAACGCGAGTAACGGGTTTTCCAACCAGCTGGAGAGCGTGCAATCGAGGAAGCACGACTGTGGAACAGTCGCTTGCAAAATGTTCACCACCGACGATGGTTTGAGCGTGCTCGAAAAACCTACAGCGCTCCGCGGACGTGGTGCACAAGAGAACCCACAGAACCGATTTGAAAAGCTTCGGCTCGAGCGAGACGAGGATTGGAATCCTGAAGACGATCCCTCTCCCAAAACCCAGTTTTTGCGAGACCTGTCGCAAACGATAATCACCTACAATGACAGCCCCGATATTTGGTTCCGAGCCAGTATCAACAGTTTTAGGGGCTGTGAACATGGGTGTTCGTATTGCTACGCCCGGCCCACACATGAGTACCTCGGTTTCTCTGCAGGCCTTGATTTCGAAAGCAAGATCATGGTCAAAGAAAACGCGCCCGAACTCCTAAGGCGCGAGCTCACATCACCAAAATGGAAGCCACAGGAATTGGCCATGAGCGGCGTTACAGATTGTTACCAGCCAATCGAGCGCAAGCTGCAGATAACTCGTCGGTGCCTTGCAGTTTTGGCCGAATTCCGGAACCCGGTCTCGATTATCACGAAAAACCTTCTGGTCACCCGCGACCTCGACCTACTCCGAGAGCTCGCAGCCTATCAGGCGGTGCAGGTCAACATTTCGATAAACTCCCTTGACGCTGAACTTGCCCGCAAACTCGAGCCCAGAGCGTCATCTCCCAAGCAGAGGCTTGCAGCCGTGGAGACGCTCTCGAAAGCCAGCGTCCCGGTTGGTGTATTGGTCGCGCCGGCCATCCCTGCCCTGAACGATCATGAAATCCCAGCGGTTCTAGCAGCGGCGAAAGCCGTCGGTGCCGCTTGGGCGCATACTGAGATGCTGCGGCTTCCGCTGACAGTCGCGCCTGTTTTCCAAGAGTGGCTCGAACGCAACTTCCCGCAGAAAAAGGACAAGATCCTTAGTCGTATTCGAGCGATCCGTGGGGGTAAACTGAATGATCCGCGCTTCGGTTCACGGATGCGTGGGGAGGGAATCTTTGCGGACCAGATCGCGCAAATTTTCCATGTCTCCCGCCGCAAGGTCGGTTTGCCTGAGAATGGCCCAGAATTGTCCACCGCAGCTTTCCGCAGGCCGGTAGGGCCACAGATGGCCCTTAATCTCTGAGCTGACCACCCAATTCGTCCAACTCAATCTATGCTTAGCGAAAGGATCGAGACGGGTTACGTTTCCAACCCTCGGACAGCGGCATAACGGATTGTTATTATGTCAGGTGCTCGTCTCTCCTCTGCCGGGAAGATGGCCAATTGGGACTCGCGTTTTAGCCTTGCGCACTGCGATTGGAGCATAATTCGAACTGAATAAAAGCTTGGGAATTGCCGTCTTTTTGATAGGAAGCGGTGATAATTGCTGAAGGCTCGTTCGTTTCGTCCTGTACGATTGGCTGGGACAGGGCTCAGCAAAACGGCCCTGTTCAGAGAGGAACCGACGATGGCTAGTCTCTGTTTGTTGGATGAAAACGGGATCACCTCCCGGCGGTGGGAACTCGGCGATAAGCCGCTCGCAGTTGGGCGTGGAAAGTCATCGGATATAGTAATCGAGGATGCCACGCTTTCGCGGCGTCACTTTGTGGTCGTGCGTGAAGGTGCAAATTACCTGCTAAGGGATCTCGACTCGCAGAATGGGACTTGGGTTGACGGCCGCAGGGCACAATCAACCAAACTTCGCCATCACGATTGCATTTTAGCCGGCCGAACGATCTTCATGTTTAATGAACACGCCGACGCTGTGCCCGCCGGCTCGACGAAACAAACGGAACTCGTCAGCAAGACGCCGGTGCTCCCGAGGGTTACTGGAACGGCGTGGTAGTGCTGAAGTTGGCTGTGCAGACCTTGGTACCGTTGGTGCCGGACGGATTTACGATCCAGGACATTTGGGCTTCGATGGTCGCATGCGTAATACCGTTTGTGTCGGTTAGGAAGCGCTTCACCGTAAAGGCAGCTCCCATGGAGTGGGTGTTAAAGGAGGTATAGGTGGTGTTCTGTTGGGTGTAGATGTAATCGAGCCGCCGCACCTCGGTTTGGGTGGCATTGGTGGCGGCGCTCCGGCCTAGCGTCGGATCACTGCCAAAGTACAATCCGAACAGGTTGGCCAGCGTGCTGCCGGTACTTGCATTGACCACGTCGATAGTATCTCCCAGGCCGCTGCTCTGCAGATGGTAAACCAACACTATCGAGCTGGGACTGATTCCCCCTGCCCGTGCGGCATCCTGAAGCAGGATTTTGTCCGTTACAGGCGTGGCGACAAAATTTCCCGTACCGTTGGTCTGGTAGCATGTGCCTTGAAACGTAAGGCGATACAAAAAAGGCGATTGAGCGTGGGTGCTAAACTGAGAAACAGCAAATAGAGCTATCGCCGTCGCCAGATGCCTGGTCAAGTTCATGGCAAATAGGGTAGAGTTCAACGCTTGTTCTTCTATGGGGTTTTGGCAGCAAACTGAGAACTTCATTACTCCACGGGTTTCCCCCCCTTGTCGTGCCCTTGGCAGTGAAGTAATAGAGCATCGTTCCGTGGCATGTCATCGAATTCGAAGCACCATGGCGATGAAAATGAAAGCAAACCTTGACTTCGGTAGCGGCCTATTTCGACCCGCATGCCTGCTGCTGTTGCTAACGGCTGTGAGCCCGGCGAGCTGCCCCTCTTCATTGGCGGTAACCGGGTCCGTAGTCGCTTGGGGAGGGGGCCAAACCAACCTGCCTGGTGGATTAACCAATATTATATCCATTTCGACCGGACTGGATCATGGTCTCGCCCTTGCGGCAAATGGAACCGTTGCAGCGTGGGGTTACGATTTCGATGGCCAATGCGATGCGCCGGCAGGTTTGAACCAAGTGATTGGTATCGCTGCCGGCGCATTCTTTAGTGTTGCTCTGAGGTCCGATGGCACGGTCATCGCCTGGGGCGATAATCAGTTCACCCAAACACAAGTACCGCCCGACGCTACAAATGTCACAGCTGTTTCAGCCGGACGAGGACACGTCTTGGCCTTGAAGTCGAATGGGTTAGTCGAAGCGTGGGGTTCAGATATTTATGGTCAATGCGATGTGCCAACCGGCTTGAGTAATGTCATTTCCGTGCTGGCGGCATGGAATTACAGCCTGGCGCTGCAATCTAACGGCACGGTTGCGGCCTGGGGCGTCGATGATGCCGGACAGACCGAAGTGCCTGCGGGGTTGAGCAACGTCGTGTCATTAGCGGGCAACATGGAGTACTGCCTTGCACTCAAGGCGGGTGGCACGGTGGCGGCTTGGGGCAAGGCTCCCCAAATGCCTTCAGGCTTGACCGCAGTAAAAGCCATTGCCGCGGGTGAGGATCATTGCCTGGCTCTAACGTCGGACGGCACAGTCGTCGTATGGGGCGCCAATGAGGCCGGGCAAATCGACGTTCCCCCAGGCTTGAACAATGTTACGGCCCTTGGGGCAGGATGGGACTATAGCATCGCTTTGGCGGGGAGTGCCATCTCCAGCCCTGCCCTGTATCTTGGTGCTGCAGCTTGGCGAGCGGGCCGGTTTAGTATCTCGGTCTCCACCCAAACCAACAAATCCTATATTCTGAAATACAAGACGTCGCTGACCGACTCCGGTTGGACTGCATTACAGAGCGTCGCCGGAACAGGCCAGTCGATTTTCCTGATCGATCCCGGCCCGACCAATTCCCACCGTTTCTACCGAGTTCAGCAAATGTGAGGGGCGATTGATTCAGCTCGTCCCTGAAATTGGTTGTATGTGACTGAGAGACCCGACCGTTCGGAGTTGTGTCCCTAAAATGGACACTAAAGAGCCCTAATGGTGCGCTTCCCTTCGACTGGAAGAGTGTAGGAGCCAAAGCACGCACGCATTGAATCACCGAAAGATGGGACCCTGCTTTTGATTTGTTCGCGGTCGACTGGCCCGTACCGTCTGCTGTCCACGCTGTACTCTCGGTTATCACCCATCACAAAGTACTGGCTTTCAGTAAGTTTAAAGGTCGGGATCTCTGTAAGCGCGTCGGGGAAGGTATAGGTGTGTTTAGTTAAGTAAGGCTCTCTGAGCATCTTGCGGTCGATGAAAACGTAACCACGCCACATTTGGACGGTTTCACCGGGCAGCGCGACTATGCGCTTAAGGGCGTACTCCTTGTTACCGTCGTTGACCAAAACAACATCACCCCGCTTAAGCGGCGTCGAAATAGGAGCTGTATAAACTCGGCTTCCTGATGGAAACGCGGGGTACATGCTGCTGCCGTCCACCACAGAAACGGAACCCGAAACAGACGCAATAACAGTATGCCCAGCAACTATGCCAATAATTCCAGCAAAAAGTATCGCTAGCAGCCATCGGAGTGGGTCTTTTTGCCATAAACTCTGACCGGCCCGATAAATCTGTTTCATAAACGGCTTGGCCAGGTTGAACGCAATTTCCTTGCCAAAAGCCTTGTTCTTAAAGGAAAGGTGCTTGCTCCAGAATATCACTTCAGTGCGGCCACTCACGACCTTGTGAAAAGTTTCTCAGAGACGACCCAAAAACACAGGCCCCCGCCAGGGCGTCAGGCGGCACTTGCGACACGCGGATTTCGCAGTGCATTCACCTTCCCCGGCGGGGACCTTAACTGCATGGTTTCCCGGCACCTCGACTACGGGTCGGGGAGCCGGACCATATTGTCTTCCAGTGTGGAAAACAAATCAGGTGGAAGCAGCTCGGGCCCAGCAGCCTAATCTCAGCTCGGGTTGCCGATCTGCAGCTCCTCGACGGTGTCGAGTGCTTCTGTGCGGAAGTTAAGTCTCCGTTCTTCTTGATAGCCCAGCGGTGGCCAGGCGGCGGCGAAAAGCTCCAGGGTCAACCCCCCAGCGATCAGCGCCAAAATGCTAAGCGCGACGTCAATCATGCTTGCCCGAATAGCAGCAGTGGTGCCAACCAAAATTGCGAGCGGTTCACCCAGCTCAGACGTACTTTGCTTGCTTCGTGTTGCTCATTTTAGGTTTCGGCTCCGGCTCTTTCTTAGAAGCAGCCTGCCAATGCATCGGCGAGACGAGAACACCCGACAGCCTTCACTACCTTGGTTCGCACCTCAGGCTCTTTCAGCATCAAACGCTGAGTTCGTGTGTCCGCTCTTTGGACGCGTGGTCGGACTCTGGACAGTTCAGGCCGGCTTTTAGCTGAAACTGGAGTTTAGACATTCTCGCTGTCCCTTTTAAGACTCCGTTTGGCCGAAATCGCCGCTGGTTTGCACCAATGGAAGCGCAACCCACATGCCTCCGATTTCGAATTCGAATTTCGGCCTTCGGGTTTCGGACTTGCTTCTAAAATTGTGCAAACCAATCTCAACACTCTCTCCTCCCCCCTTCAATCCCTGGCCCATTTGTATTTTCAGCTTTCTCACCATCGCCATCGTCGCGTAGGCGATTTCGGCTTCGCGAGAGCA
>Ga0207026_1095_pt2 | contig 15088 bp, 14 predicted proteins | sample Alteio_BWMinCont_42_FD_153274 | JGI IMG/M metagenome (GOLD analysis project Ga0207026, IMG submission 153274) | Enriched cells from forest soil in Barre Woods Harvard Forest LTER site, Petersham, Massachusetts, United States -... | ecosystem: Environmental > Terrestrial > Soil > Temperate forest >...
AACGACCGGTGGGCTCTGAGGCGAATCTGTGGGAGCTCACAGTTGACCCGCGTACAGGAGAAAGGTCGGGCACCCCTTCGAGAATCACGAATTGGTACGGATTCGATCTCTGGACCCCGAGCCTGAGCAGAGATGGCACCCGTCTTGTAGTGACTAAGGCCCGCATCCGCGATGACGTTTACGTAGCCGGGCTGAAAGACGGGGGCACACACCTCGATGGACTGAAAGGCTTGGCACTTAGCGACAGCAAGAACCTCATGGATGCTTGGGCCCACGATGGGAAGGCCATTCTTTTCGAATCTGACCGGGCCGGCAGATTCGAAATTTTTCGGCAACCGCTGGATAGCGACACTGCTCAACTCCTGATTCAGGGAGAGGATGATCTTCGAAACGCTTTTCTGGCCCCAAGCGGAGATTGGATTCTCTATTGGGTATTTCCCCGCGGGGATTCACCCCCAAAATCGATACGCCTGATGCGCATGCGCGCCTCGGGTGGACCATCCGAGCAGGTTCTGGAGGCGCAGAATTCGGCCACTACGGGTTTTGATTGCCCCGCTCATGATGGTGCCGTGTGCGTGTTCGGCCGGCGAGAGGACAAGGACTACGTGTTCTACGAACTTGATCCGCTTTCGGGATTGGGTAAAGAAGTGGCCCGCACGCATGAACCCGTAGGATCGGCGTGGGGCATTTCGCCGGACGGTGACCGGATTGCAATCGAGGTCGAGGGGGGATTGCGGCTGATCGATTTGCGTACCCGAGCAGAGCGTAATTTGCAGGTCCCCGGCTCATTCTGGTCAATCAGCTGGGCGGCGGATGGCAAGGCGGTGTTCGCAGCCATTCAGAACGGTGACTATACCCTGGTTCGCATCGAGCTCAATGGGAAAACCCATGTGCTTCTTAATCGTGGGAGGAATCAGTGGCTTGGTTTTGCGCTGGCTTCTCCTGACGGAACCCACCTGGCATTCAGCCAGCAGAGCTGGGACACCAACTCGTGGCTGTTGGAGAATTTCTGATCTTCAAATGTATGTATAGGAAAAACAAAACCAATTTCGAGACGACAATGGCTCTAGCGCGATCGGTCCACAATTTGCTAAGCAGTCCAATATCTACAGCGTTTGCAAAAAATTGATAAGGTCCTGCGTTTGCTGCCTGGTCAGACCGATTTGAAAGCGTTGGTTATAGAAATTGACAACCTGGGACAAGTTAGCGGCAACGCCGTTGTGAAAGTATGGAGCGCGTGCTGCCAATCCCCGCAGGATCAATCCCTTGCCGCGTCCGATGTCGCTGCACTGCCCGCTAATGAGGGCCTTGCCCGGATCGGTTGTGTAGAAGGTTTGTCCCGCCATCGATCCCTGCGTACAGACTAATTCGAACACCGGTAGCGTGGGCGGTTGCAATTGTTTCAGCCCTGCAATGATGTTCGGATCGGTTTCGTACAACAGTGAACGTCCGTTACCAATGTCGAGCGGCAAGGGGAACGAATGATTGCCCACGTTTGGCGTGTCGTGGCAGGTCGTGCAGGTACCGGTAATCTGGTTTCCGTTGGTCAGCCCCGGCACGTTGCTGATAGTCAGCGCCTGATTATTGAATATGTTTTCTCCCCGTTGTATGGAAGCCTGCTGAGGATTTCTGGAGTTCTGCCAGGATGTGTAGATGGTGAAGACATTCGGGTTAAACTGGTTGCCCTCGGGATCGCCGCCAAGAGAATCGTTGATGCCGGGATAGTAGTTTTGAGTCGGAAGGAATTGCGGTCCGCCTTGTGAACCGTGCTGTCCGTATAGATTCCCCGCGAAGAAGTCGTTCAGCTGTGCCGAATTGAGCGCGAATTCAAGACCAACAATCTGGCTAAGCTGAGTTGTTGTCGGCGGATTATTCGCTTGCGCATGAGTTAAGGTCGCGTCGATCGCTTGCTGAGTCAGATCGGTATTCAGGTTCGCCTGGAAAGTTTGCGCGTTGTTGAGCGGATAGACGTATGATTCCCGGCCGTCGAACATCATCGCGCTCAGGAAACCCAGATTCGTGGAGGGTAAAGGCCTGCGGTAGACCGAGACAATCTGCTGGCCCTGGGCGTTCGTGGTCAAGGCGCAACCGTATGGGTCCTGCACGGCGGTGATCGTGAACTGGGGTGGATCGGGATCAAACTGATTCGGGGGCACGGTCAGCCCAATGCGAATCAGCCCGTTGTTTAGAAGCAAGCTGTTATTGATCGGACCCGTGGGACAGGTGGAGCCATCCACCTGGGCGAAGAGAGGATCCTTGCCTTGGGTGATGAAATAACGGAATTGGACATTCGTAGCGCTTAAACCGAATGCGTTACCGGGTTGGTGACAGGTTCCGCAGCTTCTCCCGTTCGTCCCCAGGCTCTGAAAAAATGGGCCGCTCAGATCGACGGAGCCGGTCGTGCTGTTCGTGGCGGAGAAACCACTCGGATCGAGAAACGGCAACAGGTTGGGCAGATAAATGTCAGCGATTCCTGAGCCCGTGGCGACGATCACGAGGACCGCTATGCAAAGCACGACCCGACCGCGCCGCCTGTTTCCGGCAAGGTTCTGGAGTTGCTGCCGCAATTTTGGTAGGAACGAACGCTCGGCCCTGTTCTCAGTCATACATCTCTCCTATCTGCTTCATTTTGCCCGGCATGCCCCGGGAAAGACTGCTGATCTACTTCCCGGCTGGGGAACGGTCGTGGTAAGATACGCGCTTTCTGACTTGTGCCGTTCCGCCCATTTCCCAGCCGCAAAAAGGTACTTCGCATGCCCGTGAAATGTCCTAAAAGCAGGGCTCAAAAGTTCTCAAAACTTCTAAAAGTCGTATTATGTCCAGTTTAATCAGCAACTTGTATGAGTTCGACGAGTTCCGTCTCGACCCCAAGAATCGAGTGTTGCGAAGGGGTGGGACGACTGTCCCATTAACCCCGAAGGCCTTCCATGTCTTGCTCTTGCTGATACAAAACGCCGGGAGGGTTGTCACCAAAGACGAACTGATGAAAACGGTGTGGCCGGACAGTTTCGTTGAAGAGTCGAACCTGACACAGACCATTTTCATGGTGCGGAAAGCGTTGGATGAGACGGCCGACCGGCGCTACGTCCTGAACGTGCAAGGCCAAGGTTACCGGTTTCTGGCTCCAGTTAGAGAGACCGCGAATGGCGAGGCGGAGATAGAAGTGCCGGGGATAGATACACCGGAGCCACCTCCTAGTGCGAGAAGTACGCCCGAAATTCAACTGCAATCGCAGCCGCAACGCGCGGATGGGAAATGGTCCGTCGTCGCCTTCGCCGGAATCGCATTGGTGGTGATAGCGGCGTGTGCGCTTTGGATCTGGCGGTCGCGGCACGGCACGGTTGAAAGGCCGGACAGAACCATGCTGGCTGTTCTGCCTTTTGAGAATTTCACCGGCGATCCGGGGCAGGAGTATTTCAGCGATGGTCTGACGGAGGAGATGATCAACCAGCTCGGCGGCCTCGATCCTGCTCATTTGGGTGTAATCGCCCGAACCTCGGTGATGCATTACAAGAGCTCGCAGGAATCAATTCCCCAGATCGGAAAAGATTTGGGAGTGCAGTATGTGATCGAGGGCAGTGTTCGGCGCGATTCGGAGCGGGTGCGAATCACGGCGCAACTGATCCAGGTGAAGGACCAGAGCCGCCTGTGGGCGCGGGAATACGATCGCGATCTGAGCCACCTGCTGGAACTGCAAGCGGAGATTGCGCGCGAAGTCGCCAACGAAATCGAGTTCAGCCTGAGCGGGCGTCGACCGATCGAGGCGGCACACAAGACTGCTCCCCCGGCGGCGGAGGCCAAATCCTATGAAGCGTATGACCTATATCTGAAAGGCCGATACTTCTGGAATAAGAGGACGGCGGAGGGATTTCAACAGGCAGCCGATTACTTCCAGCAGGCAATCGATACGGATGCGAATTACGGACGCGCCTATGCCGGGCTGGCGGATACTTTCAGCTTGATGAGCACGTGGTACACAGGTCCGCAAAACGAGCTTATGCCGAAGGCGCGGACTGCGGCCTTGCGCGCGTTAGAGTTGGATGAGAGCCTCGCCGAGGCGCACGCCTCGCTCGCCCTGATTAAAGAGAACTACGATTACGACTGGTCGGGGTCGGAGAAGGAATTCCAGCGGGCGATTCAATTGAATCCACAATACTCGACCGGGCACCAGTGGTATGCCGAGTTTCTTTCCTGGCAAGGCCGATTCGAAGAAGCGCTTGCCGAGAGCGATCAGGCGCGGCGACTGGATCCGTTATCACTGATTATTATCAGCGATTACGCGTCGATCCTGTATGACTCGCGCCAATATGACGCCGCGGTGAAAGAAATCCGCTCGGTGCTCGAACTGGATCCAAGTTTTGCACATGCGCGAGGCATGATGATTCCTTACTACTTTCAAGTGGGTCGATATGACGAGGCAATCGACTTGATCACTCACCTGCCTGAGCGCGAGCACGGTCCATGGACATTGGCGTGGAAGGCGGCTATTTACAGCCGCTCGGGGCATGCGGAGGAGGCTCGCCGGGCGTTGACGGAACTTGAGCAGATTCCGCGCTCGCGACCGGATCGAACCGCCTCGTTGCTGATCGCTTATTCGGGCACGGGGCAGAAAAAGCGAGTGATCGAAACGCTGCAAAAAGCGTACTCGGAGCACTCAAGCGCTGTCGTGCAAATCAAAGTAGACCCCCTGTACGACCCGCTACGGGGCGATCCGCAGTTCGAAGATTTGCTGCGGCGCATTGGATTGGAGCATTAAGAACAGTTTGTTTCTTGAGCCGCTCGCGGATTTCTTCCCTTCAAGAAGACAATTACTTTCAAGAAATGAAGCGAATGGGGAGGGGGCAGACAGCGCCCGATCAATGGCACCTCTCTTCATGAACCCCATCCGGGCTCTTCGTGGTTACGATTACCGCATGACAACCAGCCTCTTCAGTCAATGTTTCCTTGAAGTCGAATAATCTCCCGGAGCGCCCCACAAATTATGTGTTCGAAGCGGAATAAAAGATCGGAAAGTCCGTTATCCACGATAGGCAGAATGATGGTGAATCCTTTCGATCTCAAGACGGTATTTCTGGCCAAGCACGCCCAACATGTGGTGCTCATCCATTTCCCGATTGCGCTGTTTGTTTCGGCGGTAGGTTTCGATCTGCTGGCGCAAAGGACGAAGCGACCCGGCCTGGCAGATGCGACATATTACAACCTGCTGGTGGCGGCAATTTCGACGGTTCCCGTCCTCGCGACCGGCCTTCTGGCGTGGCAGTTCCAACTCGAGGGGCAGAAACTGAAGGGCATTCTGCTGCTGCATCTCGTGCTTGCGTGCGTCTCGAGCGTAATGATCTGGCTGATCTGGTGGTTGCATTTCCGCGCGCGCCGACGGAATGCAGTCTTGCCGAGTTACCGGCTGGCGCTTGAATTTCTGGGCGTCGGCCTGGTCGCGTTGACCGGGCACCTGGGCAGCTTCCTAAGCGGCGTAAACGGGCCTGGCTAGATGCCTGGAATAAAAGCAACGCCGTTCGGTTATCAAATTAAGAGCGGCAAATCTTAAGTTTGATCGAGCATCATTCTTTGAAATTCTTAAGGAGGAATTGTGAAACATACATTTAGCGCAATAATGGCTTTTGCGTGGGCGGTCGCAGTATTTCAAGGTGCGCCAGCAAATGCCCAATCCGCGACGCCCTCGATTTTTCAGGTCGTCCCAACCCCGAATCAAAACACGGTCAACAACCAACTTTTCGCAACGGCGGCATCTTCTCCGAACGATATCTGGGCAGTGGGACACACCGTGATCCACTTTGATGGCAACGAGTGGTCCACGGTTCCAGCGCCGGGCATCGATGGCACCCTGAGCAACGATTTGGTTGGCATCGTCGATATCTCTCCGACTTCGGCTTGGGCCGTGGGGAATGTCGCTCAAGGATTGAATGCCCCGCAGCAAGTGATCGAGCAGTGGGACGGAACCCAATGGAGCGTCTTTCCAGGACCTAACTTTCCACCTAACTCTCAAGCGATCTTGCAAGCCATCGCCGCGACCTCGGCAAATGACCTTTGGGCGGTTGGCGATTTTGGACAAGGCCAGTTTGCATTCGAACTGTTCGAACACTTCAACGGCACGGCATGGACGGCGCAAGTCGTAAAGGCGAAAAACGGTCAGGAAATGCTCGGCGTGTCCGCCGATGCCTCCAATGATGCCTGGGCAGTGGGACAACAGTCTGGAGACCCTATCAAGACCTTCGCGACACACTGGAACGGGACGAACTGGACGAGCGTGAAAACCCCTAACGTAGGCACGGGGAACGGTCACTTGAACGCCGTGTTAGCGCTGGCGCCGAACAATGTGTGGGCGGTTGGACTTTCCACGCCAACGGGGGCACAGCAGTCAGCCACGCAGACCCTGATTGAACACTTCGACGGCAAGAGTTGGTCGGTAGTGCCGAGCCCGAATGTTGGATCGGGCGAATTTCAATCGAACCAGTTGCTGGGCTTGACGGCGAACTCGCCGAACGACATTTGGGCATTTGGTTCATTCATATCGCCTGACGGCTTGCGAACCATGACACTAGTTTTGCACTGGGACGGGACCAGTTGGACGATTGTTTCCAGCCCGGATCCCACGAAGGGCTTCCTCGATGATGTGCTGACCTCCGGAGTTGTTCCGTCTCCGGGGAACGTTTGGATTTTCGGGACCGCGGAGGAGGGACAGGGCATTGGATTTGGAACTCTGGCTCTCCATACGAGAGAGGGAGCAGATTCCGGCTTCTAGTGTGCCGACGAGCTGATGCGGCGGGCGTTCCCGCGCCCGCCGCGGAAATCGCAGAGATCCTCTCGATTCCGACTGGAACACTACTGTCACGGCTGTCGAGAGCCCGAAAAGCGACTCGCGAGTCACTCCACGGCCAGTTCTCAACTCACCCCTTTAGGACGTTGGAACTATTCCCGAGACAACCGCGGCTCCCGGTCGCGCTTCGATTTTTGCAGGGAATAAAAGCGGCGAATGCCAGTTATTTACTCAGAACGTTGAAACCACGGAGGGCAAATGCCGGACAAGAAGCAAGATCTCATCGATCAGAAGTTACAAGACCTCAACAACGACGGAGTCGACCGTCGCGGATTCCTGAAGTGCATGGCATGGGCGGGCACTGGCCTGGTTTGGACCATGAGCGGCGGCATTCCGGTATCTCGGGCTTTCGCCAAAGGCTATGGCAAAGATGCCAGCAAAGGCGCGGACTTCAGCTTTGTGCAGATTAGCGATAGCCACATTGGCTTTAACAAGCCGGCCAACCCCGATGTCACCGCGACTCTGCAAACGGCAATCAACAAGATCAATGCCATGCCCCACTCCCCGGATTTCATCATTCATACCGGCGATCTGAGTCAGCTCTCGAAGCCGAGTGAGTTCGACACGCTGGACCAGGTATTAAAAGGAGCGTCCGCGAAACAGATTTTCTTTGTGCCGGGCGAGCACGACATGCTTTCCGACAACGGCGAGCAATTTCTGGAGCGTTATGGCAAAGGCACAAAAGGCACGGGATGGTACAGCTTCGATCACAAAGGCGTGCACTTCGCCGGTCTGGTGAATGTCGCCAATTTGAAAGCCGGCGGCATGGGGTCACTCGGTCGCGAACAGTTGGAATGGCTTGAGGGCGATCTCAAGGGCCGTTCTGCCAGCACTCCGATTGTGCTCTTTGCCCACATTCCATTGTGGACCATCTATCCGGATTGGGGTTGGGGAACCGATGACAGCGAACAAGCCCTGTCTTACGTGAAGCGTTTCGGTTCGGTGACCGTATTGAACGGCCATATCCACCAGATCATGCAAAAGGTCGAGGGCAAGGTTTCGTTCCACACCGCGATGTCGACAGCTTTCCCTCAACCTGCGCCAGGAACGGCCCCTTCGGCTGGACCGATGAAAGTGCCAGCTGACCAATTGCAACAGGTGCTGGGTATCACCGATGTGAACTACGTGGTCAGCGGCCGCAGCCTGGCCGTCGTCGATTCGTCGCTGGGAGCCTCGGGATCTTCGGCCTCAGGGAACGGAATGGGCCCCGGCGGTAGTTAGTCGCCGGCAAGAAATGGGATCTAAACAGAAGCAGTTCAACGAAGAGAATCAATCATAGAAAGGAAATAGACAAATGACTAAGAAAAATGGGTGGATCGCGGGTTTGGCCGCACCGGTGATGATTGCGACGCTGATGCTGTTTGCGGGATCACCGAGCGTCCGGGCAAATAACCAGCCCGCGGCAAACGCGGCGGTGAAAATCGATAACTTCTTTTTTGGGCCACAGACGCTCACGGTACCCGTCGGAACGACAGTTACCTGGACGAACGGTGATGACATTCCCCATACGTCGGTCAGTACTGACGGCGTGTTCAAGTCCAAGGTGCTGGATACCAACGAAAAGTTTTCCTACACGTTTACCAAGCCGGGAACGTATCCGTACTACTGCACGATCCACCCGAAGATGACCGGGCAGGTCGTGGTGAAGTAAGGCACGGTTGTGGAAAGGAGCAACTATGTTTGACGGATTGTTTCAACCCATGCATCTGCTGGTAATTTTCGGAATTGCGTTACTCGTGTTCGGGCCCAAGAAGCTCCCTGAGTTGGGCAAGGGAATTGGAGAAGGCATTCGCGGTTTCAAGGCGGCTATGAAAGAAGAAGAGAAGCCTGCCAGCACAGCAACCGCCCTTACCAACGACCAGAAGCTGATCAAGGAGTAAGTTATGGGTTTCGGCACTGAGATCCTGTTCATCCTTCTACTCGGCCTCGTGGTATTGGGACCAAAACGCCTGCACGCAATGCTGGGACAAATGGCGCAGGCCAAGGCTGAACTGGAGAATGCGGCGCGTGGAATGAAGTCTCAGCTTGCGACCGAACTCGAGGGCGCGTCCCTTGAGGAGAAACGGATGGTTCACCTGAATGCGCGGGAGAGCAGTGAGCTTAGAACGCTTGCTTCAACTACTTGCCGCGTCGACCCGCAACTGCCAAGGCAATTCCGCCGGCAATCAGAGCAACACTGACGATCGGCGACACGCGTTCGCTGTGACTGGTTTGTACGCCGAAATTTGCGCCCCCGACTTTGATGCCTTCCGACTCGGTGTGGGGAACCGGCACGATCAGGGATGCAACACCGAGCACGACTAACAGCATGCCTGCAAAAAGCAAGATCTTCATAGGGTGGCTCCGGGAATTCCAAGTACCTCTCGCCTTACAGGCGGCGTGCTTCAGAGAACTCCTCAACCGTACAGACCACTGCTCCGGCAGGTCTGTTCTCTATTGATCACTTGATTGATCATTTGCCAGAACCCGTAATTCTGCAACTAAAGGGACGAAGTCATCTCAGGTATTCGTACCCTTTAGACCAACAGGTCCAACGGTAAGCAATCTCAAACTGAGCGTTTTTGATCAGACTTCAGTCCCGGAAAATGAGAGGGTAGTTGGTAGAACCTTTTGCGGGCGTGAATTTGTCATGGCAACCTCGTCCCGGAATAGGGCCTTCTCCATCCACGCAACCCGCAGCAGCAGAGTCGTACCGGGCAAGCGAAGGATGATCGGGCAAGAGGAAACAAAATGCGCATCATCCATTCCATTCGTTCCTTGTTTTTCGTGCTTGCGCTATTGGGCGCGTCGGTGACGTCGTTCGCGCAATTCGGGGTATCGATTAACCTCGCTCCGCCCGAGCTCCCCGTTTACGAGCAACCGCAGGCCCCCGGCGACGGCTATCTATGGACGCCCGGATACTGGTCGTATGGCGAAGACGGATATTTCTGGGTGCCTGGCACCTGGGTAATGGCTCCGCAACCCGGTTTGCTATGGACCCCGGGATATTGGGGATATGGCGAACGCGGATATGCTTTCAATGAAGGCTATTGGGGGCCGCACGTGGGTTTCTACGGTGGTGTCAGTTACGGCTTCGGTTACACCGGCGAAGGCTACCAAGGCGGCCGCTGGGACGGTGGACACTTCATGTACAACACGTCGGTGAACAACGTGAACACCACCGTAATTCATAACACCTACAACACGACCGTGATCAATAACACGACCGTGAACCGGGTCAGCTACAACGGCGGAACGGGTGGGCTCGCTGCCCGACCGGGACGCGAGGACGAAATTGCGGCGCGGGAGAAACACACTCCGCCCATCGCCGCGCAAACCGAACACGTGCAAGCTGCGCGCAGCAACCCGGCCCTGCGAGATTCGGTGAACCACGGCAAACCGGCGATCGCTGCCACGGCTAGACCAGCCGCAGCGAATGAGCGCGAGGCCGCAAAGAAGCCAGAGGCAACAAAGCCTGAGGCAACCAAACCTGCTGCCAAGCGTGAAGCGGCCAAGCCGGCAGAAACAAAGCCCGCTGCCAAGCGCGAAGCGGCGAAGCCAGCAGAAGCAAAACCTGCAGCCAAGCGCGAAGCGGCGAAACCGGCAGCGAATAAAACCGCTGCCAATCACGCGGCGGCAAAACCTGCAGCAACCAAGCCGGAAGCGAAACGCGAAACTGCAAAGCCGACCGCAGAAAGGCCGATGGCCAGTCATGCTGCGGCTAAGCCCGCGGCATCCAAGCCTGCAGCGAGCCGTGCCGCCGCGAAGCCTGCAGCGGAAAAGCCGATGGCGAGTCATGCGGCAGCGAAACCGATGGCTAAGCCAGAACCCAGCCATGCAGCGGCTAAGCCGGCCGCAACCCGGCCTGCGGCTAATCATGCCGCTGCGCCGCGTCCGGTGGCCCAATCCCATGCGCCCGTCGCCCGCCAGCCGGAGAAGGAACCGGCTCGTCCTAAATAGCCTCGTCCTAAAGAAGAAGGACGAATTCTAACCGCGGATGAAGCGATTGTCTGCAAGCGGGGTGGGCGAAGTCCCACCCCGTTCTCCGCATGGTGATCGCAGCCAGCGTTTACGAACCTCTTCCGCCGCCACGTTCTCAGCATAAAGGGCCAATGTCGCTCACAAAAACACTGCTTCCCCGAAGAATGCTGGAAGTCGTTGCTCCCCGTCTCTTTGTCGAGGAGGATACTCCGGCTGCGACCCGCCGATTCCATTGCAAGCCATCACTGCCCAGTCGAATCGCCGTGATCGGCAATTATCTTCCGCGACAATGCGGCATCGCGACCTTTACAACCGATTTGTGCTCCGCCATTTCCGCGGAGTACGGAGCCGCTCGATTGCAGGCGCTGCCGGTAAACGACACTCCGCAAGGATATGACTATCCTGCGCGGGTGAGGTGGTCGCTCGCTCAGGATGACTTGACGTCGTATCAAGCGGCGGCGGAGTTCTTGAACTTCAACAATATCGACATGGTTTGCCTGCAGCACGAATATGGGATTTTCGGCGGGCCAGCCGGGAGCCATATCCTGGAGCTGCTGCGCGGTCTCAAGATGCCGGTAGTGACCACACTGCATACCGTGCTGCGCGAGCCCAACCCTGACCAGCGAATGGTCATGACAGAGATCGCAGAACTTTCCGATCGGCTCATCGTCATGAGCGAACTCTCTTCTCAGTTTCTGCAAGAGATCTTCAAAGTGCCCAGCAGCAAGATCGATATGGTCCCGCACGGCGTTCCAGATTTGCCATTCTTAGACCCCAATTTTTACAAAGACCGCTTCGGCGTGGAAGGGAAAGCGGTATTACTCACTTTTGGCCTGCTCTCGCCTAATAAGGGAATCGAAAACGTCATTCAAGCGCTGCCCGATATTTTGTCGAGACACAAGAATGTCGTCTACATGGTTGCAGGCGCGACTCATCCTCACATACTTCGACGCGAGGGTGATCAGTATCGGGACTACTTGCAGGCTCTGGCCAAGCAGGTTGGAGTGGAGTCGAGCGTGATCTTCCACAACCGATTCGTCAGCCCTGAGGAAATGATCGAATTCATTGGAGCGGCGGATATCTACATTACGCCGTACCGCCACGAGGAGCAGGTTGTCTCGGGAACGCTGGCCTATGCTCTCGGAGCGGGCAAAGCGATTATCTCGACCCCATACTGGCACGCCATAGAATTGCTGGACGATCGGCGCGGCGCCCTCGTTCCTTTTCAGAACCCCGGCGCCATTGCGCAAAAGACCATCGAACTCCTGGATACACCTGCAATACGCCATGCAATGCGCAAACGCGCTTACCTGTTCGCGCGCGAGATGGTCTGGAAACGCGTGGCCCAGGGATACATGGGCAGTTTTGCGCGGGTCCGGGGCGATCGCATGGCAAACCCGCGGGTGCAGTTTTCATCCTGCTCTGCAACCAAGGCGCTCAACCGGTTGCCGGAATTGAAACTCGATCACCTGAACAAGCTGACGAATGACACCGGAATCATGCAGCATGCAATTTTCACGATTCCTAACTCTGGCGAGGGGTATACGACCGACGACAATGCCAGGGCACTTGTTTTCACCGTGCTGCTGGATCAACTGCAAGAGAACCAGAGTGGAGCGGCGCCGCAAATCCCGGATTCATCCTATCGGCACCTCGCGTTCCTGGAACATGCTTTCAATCCAGAGAACGGCAGATTCAGAAATTTCTTCGGTTACGATCGCCGGTGGAACGAGGCCCAGGGCTCTGAAGATTCCCAGGGCCGCGCCTTGTGGGGATTGGGGACTGTTCTCGGGCGTTCTAAAGATCAGGGATTGAGAGGCGCAGCCGGGCGTTTGTTCGAGTTTTCACTTCCCGCAGCCATGAAACTCACCAGTCCTCGCGCCTGGGCCTATACGTTGCTTGGGATTCAGGAATATCTGGGTTCGTATCCCGGAGACAGGGATGCGCAGAAAGTAAGGTCTGCCCTGGCGCTGCGATTGCTCGAAATGTACGATTCGGTCCGGACTCCGGATTGGATCTGGTTCGAGAACATACTGGCCTATGGGAACGCGAGGCTGCCCCAAGCCCTGCTCATTGCAGGCTCAGCTTGCTCGGATGATCGTATGGTTTCCACTGGTCTGGAGGCGCTGGATTGGCTGGTGAAAACGCAGCGCTGCGAGGCCAAGGGACACTTTGTTCCCATCGGATCCCAGGGGTTCTATCGCCAGGGCGAGGAGAAAGCTCGCTTCGATCAGCAACCGATTGAAGCCGCGGGCGCGGTTTCCGCATGTCTCGAAGCTTACCGGATTACCGGAGACGACCGCTGGCGCACTGAGGCTTGGGCGGCCTTCAACTGGTTTCTTGGCGAGAACGATCTGCAACTTCCTCTTTACGATTCCGCAACCGGTGGGTGCCGGGACGGCCTGCATCCCGACCGCGCCAATGAGAACCAGGGTGCGGAATCAACCCTATCGTTTTTGATGTCGCTTCTGGAAATGCGTTCACTGCAAGAACCTGAGCAGTTGGAGATGCCGCAATGACTGCCGACGACACGGTCCTGATGAAGCCTGCGACTACTTATGAATCCCTGCTCATTCGCCATGCAGCCAACCCCATTCTTACCGCCAGGGACTGGCCCTACACCATCAACAGCGTTTTCAATGCGGGCGCGACCCTGCTCGAGGATGGCACTACTCTGCTGCTTTGCCGGGTAGAGGATCGGAGAGGCTTGTCGCATCTTTGCGCGGCCCGCTCTCAAAATGGTGTGGACGGCTGGGAGATTGACCGAGAACCGACGTTGACGCCCAGCCCCGACCACTATCCCGAGGAAATCTGGGGCATCGAGGATCCCCGAATCACTTTCGTTCCCGAACTACAGCAATACGTGGTTACGTACACTTCCTATTCGCGCGGTGGCCCCGGAGTCTCTTTGGCTCTGACCAAAGACTTTCGCAGCTTCGAGCGCTACGGCGTGATCATGCCGCCCGATGACAAAGACTCGGCGCTGCTGCCACGCCGGATCGACGGCTGCTGGGCATTGATCCACCGGCCCATGACCACGCTTGGGTCGCACATGTGGATTTCCTATTCACCGGACCTGCGTTACTGGGGCCGGCACAGGCTCATGCTGGAAGCCCGCCGCGGCGCCTGGTGGGATGCAAACAAAATTGGCTTGTCTCCGCCGCCCATTGAGACTTCCCGGGGCTGGCTGGTGTTCTACCACGGAGTTCGCCACACGCCCTCGGGTTGCCTTTACCGCCTGGGCTTGGCCCTCTTCGATCTGGAGAATCCAGCCAAGTGTTTGCTGCGGGGAGATTCGTGGATCTTCGGGCCGGAAGCGGAATACGAGCGCCACGGCGACGTTGACGATGTGGTTTTTCCTTGCGGATACACGATGGCTCCCGATGGCGACACGATCAATCTCTATTACGGCGCGGCGGATTGTTTCATTGCTCTGGCCCGGGCTAGCGTTCGTTCCTTGCTGACCTGGCTGGATACAAATGGAACCTGCGAGCGCAGGCGAGATCCGAACCGATGAATCCGCTGCTTTGGGTTTTCCAGTTTATTTTCGGGTGCCGGCACCGCCACCGAAGCCGGGTGTTCACTATTAAACATCGCACCTACCGGGTCTGCTTCGATTGTGGGGCGGAATTCGATCTACGGCCAGGCAGGACTGCGTACATCGGCGTTTGATGTCAGCTTTCGTGCCCAGATGAGCGGATATCAATCTTTGACATGTGAGCTATCTTGCTCAGACACGAAAGTCCATACCTGTCATTCTTTATTCTCCTGAGTGTGTTGAGAGAGTGACGACCGCTAATTCGGAACTCTCATTCTTTAGGTCGCAGGGGTCAGGCCCGGCCAATCCAAGTCCGGCGACCCACATCCAGCTAATTGGCGTTCTTCGCTCGTGAGGCCGCGAAACTACGGACCGCACGATTCGACCCTAAAGCTTTCGAAGACAACATTTCGGGCACGCCTCGTGAAGGAGCAGAGGGGTTGCCCTGCGCAACATGAAAGGTAAACATCATGCCCTTAATTCAACTCCTGGAAGTTCTCATCGTGGTGGGCGTACTTCTATGGCTGGTAAATCGATACATCCCCATGCAGGCAACCATCAAATCAATCCTGAATGGCGTGGTCGTCATCGCAGTTGTTTTGTGGCTGCTGAATATTTTTGGGTTGTTTCACTCGTTCTCGAATGTGCGAGTTGGAAGAGGGTGAGCTGATGGCCGCCTCACAATCCGCCGCATAGATTTCAGAAAGACCAAGATCGAAACTGATCAGCAATTCGGCAGGCATCTGCCACAAGGA
>Ga0207026_1105_pt1 | contig 14992 bp, 10 predicted proteins | sample Alteio_BWMinCont_42_FD_153274 | JGI IMG/M metagenome (GOLD analysis project Ga0207026, IMG submission 153274) | Enriched cells from forest soil in Barre Woods Harvard Forest LTER site, Petersham, Massachusetts, United States -... | ecosystem: Environmental > Terrestrial > Soil > Temperate forest >...
AGCATCCAGGAAAATTTCACCGGCGCTTATATCGATAACGCCTCGGCGCTGACCGGCGCACCGGGAGGAAGCATCTCCCTCTTGGGCAGCGGCGCGGGCAGCAGCATTTTCGCCTCCGGCGCCTATGACGTCAGCGGCTCCCTGGGCGGCATCATCGCCATGACCGCAAACCAGATGTGGCTTTACGGCGCAAGCCTGAATGCTTCGGGTACGCATGGCGGCGGTAGCATTATGATCGGCGGCGATGCGCATGGTGGCGGCGGGCTTGCACATGCGGGCACGGTGAGCGTTAATTACTATACCACGCTGGACGCCGATGCGACGCAAAGCGGCAATGGCGGCATGGTCGTCGTCTGGTCGAATACCACGACCACCTTCGGCGGCGCCGTCAGCGCACGCGGCGGTGCTCGGTCCGGCAACGGCGGCTCTATCGAAATCTCCTCGGCCGGGCAGGATTATGTCGGCGGCCCAGTTCCCGATACTTCGGCTCCGCATGGCGCGCGCGGAACGCTGCTCCTCGATCCGCATAACATCACCATCAGCAGCAACCCCTCCGGCGGCGGCCTGGATTATTTCCCGCTCACCAACCCCGATCCCGGCTCGTCTAATGGCTATGGCACTATCACCACGGTGTTATCGAATGGCAATGTCGTCGTAACCAATCCCAGTGACTCCTTAAACGCTGCCAGCTCCGGCGCGGTTTACCTATTCAACGGTGCCACCGGCGCGCTGATCAGCACGCTGCTCGGTTCCAGCGCAAATGACCAGGTTGGCGTCACCGGCATCACGGTGTTGACCGGCAACGCCAACTTCGTGGTGCGGAGCGCTAAATGGAACGGCTATGAGGGCGCGGTAACGGAGGAAAGCGGCACCACCGGCGTTGCCGGCGCGGTTTCTTCCGTTAACTCGCTGGTCGGCTCGACCAGCGGCACCAGCACCACCGGCGACCAGATCGGATCGACCAGCGTCACGGCGCTATCCAACGGCAATTATGTAGTCGATAGCGCTGCCTGGAACGGCGGCACGAACCTCGGACGCGGTGCGGTGACATGGAGCGGCGGCACCAGCGGCATCACCGGCATCGTCTCTTCCAGCAATTCGCTGGTTGGCTCCAGCAGCGCCGATCGGGTTGGTATCAATGGCGTAGTAGCACTAACCGGCAACGGCAACTTCGTGGTGAGGAGCGCTGACTGGAATAATTTTGAGGGTGCAGTGACGTGGAGCAGCGGCACTGCCGGTATCACCGGCGTTGTCTCTTCCGCTAATTCGCTGGCCGGTTCGACCAGCGGCACCAACTTAACCGGCGATCAGGTCGGATTAAGCAGCGTCACAGCGCTGTCCAACGGCAATTACGTAGTCGATAGCGCCGCATGGGGCGGCGGTGGGGCTAGCGGCCTTGGTGCAGTGACGTGGGGCAGCGGCAGCAGCGGCATCACCGGCATCGTATCTTCCGCTAACTCACTGGTCGGAGTGAACACCGGTGATCGGATCGGCAGTTCTAGCATCATAGCGCTGACCAATGGCAATTACGTGATAAAGAGCCCTGATTGGAACACTTATATCGGCGCGGCGACGTGGAGTAGCGGCACCGCAGGCGTCACCGGTACGGTTTCCTCTTCTAATTCACTGGTCGGTTCAACCAGTGGCACCAATACAACCGGCGATCTGGTCGGAGAAGCCGTCATAGTGCTTTCCAACAGCAATTACGTAGTCATAAGTCAGTACTGGAATGGCGGCAACCCAGCTGGATTAGGTGCGGTGACCTGGGGCAGTGGCACGTCAGGCGTCCACGGCGTTGTTTCTTCCTCCAACTCGCTGGTTGGTTCAAACACCGGCGACCGAGTTGGGTTTTATAGTGTTAAGGTGCTATTAGGAAACAGTAACTACGTGGTAGCAAGCCCTTACTGGAACAGCTATACGGGTGCGGTAACGTGGGGCAGCGGCACGGCCGGCGTCAGCGGCGTCGTTTCCTCTTCGAACTCGTTAGTCGGCTCGAACTCCGGCAACAGTTCCACCGGTGACCTGGTGGGATGGGGCGCTACCAACATCTCGACGTTGACTAATGGCAATTACGTAGTCGCTGCCTATACCTGGAACGGCGGCATGACCAACGGTTATGGCGCAGCAACATGGGGTAGCGGTACTAGCGGCGTCACCGGCGTTATTTCCTCCGCCAACTCGTTGGTCGGATCGAATTCCGGCGATTTGGTCGGTTCCTACGGTGTTACGGGAATGAACGGAAACGGCAATTACGTGGTGGTAAGCGGTAACTGGAACGGCGGCACGACCAATGGCCTTGGTGCAGTGACGTGGAGCAGTGGCACCAGCGGCATTACGGGCACTATCTCCTCCTCCAATTCACTCATCGGTTCAAATGCCGGTGATCACATAGGCATAGGCGGCATCACGCAACTGGCCAACGGCAATTATGTGGTCGATAGCTACGCCTGGAACGGCGGCACGACCAACGGCTATGGCGCAGCAACATGGGGCAGTGGCACCAGCGGTATAAGCGGCATCGTCTCCTCCGCCAACTCTCTGGTCGGATCGAACACCGCTGACCGGGTCGGGGTATTAGGTATAGTAAAATTGACCGGTAACGGTAATTATGTGGTGGAAAGTCCTTACTGGAGCGGCGGCAATCCTAACGGTTATGGCGCGGTGACATGGGGCAATGCCGGCAGCGGCATCACCGGCGTCGTTTCTTCCACCAATTCGCTGGTGGGATCGAACACCGGCGATCGGGTCGGAATTGGTGGTATAACGGCGCTATCCAACGGCAATTACGCAGTGTTAAGCAACAGCTGGAACAGCCATACCGGCGCGGTGACGCTGGGCAGCGGCACGTCCGCCTTGACCGGTATAGTATCGGCATCCAACAGCATTCTTGGTCCCTCCACTACGTCAGGGCTGGCGAGCGTTACCGAAGATACCACTGATGGTACATTCGTCTCCACTTTTTCGACCGGAGGAGCGGTCTACGTCGCTTCCACCACCACGCTGCCGACGGCGATGACGTTCAGCTTCCTGCCCGCCGCGAATTTTACCGTCGATAACGGCTACCTTGCCTCCGTCCTCGCCGGCGGCACCAATGTGACGCTGCAAGCCAACAACGACATTACGGTCAGCAGCGCCGTCAGCGTCAGCGGCAGCGGCGGCGGCACACTCACCATGCAGGCCGGGCGCTCGATCCTCATCAATGCCAACATCACCACCGCGGGCGGCAACCTGACCATCTACGCCAATGAACCGACCTCGGCCGGCACCATCGATGCCAACCGCGATTCGGGCAATGCCGTCATTAGCATGTCCGGCGGCACCACCATCAATGCCGGCAGCGGCGCCGTCGATATCGAGCTGATGACCGGCAGCGGCCTCACTAACCACGGCAGCGGCGACATCACGCTCTATACCGTCACTGCCGGAAGCGTGACCGCGGTTAATTGGAACAGCGGCAACATGAATATCGACGGCCAAATCACCGGCTCGGGCGGAAGCAATGCCATCGTGCTGGCAGCCGGCGGTAATTTCGACAATAGCTATGGTGCTTCGGCACTCCATTTAACCGGCGGCGGGCGCTGGATCGTATATTCGACGCAAGCCTCCGCCGATACTCTAGGCGGGCTCTCCCCGGTACAAACCATCTACAGCCAGACTTACGGCACCGAAGCACCCGGCAGCGTCCCGAATCCCGCCCAAAATACATGGATCTACAGCGTAACCAATCTCGGCACGATCACCATCACCGCCAATAACCAGACGGTGACCTACGGCACGGCGCCGACCACCGGGGTTTCCGCTCTCTTCTCCTGTTCCGGTTCGGGCGGCGCCTGCTCGGATATTGCCGGCGATCCTTCCTTGAGCATCAGCGGCAGCGTCACCACCAGCAGCTCCAATAATTACAATCATGGCACCTGGAATAGCGACATCATCGCCGCATTGGGTACGCTCGTCTTCAACTCCGGCTATACCGGCACGTTCAGCTATGTCTCGGGAAATTTGACGGTGAATCGGAAGGCCCTCACCATCGACGGCCTCACCGCCAGCAACAAAGCCTATGACGGCACCACCAGCGCCACCCTCACCGGAACCCCCGCCATCCATGCCGGCGGCGTCATCGGCGGCGACACCGTCCTCCTCTCCGGAACCGCCACCGCCGGAACCTTCGCACAGGCCGCCGTCGCCAACGGCATCAGCGTCGCACCCAACTTAACCAGCCTCTCCCTCACCGGCGGAGGATCCACCGACGGCGCCAACTACTCTATTAGCGGAACCACCTCGGCTTTAACCGCCAACATCACCGGCCGTGCAATTACGCTCACGGCAGGCAACCAAACGCAAACCTATGGCAGCATCAATCTGGGAACCACCGACTTTGCCCTCACCGGCGGCAGCTTTACCTCCGGCCAGGCCGCCACGAACGTCACCCTCTCCGCCGTCGATATCAACAATCTTGGCCATAGCGGTCCCAACGATAACGCAGGGGCATGGCAGATCGCAGGCGCAGGCGCCACCGGATCCGGCGGCTTCAACGCCACCAACTACCAAATCACCTACGCTCCGGGAACGCTCACCATCAGCCCCAAAGCACTGACCGTAACCGCCGATAACCAGAATAAAACCTACGGCACGGCGTTTACCTTCGCCGGCAGCGAATTCACCAGCTCAGGCCTCGCCAGCGGCGATGCGATCAGCAGCGTGAGCCTGTCCAGCAGCGGCGCCGCAGCCAATGCCATCGTCAATGACGAAATCCCCTATAGCATCGCCATCAGCAATGCCGCCGGCAGCAATTTCCGCGCCGCTAACTACGCCATCACCTATAACCCCGGCGAACTTACCGTCACGCCGAGAGCCATCCCAGATACCTATATCTATACCTCGCAAAACCCTATCCCCGGCTCCATCATCCCGGGCGACGATCCTTATAAGAAAAACGCCTATATCCTCACCTTCCGATGCTTCATCAGAACATCTGACGTAGATACCAGCTGCGCTTCCCAACAGCCATGAGAGCGGACAATCCGGCTTGCCATTCCAACAGTATTGGTGGATGGGTTCCGATATGCTACGGTTTCGATTCCGGGAAACGCATGACAACCCGCCGCAGCTCTGGTAGAGTCCGGCGCATCTGCCAAGGTTTTCCATCGGTGCTTTGCCGTGACCCCTTCGTCTAACGGTTAGGACACGACCCTCTCAAGGTCGCAATACGGGTTCGATTCCCGTAGGGGTCACCAATTTAACCGGTTTATCACCACGCGAAATAGTTTCCGCAAACGCCGCTGGTAGCACTTTGTTCTCGGGAACGGTGATACGAAGTGCGAACCCCACGCGCGTGAACAGCTGGGCCTTTGCCATTGCGGAGGATGACATTCCAGGTGGAGTGCTCGGTGGAGCAGTCAGATCATATGATGCATGCAGTAGACGCGGATGGAAGACAAAGAATTCTCCGGCACGCAGCACCATTTTTATTTTATTGAGCGAATACTCCGGATGGCGCCAAAAACCAGGCGTACCGTAGCTACCTTTTTCACTGCCTGGAATGAAGCTGAAGCCCTGTTCTGCCAATTCTTCGAACGTCATTTTATGGCTTCCTGGGATCACCATAATGCAATTGTCTTCCTGTGCTTCGGTTATGCCAAGATGTATTGATATTTGATGAAGCGGATCTGACAGCAGGGTTCTGTATTCATCCTGATGCCAACGTATTCCTTTACCCGTATCGCCTACAAAAAAATTGGTCCGCCAAAGTATTAACTCCGGGCCAAGAATCTGTGTGGCAATGTCTACGATTGCCGGCGCTATAGTAAGCCGACGCGCGGCATCCCAATCCAAATGTCTATTGCGCTTTACGCTGAGAATACCTTTTTGTTCTTTATGCTCGCGCAACACTAGCTGAGCAACCTCATGCATTTCCGCTTCGTTGAAAGCTTTGATGGGGCCGATAAATCCAAGCTTTTCATAGCGCTCTAAGTTCTTGCGCGCGAGGTTTGAGTCTGGCATGGTTAACTCCTTAAACTAAGTTTTTGTATCAACATGCAAACAACAGGGCAAGCGCCTTCACTGGCGGGCCTCACCATCATTATTACTGGCGGAACCGGAGTAATAGGCGGTGCAGCTGCCTCTGTTTTTATGAAAGAAGCCAAAGGTATCGTTATATTTTCCCGCGGAGCTAATAATTCCAGCCCATTTGCAGAAGCAGACAATATTCTAATGATTTCTGGAAATATTACATCGCCTCAGGATGTACAACGCCTATGCGATCTCACCCGCACTCGTTTTGGCAGAATTGATGCGCTTATAAATTGCGCCGGAGTAGTCCCCAAGCATACTTTTATGGAAATGCCGCATCAAAATTGGCAAACTGCCATTGAAATCAACCTGGTTGGTTATGCATTGCTATGCCGGTCTGTGCTTCCGCATATGATTAGAGACGGATTCGGGCGTATTATCAATATAACTACTCGGCTGGCCGCGAATCCAAAACCACTTATGAGCGCGTATAGCAGTTCAAAAGCCGGAGCGCATATCCTAACATCGTGCATTGCTTCTGAAATAGCTCAACAAGGTCACTTTAACATCTTGATTAATGACCTTGTACCAGGGCCGACAGGCAAGAATGGGCAAAATCCATTATTAGTCGTACCTTTCCTACGTGAGCTTATACTTTTGCCTGCCAACGGTCCAACGGGGAAAACCTATTTTCGTGGACGGATTTACGATTTGTTCGGCACGCCAATGGCGTAGATTATATTCATATCCTATCTACTCCCGAAAAACGATAGCAACGATTAGGAATGCCTATGAGATACTGAAACCGCCGATTCGTAAGCGAAATAATCAGTAATTTCAACTCCGGGCAGGTTCTGATACTGTCAACCAGGGGTCGCCACCCTTGTCTCCCGAAGCTTTAGCGTAGGGAGATCGTGGCCTGACGCACGGAACCGCACCTTGGGCGAAGGAGTGTCGCCCGTAGCTCCTCTTGGAGCGTAGGGGGACTGGAGCAACATATGTGGTATGTCTACTTCCTTGAACTCAGTAATGACGATTATTTTTTGATGGCAACAGAATCGTGCCTAATATTTGCCTAATAAGCGGGGGTAGGCAAACAGATACTTTCAGGAACATTCATCGCCATCTTAGGGTGGGCTTTGATATAGACGGCAAGGTCATTATCAAGCGTCTGCCAGGTCACTTTTTTGGCGAATAGTTTATAGATCAAATGAATAACCGGATTACTGTGGCGGCAGTAATTGGTGAGCGGGACGAGCCGGTGGCCGATCTCGATTTTCGGCTTATATCCGGTTTGTCCGCTTTGTATCGCCTTGGCTTTTCTTGCCAGTGCCCAATTTACTGCCGCGTCCCATAACCGGAAATATAAAAACCATTCCTTAGGGCGTTCATAGTCGATGCCAATGAATTTATTGATGATGTGATCACCGCAGGCAAAACACAGCATGAACGCGACCATATCGCCATTAGGTTCGCTCAGGGTAATGAAATAAGCATCAGGATGCGCGGCAATATTTGAAAAAAATGTGCGGTTGAGTGTTTCAAACTTAGTCGTGGCTTTTTCATAGGTCTGCCAGAACAAGCCGAATATCGCATCCAGGCTGGTTGCATCCGGGTGATGAAGGATGGAGATATTCAGATTAACCGCTTCCTGACTACGCCGCAGTTTTTTCTTGAGTAAATAACGGTGACGGCCATTCAGAGAGGTGTAATAGCGTTCTTTGTTTTCCGGAAGGGCAGCCATCGTTCCCGGAAAGCTGATCATGCGGAACAGGCCTTCGGATGCCGCAATCTGACTCAGCGCACTGTCATAAGATTGCGGAAAATCTTTCCATACCTGCATCGGTGCGCCCAGTTTCTTTGCCTGATCGCGCATGGCTCGTTGCAAACACAGCAGCACCGGATACGGTTCGACGCCAGACAATATACCAACCGTTCCTTCGTCCGAGCAGGGCGAACCGGCAAAGAAAGTGCGCTGGTGCAGTATTGAGGGGACGAGCTTTCCCAATGCGTCAAACAAAGGCAGCAGCGCAGGAGGCACCACTGGCCTAGCCGGCACATCCATGAGGAAAGCCGGAGCAATGGCGACCGGTTGGCCGGAACGGGAAACCACGGCATAGAAAAAGGTAAACTGGCCTTGAAGCCCGCTTTGCTCCAGCGCTTTATACCACCATCTGCCTTCCAGCGGCGACGGGAAGCAGGTTGCCCATAGCTCAGGCGGAATATCGGCTTCAGAACGCACCCACTGAATGTCAAAATTGCTCATCGTTATAATGCAATCAGCGTACACCCTGCCATAATCAATCCAATGCCCATCCAGCGCTGCGGCGTGATGGACTCTGCCAGCAGCCAGCGCGATAAAATGGCAACGGCAACGAAACATAAGGCGCCCAGCGGATAGGCGGTGCTGATATCGATCCATTGCAAGGCGTAGGTATAAAGCCCGGCTTCGGCGGCAAATAAGATAACGCCGCCGCTGATCCAACCTAATCTGCTGCCTGCCGACAAAGTGGATTTTTTAAGGCAGGTCTGGGCAACGCCTTCAATCAGGGCGCAGAGGATTATCAGAAACATTCCAAATTGTATGATGGTCATACCGGTGCCGTGGTTTTCGAAGCGGTTTTGCCGAGCAACCAGACGCCGAACAGCACACAGACGATGCCGAGGATTTTAAATGCGCTTATATGATCACCGAAAAACCATACTGACATAGTACAGACCGTCACATAGCTGAGTGAGGTGATCGGCTGGGCATAGCTTAAATCCGCATGTTTCAGAACCATCAGCCAATTGAAGAGCTGACAGATAAATATGGCGCCTACGGCCAGGAACCACGGCTGATGCGCCACGGCATGGAGCAGCGGTTGGAATTGGGTTGTGACCGGAAGCGACGTCACGGAAAATTTCCACAGCAATTGTCCCGCCGTATCCAGAATGACGGCCAGCATCAGGCCGACTGCTACGGCGCGCGTCAACATTGCTTATGCCCGCTTGGCTTGCGGGACGGGTTGGTCATAAGCGGTAGGATACGTGCGCTCCCAATCAACCATGTAATCCCGCGTGAAAGGCACGGTGCCCACATCCTTGCTCAGTTGGATGTGGAAAATCATAGTGCTTAGGTAACGGAAATCCATCTCGGCGCTGACAAGGTAGAATTCCCACATGCGGCAGAAACGCTCGTCGTATATTTTAGCAACCGTATCCCAGTGATTACGGAAACGCTGTTGCCAGTGTTGCAACGTATAGGCATAGTGCATGCGCAGGATTTCGATATCGGTCATCAGCAGGTTGGATTTCTCGATGACTTTGGTGACTTCCGACAAGGCCGGTGCATAACCGCCCGGAAAAATATATTTCCGCAGCCAGGGATTCGTCGTGCCCGGCCCGTCGAGGCGGCCGATGCAGTGAAAAAACGCAATGCCGTCGTCGGTGAGCAATTCCCTGGTCTTATCGAAAAGTTGCTTGTAAAAGCCAACGCCGATATGTTCCATCATGCCGATGGAGGCGACGCGGTCGAACTTTCCTGTCATCTCGCGGAAATCTTTTTGATAGAAACGGACGCGTTCGGAGAGTCCTGCTTCCTTGGCCCGCTGGTTGGCTTTCGTGGCCTGTTCGCCTGACAGCGTGACGCCGGTAACATCGACGTTGCAGGTGCGCGCCATATACATGGCGAAGCCGCCCCAGCCGCATCCGGCATCGAGCACCTTCATGCCAGGTTCAAGGCGCAGCTTGGCGGTGACGTGGCGGATTTTATCCTGCTGCGCTTGTTCCAGGCTGTTGGCCGGATCGGTGAAATAAGCGCAGGTGTAATGCATGTCATCATCGAGGAACAATTCGTACAATTGGTCAGAAAGGTCGTAATGCGGCGCAACATTTTTAGACGCCAGCCCGACGGGATTGTATTGCTGGATTTTCTGCGTGATGGGCGCTAATTTTTCGGCAATCTTTTCCAGCAGCGTCGGCGTCGATACGGCGAAATTCATCGCAAGCAGGCCTAAAAAATCATTCAGATTGCCTTCTTCCAACGTCAGTGTACCGTTCATGTAGGATTCGCCAAGGTAGAATTCCGGGTAGAAGAATAATTTGTAATGCAGCGACGCATCGTGCAGCCTGACCGTGGATTTCACCGCATCGCCGCGCGTACCGAAGTGATGCGGTTTTCCTCCGGCGTCGATGATCGTGAGGTCGCCGACTTTGACAAATGAATTCAGCAGTTTCGCCCATAGCATAATTGATCTCCTGTCCAAATATTTTACGTTTATTCCTCGTTCACGGCCAGCAGCGGCGCCACGAACCGAAGCAAGGCGTTCATAACCGGATTGGTATGCCGGAACATCAGCCAGTTTGGCGTCAGCGTGCTACCGAGCCGCAGTTTATTGTCGTATCCGGCTTGTCCGCTCTGATAACAGGCGATACGGTGATCGAGGCAATATTGAAGATTGGTGAACCAGCTGATGAAATACAGATTGAATTGTCGCCCCGCTTTTGCATCCATGCAGAAAAACTTATCCAACAACCGCCGCGCGTCTTTGAGCACGAGATTAAATGCCAGCAGCTTTTCGCCCGAAAAATACAGCATACAATGGGCGCGTTCGCCCATGTGCCGCAGCACATTGGTAAAATAGGCTCGCTTAAGTTCCTCGAACTGAAACTCACTTCGATTCTTGGTGCTAATGTAAAGTTTTTCTATTTCTGGAAGCACGTCGTCCAGCTGATTGCGTTGCTCGATGCGCAGCTCAGGCATTTTTTTCAGTTTGCGGCGCATGTCCTTGCGCGTATCGGCGCTGAGACTGGCCATATATTCCTGCATATTGGCAAAATCAGCAGCCAGCTCTGCGCTTGGCAGACTATGGAGAAAGCAGTAACCCATCGGCAAGGCCGCCGCTTCCCATAATGGTTTTTGTTCTTGCGGTATGTCCTTGATTCCGATGAGGTGGAATCCCTGCCGTTTTTTTTTGCTCTCGAAATAACTCAGCAGCTGACGCAGTATCTCAGGCTTGTGGGCTTCCTGGATGCAAGGGTGAAAACCAATAACGCCTGCTTCCGTTACCGGCGATCCTAAGCAGGCAAATTTGAACGAAAGAAAGCGGGGAAACCAGCGCTGAATAGCCTGGACAAAAGTTTTAAGCCAGCCGTCGTCCAACGTTGTTAGCGGGCTGAAATCGGTTAGAAACGCGGGGCAACAGGCCAGCACACGCTTACCCTGCCTGACCAGCGCATAACACCATGTAAACCCGGCTACTCCGGCTTCTTCCACGGCCAATAGATAATCGTAATTCTCCAGTTCGCCCGGATGGCATGCATTCCACGCCTCGCGCCCGACAATGCGGATAGTGGATACGATATCCGCAATCAATACGGCACCCGTAGGCACCATGATAACCATCGCCGGTGCCGTTTCGGCGGTGTGCAGATTATAAGCGGGTTGTGTCACGCAATAACGCCTCCTCCTGCGCGGATTGCGGTGCGCCGAAGAACGCGGCGGTAAGATCCGCCACTTTCTGACGCTCCTGATCGACATGGATCATATGATAGCTGTTATCCAGTATCTCTACCTCACATCTGCCGCCATGCAGTTTTTGGATGGTGTAGGAATTTCTAGGATGGCACACATCGTCCTCGCGGGCATGCACCAGCAATGTGGGCGTAGTGATTTGCGGCAGGGTCTTTTTAAGCATCCCGCTCAACCGGTAGGTCTCATAAAGCGCCTGCGCCGGAAAATAGGGTAACGCGCCTTCGATGCCATCGCCTGCCTCCATGACGGCAGCGCGCAGACGATCGGACTTGATGCCGAAGGGATGCACTTCCTCGAATTTCAGGCGCCGCACGGCAGGGATGTGAATCAGCACATCGCTCAGCATGCGAACCAGGCGGGAGAATTTAGGTTGGCTCCAGCCATCGTAATCAAGCGCGGGCGCGTAAATGGCGACTCCGGCCATACTTTCCGGTTCCAGATGCGCCAGGCGCAGCGCCAGTGCGCCGCCGACACAGATTCCCGCAGAATAGACGGTATCTACCTCCTGCCGGAAACGGTGCAGCGCAACGCGCAGCGATTCCACCCAATCCTCGTAGCGCGTGGCAAGCAAGGCATCGAGGTCGGCACAATGTCCGGCCAATGTCGGCGCGTAGACGGTGAAGCCGCGCTGGTGCAGCCGCTTGCCGACAAATTTCATTTCTGACGGTGTGCCGGTAAGGCCATGCACCAGCAGCACACCTTTCTCAGAAGAACCTTTGAGGTAAAAACTGTAATCGGATGAATCGTTCATGAAATTCTCGCGAAAAGCTGGTCAAGCAACTGCACGGCCAGGTCAATTTCCGCACGTGTAATGGTAAGAGCCGGAGCCAGCGTGATGACGTTCTTGTAATAACCGCCGATATCCAGTACCAATCCGCCGCGCTTGCTGCCTCCAAAATCAAGATCGCCCTTCATGGCCTCATCGACCAGGCGGTCGGTAGCTGTCCTATCCGGCGTAAATCCATCTTCGGTGCAAATCTCGATGCGCAATGCCAGCCCCAACCCGTCGACATCACCGATAATCCGGTATTTTTTCTTCAGCTGCTGAAGCTGGGCGAGGAAATAAGCGCCTTTATCCATTACCATTGTTTCGTAATCTTCTTCCTCGAACATCTTCATGGTTTCCAGCGCCACGCTCGTTCCCATCGGATTGCTGGCGAAGGTGGAATGCGTTGAGCCGGGCGGAAATATCGTCGGATTGATCAGTTCCTCGCGCGCCCACAGGCCGGAAAGCGGGTTTAAGCCGTTGGTGATTGCCTTGCCGAAGACAATAACATCGGGCGTTACGCCGAAATGCTCAATCGCCCACATTTTTCCGGTGCGGTAAAATCCCATCTGGATTTCATCGACCACGAGCAGGATACCATAGCGGTCGAGTACCTTTTTGAGTTCGGCAAAATAATTTTTTGGCGGGATAACATAACCGCCCGTAGCCTGGATCGGCTCAACGTAAAAAGCGGCATATTCGCACTTGCTTGCCTTGGCATCCCATACGCCATGATATTCGGTTTCAAACAAACGCTCGAACTGGCGCACACAGTGCAGCGCGTATTCTTCTTTGCCCATGCCTTTGATACCACGGAAATGGTAGGGGAAAGGAATGAATTGCGCACGGTCGCTGAAATGACCGAAGCGGCGGCGATAGCGGTAGCTGGAGGTGATGGCCGACGCGCCGAGCGTACGCCCGTGATAGCCGCCCTCGAAAGCGAACATCAAGCTCTTGCCGCCGGTGAAATTCCGTACCAACTTGAGTGAATCCTCAATGGCCTGCGCGCCGCCGACATTGAAATGGATGCGCCCCTTTTGCCCGAACGCCTGCTGGTTATAACGTGCCAGCCGCGCGGCCAGTTCAATTTTTTCCTTGTGCAGATATTGCGACGCTACCTGTGGCAGCCGGTCAAGCTGGCGCTTGGCAGCGTCATTATGGCGCGGGTTGGCATAACCGAAATTGACCGCCGAGTACCACATCTGCAAATCGAGGAATTGCGTACCCGCGCGGTCATAGATATACGATCCTTCGCAGCGTTCAAAAATAGGCGGGTTTTCCAGGTAATGCACCGTATCGCCAAACGAGCAGTATTCCCGCTCCAGGGCATGTAGTTCCTGATCGGTAATTGTTTCGGATGCTTTAGTGCGTAATGGAACAACGTTCATCATCATTTTCCTTATATCGCTACAACTTCGTTGAGGGTGGCGGGATGGGCAATATCAGGCATTTCGACTGAAATCAACTGCTGCATCAGGCGCTTTACATCGCAGAAGTCGGTAAATCCCTTATGAGGCAACGCATGAAAGATACTGTATTCGAGCAGGTTGTGCTTGGCAAAAACCATATCCACCTTATGCGCAAGGCAGAAATCCGACCGGCCGTCGCCGATAAGCAATGTGTGGCGTGTTTTCTGTTCGGCCATTGAGCATTTGCAGGTGCCGGACTGTGCCTCGCAAATATTCTCGTCGGGGCCATGCAGGCTGTAACGCCGATTGCCCTGTCGCACCAGATGATTTGCGCGCACTGGCAGATACGACAGCCCACAACGTTTTAACAAATGATGTATGAAATAATCCACACCATCGCTGGCGATAACCAAAGGAATATTGCTGATTTTGCAAAAATCAGCGAATTCGGAAAAATAGGGATCGACCGGTATGGTATCGAGAAATGCATCGATTTCAGACAAATCGGCGTCGAGCAACTCTACCTGGCGGCGCATGCACGTGGCGGAGCTAATCTTGCCCTCTTCCCATTGTTCTTCTATAATTCGCCACTGCGGGTTGGCAAACATGGAAAAGACGGCATCGGTGGTATCTTTAAGCGTTACCGTTCCGTCAAAATCACATAATATAGTCCACATGCTTTACCTGTAAATTGTTAAGAGAAAATAGCGGGATGGTCTGTCTTGGTATAAGTTTACGATGTATAAAATGTAAGCGTACAGGGATTGATCCTGCATTGCAACCTTAAGGGAAACTTAGCAAGCCAGTTGTCGCTGTTTGTGGTCGCGCCAAACCCATGATTCCTGCCAAAGGTAACATGGGCATCACCTACGCCTGCGCTGACATAAGGCGAAAAAGCACCTTGGCCATAGCCAAATGATTTGCGGGACAGTTTGTGGGATAAAGTGGATAATCTATAAATTATCTAATAATATCAATAGGATTTTGTGGAGGAAAACACACTTAGTTCAAACACCGTTTTGGATATGTTATCCAATTGGAACGAACTTCTCAAATATGTTGCATAAGTCTAAGAGCCTGTGACGAATTAGCGATTTAGCAATAATTTTATGATTGATTTTTTCTGATGTAACCAGCATCAGGAGGGAATCATGCGTATATATAACAGTGACGTGACGGATGGGCAATGGGAGCTGTTGTTGCCACATCTGGTGAAGAAAAAGCGACGCGGTCCGAAGTCACGGCAGGATTTGCGTCGCGTGGTGAACGCGATATTTTACCGCCTGCGCACGG
>Ga0207026_1111_pt1 | contig 14351 bp, 13 predicted proteins | sample Alteio_BWMinCont_42_FD_153274 | JGI IMG/M metagenome (GOLD analysis project Ga0207026, IMG submission 153274) | Enriched cells from forest soil in Barre Woods Harvard Forest LTER site, Petersham, Massachusetts, United States -... | ecosystem: Environmental > Terrestrial > Soil > Temperate forest >...
CGGAGATTGACCAAAATCCAGGGAGTCACCCTCGCTTAAGTCAAAATCATTGATAGTTTGTGGAGGAGATGAGAGGGTATGGGCGCAGTCGATCGGCCTCATACATTACCCGATGCGGAGTGAATTGTCATTCAAATGTCACTTCTCACCCCAAATTGCGGATCGTCCAAGTCTAAAGTGCACCATGGTAGATGGGATGTTGAACGGAACGCATGGAGAGCGCGGTCATGAGCGAAGACCAAGAAACGATCCTGATCGTCGAAGATGATTCCCGGATGCAGAAGGTCCTCCACCGCTTGTTCCACGAGCAGGGATACCGGGCAGAAGTTGCCTCGGATGGCCAGTCGGGTTTTGACTCATTCCGAGCCTGTTCTCCGGCTGCGGTGGTGCTCGACCTGATTCTGCCGCAGTTGTCTGGGCGCGAGGTGTGCAGGCGGATAAAGAGCGTTTCTCCAGACACGCCAGTCCTGATTCTCAGCGCAGTGAGCGAGGTGGTGGACAAGGTGTTGCTGCTTGAACTCGGAGCGGAAGATTACATTACGAAACCATTCAGCCCCAGAGAGTTACTCGCACGGGTTCAGTCATGCATCCGGCGCAGGCGCAAAGCGGACCCGCCTGCAACTTACAGGTTTGGCTCCTGCGAGATTGACTTTCTCAAGATGACCGCCAGCAAGGCCGGGGCCCCAATCACCCTCACAGCGCATGAATTCAAGCTTCTGCGGTTTTTTACGGCGAACCCGGATCGCGTGCTGAGCCGGGACGAACTCCTGAATGATGTCTGGGGTTACAATTCATATCCGACGACACGAACTGTCGACAACCAGATACTGAAGCTGCGACAGAAGCTGGAGGCCGACCCCGCGAATCCCCGGCATCTGCAAACGATATATGGAGCCGGCTACAAGTTCGCCCCTTGAGGGGCAGAAGCCCGATGCCGCTTTTCCGCAGTGTCCGAACCCGTGTCCTTCTCGTCTCTGTGCTGATCGCTGTGGTAATGACGGTGACAGGCGGCTGCCTGCTGATCGTGCGACACCGCGTGCGCCGCAATGTGGAGGAGGATCTTTCGGCGGATCTCGCGCATTCGTTGGTTACATTTCAGAATCTGCAACGACAGCGGAGAGACGCTCTGATCCATGAAAATGCTCTGCTGGCCGACAATTCCATTCTCAAAGCACTCATGACCACCAGTGATCAACGGACCATTGCCGATGGAGCCGTCGGACTGTGGAAAGCCGCCGGGAGCGACTTGTTTGGTTTAGCCGAAAGCCATGGCCGGGTCCTCACCGTGTACACGCAGGGAGCGTCGCCGAGCGCAGCCCTCACACGGGCCCTTGAACAAATCGTTGCCCAGCCCAGCCGGCATTACATTGCATCGGACGGCAGATTGTTCGACGTCTCCGCCAGGCCACTTTACTTTGGAGACGAAATCCACGGGACGTTGCTCGGATACGTGATCGGCGGATACCGCATTGACTCCTACGTCATCGGGCTGATTAGTCATGCTTCGGGTGATGACTCAGTGTTTATTGCGGACGGCAGCATCGTGGCGAGCACTCTTCCCGCAAGTCGTCAGCGGGAACTGTCTCCTCAGATTTCGACCTCGGTCTCCGCCGAGGCTGGTCACATCTCCGAAGTGTCTCTCGGGGGCCAAAAGTATCTAACCTCGGAAATCGATCTTTCCGGGGAGTCACTGAGCGAATTACGGCTCGTGGTTCTGAAATCGTTTGCACAGGCGGATCAGGCAACACGTGAGATCAATCAACTCGTTTTGCTGCTGGGCGTTGGTGCTGTGGGCTTCGGGTCTCTTCTGATGGTTGTTTTATCCCAAGTCGTTACCAAGCCGCTCGAGACACTGGCGCAGGGCGTAAAAGCGTTCGGGCTGGGCGACCCATCGCATCGCCTCCCAAGCAACGGGCCGCGGGAAGTGCAGGAACTGAGCAGTGCTTTCGCTCGAATGCGGGGCGAGATTCAGTCCACCAACCGTGCCCTGCTGGACGCTGAGCGACTGGCCACCATTGGCAGCATGGCCAGCTCAGTGTCCCATGATCTGAGGCACTATCTTGCAGCCGTCTACGCAAACGCTGAGTTCCTCTCTTCATCAAACCTCTCGTCAGAAGAACGCTCAGAGCTGCTGGTGGACATTCAGATGGCTGTAAACGGGGCAACCGAACTTCTCGATTCTTTACTGATCCTCAGCAAAACGGGCGCCGCATTTCGTCGCGAGCGCGGATCGGTATTGAGAATCGCCGAGAAAGCGATCTCGCTACTGCGCTCTCATCCGGAAGCCGAGGGCGTCGCATTGCGATTGGATTGCGATGACCAAACAGGCGCTTCCGCCCTCGTAGACGCCAAGCAAATGCAGCGAGCTATCTATAACCTGCTGCTGAATGCATGCCAGTCTGCCCACTGCACCGAGGGTCACCGTGGTGTGGTCCTTTCGATCAGGGTCCAAGAAGAATCGATCGAGCTGAGGATTACTGATTCGGGCCCAGGCGTGGCAGATCTAATTCGTGGATCCCTTTTTCAACCCTTCGTGAGTAATGGCAAGCAAAGTGGAACTGGCCTGGGCCTAACGCTGGCCGATGCCGTCGCTAAGGAACACGGAGGCGCTGTCACCCTGGTGAGCAGCAAGCCCGGTGAGACCATCTTCGAACTATCATTGCAGCGCAACTTCCCCGGCAAGAGCATAAAAGTTCCACCCGGGTACTAAGCCTTGTTGCGAAAAAGGAGGAACTCTCCAGTGAGTCGACCACGGTTCTTCTCGTCGCTGGCATTGATTCTGCTCCTGCCGAGCTTCACAATCGCTCAGCAGGCCCGCGACAATTCAACATTGACGCCAGAGGCGCTCCAGCAGCAGGTGGAGAAGCTCGTTGGATTGCTGGATCGCGAAGAATCAGCGCTCAAAGAGTCCCAGCAACAGATTGAACAGCTGCGCAAGCAGGTCATCGAGTTGCGTGCCAACATTGCCGATTCCCAAAGCGGATCACCTGAGGCATCTGCTCAAGAGGAAACACAGGAGAGTGTATCAAGCCTTGCCGCCCAGGTGAGTGGATTGCGTGAACAACAGGAACTGCACCAGAGCGAGATTGCGACGCACGAGCAGACGAAGGTGGAGAGCGCCTCCAGATTTCCGGTCAAGATTACTGGACTGGTCCTCATGAATGCGTTTGTAAACTCATCCCGAGTCGATGTCATTCAGTCACCAACGGTCGCCGAAACGGGTCCTGGTACTGCGGGGTTCTCATTGGAGCAGAGCGTACTGGGTTTGGATGCGCGCGGTCCACACGTGTTTGGAGCGAGATCGGCGGCTGACGTGCGTGTCGATTTTTTTGGAAACCCCGGTCAGGGCGGCTACGCAAGTGGAGGCGGTACCGTGCGATTTCGCACGGCGCACGCAGAGTTGGCGTGGGAGGCGGCCCGAGCCTTCGCCGAGTTGGATCGCCCCATCTTGAATCCCAATGCGCCGGCATCTCTGACCGCGATCGCAGAGCCCGCACTCGCATGGTCGGGCAATTTGTGGAACTGGACCTCTCAGGCGGGTGCAGAATATACCTTCGTTCCAACCAGCAGCTCGCGCATTCTGGTTCAAGGCGCGCTTGCCGACGTTTCGGATCCTCCGTCGTTCCGCATCGGAGTCACAACACCCACGTCAGCGAGTCTCGCGGAGCAGAGCCGGCGACCTGGGGGTGAAGCAAGGCTTGGCTTCGGCCACGGCGACAAGACAACAGGCTTGCAAGTCGGAATGGGCGGGTACTTCAGCCCTCATCGACAGGAAGGCGACTTCAGCTTCAATGCTTGGGCGGCTACCATCGATTACCGCGTTCCCGTCTCCAAATACTTTGAGCTCAGCGGCAGCGCATATCGTGGCTCAGCACTCGGGGGGGCTCGGTGGAGGAGCTTTCAAGGATTATGTACGGCGACCCACCGACGACAGCTACCACGCGCTCGATGATGTGGGAGGATGGAGCCAGTTGAAGGCGCGCGCCGGAGAGCGTTTAGAATTCAATGCCGCGTATGGACTCGACAACGCCTTCGTCCGCGAAGTACGTCCCTATCTGACAGTTGGACCCGGCTACTATCAGAACCTGGCACGCAATTCCACCATCACGTCCAACGTCATCTACAGCCCTTCTGCCTACATCCTTTTCTCCCTGGACTACAGGCGAATTAACAGTTCTCTTGCGGTCGGGGCGCCTTCCATAGCAAATGTCTATGGTGTCGCGGCCGGCTACAGGTTCTAAGAATGCGCAATTGCTCGCCATCCTCTATTCTCTGTGCGGCAGTCGCAACCCTGACGATCGCCGTTGCCGCCGTCCATCCAGCGCTGGCACAGGAGCTGCTCGACGTGACTGCGCGTTTCGAAGTGCCCTTGCCGCGTGCGAAGGGAGAGACGCGTAATGCAACCGACCGCCCACCTGCTGCTATTTGGCTCAAACCTCTTGAAAGCGCCCACACTCCTGCGCGAGACACTCCCCGGACCTATACCCTTCTACAGAAGAACAAGAAGTTTTCTCCGCACGTGCTGGTCGTTCCTGTTGGCAGCGTTGTCCAATTCCCCAATGCCGATCCCTTTTTCCATAACGTCTTTTCCCAATTCGACGTACGCCGCTTCGACCTGGGTCTCTACGAGGCAGGCTCCACGCGTGGAGTCACGTTTGGAAAGGAAGGCATCTCTTACATCTTCTGTAACATTCATCCGGAGATGAGCGCGGTTGTCATTGCCCTTTTCACACCGTTTAATGCCGTCGGAGATCCTTTGGGAGCCTTTCGCATTCAAAATGTCCCTCCGGACGATTACCTGTTGCAGGTATGGGTGCAAGGCGCGGATCCGGCAGATTTGAAGGCACTGGCGCGCAGAGTCCACATCTCTCCTGGCCACACGGATCTTGGTGTCATCTCCCTGTCGCGGCCCCCGCATCCTTCCTCTTCGCACACCAACAAGTACGGCAAGGATTATGACACGCGGGAGCCGTCCATCTATTAGCCCTTTAAGGCGGAAATCGTGTTACTCCACGTCGGCCCAATTATCCTCCGGATTGCGGTCAATGAGTTTGCTGTAAGGGTCGATCGCTGCACGCGTAGGAGGTTCATTCACGATGAATTCGAGCGTGGTGCGTGGCTGAGTGATCCACACTTTTTCAGTGTGCAACGGTTGCTCTTTGTCTTTCTTGCCCTTGAAGACACCAACTTCGATGAGATCGTGAATTGGAATCGCGGTCTCCACTCCCTCGCCATTGGCGCGCATTTTGCGGGCATCCACCACCAGCGTGACCTTGTACCTGTGATCGGCAGTCGGCTGCACCTTTGCCGATGCCGCCTTGTTGTCGTAAAGGGTGATGGTCTCAAACATGTCGGTGATCATGTATTGCAGATCGGGCGGGGTCTGCTTGCGCAGCGATTCCATCAGGCCGCGAGTATCCGGATAAGGCGGCCCGTTCATCTTCCACTTGTCCAAAAACTCCTTGAGTGCGGCATTGAGCTTGTCTTCGCCGATGGCATCGGAGAGCGCGTAGAAAGCCAACGACCCCTTCTGGTACCAGACGTACGGCTCGTTCTGAACCAGGACCAACGGGGGCTCGTGTCGCACCTCGCCGGCACGGCCTCGCAGATAGCCGTCCAATTCATGTTTAAGAAAGCGGCGCATCTGGTCATCCCCATACTTGTGCTCCATAACGCGCAAGGCCGAGTACTCCGCCAGACTCTCTGACATCATGTTCGATCCTTTTTCCAGGCCTCCTATAAGTTGGTGGCCCCACCACTGATGGGCCAATTCGTGTGCCGTGACGAACCAGGTGAAGTCGATATCGTCGGGATGCTCCAGCCGCCCGATAAAGCCGATGCCTTCGGAATAGGGAACGGTGTTCGGGAACGACTGCGCGAAGCCGCGATACCGCGGGAACTCGATAACGCGGAACTGGTCGAATTGATAGGGGCCGTAGTTCTTCGTATAGTAGTCGAGTCCGAGTTTCGCAGACCCTATCATCTTGTCCAATTCGAAGGTGTGTGACGGAAGATAGTAAATCTCTAGCTTCACGTTGTTCCAGTTGTCACGTCTAATCGCGTAATCTCCGGATATGTAACTGAAGAAATCCTGGATCCGCGTTGAGCCCATACTGTATTCGAAAAACCTGCGCCCATTCTGCTGCCACTCGCGCTTCAAATCGCCCGGGGAAATTGCAATCTGGTTTGGTGACGTGCTCACCACGGAGTGATAGGTAACGAAATCGGAGTCGGGGCCAAATAGATCCGTATTCATTCCGTAAGCGTCGCCGCGATCGGGTAACTCCTCAAGTGGTCCGAGACCCTCCTCCCGGCGGCGGACAGGGTTATTCAGTTCGCGCCCGGTATCGTAGCCAAGGGAGGGGAAGTAGTCGCGATCGAAAAACGTTCCGTTGTAGGCGAACTCCGCTTGCTCATTATTGTTACGGAAGCCGGGATTCTCGTACCCGCACTGGAAGTGAATTTGAATGGCGCCCCCCGGGTTCCAGCGGCGTCGTAAGGTGATAGATCCAGAATCCGTTCTTCTTGTCGCCCAACGTCGCCGAAGCGGGACGGTCAAAACTGATCGCCCTAACCGAGCGTCGGCCGTTGGTCACGTAGATATCCGAGATAGGTACACCGCTCTCGTTTACTGCCGTATAAGTGCCGGTGGCGCTGAAGCTGCGGTTCTCAGGATAGATATTTACCGCCGTATCAACGGCCGTGATCTTGGGAATCGGGGCGCGCTCGTACTTCTTGTAGAGCTTCTCGTAATTTGCCTGAAGAACACGAGCGTCTTTGTCGGTGAGGAACGGGTTGAGAATGTGCGTGTTGTAGTAATACCAGGCACCGCTGCCGACAATGCCGAGCAAAGGAATGATGAGAAGTGCTGAATAGGCGGGAAGCGATTGCCGGGCTCCACGCAGCCGCGTCCGCAACCCAGTTTCAGCCCCGCGCCGCGCCAGCAGGCTGGCAAGCACGCCTAGAAGAACAGCCCAGGCAAGCCAATAGGTTGTCGACCAGAATATCGGCTTCACATAGTGACCGTAGCCGTTCATGTCGGAGTAGGTATACGGCACGACATCTCCGTACATATAGAGCCGGTCGCTCAAACCCGCCGTGTCCAGCACGATCGATAGGAGGAACACGCCAATGACAATTCCATGGCCGATGAATTTGTTGGCCACAATTGTCTGAGTGAAGAATGCCAGCAGCGCGAAAATGAGCACCTGCGAGAAGACAATGAGATAGAGCTCCTCGGCATATTGCCCTAATTCGAAACGGTAGTAGCCGCTGGCGATCTGTGAAAGGATGCCGGTGAACAGCACTAGGGTTAACAGGAACAGCTCGGCTGCGGCCAATGCGGTGAGCTTGCTGAAGGTATCGATCCAGCTGCGGAAGGGCAACGCATCGTGGATTTGCTCAAAGTGCGTATCCCGCTCTCGCCAGACTAATTCCCCGGCATACATAGTAGCTATGAGATAGAGAAGCAAAGGAGAAATGCCCTCAACTGCCTGTAACATAAGATAAGTGACCGGCCAAACATTAGCATCGTTGACTTGACCGGCAAAGTGGCCATTCACGAGGCAGGTGACCACCATCAGGAATGTAATAGCCCAGAAGGGAATTTCGCGGAATATGTTGTTGAAATAGATCCGCGAGAGCGAGAAAAACTGTTGTATGCCGGTGGCGAGGGAAAAATGTGTCGAGACCGGGGGAAGAAGGTTGTGGAAGCGCGGAGCGGGCGGCGCCGTCGACTCCTGCTCGACCTTTTTCTGCCTTTTGCTGCGTCGCGCCGTCAATGCTTCTGCTGACATGGGGAAAAGTAGAAGGACTGCGAGCAACGCGGTCAACCCTACCGAGCACCACACCACTCGGTTCCAGAGAAACATGCCATTGAAGGGGATCCATAGCGTGTTCTGCTCGGATACTGTCCAATAACGGACGGTACTGCGGAACAACAGCAACCCTACAGGGTCGAAGACCGAAGGCCAATAAGGGTTGAGGCTCCGCGTTTGCTGCACGGCGATCAGGCCGATGAGATAGACCGCGAACAGCGTGACGCCCTGCAGATAGACCACAAATACGCGGCGAGTGAGCGCGGCAACCAGAAAGAAAACCGATCCCAGGAAAAAGATCTGGGGAGCCACGATTACGGCGTAATGGTAGGCAAGCATGCCCAGGTTCAGAGGAGCCAGGCGAGTATGGTCCACCCAGGGAGCGGAGGCGCCGAGCATCTCACCAATTGGAATGCCCGTAAACACGAACAGGGTAATCACCAGCGATCCTGCCCACCGCCCCCCGAGGTAGGCGAACTTGCCAATCGGCTTGGTGAATACGATTTGGTAGGTGTCGCGCTGGAAGTCGCGAAGGATCGAAGTGCCGAAGATAGAGGCCATCACGATGGCGCCGAAAAAGGAAAGCTGAAAGTCGAGCAACTGCGTTACAAACGGCCCGTTTATCAGCGTCTTGCCCGGAGGCATGGTGTAATTCGAAGCGCCAACGAGCAGAAAGGTCAGCAGCACCCACAGCCCGAAGAAGCACCATGTTGAGATGCTCTTGAGCCGCAGCTTTATCTCGAACAGCAGAAATTCCAGAAACATGATGTCTCCCTCCGCGGACGCCTTAGTTGACCTTTTGCGAGTTCAGCGTAAGGAAGTAGACATCTTCCAGCGCCGGGTCGACGGGACGGAAGCCGTCGCCCGGCGCCGTGTCGGAGTGGATGCGAATCTCGTGAGCGCCCCCGAGAAGCTTTGTTGATACGACCTGGTACTTCGCGGAGACGGCGGCGAACTCTTCCTCGGTCTTCACCAGGATGCTGTAGATGCCGCTGCGCAGTCTCTCCAGCGCTTCATCTGGCGCGCCCTCCAGCACCAGCCGGCCGTTGCTGATTATGGCCATGCGCGGGCATAACTCGCGCACGTCTTCGACGATATGCGTGGAGAGAATAACGATCACATCGCGCGCCAGCGAACTCAGCAGGTTCAGGAACCGATTGCGCTCCGCGGGATCGAGACCGGCCGTTGGCTCATCGACGATTATCAATTTGGGATCGGCAAGCAGAGCCTGAGCAATCCCGAAGCGCTGCTTCATGCCGCCTGAATACGTGCTCAGCGCCTTTTTTCGCGCATCCCAGAGATTGGTTTGGCGCAGAAGTGCATCGACAATCTCCTTGCGCTCGCTCGCTTTGTGGATGCCCTTCATCACCGCCAGGTGGTGCAGCATATCCATCGCGGAGATGCGTGGGTAAACGCCAAACTCCTGGGGCAAGTACCCAAGCTGGCGCCGTACTGCATCCTTATTTGCCACCACGTCCATCCCGTTCAATAGAATCTGTCCTGAGTCGGGGTCTTGGAGCGTCGCTATGGTGCGCATCAGCGTTGATTTGCCCGCGCCGTTGGGGCCAAGCAGACCAAACATGTTATTGCCAATAGTCAGGCTGAGATTGTCCAGGGCTTGCACGCCATTCGGGTAACGCTTCGATAGACCACGAATCTCAAGTGGCAAAGTGTTTCTCCTTTGAAATGTCGTCGTGTGAGGGAGAACCGAGAATCAACGGTATGGGCAATATTAGCTCAAGCTGAGTGTGATAATCATCGGGAATTGGGTGGGATTGGATGGCCGCACACGATAAGATACCTTGCTGCTGGAATGCGCAGGCCTTCCCGCCTTCAATCTTTGTCGAAGGGACCAGAGAATCTTCGTCCGGCTGATCGGAGATCGGGAAACCCGCCGCAGCCGATGGAGTGAATCGAAAAATGTGACGCGTCTTTGGTTACAGTGGATCCAAGGTGCCTAACCCAGGCTCAGCGAACCGATATCCGAAATGCGAATCGGTCACCAGGTATCTCGGATTTGCGGGATCGTCTTCAATCTTAACTCGTAGCTGCCGTATGTAGGTGCGCAAGTATTCCAACTCGTTGCCATATTCCGGCCCCCAGATCTTTCTGAGTAATCTCCCATGAGGAACAGCGCCACCAACGTGCTCCATCAGATACTGGAGCAAATCGAATTGTTTCGGGGTGAGGTGGACTTTCCGACCCCTCTTTTTCACCTCGTGACGTTCGGGATCGAGGCTCACATCGCCGACGACAATCGCCGTATTCGGTCCGTCAGATACTCGACTGCGACGCATTGAGGCCCTAATCCGTGCGGTGAGTTCTCTTAGCTGGAATGGCTTTGTAATGTAGTCGTCCGCACCGGCATCGAACGCCTCGACCTTATGGTCTTCGCTACCGTGGACGGTCAGCATCAGAATCGGCATCGCTGGAAATGCCCTGCGAATGCCCCGGCAGGCTGCCACCCCTCCAATTCCTGGCATGTCGATGTCAAGCACCACTGCGTCAACCTGGGCAGTGCGGACGAGGGCGAGCGCCTCTTCACCCCGGGCTGCTTCAATAATCTCAAAGCCGATGGTCGACAAGATGGTTCGCAGAGAGTGCCGAATTGAACGCTCGTCGTCCACAATCAACAATGTGCCTTGATCCTCGCTCACGGTTGCCTCCGTCCAGATTGGGGTAAAGAAAGATAAAACGTTGTGCCCTGATCCGGGTCACTGATGACCCATGCGTGACCGCGATGGACATCGGCGGCAAGTTTGACCGCGGATAGCCCAACGCCTGTCCCGTTCGCCATTTCGCGAGCTTCTTCGCATCGATAGAATCGCTGAAAAATCCGCTCACGGTCCTCTATGGGGATCACGGGACCGTAGTTGTGGACCGAAATGAGAACTTCCGATCGGCTCTCCCTCGCGGCGACTGCTACCTTTGTTCCCGAAAACGAATACTTGGCGGCGTTGTCGAGGTATTGCGCGACTGCCATGGACAACATTTCGCGATCGCCGCGGATGGTGAGATCGGGGTCCGGAATCGCTACGTCGAGAGCATGGTCACCCATTCGCCCCGGTTGCTCATTCATTGCCTTCGAGACAAGGTCGGTTACGAGTACATCTTCCATTCCGGGGTGGAGTTCCCTGGTATCGAGTTTGGCCGTTTGGAGGAGTCGAGTGCAGAGAAGGATGAGTCCGGTGCATTCATCCCCGATCAGTTCAACCAGATCTCTTTGCGGCAGGTTCAACTCGCCCACCTGGGGGAGCCCCGAGCTTGCAGTTTGTATGGCGGTCAGAGGCGTCTTGAATGCGTGGGCCAATGAATCCAGGACCCCGGCGCGCAACCTCTCGGCCTGGTGAGCGGCTTCAATCCGGGACTCCTTTTCAAAGGAGACATACCGATCGAGCGTGATCGCCGCCATTGAAGCAAGCGCATTCAGGGCAAGCGGGCTTATGGTTCCGCGAACAACGAGAGCGCCAACGGGATTGGATCCCATTCTGAGAACGCGGCGCGATGTCCTCGTCAATACGTCTTCGTCATCCGCGAGCATTACGAAGCAATCGCGAACGAGGGCCGTGCCATCTTCAGTCCAGATGCCAGAGGTATCTGTCGTCGCCGACTCGGCGTTCAGCAGGGCCACTGCTTCCAAGCCGAAGATGCGGTGGATGAGCTGTGCGATTTGCAGGCCCGGAGGCTGATGCATATTGATGAGCAGCGTGCTGCGGCTCAATTCATAGAGCTGCTCCATGGCTGTTCGCTGCAATCGCGCCTCATTGGAGTTTCGCTGTTCCTTCGTCGACAGACGGCTGACGACAAGTGCACTGATCTCAAAGGCCCCAAGCGCTACCCAATCCTGCGGATCCGCGATTGAAAAGACGAGAACGGGAGGATAGAAAAAGTAATCGAGGAATACACATGCGAGGATGGACACCACGCTCGCCTGCCAAAATCCAAACAGGATTGCTACGCTGACAACAATGAGAAGGAATAGAAAACCGACTGTAGCTGAATTGAAATGAAGAATATAGCCGGAGAATCCGAGCAGGGCAACTACCCAGCAACCCCCAAGGGTTCCGCCCAGAAATGGCAGAAGCCTTCTGGAACGCCGGTAATTTGAGACAATGGGTTCACTCGCTGCCAACCCTGTCCAGGCCATGGTGTGAGGCTAGCGGGGGGGGTATAGGAAACGCATAAAGTAGACGTAAGGGAGCCGTTAGGACAGGACTTGCCAGATTGAGTCGAGCTAAAGAATCCCTCACGACGTTCTCTCAGTAGAAACAATCTCCGCCAAGTGCGCACAGACAGGAAAGCGCTCCGATGTTATTGGATCGCCATACACTTGTGACACCTGAAGCTGACTTCGCCTGTGACCTCGGCTCTACAAATTGATCGACCGCCCCTCAGCTACAAATCCCAGAAACCTGCGTGCCAATTCGTGAATGCGATCATCCTGGCGCAGGCGAATTGCATCGTGGGGCATCAATTCCACACCCACTCCAACGGCAGTCGCGCCGGCACGAATGAACTTGACCGCCGTAAGCTGATTGACGCCTCCGGCGGCGATCAAGGGAATCTGCGGAAGTGGAATCTTGAGCGATCGGATGTATTGATCGCCTCCAACCGGCGCCGCGGGAAACACCTTGACAAAATCAGCGCCGGTCTTCCATGCTGCAATGACTTCAGTCGGTGTGAGAGCGCCTGGGAAGACAACGTCATCCTTGCTCAAGACGAAATCCACCACCTCATGAATGAGACCGGTACTGGTGACAAACAGGGCCTGCGTCAAGGCAGCGTGCCGCCGTCTCCTTGTCCAGAACCGTCCCGGCGCCCACAATCATATCGGGGAAACTCTGGGTCAGGCGCCGAATTACGCTGATGGCGCCAGGAACGGTCATGGTGACTTCAGCTATCTTGATTCCGGCGTGGTAAACAGTCTCCGCCGCATAGAGCGCGTCGTCCTCTTTGGTCAAGCGGATTCCGGGAAGAATACCAATCTCCTCGATCCGCGATCTGACTTCTTGGCGAGTCATCAATCTTATTGCTCCCTTCGGAGTTATCGGTGCCAACGAATCCTACCCAATTTGGGACAGCGAGGAAAGGGAAATCGTCCATCGGATGATCTCCTGGCCGACCGCGAGATTCATCTGTCCTGCGGCCGTGAGATAAGCGCCCACCAGCTGCACGTAAGCCAACTGCACCTGGCGGTAGTCGCTTTGTGCATTCAGAAAATCCATAAGAGATGCCGCACCCTTCTGCCAGGAAAAGGTAACAGTATCCCGCACGCGCGTAGCCTGCGCAAGGTACTTTTCCTTGTAAGGGCGAAAGCAGGATCAGGCTGCTGTTCACCTGTGCAAAGGCCGAATCAACGTCTGTTCTCATACACGCCGCAGACGACCCAGACGTAAGAGAGATCGGAGATTGTGAACGGATTGGTGCCCAGGCTCTGCACCCCTGCAGCATTGGTCACCTGCTGATCGGTAATTCCCCGATACCGGAGCGACGATGTCGACAATGCCAGTGGGCGCATCGAGCGTGCTTCCGAGGAGTTTGAGATGCTCTGCCGCGGCGTCGACCGCGATCTTTGACTTGTCTTCCGTGTCCTTGGCGATCTGAAGGTCATTAAGCGCAAATTGCGCCGTGTTTGTAGAGTTCTTGTGCTCGTTCCCACTGTGCCCGAGCAAGGGTCTCGTCGGCAACAGCACTTTGGTAGGCTGCGAATCCGCTGGAAATGTCGTCGCTACGAACGCGAAGCAAATCCTGGCCTTTCGATACAACGTCCCCGAGCCTGGCCTTAATTTCCACGACCCGTCCGCCGGCTAGCGAGATCACAGGAACAGTGCGAGCGATGTCGGGTGTGACGCTTCCAGTGACGGTGAGACGAGAGTAGGCACTATGTTCTTCAGCTGTCACCAGTGGGTACGTTGAGGGGTCATCGACTGACAGCTTGCTACATCCACATCGTGAACCACTTTGGCCTGCGGGGGAGCTTCGCTGGCAGCGTCAGCCACCTTGTCTTTGCAACCCGTCACAGCCGAAATCCCGGCCAAAAGAGCCCACAGCGAATGACATTTCGATACAGGCGCGTTTCATAGTCGCTTTCCGTTCCCCTTCAACCCTGTGCCCAATGCATTCCATGGCACTCCCGGGCCAGGCTGAGCGCGGGGTCTCCGCTCGAGATGGGCCAATTTTCGACGGCCTTTACGACCAGCTCTTTACGGGACGCTGGTCGAATGCCGGATTCCAATCGTGTCGAATCGCAGTATCTTTCGTTAGAAGCGGACCATGACCGCTATTGTGGTGACGGTTTGGTTGGTGCGCAGATCGGGCCACCAAATTGCAGCTGTCCCACTACCGCCGTTGTTGTTACCGGCGCCAATGCAGTTGGTGATCGCAGTGGCGAGGTTGCCATACGTAGCGCCGGAGGCAGCACCGTTGGCGCACACGTATTGAGCGGCGGAACCGTTGTTGCCGCCGGGTGGAGTGATGCCTCCGTGCCCCGTCCAGTACGGAACATCCGAGAAACGATAACCCGATTCAAGCCGG
>Ga0207026_1125_pt1 | contig 13358 bp, 20 predicted proteins | sample Alteio_BWMinCont_42_FD_153274 | JGI IMG/M metagenome (GOLD analysis project Ga0207026, IMG submission 153274) | Enriched cells from forest soil in Barre Woods Harvard Forest LTER site, Petersham, Massachusetts, United States -... | ecosystem: Environmental > Terrestrial > Soil > Temperate forest >...
ACCGGAACGTGCGCAGGCATTGATGGCAAGCTATAATGATGCCCGCCCGTTGACGCCGGAAGAAGATGCGGCGTTTCCGTTATTATTGCGCGGAGCAGCGCTCAGGTTTTTACTGACGCGCGCGCATGACTGGCTTTTCCGCGTCGAGGGCGCAGTGGCGACAACAAAAGACCCGATGGAATATGTGGTGAAGCTGAAGTTTTTCCGGGAAGGGAAGAGGATGACCGGATGACCCGTAACCAGATGACCCGATTATTTCTTTCTGGTCATCTGGTCATCTGGTAATCTGGTCATCCAACTTATTCGGTCATCCTCTTATGAAACACGTCCACATCTACACCGACGGCGCTTGCTCGGGAAATCCTGGCCCGGGCGGCTGGGGTGCGATTCTGGTGCATGGCAAGGTCGAAAAAGAACTCAGCGGCTCCGAGGATCATACCACCAATAACCGCATGGAAATGATGGCGGCGATTGCGGGGTTGGAAGCGCTCAAATCGCCGTGCCGCGTTGATGTCACTACCGACAGCACTTATGTCCAGAAAGGCATTACCGAATGGCTCAAGGGCTGGAAAGCGCGCGGCTGGAAAACCGCCGATAAAAAGCCGGTGAAGAATGCCGATTTATGGCAACGGCTAGAAAAAGCCGCCGCGCCGCATGAGGTAAGCTGGCATTGGGTGCGCGGGCATGATGGCCATGCATATAATGAGCGGGCGGATAAGCTGGCCTGCGCGGCGATTGGTAAATAATAGCGCTTATTCCGCTTTGTTTTTGTTCCACGACAGCACCGTCTCCAGCGCTTTTTCGATGCGCGCCGCCACACTTTCGATGGAATAGGTCGTTTTGGCTTTAGCGAAGGCATTGGCGGCGAGGTCATCGGCCAGGTCGGGCGCGTCCAATAATTTGGTGATGGTATTGGCCAGCTCTGCGGCATCCCCCGTTTTCACGAGCAGCGCATCGAAATTAGGCGTGATGATGTCGCGCGGACCTTCGGAATCGGTCGCGATAACCGGTGTGCCATGCACGAATGCTTCGAGCAGCACGATGCCGAACGGCTCATGCAGCGACGGCAGGCAGAACAGATCGATATGCTTGTAAAATGCTTTCTTATCTTCAATCCAGCCGGGGAATGACAGCACATCCTCCAGCCCGGCATTTTTGGCTTGTTGCTTCAAGCGCTTTTCCTCTTCGCCGACGCCGCCCAGTATAGCGCGGAATGTATAGCCGCGCTCATAGAGGAGCTTCAGTGCCTTGATATAGACATCGAAACCTTTTTTTGCCACGAAACGCCCCATTGTGCCGATCACTGGCGGATTGTTGCGCGCCCCGCGCTGCGGCAGCTCATGGCAGCGCACCATGTTGGGGATATGGAAAATATGGTCCTCGGGTACACCCAGGCCTTTTACAAACTGAATCAAATCATGCGTGGTGGTGAATACGGCATCGGCATGGCGGAGGCGCTCTGCCCGCGCATGATAATTATGCGTGACGCCGACCAGCGGACACATTCCGCCGATGGCGCGATGGGCAAGGGCAAAAGAGCGATGGGTATGGGTAATGGCGATGTCGGGCGCAAGCGCCTTTAGATGCCGCCGCAAGCGCCATATCGCCAGCGGATCGAGCTCGCCGAGATTGCGCAGGCTGATGGTGGCAACGCCAAGCGCGGCCAGCTGCGCATTGACCACGGCGTTAGGGTGGGTAATGGCGGTGACGCGGTGGCCGCGGCCATTCAAGCCCTCGCAATAATCGACGAAAGCCTGCTCGATGCCGCCGGCGATGGCGCTGAACATGATGTTGACAATGTGCATAGGCGATAACTGGATGATTAGATAACTGGATGACTAAGTGACACAGAATATGTATAAAAACAACTTAGTCATCTGGTCATCTGGTAATCTAGTCATCTATGCTCCCCATCTCCGCCTTCATCATCGCCAAAAATGAGGCCGACCGCATCATGCTCGCGCTGGCTAGCGTTCGCGACTGGGTGGATGAGATGATCGTTATCGATAGCGGCAGCAGCGACGATACGGTGCAAGTGGCAGAATCACTTGGCGCGCGGGTATTGTATCATGAATGGCCAGGCTATGGCTTGCAGAAACGCTTCGGCGAGGAGCAATGCAAAAACCGCTGGTTGCTCAATCTCGATGCTGATGAGGAAATCACGCCGCAGCTGATGGAGGAAATCAAAGCGTTATTTGCGCGCGGCGAGCCGGAGTTGGCGGGTTATGTGCTGTGCATCCGCGATTTATTGCCCGGTGAAACCAAGCTGGCGCCGCTGGCGCATACTAATTATGCGCTCAGGCTCTATAATAAGGAGAAAGCCCGTTTTTCCGATAGCAAGGTGCATGATACGGTGGAACTTCATGGGCATTCGCCCATGAAAGTGGAATCCGCCGAAGCACCTCAAAATTTATTATGGTTGTGGCAGATATGCTCGCGTAGGCGGATGCAGCTTCATTCAGGCAAAACTGCGATCCTAAACGCTCCGGCGCTGCACCGCTCGTTCCGCTCGCTGGCGCATGCGCTGGAAAAAATGAATTTCTACACTTCGATGCAGGCGGAAAATTTACGCCGCAAAGGCATGAAATTTCCCATGCTGCGCCTCATCACCGAATTTCCGCTGGCCTTTTTCAAGGATTATATCCTGCGCGGCTATATCCTGCGCGGGCGGCGCGGCTTCGTGAATTCCGTGTTGTATGGATTTACGCGGTTTGTAAGGGTAGCGAAGTATCTTGAAAAGGGATGACCTGTAACCAGATGACCCGATGACCCAAAGTTTTCTGGTTATCTGGTTACGGGTTATCTGGTCATCCTCTTTTTTTTACGCCGCTTCCTCAAACTCCGGCAACATGCCAAGCGCATGCAGATAGGTGTCGAGCACGGTTTCCTGTTCCTCACGCTCGCTGGCGTCCATTTTGCGCATTTTGATGATGGTGCGGATGGCTTTGATGTCGAAGCCGTTGCCTTTGGCCTCGGCGAACACATCGCGGATGTCGGCGGAAATGCCCGCCTTTTCCTCTTCGAGCTTTTCAACGCGGCCGATGATGGATTTCAGTTGATCGACGGCGAGGCCGCCGGTTTTGGATTTGGACATGGTTTTCTCCTCTAATAGGGTTCGGGGGTCAGGGGTCGGAGGTCAGGGATTAGAGGCAATTCTTTTTTGCAAAGAAGAGACCAATCCGTTTAACATCCGGCCTATTTCGGCAGATTTAACTAATATATTCTCTATATCAGATGCAGTGATGTAACCCAATTCACAGGCAATAATCAAGTGTGTTTCTGTTTCAGCAAGAGAGCCATAAGCAATATCGATAAATCGGATAAATTCTTTGGTAGAGCTACGGGAATGTCCCTCTGCAATATTAGCTGCAACGGAGACCACCGATCTGCGAAGTTGTGATGAAATGCCATAGGTTTCCGTTTTGGGAAATTTATCAGTCAATAAGTAGCATGACTTGATAAGCTGGATAGATTTTTTCCAGACTTCCAGATCGCGGTAACTTTGAATACTCACTTCCCTGACCCCCGCCCCCCGCCCTCTGATCCCTGCTTCTTAATCGTCTCCGCAATTAAAAACGCCAGTTCCAGCGATTGCGAGGCGTTGAGGCGCGGGTCGCAATGGGTATGGTAGCGATCGCTCAAATTCAATTCTGAAATCGCCTGCGCACCGCCTAAACATTCGGTGACATCCTGCCCCGTCATCTCGAAATGCACACCGCCGGCGAAGGTTCCTTCCGCCTTGTGGATGGCGAAAAATTGCCGCACTTCGGCAAGAATATCGGTGAATTTGCGCGTTTTATAACCGTTGGGCGATTTGATGGTGTTGCCGTGCATCGGGTCGCACGACCAGACGACGGTTTTGCCCGCATCCTTCACCGCGCGAATCAGCGGCGGCAATTTTTCGCCGACTTTCGTTGAACCCATGCGCGAAATCAGCGTGAGCCGCCCCGCTTCGTTTTCGGGATTGAGTAGATCGATAAGTTTCAGCAGCCCATCCGCCGTCATGCTCGGGCCGACTTTGACGCCGATGGGATTGGCCACGCCGCGCATGAATTCGACATGCGCTTCATCGGGATGGCGCGTGCGGTCGCCGATCCACAGCATATGCGCGGACGTCGCGTAATATTTGCCGTCGGTCTCGTCGAGTCGTACGAGCGACGATTCATAACCCAAGAGCAGCGCCTCATGCGACGTGAAAAAACTCGCTTCCGAGAATTGCTCGACATCGTCCAGCGGCAGGCGGCAGGCCTGGATGAAGCCGATGCATTCATTGATGCGCGCGATCAGCTCCTCAAAACGCTTGCCCTGCGCCGAGCTGCGGGCGAATTCCATATTCCAGCGATTGATCTGCTTCAGCGACGCATAGCCGCCGCGCGCCAATGTGCGCAGGAAATTGAGCGTTGCTGCGCCTTGATAGTAAGCGCGCAGCAAACGTTCAGGATCGGGTGCGCGCCCCGCATCCTCAAATTCCATTGCATTGACCATATCGCCGCGATAGGCCGGAAGCTCGCGCCCGTCTTTCTTTTCAAACGGATCGGAACGCGGCTTGGCGAATTGTCCGGCGATCCTGCCTACTTTTACGACCGGCACGCCCGCGCCATACATCAGCGCCATCGTCATTTGCAGCAGCACACGGAAGAAATTGCGCAGATTTTCCTCGGAAAATTCAGCAAAACTCTCGGCGCAATCGCCGCCCTGCAGCAGGAACGCCTTGCCATGCGCCGCATCGGCCAGTTCGCGCTTCAGATTGCGCGATTCGCTCGGCGAAGCGAGCGCGGGAAGCGTCACCAGCGTATCCTCAACCTGCTTTAGTTGATCAATGTTTTTATAGTCCGGCTGCTGCTTGATCGGCAGAGCGCGCCAGGTTTCGGGGGTCCATTGTTTCATAGCCATACGGATTCTTAATACTGTACGATGGAAATATCCGTAGCTTTAAAATCTTTTCCCTTGCAAAGCAACGGCTCATTTCGCGCTTTGGCCAGCGCATAGGCGAAGCAATCGCCGAAATTGAGGCCTGTTTTGCCGCGGTGAAAGCGCTTGTAGCCTTCGCATGCCACCGTTGCCAGATAAGGATCGAATCCTTCAACGATAAGGCCGATGTCGCGCCGGAATCGATCTAGCGCAATAAGACCTTTTTCACCCATGCGATGATAAATAACCGTATAGGTTTCAAGAAAATTGGGAGCGGCTATTAAAAATGGCCCGGGTTGAGCGTGATCCAGGACATCGGTAAAAATATCAGCTTCCGGTTTTTCTTCCGTAAGAATTGCCACAATGGCGGACGTATCTAAAATCATTGTGGAGGCAGCCCATTTTCGTCATAGCCGATAATTTCCTCTGGGGTACGCGGATCAAGTACGGGTAATGTTGCACAATATTTTCTTATATCCATGATTCTTTCGCGCAACGGCTTATCGCTTTTAGGCAATCCGTTTTCATCGTAGAGAATATCATCGCCATCGCGCCAATCTAAAACCGACAGGGAAGCGCAATGATCGCTGATTGCTTTAAGCGCATAATATCTTTTTTCTGCATCTTTGGATGCAAATTTTGGCTTTGGCAGAACGCGCTCGGCTAAATCCTCTATCGCCTGCATGACGACCTGCTCCACCGGTTTATGGCTATATCCGGCGATTTCGTAAGCTAATTTTGCCGCATGAGCATTGATAATATTGCTATCCATTGCCATTATCTCCTTGTTTTAAGCCTAATTATAGCATAAAAAAACTGCGTTTGTCCAGCTCCTATAAGGAGCCAAAATGGATCAATTTTCCAACATTCTCGCCAACGAAATCAAGCCGGGAGAGGAAATATTATGGCAGGGTCAACCTGATCCAAAGGCTTTCCTTAAAAAAGGGTGGATATTACCAAGTTTTTTTAATATTGCTCGCTATAACTTCTTTATTGAAAATAAACAATGGTGGTGGCTCGTTATCTAGCGATCACGCTATTGTTTGGTGGGGATTAATGGTAGTCGTTATGCTAGGTATGCTTCGGGCTTGTTATAAATTAAAAAAACAACTTTATGTCCTTACTAATCAACGTGCTTTAGTCATTTGTCTTCCCGCTATTATCAATAGTCATTCCAAAGAAAATCTTGCTAATTCCTCATTCCAGTCCCCGAAAATACCATCGCTTTCATGCGCCTGTAAGCCGCTTTTTTGCCTTGCCCGGGCGGATTCCTTGTGCTAAAGTAAGGAAATAGAAAAAATGTAAGGAATCGCTCTTATGTCTACCTCCACCATCACTTCCAAGGGACAAACGACCATTCCGGCCGACATCCGGGCATTTTTGCATGTCGGCGCCGGGGATAAGCTGATGTATGTCCGGCAACCGAACGGCAAGGTGCTGCTGGCAACTAAAAAACGGGATGTCCGGGAGCTTTTCGGCTGCCTGCCTAAGCCGAAAAGATATTTTACCATCGAAGAGATAAAGGAAGGCATCGGCGATGCCATTGCCGAAAAATACAGAAAAGTCAATAGAATAAAGAAAATAAAGAAAGCTCATAAAAAGTGAGGGCGCTCGATACCAATATTTTACTGCGCTACCTTATCAAAGATGATCCAATACAAGCAGCGATAGCCAGAGAATTTATCCTTAAATGTACCAGTGAAAATCGTGGGTTTATCAATCTCGTGACAGTAAACGAGTTGGTTTGGGCGCTCAAAAAAATCTACCGTTACGAAAAATCTCTCATCATCGATACCATCGAAAAAATCCTTGAGGCGGAACAATTACAGGTTGAAAATTCAGAAGTTGTGTTGCTGGCGCTGGAAGATTTTCGTAAGCATAACGTCGATTTTGCCGACGCGCTGATTGGCGTGATTAATCAGTACGCCGGATTCGCGCCTACCGCAACCTTCGATAAAAAAGCGGCGAAGCTTGATACCTTCGCATTATTAGCGTAAAACGTCTCCATGACCACACAAGCAGCCGCTCTCGATCCCGAAAATACCATCGCCTTCATGGGCGTGGAAGGGGCGAATGCCGACCTCGCCTGCCGCCAGGCGGCGCCTTATATGCAGACGCTGGGCGTACCGTCGTTCGAGGATGTTTTTGAGGCGGTAGCCAGCGGGAAAGCATCTCTGGGCATGATTCCGATCGAAAATTCGCAGGCCGGGCGCGTTGCGGAGATCCATCAATTGCTGCCCAAAACCAGCTTGCATATCGTCGGTGAATATTTCCAGGCCATTGAGCATTGCCTGCTCGCTCCCAAAGGTGCGACGCTGGCCGATGTCAAAGATGTCTATTCGCATCCGCAAGGGCTGCTGCAATGCCGTGAGCATATCCGCGAGATGAAGCTCGCTGCGCATACCTATTCCAATACCGCCGCCGCCGCTGCCGATGTGGCGAAGTGGAACGACAAAACCAAAGCCGCCATCGCTTCGCCGCTGGCGGGTGAACTTTATGGTTTGCAGGTTTTGCGCGAGCATATGCAGGATTCGGACGATAACGTGACGGTATTCATCATCATTGCCCGCCAGCCGGTCGATCCCAATCCCGATTCCGGGCGGGTGTTGACGACATTGCTCTATAATGTGCGCAACCTGCCGGCTGCGCTCTATAAATCGCTGGGCGGGTTTGCAACGAATAATGTCAACATCCTGAAACTCGAAAGCTATATCCCCGGCGGCTCGGCGCGTGATGCCGCGCAGTTTTTCCTCACTTTCGAGGGACATCCCGGCCAGCAGAATGTAAAAAACGCGCTGGAAGAACTGAGTTTTTACTGCAAAAAGGTGACTATTCTAGGTGTTTATCCGGCTGATCCGGCTAGATTTTCCTGATCATCGCGGCAATCGTTTCCGCTTGCGCAGGCTAAATAAATAAAAAAAGCGCTTGCAATCGCGCGGCAATTATTGTTAATATATTGTTAATTCTTTTCTTTGCCCAATTGAATTTTTGATATTCAATAGGAAAGAACATTGAGGAGGGTGAAACGTTGCACTTCGCAACGCGGATCGCTTCTCAGGCTTTTGATGACCCAAGAATGGGTCAGGAAGGAGATGAACCATGCTGGTTCTCTCTCGCAAGCTGGGCGAAAAGATTTACATCAGCGAAAATATCTGCATCACGGTGGTGGATATTGACCAAGGCAAAGTTCGGCTGGGCATTGAAGCGCCACGCAACGTGCCGATTTTCCGCGCGGAACTGTTGCCCCTCCAGGGCAACCCGCCTCCGCCGGAAGCCCCGCCGCCAACTCCGCCGGCTCAGTAATTAGCCGGCAAATGGGCGTACAATACCAACAATGGTTGGATTGTACGCCCTTTTTTTTGCCTATAATTCAATGGATTTTTTACGGCCTTCACTTCTTCTTGGTGAGCGATCCGCCCTCGCTTTTCAGCGCTATCCATATCAAAATGCAGCCTATGACCAATATGGCCGGCAGTATGAATCCCATAGCGAATGTCGCGGGCCGCATCGGCGGCTTCATCAAGACATAATCGCCGTAGCGCGACACAAGATATTGCTTGATGTCGTCATCGCTGTCGCCGACATTGACGCGTTCGCGAATGGCGCGGCGCATATCGGAGGCGACATCGGCGGAGGAATCGGCGAGCGATTCGCTTTGGCAGGCGGCGCAGCGCACCTGGTGAAACAAGGCATAAGCGCGCGCTTCATCCACAGGATCGGGAAGCGGCTTTTCGACAGCAAATGCGGAAGACACAATGAGCAGCGAGATACAGCAGGCAATCATCCATTTATTGAGCATTCAATTTCTCCGCCATAGGTAATATAACGTTATCGACCACGTCGGCGGTCAATGTTCCGCTGACATGATAGGCGATGGCGCCGTTCTTATCGAGCAGAAACGTTTCCGGCACGCCGATAATGCCCGTCGCTACGGTGGTTTTGGCATACTCATCTATCCCGATCAACTGATAAGGATTGCCGCGCGCGCGAAGCCAGGCTGTGACGGCTTCGGGCTTGTCCTTCCAGGCCAGCCCGTAAATAGCGACTTTGCCGGCCTGCGCCAATTTCATAAGCTCCGCATGTTCGGCGGCGCAGGGCTTGCACCATGAAGCAAAGATATTAAGCACGGCGACGCGCCCTTGCCATGCTGCGGGAGAAAAATGCGCATCGCTGCCCAGCGCCGGGATATCAAACGGCGCAATATTATAGCCTATCAAGCGACGGTTTATGGCTTTGCCGACATTGCCGCCAACCAGCCCGAGCGCCAGCGCCATCAACAGCAGCAACATGATGATAAGCGGCGCGATGCGTAACCATTTAGGATTCACGGCAATCTCTTGCAATAGCGGTTATTACCCTTAAGTGCCATGCCGCGGGATAAATTGCAAATGGTTCAGCTAAAGTTTCTATTAACTTTTTCCTGTTATATAGGTATAATCTTAGATGGAACCATTTTGTGATAGCCGCTATGCCGGAAACGCCCATTGCCTCCGAAGACCATAACTATATCGCCGAAAGCGTTAAAACCGGAGAATATTTCCGCCGGGCGCGCGGCATGTACGATATGTATGTGCATGACCCGATCTCCGAGCGTTATTTATTTCTGTTTATTACGCTTATATCCTTGCTGATTTTCATGAACGCCGTAACGGCCATGCGCGCGCTTTATCCGTTGCATCCGTCGGTTCCTTTTATCTTCAGCACGTTCGATATCACCGAGGATTTGCCGCATATCGACTCGCTGCTGGCGAACAAGGGAGAAAATCCCAGCGACGCGTTATTGCGCTTTTTCGTGCAGAATTACGTCATGATGCGCGAGGAATACGACATCGATGGTTTCGCCCGCGATGTCGGCGGCGTTAAAAGCAACAGCACGCCGCAGGCATTCAATGAATTTCAGGAGATGATCGATCCACGCAATATTGCCAGCCCCATTGCGCTTTATCAACGCCATTCCAAGCGCAAGATTACGATACTATCGTTTAAGCAGGGTGAGCAGGGCGATAGCATGGATGTCATTTACGAAGCAGCGGTGGAAAACAAAGGTGATGTAAAAAAATCCCGCTGGCAGGCAAATATCGTTTTTCAGTACAATGGCCTTGCATTAGATGAGAAAACAGACAAAGTAAAACCGGTGAGCTTCATGGTAACCCGGTATCGCAGTACACGGCTTTAGGATAGCGAATGACCATAATAAGAAACCGCATCATAGGGTTATTGGCGATGATCATCGCCATTGCCTGCGGCGATATCGCCCGCGCTACGCTTGAGCCGCATCCCATCCAGATCGATCATCGTGTGCGCATCATGGTGTATAAACCGGATGCCGTTTACAAATATGTCGGACATTATCGTTATGAATCGTCCATCGAATTTGGCGAGGGCGAAGAAATACGAACGATTTCCATGGGCGACTCCACCGCCTGGATGCTCAATCCTTCCGGCAACCGGCTGTTTTTAAAACCGGTCGAGCAGGATGCCACGACCAACATGACACTGATCACTAATAAGCATGTGTATTTATTTGAGCTGCATGCGCGCGAAACCGACGATATCGATGACAAAGACATGATTTTTATCATGCGCTTCATTTATCCCGAAGATAACCAGACGCAAACGGTAAAGAATTACCTGGATCCGGTGCCGGATTTCAACAGCGAGCCGTGGAAATATAACTTCCATTACACGATTTCCGGAAATGATGATGTAGCGCCGCTGCGCATCTTCGATGACGGCCAGTTTACCTATTTCCAGTTTAAAAATAAGAATGCCGATCTTCCGGCGTTTTTCATGGTGAATGACCAGAATGAGGAATCGCTGATTAATTATCGCATGCGCGGCGATTATGTGGTGGTCGAGCGGGTGGCCAAGCGGTTCACCCTGCGGCATGGCAGCGATATCGTCTGCGTATTTAATGAATCCTGGAAGGGAGCAACGCCTAAAATTCCGGATTCCGGGAGTAAGAAATGAGGCTTCGGGATTCAGGCTTCGGGATTCAGGGGAAAAAATGAGTGTTATTAAAGAAAGTAATTCTATTATCCCCGAAGCCCAAAGCCTGAAGCCCGAAGCCCAGCATTATCGCGTAGGTGTCATCGGCGGAGGAGCCTGGGGCACGGCGCTTGCCATCCTGGCGAATCGCGCCGGCAGCGAGGTCACGCTGGGCACGCGCAACACCAATGTCATTCAATCCATCCTGGAACGGCGCAGCAATGAGGCATATCTGCCGTCGATTTTTATCGACCCGGATATCAAAGTGACCGATAAGCTCGGCGAGGCCTGCCAGAACCATCTGGTGATCCTGGCCGTCCCATCGCATATTCTGCGTTCCGTGTGTATCACCATTTCGGATATGCTGGCTCCCGACGTACCGATTGTACTGGCCAGCAAAGGCATCGAGCGCGGCAGCCTGATGCTGATGAGCGAAGTCGCGCAATCCATCCTGCCGCGCAATCCGATTGCCATTATCTCCGGTCCTAATTTCGCCGACGAAGCGGCAAGGGGATTGCCTACGGCGACCACCATCGCCTGTGCCGACCACGCCTTATGGGACATGCTGATCTATGCGCTCGGCGGGTATCTGTTCCGCCCTTATCTCACTGCCGATATTATCGGCACGCAAATCGGCGGCGCCGTCAAAAACGTCATCGCCATCGCCTGCGGCATCGCGATCGGCAAAAATTTCGGCGAGAACGCGCGGGCGGCGCTGGTGACGCGCGGCTTCGCTGAAATCGTTCGGCTAACCATCGCCAAGGGCGGAAAATACGAAACCCTGATGGGGCTTTCCGGCCTCGGCGATTTGATATTGACCTGCGGCAGCGCAAAATCGCGCAACATGTCGTTCGGCATTGCCATCGGGCAGGGAAGATCCAAAGAAGAGATATTGACCGGTCGCGGCCGCAGCGCCACGGAAGGCATCGTCGCCGCGGAATCCATAAGCAAACTGGCCAAAAAATTCAGCCTCTCCATGCCGATTTGCGATGCCGTCTACCGCATATTGCATGAACACGCGCCTATGGATGCGGTCATTGCCGAGCTTCTGGAGCGGCCTTTTGTATGCGAAGGAAAATGAGGGTCGCGCGTTGCGCCTAAATACTCATCTTGATAATGTCCTGATAGGCATTGATGACACGGTCGCGGACGGCAACGACGGTTTCCAGCGATAGCTGCGCGTTGGACACTGCCGTTACTAAGTCGGAAAGCTCGACTTTGCCGCCGGTCAGCGAACTCATTTGCAGCGCTTCGCTTTGATACCCCGTATCGGCAGCGTCTTTTGCGGCCTTTTCCACCATCTGTATGAAGGAAGAATCGCCTGCCGCGCCGCTGCCGCCGGAGTTGCCGGAATCCGGCGCATCCTGCATCAGCTTGAGCTGGTTCTGGTAAGCATTAGTAGCGTTAAGCGCGTTGAGGGTCATGTTAACCCCGTACTTGTTGCGGGGTCTGGTTTCCTGCAAGTGATATATTGAACATTATATTTCCTCCTGTTTATCTGATACCGGACCCCGCAACAAGTGCGGGGATTATCACTTATTCAACAAACCAATCGTCTGCGACAGCATGGCTTTCGATACTTGCACCACATCGAGATTGGCTTCGTAACCCCGGCGCGCTTCGCGCATATCCATCATCTCGACGATACTGTTGACGTTGGAATGCAGTACATAGCCCTGTGCGTCGGCAGCGGGATGCGACGGGTCGAATTTTTTGTCGAAAGGCGACATGTCGTAGGGACGCTTGGTGACCTTGACCGTCTCCATGCCGAGCTCCTTGTTGAGCACATTTTCGAATATGACCAGCTTGCGGCGGTAAGGCTCGCCGCCGGGGGTGGTGGCGGTGGCATCGGCATTGGCGATATTTTCCGCAACGACGCGCAGACGGTCGCTCTGCGCCTGCATTCCTGCCGCTGAAATCTGTAATGTATCTGCGAGTCCGCTCATGAATTGATCCTTAATAAATTGGATGACCAGATGATCGGATGACCGGATGACCAGATAAGTAAGATTCGGGTCATCTGGTTACTGGTCATCTAGTCATCCTCTTTCTTACGATCCCGTGCTCGAATTGCCGATAGCCGTTTTGAGCATGGATATCCATTTGCCGTAAAGATTCAAGGTTTCCTGATAATCCGCCTGGTTTTTTGCTATTTTCGACATTTCTTCCTCGATGACGACGTTATTGCCGTTGGGATTCAATTCATACGTGCTTTTGCGCTTTTCCGCCTTGAAATCTCCGTTTGCCGTCGCGCCATGCGCAATATGTTTCGGGTCGGTTATCGTCATTGGCAGATTGGATCGCAAATTCTGTGCCGCGCCGCCTGATGCTGCTATTTTCTTGAAATCCGGCTCGGCAATATCCATAGCCTGGTAACCCGGCGTATCGGCATTGGCAACATTCTGCGCCAGCACACTCTGCCGCTCGGACATATAATTGAGCTTCGTGCGCATCACGTC
>Ga0207026_1127_pt1 | contig 13223 bp, 18 predicted proteins | sample Alteio_BWMinCont_42_FD_153274 | JGI IMG/M metagenome (GOLD analysis project Ga0207026, IMG submission 153274) | Enriched cells from forest soil in Barre Woods Harvard Forest LTER site, Petersham, Massachusetts, United States -... | ecosystem: Environmental > Terrestrial > Soil > Temperate forest >...
AATTATACTGGTTCATTACGGCACCCACCACGTTGCTAATCGCCCCTTTGGTTGGGATACGGCCATATTGTGCCTTTTCAATATCGGCGGGTTTGATGGCGGCCTGCGTCTTGAACGTCTTGCTTTCAGCCCTGACCAGTTGAAACTCCTGCTCGATCTGCTTCCGGGCCGGTTCCGATTTGAGCATCCCGATCCGGTGTATATCGATGCGCTCACTATCGGACTGTATGTTTGTCGTAACAATATGTACATGGCTGTGGGCTGCATCCGTATGCCGGTAAACCAGAAAAGGCTGATCGCCAAAGCCTATCTTTTCCATGTAGGAAGATGCTATAGCCTGTAATTGAGCATTATCCAGTTTCTCGCTGGCATCAAAGTTCAGGGAGATATGCAGCGCATTCGTTTTGACATTATCCCGAAGCATAGTCAAGTTTTCAAAGCGTTTCAGTTTGTTTTCAAAACTCATTTTGTCGATTTCTCCCGCAAAGCTGCTGGCCATAATGAGCTGCGCTTGGCCCGCAGCGACCTTATTTTCATTGTAATGCAGGATACCCCTGATCCTTGTGCCGCTCACGATCTTTGCAACCATTTTTCGGCCAGTTGGGATACGATCCTTAATAGTTCATCCACTTTATGATCAAGCGGTTTATACAGGGTTAGGACTTTAAGGGTATATAATGCCTTTTTACTTTCTTCAGGTGAGCCGTTGTAACCCTTTGTCAGTTGATTGATATTGATGCCGATGGCTTTGAGCTCTTTCCTGATCCCGGCCAATTGCTCCATAGTGGTATTTAAGGAAGCATCTATATAAAATACTTTGATCTCCTGGTTGGACAGTATCTTACGGGCAACTTCCCCCATCGAATGACAGTCGCTCTTTCCGATCAGCTTTTCCAGCCGCTTGAATACGGTTCCCGTTACCCTTGTCCGAACTGAACAGGTTAGTAGACGTTCCGGGTTTGCTGCTTTTTTCCTTGACATTAGCTAAATATTTCAGGCGCTTCAAAGGGGTGAGTTCCGAACCCCGGTAAGCTCCGCAGCAAGCGGCAAAGATATTTTTGGGGACAAAAATCCATCTTTGCTGTGCACGGGCGTGCATGAAACTGCCACCTCCCGGTGTCGTTTCGGAACCTGTTTAATTGTATAAATTGATGGTTGATTTTGGGCTTGTCAGCCCTTTGATTGGGCACTTTGCCTGAACGTTTCCAACGGCTCGAAAGAGCGTAGTAGTTGCCGGATTTGATGGCGGGGTTGTCGCTTGACCCTGTTGATCTGTGTTGTGAGTTTTGAGCCTGCGGCTTCTTTATTGGCGGTATTACTTATCATGGCTTTTAGAATTTAAGTCAAAGTTGGGCGAATAGGTATTTGAAATTTGGGAGTCCAATTTATTGTCGAAAGATTTATTGTAATGGGCTGTATTTCAAAATATTTGACTTTAATTATGCAATTTTATATATCTATTATAAATATCACTTTATGAAAAAAAATCCTTTAGAAAAGTATGGCGATCAAGTCTTTATCAGCCATTCAAGTTCTGATAAGGACTTTGTAAGACGGCTTGCCTATGATTTAAAAGGAACTGGGTTGAAGGTGTGGTTTGATGAATGGGAACTGAAAGTAGGAGATTCGTTAGTTAACAACATTTCCCAAGCAATAATTAGCAGCGGGTGGTTTATAATTGTTTTATCTAAAAATTCTATTGATTCAAAGTGGGTTACACGGGAATTAAATGCGGCATTTTCAGAGGAATTTGATGAAAAGCTAAAATTTTTACCTTGCTTAATTGATGATTCGACTTTGCCACTTTTTTTAAGGGATAAAGTGTATGCGGATTTTAGGGCATTTTATGATATCGGATACAAAAATATTTTAAAAGCCATACTTGGAGATTCTGTTTTTGAACCGACACATTGGATGGGTAATCATCCGGCAGTGGTCAGAAAGAGTATAAAACGGAATAAATCAAGAAATGGGAAATCTCAAGGTTTGATAGGTGTACAAAAATTTGCATCGCTTTTTCCAGGCCAACCCGTTCAAGAAATTGATTCCAGAAGTAAATGGATGAAAATTAGGTTCTTTCATCATTTTCTGAATAGCTACGAAGAAGGATGGGTGAGAAAAGTTTACGTGCGAACAAACAATCGCCATTTTGATGAAAATTTATCAGCAAAACGATAGTTAAATAAGAACTCCTATTCTATCGGCCCTATATAATTTTTCAACTACCTATTGGACTGCCATCACAGTAAGAAGTATTTTTCAAATCTTGTAAAAAAGATAAGTTATTTATGTCATTGGAAAAAATAGAAAAGCAGGATTTGAATACAGACGAATTACTTGCGCAAATCGAACGTGGAGAGATACCGCTCAAGTTAATTGTCGGCAGGCTGGTCGAAGTGATCGTAAAACTGGATGAAAAGGAGCGGCAATTAGACAGCCTCATCCAGTCGCTGCCGATGCTTGCGGATATTACCAAAAAGATCAGCGAGATACATACGCTGCATTTTCCTACTAAGGAACTAAAAAAGAAATCCCAAAAGGACAAGTTTATGGCTCAAATCCTTTTGGGGCCGGTTAGGAAACGGAAATAGCCTATATCGCCGGGATTAATTTATTTGTCTGTACAAATTTTAACAAGTCTTTTAAATAGGTTTCCGTTTCTACTAAACTGCTGTGTCGGTTTGCAGAACATATTTCGGCGATTGTCCAGCCGGCTTTAAACTTTTTCACATTGGAAAAGTGCTTAAAAGAATAAAGGGTATAGTTTTTATTACGGAGTTTAACTTTTTTCAGGCAGTTGACGAAGCGGTAATAAGGCGTATTCTCGCCAATTCTGTTCTCTGAAATAAAGGTAAGCGGTGAACCTAACAAATAATATTCGCCCGGATAATCGGCTATGTTCAATTTATCCAGTTCAATTCTTAAACTTGGGTCGATATGTACAGGTAACGCCTTTTTGTTTTTAGCGATAGATGCCGGAATGGTGATCGAGTTATTTTCTAAATTGATGTATTTAAGTTTTAAATACCTTAATTCCTTTGGCCGGATACAGGTATAATAGATCATCCTGACGAATAGGAGCGTGTACAGATCGTTGGCCTGAAGCCAGTCCATGATGGTTTTAAAATCATCATCGGAAAAGACCTGGTGCGATTCCGTGGCGATCTTCGTCCGGGTTTCGGTATCCGTTACGGGATTAACATCAATATATTTGTTCTTTTTAAGGTATTTGAAATAGTTGTTCAGCGCAATTCTAGAATTGTTATAGGTAACACCTAACCACTTTTCGGTTTGCTCGTGGTGGTTCAGGAAATGGGTGATTTCATAATCGGTGATCTCATTCACTTTTTTATGCGCACCGTAAAAATCTATAAAGGCGTTGACTTTAGATAAGTAGGATTGGATAGATTTCTTTCGTGTGCCTTTGGCTTTGTGGTAGGCTTCAAACAGTTCTTTGGCTTTGTCAAGCGTAAGGGATACAATTTGCCGTTTGAGCTTTTCGTTGGATTTTTCATCGATAGGGCTCCAGCCACCATCTAAGGCGGATTTGTAAGTGTCTAAAAGTTCTGTAAAAAGATTGAGTTTTTCTTTGGGTTCTTTTATCCTGTTCAGGTTCTTGCTGAACCGGAACCTTTCCATTTCCCCGGTGCCTGGGTTATAGAAAAAGAACTCCACATACCAGCTTTGTTTCGCTTCCTCTCTGGCTTTGGTGCTACCTTTAGGTACGAGATCAACGGGTTTTCCCTTGAATAAGCGGGGTGTTGTGTAGGTAACTTCTGCACTTTCCATGCAGCCGAAATTGGCTTGCTGTGGCAGAGTTTTGGCAGAGTTAGTACCTGGTGTGTTGCTAAGTAGCTGAACACCAGGTACATTAAGTGTCTGAGTGGAGAATATCGGAGTCGAACCGATGACCTCTTGCATGCCATGCAAGCGCTCTAGCCAGCTGAGCTAATCCCCCTTTTTTAATTCACAGTTGCCGGTTTGCAGTTGGCTGTTATAGTAAAATAACTTGCCGCTGACCCCCTTTTGCGGACGGCAAAAGTAGCAAAAAGTTAAACAATAGCAAATCTATCCCGGGGAATTAAAAATGTTTGTTTTAATATTTCTTCACAAAACCCCTAAAATAAGTAAAGCCCCTGATGGGCAGGGGCCTTTACTAACCAATTATAAACCTAAATTATGAGAAGACTACTTTATTTGTTTTACGGTGTAAATGTAACACTAACATTTATCATTCACCTTATTTGTTTTGTAATATTTTTGTAAAAAAGCTATTTGTTCCTATTCGATTCTCAAAAATACAAACATTTTATTATAAATATGCTAATTTTTTTTCAATTATTTAAAAAAGGCAAAAATCGCTAAAGCAAAGCACTAAAAAACACCGTTTCTGTTATTTTTTTTGATGTAAAATCAGTTTGATATAAAAAACAAAAGAAAAAAATATCAAAAAATAATGTTTTATTAGAAAATAGACTATAAAAACAAATTTTTAGATGATTTTTGTCTGTATTTAAGATGTAATTAGATTTTTTCGCTCATTTTATCGAAAAAAATCACTGCATTTTTGTAAAAAGCTATCAAAGCTTTAAATGATTTTTTTTAGAAATTACGACGTTTTAAATTCGTCGGGCGCGTGCTGTGGTAAAAAAGGAAATAAAAGAAACTTCTCTTCGCCTGAATAATCTTAAAATGGTAAACTTTTTAGATGATTTTAAAAAATTGCTTAATTCAAACATCATTTTAAAAATGCTTTAACACTTTTGTTGAAATGTTTGCATTTATTTATGACTTCTATCTCGTCCGCAAAAAAACATCCTGAACTAACACCGCTCATATTATGGGTGATGACCATAGCTACCGGGTTAATAGTGGCCAACCTTTATTATAACCAGCCTTTACTTGGCGATATCGTCCGCACATTTCATGTAACCGTTGCAAAGGCGGGGCAGGTGTCGATGCTCACACAGTTGGGCTATGCCGCAGGTATGTTTTTTTTGGTGCCACTTGCCGATATGCTTAAACGCAAGCGCATGATGATGGTCATTTTTGCTTTCATTGTAACATCGTTGCTATTAACAGCGTTATCGCAAAGTATTAATTTATTGATATTCGTCAGCTTTCTATTGGGTGCGTCGTCTATGATCCCGCAATTGCTGGTGCCCATGGCGGCCCACTTAGCCAGACCAGAGGAGCGGGGCAAAAAAATCGGGGTTATAATGGGGGGCCTGCTTATTGGTATATTGCTGTCGCGTACTTTTGCCGGCTTTATTGGTGATTATTATGGATGGCGGGCGGTATTTTATATTGCTGCTGGTATTATGCTGGTGATGTGGCTGCTTATCGGCGTGTTTTTGCCCGAAGTTGAGCCCGACCATAAGGATGGTTACCGGCAGCTAATGGCATCGATGGTTGATCTGATCAAGCAAGAGCCGAAGTTAAGAATAGCCGCCTTAAGGGGGGCATTGTGCTTTGCATGTTTTAGTGCTTTTTGGTTTACGCTTCCGGCTTTATTATGGGATAATTTCCATTATGGAAGTAAAGTAGCCGGCGAATTTGGATTGGTAGGCGTTATAGGCGCTTTAGCTGCCGGCTTAATGGGCAGGTTAAGCGATAAAATGGATGCCTATAAACTATCCGGCTTTACTTTGTTATTGATACTAATTTCTTTCATCGTTTTTTATTTTTCGGGCCACAGTATTGTGGGATTGGTAATAGGGGTAATAATAATGGATATGGGCGTTCAGGCTACACACATATCAAACCAATCGATCATATTTGCTTTACGGCCCGAGGCGCGTAACCGTATAAACACTATATATATGGTTACTTATTTTTTGGGCGGATCGGCAGGTACCTTTTTTGCCAGCCAACTCTGGAAAAATTATAAATGGAACGGGGTGTGCGCCATAGGGGTTATTATTTCAATTATTACGCTGATCATTCACTTCCTTAATCACCCCAAACCCAAACCCCAACATAAACAGCAGACTATAAAACCGTGAACGTTGTTTGCATTTCTATACACTTTTTGCACAATCCCAATGCTTTAAAAGCTCCAAGCTGTTTTTAAATGCTGCTTTTAAATTTAAATCAGGCATTAGGATTGTTATTATTTCAACCATCCAGGTTTTTGGCACTGAATTAGATTATGGTTTATCAAATCCAATAAAGCATGGTTGTCGTAAATAAAAAAAAACCGGAAAATGTTGAGAAAGAATGGGAGAACCCGGCAGACCCTGCGCTCACTTCTGACGAAAGGGACAAGGAGCAACTATTGCGACAGTATAAAGAGGCCAAACGGAGAAAAGATAACTTAACAGAAGACGACGAAACCGACGAACAAGAAAATAAATCTTAACTATTTAAAAACTGAACTATGAAAACTATTAACAAACCCGCAGTAAGCAAATTAATGACACGTTTTGATAATGAATTAAAAAACATCCTTGCTAACGATTTGAAGCTATTTACAATCAAAAATCCCTTTTTAATGCGCAACAAACAGGCTAACGTGCAAAATACGCTGTCAGTAGCCTGACTATCATATATCTACCCTGCAATATCTATGAAAAATTATAAAGCTTTCCGCGAAACCGGGAAGCTTTATTTTTTTTGAAGCATATTTTATAATAAGCGCGGCCGTTTTTGCAGATGCGCCAGGTTTGCCCATTTTTTCATCCAGCCGGTCGTAATCGGCCAGCATTTTTTCGCGGTACGTTTTATTGTTGAGAATGTTATTAAGCTCGGCTGCTATGTTTTGTGGCGAGCAATCCTCTTGTATCAATTCCTTAATCACCGGGCTATCCATTATAAGGTTTACCAAGCCAATAAATTTTATTTTCACCAATGCCTTTGCAATACCAATTGATATGGGGTGCCCCCCTATAAACCAAAAGCTCGGGCACATTAAACAAAGCAGTTTCAAGCACCGCGGTGCCCGATGCAACAATTGCAGCTTCGGAATGGCTTAACAAATCGTAGGTTGAATTGAATAAGACCGGAATATCTTTTTCATGAAAAAACTGCTCGTAATACTCTTTTTTAAAAGATGGCGCCCCCGCAACAACAAACCGGTAATCAGGAAATTGTTCGGATACGCTGATCATTTCGGGTAGCAAACGGCTAATCTCCTGCCTGCGGCTGCCCGGCAACAGAGCGATGAGTTTTTTCCCGGAAAGGTGATTGTTTTCTAAAAAATCCCCCTCAGGCTTAAATGCATCAATTGCATCAAGCAAGGGATTGCCAACATAATCAACTTCCATCCCCCATTTTTTATAAAAATCAACCTCAAAGGGCAGGATGCAGAACATATGGTCAACAACGCGCTTTATTTTAAGTACCCGTTTTTGGTTCCATGCCCAAACTTTTGGTGAGATGTAGTAACAAACCAGCAGGTCATTCTTTTTGGCAAACTCAGCGATCTTTAGGTTAAAGCCAGGAAAATCAATCAATATCAAAACATCAGGCTGCCACGCGGCGATGTCATCCTTGCAAAATTTCAGGTTTTTTTAAAATCGTGTTTAAGTTGGCCACTACTTCAAAAAAACCCATAAAGGCCATGTCGGCAAAGTGTTTAACAATGGCGCCACCTTCGGCCTGCATAAGGTCGCCGCCAAAAAAAACGGAAATCGGCATCGCTATCGCGCTCTTTTAACGCCTTCATCAAATTGGCCCCGTGCAAATCGCCCGAAGCCTCGCCGGCTATTAGGTAATACTTCATCGGATGGGGTGAATTTTGAAAACGAATACAACTATCATAAAAGCCATTGTGGCCAGCATAATGCCCCTGCTGGTTTTATCAAGCCCTTTTTTAACGCTGATTCTTATTAAAACAAGATTAAAAGCTAAAGCAACAAAATAAGGCAGGGCGGGCTTGTTCATCAAATACAGGTTATTTTTTAACAAGTATGCCGATACGAAGGCTATTACAGGAAATATTAAAGCGACCAGGATGCCTGTTACGATAGAATCTTTTTTAAGCATAAGCCCAAAAGTACGATTGCGGGTAACATTATTAATGTTTTATTTTTTTTACCGATAAAATTAACAACCTTTCATCATGAAAAAAGTAGCAATATTGGCGTTTTGTATAGGCTCATATACCATGGTATCCGGCCAAAAATATGTGCCTGTAATAAAGGAAGGTACTGTAATGAATTACGATGCATTTTCAAAAGCCCTGGGCCAACATATCTCATTGGTTTTTAACCATTAAAAGTTTAGCAGATCCGCTTAATATTCAATGGTATGTCGACAGTTACGGAACAGGGAACTTTGAAATACCCAAAATGGCCCTGGATAGCGGCACCAAATTAGTAATTAAGCAACCCGACCCTGATGGCGTTACCAAAATGAAAAATGATGAAACACTGATCGTCATTTCAAAAAAGACATTTAACAGCCTCGTTAAAGACAATACTTTTCAACTTAACGGCCAAAAATTTACTGTCAGCACTGATACAACCTCGTACAAAATAAACGATAAAACGGCCGATGTTTTTCATGCCATAGGCGAAAACGGCAAAAGCGAAATTTGGATCATAAACAACCCTGATTTCCCGCTGGTATATAAAGCAAAGGGCGTTACCCGGGGTGTTGATTTTACGTTGACGGGGATAAAAGAGTAGCCGGTTTTATACCTCAAACTTCCACCCGTGCAAAGCAGGGATAGCATGGTGTGCCGTCATGTCAAACTGAACCGGGACAACAGATACAAAATCATGCTCAAGCGCCCATACATCAGTATCTTCTCCGCCATCGTTTAGTTGAAAAACACCGGTTAACCAGTAATAAGGGCGCTTGTAAGGGTCAAGCCGCTCATCAAATTCCTCGGCCCATTTGGCATTGGCCTGGCGGCATATTTTTATGCCTTTAATATGCGGTGTATTTGGAAAGTTCACATTCAGCAGGGTGCCAACCGGCAGGCCGTTTTTTAAAACCTGCTGTGCTATTTCTTTTACATATTTTAAGCAATGGCTAAAATTGGCCTGCAAAGTATAATCATCCAATGAAAATCCTATCGATGGTATGCTTTCAATAGCACCTTCTACCGCTGCCGACATGGTGCCCGAATACAGTATATTGATAGAATTATTTAAACCGTGGTTAATGCCCGAAACACACAGATCGGGTTTTTGCCCCTTGAGTATCTTATTTACCGCAAGCTTAACGCAATCAACCGGGGTGCCTGAGCAGGCGTACATTTCAATACCTTCGTAGATATCTTGCTTATCCAAACGTAGCGGTTTGCCAATAGTGATGGCATGCCCCATGCCTGATTGCGGGCTATCGGGCGCGACTACTATAACCCGGCCCAGTTCTTTCATTACATCCATCAAAGCCTTAATTCCCGGCGCGGTGATGCCATCGTCATTTACTACAAGGATAGTGGGTGTGGTTTTTTTCATTTGGCACAAAATTAGTTATATTTGATTTATGCTTACTGTTGAAAAGAAAAAGAAATACACCGCTGATGATTATATGATGCTGGAAGAAGGGGCGCCTTTTCAATTGATTAATTATGAATTAGTTATGTCACCTTCACCTATTCCTCTTCACCAGGTAATTTCCCGCAGAATTGTTAATGCGATCTCTGATTTTTTAGGCGATAAAATCGATGATGGGTTTTTGGTATATTCCCCAATGGATGTCAAATTGGATGATGGGAATATTTTGCAACCTGATATTCTATATGTTACTCCTGAAGAAAGGCGCAGATCGTAAAGGAACGTGTAGAAGGTGCGCCTGATTTGGTTATTGAAATACTATCTCCTTCGAATGCATACTATGATCTGCGTCAAAAAAAAAATATTTATGAAAAGTACGGCGTTAAGGAATATATTATTGTTGACCCCATAGAGCAAAGTGCTGAATTATATGCTTTGAAAGATGGCATTTATTATCTTCATCAAAAAGCAGAAAACAATGAAACTTTAAACTCAGTACTGTTACAAGGGTTCAGCATCGATCTTACCAACCTGTTTAAATAAAAAAGCCCCGTTTTACCAGGGCTTCTAAAATTTTACAAACTGTTTATCCATTTCACCAGTTCATCCCTTGATTTTCCGGTTTTTGCCTGGAGCTTTCCTAATGTTTCATCGTCCTTGCCTTCTTCGTGTATTAGGTCGTCATCGGTAAGGTCGCCGTAAGCTTGTTTTATTTTTCCTTTTACCTGGTTCCAGCCGCCTTTTAATTCTAATTTGTCCATGATGTTTTTTATTTAAGATGTGTAATTATAACATCCCAAGCTACCTTTTGGTTTTACAGTTGCCGGCTGAATTGTGGATTTTTAGTGCTTAAACAAAACAAGGTATACCTGCTTAATTATATGATAAGCTGCAAAAGCAAAAAACAAAAGCGCAATCCCCGTGTTGATAATCCTTGTGCTTAACGCAAACTTGCTTTGAATGTATTTGGCAAACTTTGCATACAAATACAGGCACAAAAAAGCGCCTGCAGCCGAACCAATACTAAATATTACCAGGGCAAGTTTGCCATCAAGTATCCATTGATGGGTGATAAGATAAGTACCGGTCACCATCCAGAAAGGCACCTGCATGGGGTTCAAAAAGCCAAGCAGCACGCCATATTTTATGCTATCATGTTCAGAGTAATTTGTCACGGGTGGTTTTTTCCGGTGTATCCAGGTTATTGTGCCCAAAACGCCAAATAATACTACCATTACCCAGTCTATCACCATATCCAGCTTTACCTGTCCCGACAGCCACTTGGCGGCATGCATAATAAAATAAGTAAAAAAGAACTCGACGCAGGAAAAGGATACAATAAACAGCAGCGCCTGTTTTAAGCCGCGGTTTATGGTTATTTGTACTAAAGTAAGATTAATGTTTCCCGGTGGTATGTACCCAATGAAGTTGGCAAATAGCCCGAGAAAAAAAGTTAAAAATAGCATTGCCAAAGAAACAGGTTTTATTTGGAATGATAAAAAAACCGTTTTGTTTCATGAAATTAAAAGCATAATGCTTTACTAACAATAATTACATTTGTCCACTGAAATGAATACAAAAATAGTTTCGTTACTGCCTGCGGCAACTGAAATAGTTTGCGCTTTAGGCCTCGAAGAAAACCTGGTTGGGCGTTCGCATGAGTGTGATTACCCCGCATCTGTAAAACACTTGCCGGTATGCTCGGAAGCAAATTTTCCTGATAATTTAAGCAGTGCAGCTATTGATGTTAAGGTAAAAGAGATCTTAGCAGATGCCTTATCTGTTTATTCGGTAAACCGTGAACAGATAAAGCAGCTTTCGCCCGATGTAGTAATTACACAAGCACAATGCGAGGTTTGTGCGGTATCGTTAAAAGATGTTGAAGAAGCTTTGGAAAATTACCTTGATAAACAAGCCCGCATCATGTCATTGCAACCCAATAGCCTGGATGACATTTTTAATGACATTACTACTATCGCTACCGCATTAAATGTAACCGATGCTGGCAATACCTTATTGGAGGAATTGCACGACAGGGTTGATATTGTCCGTCATAAACTAAAATTCAGTGACGGCAAACCTACGGTAGCTTGTATCGAATGGCTGAAACCATTGATGCTATCAGGCAATTGGGTGCCCGAATTGGTAAACATAGCAGGCGGTGTTTCAATACTTACAGAACCCGGCAAACATTCACCTTATGTGCAATGGGACGATATCCGCTTGCAAAACCCTGATATTATCCTCGTAATGCCCTGCGGCTTCCCGATTGAACGCACTTTAAAAGAAATTGACACACTGCTACAATTACCCGGTTTTACTGAATTGAAAGCGGTAAAAAACAGCCGCGTTTATATCGCTGATGGCAACCAATATTTTAACCGCCCCGGCCCGCGCATAGTTGACTCTATTGAGATATTAGCCGAAATTATTCATCCCAAACAATTTGCTTTTGGGTACGAGGGGGATGGGTGGATTAGGTTTGATTTGTAGGGACGGTTGGTCTTACGAAGTTTTAAATCTTCATAAATATTTGATAATAAATCATATGTGCATGTTTGTTTTTTAATTCAACAACGGCTTACTCTATCACCCTAAACTCTGTCCTTCTGTTCAACTGGTGCTCCGCTTCTGTACATTGCACATTATCCGCACATTTATTTACTAAATGTGTTTCGCCATAATATTTGGCGACCAGTCTGTCTGCTGAAATACCTTTATTAACCAAATAAGCAACTACAGATGCTGCCCTGCGTTGCGAAAGCGCCAAATTATATTGATCTGATGCCCTTGAATCGGTATAGGATGATAATTCAATTTTCACTGCGGGATATTGTTTTAAAATCAATGCCAATTTATCAAGCTCAACGGCGGCATCCGGTCGGATATTGGATTTATCCAGGTCGTAGTAAATAGGGTTTAAAACAATTTCCGGGTTTGTTTTTTGTGGTTTCGCAGCGGTTATATTTGGTGCAGCCGGTTTTGTAACGCGCTTGACAGGAATTGTATCCACGGGTTTATAAGCAAAGCTATAAATATCGTCACTCCCGTGGCCGCCTTCGCGGTTTGATGACAGATAGCCGCTTACTCCATCGCGCGTTACCAAATAAAAATCATCGCTGGTGCTATTGATGGGGTATTTGAGGTTTTGAGGGGCAACCCATTGGGCTTTTTCGCCGACAGCTTTATAAATATCATACCCACCCATCCCGGCTAAACCTTTTGACGAATAATACAAAGCGCCATCGCCGGCAATAGTTGGAAATGCTTCTTCCTCTTTTGTATTTATAGTTGGGCCGCAATTTATAGGCTTATCCCATGTACCATCGCGACGTTTTTCGCAATACCATATATCTGTTTTACCTACGCCGCCCGGCATATCCGAAGTAAAATAAATGATACGCCCACTCTTTGATAATGCAGCATCACCGATAGAATATTCTTGTACATTATTATAAGGAAAGCTTCCAAAAACTGTCCACTGGCCATTTTTTTTGCTGGCCATCACTAACTGTAAACGGCGGGTGTATAACCTTTGCTTATCCTTCGGATCAAGTTTATCCAGGCCTATTTGTTTTGGCGGGATTGCCGTAGTAACTGTGATATAGGCGGTATCCGCAGCATTATTAAATGCAATTGGCCCGGCATGGTAATCGCCGTTAAAAATGGCATTATCATCGGTTGCAATCGACAATTCGCTTATATGCTGGCCGTTGGCCGCCATTTCGTATAACGTGAACCAATTATTGCCTGTGCGGTTATCGCCATTTTGAT
>Ga0207026_1128_pt1 | contig 13010 bp, 13 predicted proteins | sample Alteio_BWMinCont_42_FD_153274 | JGI IMG/M metagenome (GOLD analysis project Ga0207026, IMG submission 153274) | Enriched cells from forest soil in Barre Woods Harvard Forest LTER site, Petersham, Massachusetts, United States -... | ecosystem: Environmental > Terrestrial > Soil > Temperate forest >...
ATGAAGATAGTTGGTTAGCGGTCAGTAAAGCGGGGAGGGCAGCATTAGGCCGATGCCGCCTGGATTTCAATCTCCATCCCGGAGGGATGCATGAGAATAACCCAATGCTTCAGCAGTGGGTGGATGTGTACATTTCTCTAAATCCCCAGGGGACGGCCGCATACGAGTAGCTTTCCTCAGCCGTCCCTTCAGAACTATCTGCTCCGGCCGTCAATCCCAACGCTGAAGCGTTGGGCTATTGTTGAATGTCCCTTCGTCGGGACAACCTTCCATAGGTGATCGACGGGGGGCCCTGGCGCGGGTATGCTGCCACTTATCCTGGGATGCGAAGTCATTCCGGGAAGGCACCCAAAACCTCGCCCGCCGCATCGGAGGAACCCTTGCCAGGACACCACCCAACGATCGCCCTCATTCGTTGATCCCCCAGAACCGATGTTCGGAGCTTTCTGGCCGCCGCGTCTCTCCTCGGACAGAAATTCTGATTTCCAGTCGACGCTCTGTTTCGGGAACAAGATCGAGCTTGGCAATGAAAGGCACCGCAGTGGAAGTGGCCAGGCTCTGGGGCAACGCCTCCGGCTTCGCTAATACGGCGCCGAGAGTAAGTTGCGAGTCCGTTTCCCGAGTTGTCGTCCTGAGAGGAGCCCAAGGCACGCGGAAGGACAACAGCCTCACAGAGGATGTCAGGGCACGTGGGATTTCCGAATCCGCGCTCAACGCCTGGCTAAACCTGCCTAACGCGTGATGATTGTCCTGAGTAATTCTCACAGGTGTTTTCATAGTGGATCCAATGGAGAGAAACCACATCCTTACCCAAAATGACGTCCGGCTGCGGGCAAAAGCTGGACTGGCAAAAGAGCGAAACGATGGGCCTGAGAAAAAGCATTGATGTTGTGTATCAGTTTTCTGCGGTATTACGCTATCCGGGGGATCGCTCAAAGGGCCTCAGCAAAATGCTGATACCGGCTAAGTCTTGGCGTGGAAATTGCACGATCGGACCCCCGCCGTTTGGGTCTAGTGGATTAGGGAATGGACACCCACCATTCAAGCGTGTTGCTCTTTGTGACGGACAGTTTCATCTCTTCCCTGGCTGTTCCTGTATTGAAAGCTCAAGCCGGTTAATCCCAGAGCGACCCAGAAAGCCAGCGCAACATAACCCAGCGTTCCGGCCGCACGGGGTTGCAGGTGATTGAACCATAGTAGAGAGGCATCCTGGCCATGGGTCAGAAGATGAAAAAGCCCCGCGACAACGAGATATGACCCGCTGAAGGCCGTTGAAGTGATGATCATAAACTTTTGCACGACAAGTGCGACTATTCCAAAAACGCCCGCGAACATTAGGAGAAGAATTGGCTGGGGCTGGCTCCCGGCCGCATTGAAAAACGCCGCCGCCACAACCGCGCCGGCGCTTGCCCCCAGGAGGAAGATGCCAACGAAAAATAGCCAAATACAGAGGGCGGCACCGATGACTCCAGCGACGAGGGCGCAGATGAGAGCGATCCCGCTATTATTCGGAGCCAAGGACAGTCCAAAAGTCCAACCCCCGGCCGCAGCCGCCATAAACCCCATGAGCCCCAAGGTGAGCTTAAGAATGCGATATCCGAAAAAACAGGTGAGGATCCCTATCGCGACAGCGAGGGGAGCAGTAATCGAACGAGCCAATTCATTCGCGTTCATAAAGCAGTCCTTTTCAGCAGTCTTCCCGGCTTGGACACTCTACTGCCTCACGCCCTTAGTGCAAACAAACCATTTTGATACAATCGAAAACATACCGCTGCCATAAAGGAGGGCCTCTTGTTACGAGAGGCATCGAACGGAGCGCGGCTCCATGAGCCGCAGCATGCCAATAGCGAACTAGGTCGGCAGAAATGCGCTCCGCTGCGCGTAACGCTCCGCTGCCGCTGCGGGTCATGGACCCGCGCTCAGGTCTATCGGCGATGTCGCTTGAGCTTGAAGTTGTACCTGGCGCTGGCTTAGGGTTGCTGGGCGATGAAATCCGGAAAACTGAATAGACGCCGCCGGGCGGTTGAGCCAGGTAAGTAAGAAATTATGGCCAATGAACTTCAATCAAACTCGTGCCGCCGGACTGAAAGGGCAGTTTCGGCGATGGTCCTTGCCTCGCTCCTTTTCACCGGGGTAAGCAGCCGCGCCGGCTTTAATCTTTTGAAGAATCCGGATTTCGAAGACGCTGGCGCGGACGCGAATAGCCCTTCTCATTGGAACACCGGAGCCGATAGTGCAGCCAAAATCTCACTCACGGACGCCGGCGCACACGCGGGCAAGCACGGCGTTTCCGTCCCGGCAAACACCACGGTGGAACAAAGCGTCGAGGCGCTCCCACCGGGACCTTATGTAGCCCGGTGCTGGGTTAAATCCCCGGCCGCGCAGAACGTCACTTTGCTGTTACAGGATCCTGGTCAGCCGTGGGCGGCATACACGTGCGTAGAGACCAAGGTGCCCCGGGATGAATGGGTCCAGCTTGAAGCCCTTTGCGACTTGCACCGCACCGGGACACTCACGCTGACCTTAGGCGGAATGTCCAAGGAGTTCCGGCTTTACCACGGCATCGGCGGAGAAATGGGCTCACCGATAGTTGCCGACGACTTCGAATTAACGCGAACCGAACCAAGCACTCCGGATCTTGCGCAGCTCGGCGTGTGGGACGCCAAAGAGGAGTTGCCGCCGGCTTTCGATTGGTCAGCCAAGGAGCAGCTCTCCCAAGAGGACCTGAGGAACTTCTTGAAGAACCAAAGGATGGAACCTTTCGTGGAGCCTTTCATCGAGATTACTCAGCAGGAGAAGATCAAAAAGACCGAGGTCAATATCAAGCCGACCCCTCGGCTGGACCGGCCGGCTCGCCACTCTCTGCTGGGCGCCCTGAGCTCTTCGACTGTTGGGGTGCTCGTGTTGCTGGTTCTTTACGGGGCAACGGTCTACGCAGGGTATGAAGTGGCCATTTTCCGCGCGCAACCGCCGGCCCTGGTGTGTGGGCTCTCAGCGATTCCGTTGCTCGGGGTACTGGCTCCGATCGTGTTTCTGTCCATCCCGACACGGATCCCGAAAACCGCCGCGGAGGTTCGAGAAGCCGAGGCTGCGGCCCAAGCTGCGGCGCAACCCATTGCGCCGCCTGCGGCGGCCGCGGACGAAGCCAATCCAATGCAGGGAGACGCGGCGCACCCGGGGAACCTGAAGCTGGCCCAGACCGAGGCTGGCCATGCAAAAGCCAACATTCCTGAAACGGTAACCTATCAGCGCGGCCAGTTTACATTCAATCGGCGGTTTATCGAAACGAAGTTTCCTGGTTTCTTTGGGGTTGTGCGGCGTGATGCAGAGAAGGATATGGTTCTTGTCTTTAAAACCAACCGTGGTGAATTTTCGGGTCAGCGCATCTCGCGCATTGCAGCCAACGATCTTCATTTAGAAATCCAGCGCGGTGCCGCCACAGAGGAAGTCCTGATCCCTTTCCAGGAAATTCAACAGATCAAGCTAAAGCACAAAGACGCTACGGCGTAGCTGGCAGGGCTGCGGCAGGGCCCCTCTGAATCCACAAGACAGGATAAGCTTAATGGGACGGCCCGGAAATCCGAAATCCGAGTCGCCTATGGGAGTCTGGGCTCCGCGTCGTTAGCACTACAGGTTCTAAAACACTTCGGCCGTTAGCCCGGTCACTTGGCGAACGGTTTGAGCGATGTTGGAAAGGACCTTCAAAGGCAAATGGCCGCACTCGGAGTGAAGCGTTGGACGCGTGGCAGAATAGATCTGAACTAACGAAATCTGAGCACCACCCGCTTTGAGTTCTTGCAAGCGGCGCGCGTATTGCTCGATTTCTTCGAGCGGGGGTTCCTGGCCGTTAATCGAAGGAAACAGGCTTTGAATGACGACAGGTCTTTTGCGGCCCAACGCCAGGATATTGGCGAGAATTTTTTCCAAAGGCACGCTTACGCCGTTGACCTTGCTGAGATATGCCGGAGTGCCACCATCGAGCTTCGCCCAGATTTCATCGTCTTTCGTCAAATGACCGATACCGCGCTGAACCGGAGGCAGATCCAAGGCGACGGCATTGGTAATGAGCACGAGTTTGAAGAACGGCAGGCCGCTCAATGCGCGAACATGCATGACCGCCTGGAGAGCTTCGGCAAAGTGTGGCGCGAGGGTCGGCTCCCCATCGCCGCTGAGGGCCACATGGCGGAGTTTCAGCAGTTCATCCGGCACCTTGCGGTACGCATGCAACTCGCGCAAGCGACCATCGCGAACGTAATCGAGCATTGTCTTCAGTTCGCTGGCCATGACCCCAACCTCCAACTCAGGGCCAGCGGGACTCAGCACGCGCTCGACTTCGCAATAGATGCAGTTGAATTGGCATCGTTTGTCGGGATTCATGTTGACACCGACGGATAATCCTCGGGCGCGAGGCGAAATGACGACGTAGGTAAATCGGTGATGAAGGAACTCCCGGGGATAGGTCGAAGGCCTGCGGACCGGGTCCTCCTCAGCCGGTGACAAGGCTACGGCAACCTGGCCGTTGGTCAATTTAAGAGTCCTTCCATTGGCTTCTTTCATCTGTTAGCCCAGCTTAGGCCTAATGCCGAATCCTGCCACACCGCCCTTGCCATAAACTGCCCATTTTTTGCCGGCCAATTAGCAGCCGTTCCGGCGCCTGGGCGCAGCTTGACCCTACCGCCACGCGGAATCGGAAACGTGGACTACGCGCCGGATTATGCGGCAGAAGGCCGCATTTTCCGACGTCGTACGGAATGAATCCGGCGTTCTGGGGTTCTGTCAAGATGCGTGGGCGGCGGATGACCGCCGAACTAAAAGGCTTGTTAACTGAGTTGAGCTGCCCCACTTTTGTGGGGCGGCGGTGCCGCTGTGACGTTCGGCGGGCCGAACGTGATAATCAATGCACATGCACTATCGCACGATTCTGCTGTTCGGCGCCCCGGGCGCGGGCAAAGGCACCCAAGGAAAGATCCTGGGCACAGTTCCTAACTTCTTCCACTGCGCTTGCGGCGACGTGTTCCGCAGCCTCAAAGCCGACAGTCCCATTGGGCGTGTTTTTCTGGAGTATTCCAGCCGGGGCCAATTGGTTCCCGACTCCACAACGATCGAGCTTTGGCACGACTTCATCGATGGCTCCACAAAAGCCGGCCGTTTTCGCCCTGAAGAGGACACACTGGTGCTGGACGGCATTCCGCGTAATGTTCCGCAAGCCCAGATTCTGAAGGATACTCTCGAAGTGAAAGCCATCTTTTATCTACAATGCGCCAACCAGGATGCGTTGATTCAGCGTCTCCAGCGACGTGCTCTCAAAGAAAACCGGCTTGACGACGCGAATCTGGATGTCATCCGAGAGCGGCAGGCAACCTACGAGCGGGAAACACGGCCGGTCCTGGATTTTTACCCAAAGAGCATCGAACATCGCATCAACGCTGACCAACCGCCGCACAAGGTCCTGTTTGATCTTTTAAAGCACATCGTGAAGAGTTGACCCTATGGAGCAGCAATTCGGCGAGTTTACCGCCAGTGAACTTTATTGTCCCAAGTGCAAAATCTCGCAGCCCGTGCGCGAGCGGTTGCTGCTGGTTCTTCCGACCGGGGAATTGCACGAGTTCACTTGTTCGCGTTGCGGGACCTCCTTGGGCAAGCGGACGGTTACCGGTCCGGCGGTTGCAGCTCCGACGAGGCGCCCGCGCTCGCCAGCCCCCCGCAAACTGCTGCGCTAGCGCGCCGTTTCCGGCGTCATAACCTGCAACCGAAGTTGTCACTTGCGAATCGTATTCATGGGCACTCCCGGGCTGGCCTGTGCCAGCCTGCAGGTGCTCCTGGATTCGCAACAGTTTGAGCTAGCGGCGGTGGTCACTCAGCCCGACCGCCCCAAAGGCCGCGATCTGAAACTCATTCCCTCACCGGTCAAGGATCTCGCCCTGCGCAACGGTCTGGCCGTTTTCCAGCCCGCAAGGGCGCGGGACGAGCAGTTTATTGAAATCGTACGCCAGCTACAGCCCGACCTTGTTGCTGTGGCTGCCTACGGCCAAATCCTTCCCCCTGCTTTGCTGGAAGTGCCTCGCTTCGGATGCCTGAACGTGCATACATCACTCTTGCCCAAATATAGAGGAGCCGCTCCGATCCAATGGGCGATCCTAAATGGCGACTCGGAAACGGGCGTCACTATCATGAAGATGGACGCCGGGCTCGACACCGGTGAAATACTTTCCCAGGAGCGTATCCGGATCCTTGAGGACGATAATGGCAAAACGCTGCAAGACCGACTGGCGCAGATCGGCGCTCAGTTGTTGGTCTCGACCATAGTCGAGTATGCAACCGGCAAGATTCAACCGTATCCGCAGCCGCCGGAAGGGGTCAGTTACGCTCGCAAGATTGTAAAAGAAGACGGGCGAATCGATTGGAGCCAACCCGCCCGAAGAATCTGCAACCGTGTAAGAGGCCTGATCCCCTGGCCGGGCGCATTTACACACCTGCCATCGCCTCAATCGGATCTGCTCAAGATCTGGAGCGCCGCCGTGGCCGACATTTCAGCAGCGCCAGGCGAACTTGTCAGCGCGGATAAGACCGGGATTGTCGTAGGTTGCGGCGAGCAGGCGCTCCGTATTCTGACGTTGCAGCGCGAAGGAGCGAGGCGCCTGACCTCCGAGCAGTTTCTCGCAGGTCGCCACTTGCAACGAGGTCAACTCCTCGGCCAGCCTCGCTGATACGAGAAGCAGGTGCTTACGGACGGCCGCGCCCGCGGACGAGCCCAAAGATCGTAGAGATGACAAAGATCGCAATAAAGATATAGAACAGGACCTGTGCTATACCCACGGCTGTGCCCGCGATCCCGCCGAATCCAAAAATGGCGGCGATGATTGCGATTACCAGGAATGTTAATGCCCAACTTAGCATGTTTAAAACCTCGCACACCCTCAAAAGCGCACAATGAGGTTTGTCCCTACTTCGGTTTTGGGCGTGTTGCTTGATTAGGGTGCCCACCTACTATCAAAGTTTTTAGCCCGCCACTCTCATTTGCAGGGAGAGCGCCGGATTTTCATCCGCGCACGAGTTTGCAAATAGCCGCCGTATTCAATAACGCTTTGGGCACAAACGAGGTGATCTCGACAAATTCCGGCAGCTTGGATCCATCCTTACTGCGCTCCGAGCAGTGGTCGTTGTCACCCCAAGGACCAAGGCCGTCCAGGGTAGGCGCGATATCCCAGAAACTATTGCCGTCACTCAGGCCACCCCGCTCCTCCGCAACGACCGAGAAGCCCAGTTGAGCGGCCGCATCGATCCAGAGGTTTAAGAGCCGATCGGTCGCCGGGTTGCGCGGCCAGGGCCGGCTTTCGTTCGTAATCTCCAGCGTCACTTTTGAACGGTAACCGTCGACCTGGCTACGGATTTCTCCCGGCCCAGCCAACGCCAGCAACCGAGCTTTAGCCTCTTCGCAAACCGTAGCACTAAAGGCGCGGAATTCTCCTTCGGCTACCGCCTCGTGCGGAACGCGGTTCAGGACGGTGCCACCCCAAACCTTGCCCACGTTAAAGGTCAGGCCCTTTGCAAAATCCGTTAGCGCATCAATCTGCTGGACTGTGCGGCCCAATTGCACAATCGCATTGGCCCCCTGCTGGAGATTTCCGCCCGCATGAGCCCCCCGGCCTTCCACCGTGACCTTCCATGTGGCACGACCTTTCCTGGCAGCGACCATCAGATGTTTATCCCCCGCCCTGTTTTCAGCCTCAAAAATTAGAACAGCCAGGGTCGTCTTTTCAAATCGCGAGGAGCAGACTTGATCGAAGTCAGATGAAAGGCATTCCTCAGACGAATTCCAGAACAACTTCCATGTGATTTCCTCGAAGAGTTCCGGCGCGTGCGACCGTAGTGCCGTCAACACCAGCCACATCATCACGGTTCCCCCTTTGATGTCCAGTGTGCCTGGGCCAAAGATCCGATCTCCCTCGATCTGCCAGCGAAAGTTGTTCGCCGCTTCTTCTTCGGGAGGGAAAACAGTGTCGAGATGTGAAACCATTGCGATGCTTTTGTTCGAGCGGCCGGGGCGTGTCATGACCAAATGGTTTCCCCAGCCGGGATTGGTCGAGGGAACGAAGGTGGTTGAAAATCCCAACGGCGAGAAAAATTCCGCGGTAAGCCGACCCAGGCGGTTCACTCCTTCCCGATTGGAAGTAAAACTATTTATCTCGACCATCTGCCGCAGCATTTCCAAGGCGCTGGGCATTTGACTCTCAAGGAGGCTCTTGAGTGAAGCAATGTCGGTTAACATGAGATTGGGATTCGGCTTAAAGCCGTGAGTCAAGGCCTCGCAAGAGAGTTTCGATATAGGGCACGTCTTCGGGGCGCGTTACTTTGGGATTGGGGCCGAATCCCACGACCAGTTGAACGGGCTGCCTAATTAGCTCACATGCCGCCGTATCGTCGGTGACGAGCAAACCGCGTTTGCCCACCTCCGCCAGCGCGTGTCGAATAATTTCCACGCGAAAAGCTTGAGGCGTTTGCACCGCCCAAAGCCTCGAACGGTCGAGGGTCCGCTCGATCAGCTCGCCGTCACGTGATTCTTTGATGGTATCGGTGACCGGTTGAGCCGCCACGGCCGCGCCTACTTTTCGAGCGGCCGCAATGGTGGCGGCAATAAGCGCCTGGCTGGTGCACGGCCGCGCCGCATCCTGAATGGCCACCACTTCGCTTGCGGGATTGAGAGCTGCCAGCCCGTTGCAGACCGAATCCTGTCGTTCCTTGCCGCCTTGAACCGTAATAAAGGTTTTTGTGAACGCGAACCGATTTGCGACCTCCCGGACCTTATCCTCCATACCTTCGCGGATCACAAGAATGATTTCTTCGACGTCGTCCGCTTGTTCGAATTGATGCCAGGTGTGCGCCAGCACAGGGCGCCCGGCAATCTCCAGAAAGATCTTATCGATGTTCTGGCCCATCCGCGTGCCTTTTCCGGCTGCCACGATCAGAGCTGAAACCATAGGAAACGTGGAGCCTAAGGAGTTAGCCGGAACCGTTAAAGATCAAATTTGCAGAGCGCAGCTACGGCGACCATGTTGGCAGGATTCGACAATAGCCGCCCCGCTTCAGCACTAACCACGCGATTCAACCGCTAGTTTTCGCTGATAACCGCTAGCAGGGGCCGGAAGGAGGCCACGGTTTAGGATGGCAAATTGGTTCAACGGAATGGTGACCTTGTTTTTTCATCAGTAAGGTCTCAGCTACAGCGGTCGGGGCGCGGCGTTTACGCCGCTTCATCGTTCGGCACCTCGGAAAACGCCGCGCTGGTCCACCGACGACTTTGCCTTGGCAGCGCGAAACGGCCTAAACGCCGTGCCCCCACCCGCGATCGGTTACAATTATCATCATTTTCTCTTTGACTTCTCGCGGTGCCCCTTTCGTTCATCATCCTCGTCTTTGTCGTCTTTTTTGTGCTCGTGCTCTTTTGTGACTTCTTTCTTTTCGTGAACGTCCTCTTTCTGGACTATCGACGATAGCCGGTGCACACTATTTTGCAATCTCCTCATCTCATCCTTAAGTTCGCGAATTTCGGCATCATTCGCTTCACTCTGCCCGCAGCAACAAGGCACGCAGCCGCAGCATTGACAACATCGGCAACATTGTTTGGAGCAGCATACAGTTTCCTCGTGCTCGTGCTCGTGCTCATGCTCATGTTCGTGGCCTCTTCTCCGGTGATGAGGAAAATCTACGCAATGCGAGCTGATGCCGTTTGCAACCACGCACAGGTCATAGTGCCCATGGGGTAGACCGGACGCATCAAAACGAACTGATTGCAACGACGCGCCGGTGGCAACTCCCATCGTACTGAAGTCGTGGGTTCGACAATAGTAGACTTTGTGGGTCAGGTCATTTGTTAATCTGACGAGCGGATAGTTCGTTGCCGGATAGCAGTCGTCTCCGTAGATATTCGCTTGCGACAGCCCATTGAGTTGCGTGCCCTTCAAAAGGTAATGATGGCTCCCCAGGGGATGGACGGCATGAACGGCCGGCCGCCAGGCATCGTGCGGGCCCCCATGAGGCGTGTAGCATTGGATATCCTTTCCTCCAACACCAAACAGGACCTGGCCGGTCGGCAGCAGCATCAGCCTGCTCCAGTAAAGGGTATTTCCATTGTTCGTGGGCGTTGGCGCCTGGGAAATGCTTTTGCTAACAGGATCGAACTCAAAGAATGACACGGGTTGTCCCCAAAAGTTGTTCACAAAAGGAGCTGAAGCAAAAAGCACGCGGCCATTTGGCAATAGTGCTGCCGGACAGTCGTTGCACACCATCGTCTGGCCGCCCACCTTGGGGATGTCCGGTCCCGCCGCCCACGTGCCGGTGCCGCTCGGAGTGGCTGGCGGGTCATAAATTACCGTCTTGCCGTGGCCGCCGGCGTTAGCTGCGCCAAAGAAGATGACCTTACCGTTGTACATCAGCATGCCCGGCCCGATTTCATGCATCAACTGGTCGACAATTGGCACTGGCAATGCGCCCTCGTTCTGCCAAGTATCGGTCGAGATGATGTACTTCTCGGTTTGAAAAGGAGCCCAACACTGCACGGTAACAATCGTGTGATCCGGCAATTGAATCCAAGTCTCTTCGTTGGGCGAAGTCGCTTTACTGGCTGCGGCTGACCAGGAGTTCGAGACCGGATCATAAATCGCGCAGGCAGTCGAGGGCCACAATGCACCGATCATCAACGTGCCGTCGGGCAAGATGTTGCAGGGCGCATCGCCGACCGTAGGCCAACCCGGGGGTGAAGGCATCGGGCTCCACGCATCCAACACAGGATCATAAATCTCGCCTTTGGTTGTGTCGTTCCCGGCACCGCTCTGTTCTCCTCCAATCAATACGATTCGGCCGTCTTTGAGCATTCCGGAGGCATAGTAACGCCGCCAGAAACTCATGTCCTTTAAGCTCGACCACGTTCCATTGACATAGCTGCCGTGAGCGTCGGGCGTCAGCGCGTGCCAGTGCGCCGTCGCCTCTTCCTGCACCATCACTCTGCCGTCGGACAGCAGCAGCATAGTACTTACCTGAAATGTCGGTTGATGAACCAATCCTTGCCATGTTCCTTTCATAGGTTTTCCACATCACTGTCGCACGCACGGCATTAGTAGCCATGTCGAACGAGTTAAGATGCACTTAAATTTCCCGCCGAACCATGGCGTCGGCAAGGTAAAGCACTTGTAGAAACGCGACATTCTTGTAAAAACGCGACACTTCCTCGGCTTGGCACCAAGAGGAGGACCAGAGACTTCATACGAGCCTTTGGCATAGGCCACCAACTGTTGCGGTATCCGTTCGTCTTCGCCGTTTTTTTGACACTGAATCGGGCGCATCAGACAACGCATCACCAAAGCATTACCGATCCACCGATCTTGACCCTTTGCTTTCTTCGAGCTGCGGGAGTAAGCTCCAACACCACGGCCCGAGCCGGCTTTTCTGCCGGTCTTTCCCGCTGTTTGGAAGGGAACATGGGCCGGTGCGTTTTTATGTCATACCCTAAAATAATTCAGGGCGGAATGGGGTTAGCCGTCTCCGGTTGGCCGCTCGCTCGCGCTGTATCCCAGCTTGGTCACCTTGGCACGGTTTCCGGCACGGCACTTGCCGTCGTCCTTGCCCGGCGGCTCCAGCTCGGTGACTCCGACGGCAACCTTCGACGCGCCATGAAGCTCTTCCCTGTGCCGGATGTGGCTGAGCGGGCGATTCGAGACTTCTTCGTCCCCGGCGGCAAGCTTCCTACCGCGCCCTTCAAACTCACTGCCATGCCCACGCTCAGACCAAGGCCTGCGCTTGTCGAGTTGACCGTGCTTGCTAACTTTGTGGAAGTCTTCCTCGCCAAAGAAGGCCACGATGGGCTGGTCGGTATCAATTACCTCGAGAAAATTCAGCTTCCCACGCTGCCATCAATTTTTGGCGCGATGCTGGCCAATGTGGACTATGTCCTCATGGGCGCGGGCATCCCCCGTGCCATTCCCGGCGTGCTGGACAATCTAGCTCGAGGCGAGCCGGCTCAACTCCGCATCGAGGTCGAAGGTGCTCTGCCCGGTGAGGAACATCTCTCTGCTTTCGACCCGCGCAACTTTTGCCGCGGCATTGTGCCTCCGGTGAAGCGGCCCCAATTCCTGGGCATCGTCGCCTCCGCCACCCTGGCCATGACTCTCGCCAAAAAATCCAGCGGACGCGTAGATGGCTTCATTGTGGAAGGTCCGACTGCCGGCGGGCACAATGCTCCGCCTCGTGGGGCGCCTCAGCTTACCGTTGCGGGCGAACCCCTCTATGGGTCGCGCGATGTGCCCGATTTGGAAAAGATTCGAGCGCTCGGGCTCCCCTTCTGGCTGGCGGGTTCGTATGGCCGTCCCGGCAAGCTTGCGGAGGCTCTGCGCCTCGGTGCGGCAGGAATTCAGGTCGGCACACCGTTTGCATTTTGCGAGGAATCCGGCATCCGCCCTGACCTCAAACGACAGGCCATCACCCTGAGCCGCCTCGGTCAGGCCCGTGTGTTTACCGACCCGGTCGCTTCACCCACTGGATTTCCCTTCAAGGTGGCCCAGATGGCCCAAACCCTATCCGAAAGCGCCCTTTACCAAGACCGCAGACGCATCTGCGACCTCGGCTATCTACGCCATCCTTACCGCAGGTCCGACGGGACCATTGGCTACCGCTGTCCTTCCGAGCCGCTCGAACATTTTGTGCGCAAAGGCGGTGCCGCCGAACAAACCGTCGGCCGCAAATGCGTCTGCAACGGCCTTCCCGCCACTGTCGGCTTCGGCCAAATTAGAAAGCAAGCGTCCACCGAGCTTCCTCTAGTAACAGCCGGCGACGACCTGACCTACGTAGCCCGGTTTCTCCAGCCAGGCCGCGATTCCTACTCCGCGGCAGACGTTCTCTCTCAGCTTCTGGCAGAGCCCGAAATAGGAGCGGCTTAGGAGGAGAACCTTGATCCAGCGATCCCCCTTAAACTCCCGCAGCACCTTCCCTGCATTCACTGTAAGCACTGTCTTCGCAAC
>Ga0207026_1134_pt1 | contig 12704 bp, 10 predicted proteins | sample Alteio_BWMinCont_42_FD_153274 | JGI IMG/M metagenome (GOLD analysis project Ga0207026, IMG submission 153274) | Enriched cells from forest soil in Barre Woods Harvard Forest LTER site, Petersham, Massachusetts, United States -... | ecosystem: Environmental > Terrestrial > Soil > Temperate forest >...
GCCGAGTTTTGCCGGATGGAGCGATATACGCCAGCAAACACGGCGGAGTGGATTCGCTACGAGGGGCTGGAGCGATTTCTGCAGGCGGAATCGTTGGGCAAAGGCGTTTTGATTTTGACGGGGCATCTGGGGGCCTGGGAGCTTTCGAGTTTTTATCACTCGCTGATGGGCCATTCGATGGGAATGGTGATTCGGCGGCTGGATAATCGGCGGCTGGATGGCTTTGTGAATCGGATACGGTGTCTGCACGGCAACCGTGTGCTGCACAAGGATGATTTTGCGCGCGGGCTGATTACTGCGATGCGCCAGGGCGAGAGTGTCGGAATTCTGATGGACACGAATATGACTCCGCCGCAGGGGGTGTTTGTGGACTTCTTCGGCACGCCTGCGTGTACGGCTTCGGGGCTGGCGCGGGTGGCGCTGAAGACCGGTGCGGCAGTGGTGCCGGGGTTTCTGGTTTGGGAGGCTGCGGAGCGACGGTATGTGTTGCATTTCGGGAAGCCGGTCGGCTTTGCAGCGACAGGAGACGCCGAATCGGATATTGTTGCTCTCACTCAGGCCTGTACGGCAGTGATTGAGGACTGGGTGCGGCGGTATCCGGATCAGTGGTTGTGGATTCATCGGCGATGGAAGACCCGGCCGGCGGGGGATGAACGAATTTATTCCTGAGTGGGCTCTTTTGTTGTTCCCACCCTCGTCGCAAAAGGCGCGTCAAGGATGGGGTACCCGCACCTTTGGGGGCTCAATCAAAGGGAGAATGCAGTGACGGTTGGCGAACTCATTGATCGACTTGGTGGCGAGCTCTTGGAGGGCGATCCGGAGACATTGGTGGCAGGTGTGGCCGATGCGGAGCATGCAAAGGAGTTGGATCTTGTTTTCGGAGAAGATCAGGCTGTCGCGGACAGGGCTGTCGGAGGGTGGGCCAGTGCCGCGGTGGTTCCCGCCGACTACCAGCCGGGAATCGTTGGGCGCACGGTATTAATTGCGGCAGCACAGCCCCGGTTGTGGTTCGCGAGAGCGGCCAGGCTATTGGCCGAACCTTTGCCGGCTATGGGATGGCATCCGGCAGCAACGATTTCTCCGGACGCGCATGTGTCTGAGACGGTTTCGATCGGGGCTGGTGTAGTTGTTGGCCATGGCGCGGTGATTGGAGAGTTCAGCCGGATCGAAGCTGGCGCGGTGATTGGGAACGGTGTTCGGATCGGGGAGAATTGCCGGATTTATCCGCGAGCGGTGCTGTATCCGGGGACGGTGGTGGGGGATCGAGTTGTTGTTCATGCCGGGGCGGTGCTGGGGGCGGACGGATTTGGGTATGTTCGAGATGCCATTACAGGGAGGTATACGCAGTTTCCGCAGCAGGGAACACTGGTGATCGAGGATGATGTGGAGATCGGCGCGAATACTACGATCGATCGCGGAGCGCTCAGTGAAACACGGATCCGGCGGGGGGCGAAGCTCGACAACTTAGTCCACATCGGGCATAACTGCGATATTGGCGAGGATGTGGTGATTGCTTCGCAGACGGGGATTTCGGGGTCTTCGACGGTAGGCAAAGGGGCGATTCTGGCGGGGCAGGTTGGGATTGGCGATCACGCGCATGTGGGGGACGGGGGGATTCTGGGCGGGCAGGCTGGGGTGCTTTCGGGGAAGACGCTCACGACCAGAGGGACGGTGCTCTGGGGGACTCCGGCCAAACCGCTTCGGGAGTATCTGCGGGAGTTGGCCACTCTGGCGCGGCTGGCTCGGAGAAAGAAGGATTAGCCTTGGCTGTGCTTGTGATCACCGGGAGTGGGCGCGGGGCCGGGAAGACGGCTGTAGGCTGTGCGCTGATTGCGGCCATGCCAGAGCTACGGTGGGTGGCGGTTAAGGTTTCTCCGCATGTGCATGATCTTGGTGAGGAGCTTTGGGAAGAGCTTGATTTTCGTTCGACCAAAGATACCGGCAGATACCTCGCGGCAGGCACGCGACGGTCGTTTTTGATCAGCGGCGTCCCGGAGTTGAGATCGGCTGAGCTAGTTACTGAGGCTAGGAGCAGAGCCAGACTCTGCGATGCTGTGCTGGTTGAGTCGAACCGGATTGCCGCGGGAATGGTTGCGAGCCGGGGCGAGCGGGTAGTTTCGATTGCGGTGCTGGCGGGAGCGGAACCGGAGTGGAAGCCTTCATTGCTAGACTGCGCGGGAAGCGTGGATGCTCTGGTGCTTGCCGGTGGTGTTTTGCCGGAGGAGTTTGACTCGCCTTTTCTGCGGAAGCCCGTTTTCGGACTTACGGCGGGGCAATGGTCTGTGCCGGAGTTGGTCGGGTTTGTGCGTGGTCGACTGCTCTAGATTCATAGGAACGACAGAAAGAAAGGCAAGTGCAACTTAGATTTCCGTCAGCAGCGGAGAATTTTTTCGCTGACTATGCCTTTTGTGGCGTTGCGGGTGTCGATTACTAACCTCGATTGTTCGACTATTTCTTTGTAGTTATAGCTTGTGTGGTCGGTGACTATGACTACGGCGTCGTAGCTGCCCAGGTTATCCAGTGGGGTGTTGGTCATGTTCAGGGCGTAGTGGCGGCCGTGGCCTACGGTGGGGAAATAGGGGTCGTTGTAGGCTACGGTGGCTCCCCGGTGGCGCAATAGTTCGAGGATGGTCAGCGATGGGGATTCGCGGAGGTCGTCGACGTCGCGTTTATAGGCCAGTCCCAAGACCAGAATCTTTGAGCCTTTGATGGATTTGCTGTGTTCGTTCAGGCCGGCGGCGATCTGGTCGAGGACGAAGTAGGGCATGGCGGTGTTGACTTCGCCGGCAAGTTCGATGAAGCGGGTGTGGAAGTCGAACTGTTTGGCCTTCCACGAGAGATAGAACGGGTCGATGGGGATGCAGTGGCCGCCGAGGCCTGGGCCGGGGTAAAAGGCCTGGAATCCGAACGGCTTGGTTTTGGCTGCGTCGATGACTTCGTGGATGTCGATGCCCATCTTCATGCAGAGCTGTTTGAGTTCGTTGACCAGGGCGATATTGACGCAGCGGTAGATGTTTTCAAGAAGCTTGGTCATCTCTGCTACGGAGGGTGAGCTGACCGGAACGACGCGTCGGAAGATGCTGCCGTACATGGCGGCTGCAAGCTCTGAGGCAACCGTTCCACATCCCCCGACCACTTTGGGGATGTCATGGCGGGCGACGGTCTCGTTGCCGGGGTCTTCGCGCTCGGGACTGAAGGCTACGTGAACGCCTTGCTCGTCTGCTGCGCGCGCCACTTTGAAGCCATGGCGATTGCCGGATTCGAGGAGCGGGACGACCAGTTCCTCGGTAGTGCCGGGGTAGGTGGTGCTTTCGAGGACGATGAGCTGGCCCTCTCTGACGTAAGGCGCGATGGATTCGACGGTGCCGGTGACGTAGCTCAGGTCGGGCTCGTGGTACTCGTTGAGCGGGGTGGGGACGCAGATGATGATGGCGTCCATCTGGGCGACTTCAGAGTAGTCGGCGGTGGCGTGGAAGCCGCTTTTCTGGGCTTTCTGGATGGATTCGGGCGGGATGCGGACGATGTAGGAGCCGCCGCTGTTGAGGGTCGACACCTTGGCCGGTTCGATGTCGAAACCGGTGACGCGGAAGCCTTCGTTGCTGAAGAGTAGCGTGAGAGGCAGGCCGACGTAGCCCATGCCGACGATGCCGATGCGGGCTTCGCGGGTTTCCATTTTGAGTTTGAGGGCTTCGAATCGGGTGGGGGCGGCTGTGCTCATGTCTCTTTGATTGTAAAGCCGGGGTTGAGGGCTGGGGCTGTATCCTGATTTTTGTGCATTGAGGAGGATGGAGTGGCGAAGTATCTGGTTACCGGGGCGGCGGGGTTTATTGGGCGGTCGATTGCGGCGGCGCTCCTGGAGAGGGGCGATGATGTGCGCGGGGTCGACAATTTTGCTACCGGCAAGCGCCAGAACCTCGCCGGCCTGGAAGGCATGGAGTTTGTCGAGGGGGATCTGGCAGATCTCGATGTTTGCCGTGAAGTTTGCGCCGGCGTGGAGGTTGTCTTCCATGAAGCGGCTTTGCCTTCCGTGCCTCGGTCGGTGATGGATCCGATCGGTTCGAATGTGGCTTGCGTGGACGCTACGGTAAATCTGCTTTGGGCGGCGAAAGAGGCGGGCGTAAGGCGGGTGGTGTATGCGGCTTCTTCTTCGGCGTATGGGGATACTCCGACGCTTCCGAAGCATGAGGGAATGTTACCGAATCCGATCTCTCCGTATGCCGTGGCGAAGCTGACCGGGGAGTATTACATGCGGTCCTTTGCGCGTGTGTACGGGCTGGAGACGGTTGCGCTGCGGTATTTCAACGTTTTTGGGCCGTATCAGGATCCGACCTCGCAGTATTCGGGGGTGCTGGCGGTGTTTTGCCGGAAGATGTTGGCGGGCGAGCAGCCGACGATCTACGGCGATGGGGAGACGAGCCGCGACTTTACTTTTATCCAGAACACGGTGGAGGGAAATCTACTTGCTGCGGCGGCTCCTGCTGAGAAAGTTTCGGGGCGGGTGATGAATGTAGCTACGGGGGTTCGAATTACGTTGAACCAGGTGGTGGAGGTGTTGCGGGAGATTACCGGCTACGACGGGCCGGTCGCTTACGCTGCGGAGCGGGCGGGGGATATCAAGCATTCTCTGGCCGATATTTCGCTGGCTGAGGAGTTGCTGGGGTATCGGCCGAGTGTGGACTTCCGCGAGGGGCTGGTGCGAACGGTGGAATGGTATCAGAAGACAGGGACCAGGGAATAGGGATTAGCGTTGACTCTGCCGCCGTTTGCGGGATTATGAAATATCTATTTGACGGATCGATTGGAATGCTTGAGACTGCACAAGATACTCCCTTGTAACACTTGCTTTTATTTTCCCCAATCTGCGCGTACGTACCTTGCTGGATCGATTTTTCCTGCTTGAGGTTATGGTTGCGTGGCGGATTCTCCTGTAGATGTTGAGCGGAACTCTCACCCGGCCTCAGAGTCCGGGCGGGGTGAGTTATCGCTCTATTCAATTCGTGATTTAGTTTTCTTGTTTCATCGGCGACGGCGTTTCATGCTGGGCACGGTCGGCGGGTTAGTGCTGATGTGCGTGGTCTATTGCCTGATCGCTCCCAATCAATATGAAGCCTCGGCGCAGGTGGCGCTGCGGATGCAGCCGACATCGTCGTTGACGGTGGATGCGGCCGAGACGATTGCTCCGGCTTCGATCCTGAGTACTCCTCTGCAACTGGAGACGCTTGCCAATGTTTTGCATAGCGAGCAATTGAGCTGGGGTGTGATTCGCGGATTGAAGCTGTACGAGTCTGCGGCGTTCAGCCGCGATTTTAGGCGCAGATTTCCGGGGTTCGATCCGGAGAAGCCGACACCGGAGGCGCAGGGGTATCTGCTGGACGCATTCGCAAAGCGGCTTCGTGTGCGGACGATGCCGAGGACACTCCTGCTTGAGATTCGATACCGGAGCAAGGATCCGACGCAGGCGGCACAGGTGGTGAATGCGCTGATCGAGGGATTTCGAGCGCAGGAGGCTGAGGGCCGCGTGGAGGCCACACAGGAGGCTTCGAAGTGGCTGCAGGGCCAGTTGAAGACGCTGACCGCTGAGGTCGATGGAAAGGAAAAGCGTTTGGCGGATTTTGAGCGCCGCAACGGGTTCATGACCACGGAACAGAGTGTACCGGGAGGACAGGCGGTGGAGACGCTGCACGTGTCCACGGTGCAGGAAGTGGACGAAGCGGAAAGGATGTTGGCAGCGGCAACTGGCGATCGCATTCTACGGGAGGCGCTGTACGTGCAGGCTCAGCAGGGCAATCCGGAGCAGGTGCTGGCGGCGAATCCCGAGATTCAGGCCGAGATGGGGCCGGGTGGGGCGGCGCTTGCTCAGCAGTTGCGCACGCGTCTGAGCGAGGTGAATGTGGAACTGGCGCAACTGAAGGCGGAGCATGGGCCGAATTTTCCGCGAGTGGTTGAGTTGTCGCGAGCCGGGCAGGAGATTGACGCGCAGATCCAGGCGGCAGACGAAAGTCTCGTACAGGCATTCCAGCGGAGTTGGAAGGCGGCTGGGGCGCGGGAGGAGTTGCTGCGGAAGGAAGTGAACGCGCGAACAGAGGAGGGGTTGCGCGAGAACGACGCCACGATTGAGTACTCGGTGTTGCACGACGAAGTGCTGTCGGGCCGGGAGCTTTGCTCGCGCCTGGAGCGCCGGATCGAAGAGGCGGGTTTGTCGGCGGGGGTGCGCGGCTCAAGCATTACGGTGGTGGATTATGCGCGGGTGCCGTATAAGCCCGCCACTCCGGATGTGCCGCTGTATCTGGCGATCACGCTGTTTTCGAGCATTTGGGTTGCATTGGGCGGGGCGCTGTTGCTGGATGCCTTGCGGCTTGCGGCTGGACAAATCGGACCGGTCGGACAGGGAAAACACGGTGCAGCCGTTTGTTTGATGTTACTGGTGATGGGTACTGCGGCAGCGTACGGCCAAGCGCCGATTCCAAATACGCAGGGATTGCCCAGCGGGGTGGTGAAGCTGCCAGAAAGCCAGCCGGCGGGACTGCGGCCCGATGCGAAGGCAGCGCCACCGGTTTGGAATTCAGCGTCGCCGGCTTCGGCTCAAGGGCTGCCTGAGTTGGAGGTTCACTCTGCCGGGACTGCGATGGCTCTGCCGATTGCTGCGGGAGACTTTCTGGATGTGAGTGAGTTTCATACGCCGGAGTTTCGCTCTGCGGTGCGTGTCGCGTCGGATGGCACGGTGACGCTGCCTCTGGTGGGGCAGGTGAAGGTTGAGGAAATGATGGAACGGCAGGCTGCTGGGGTAATTGAAAAAGCGCTTGTCGACGGGGGAATGCTGCTCCATCCGCAGGTGTCGGTGCTGGTGACGAATGCTGTCGGGCAGGACGTGAGCGTGATGGGCGAGGTGGCGCGGCCGGGAGTTTATCCGTACACGGCGCACCATAGGTTGTTGGATCTGATTGCGGCGGCGAGCGGCCTCTCGCAGAATGCCGGGCGGCTGGTGAGTGTCTTTCACCGGGACGATGCGCATACGGGGCATCCGGTGGTTCTTGACCCTACTGGAACAGGTTCGACGGGGGCAGGCTCCGCGGGGGCTGATGCGAAGAGCGACCACAATCCGGAGCTTGCTCCGGGCGATACGGTGCTGGTGAGCCGCGCGGGGCTGGTGTATGTGATTGGGGATGTGGTCCGGCCAGGGGGATTTGCGGTTGACCCGGTGCAGGGGCTGACGGTGGTTCAGGCGTTGTCGCTGGCGTGGGGCGCGACTCCAAATGCCGCTGGTGCGAAGGCGATTCTGATTCGGGATCAGGCTGGCGGGAGGACGTTGACCACGCTGAATCTGCGGCGCATGATTCGCGGGCAGGATCCGGATCAGCCGGTGCGGGATAGGGATATTCTCTTTGTCCCGGACAGCACGGTGAAGAACCTGATGAACAAGAGCCTGGAGGCTGCGATCCAGTCGGCGATTGGGGTCTCGATTTATGCGGGTCTGGTGTACTCGCAGAGGTTTTAGAGAACAGGAACTAGGGACTAGGGAATAGATTTCGTGCTGCGCGCAGCACCCGCATTGTGGAGGAGATGTGCGACGGCTGACGGTTGTATTGCTGATGCTGTATGCGTTTGCGGTGCCGTGGGAATACTCGCTGGATATCGGTGAGCCATTTGGAAATGCGGCGCGGATTCTGGGGATTTTTCTGCTGCTGACGGCGATTCCGAGCGTGCTGATGGAGCAAGGGGTGCGCAGGCCCGGAGTGGTGCAATGGCTGGTGCTGGCGTTCTATCTGTATTTTGTTTGCAGCTATTTCTGGACTGTGGACCAGGTCGCGACGGTTGAAAAAATCCGGGCCTATTTCCAGGTAATGATGATTGTTTGGATTGTGGGGCAGATTGGCAATACTCCAGAGGACTTGCGGGGTCTCTTGCGCGCTTTTGTCGCGGGCTGCTGGGTGCTGGCGATTCTAAGTTTTTTCAACTTTGCTTCAGCCGGTACCGTTGCCGCGGGACAGCTTGCCGGGCAGGTCCGGTTTGCAGCGGACGGGCAGGACCCGAACGATGTTGCGCGGTTTCTCGATCTGGGGTTTCCGCTGGCGGCGTTGTTGTTTGCGACGGAGAGGCAATGGCTGGTGCCGTTGCTGGCGCTCGCCTATGTGCCGGCAGGGTTGCTGGCAGTGCTGTTGACGGCTTCTCGTGGCGGGTTCTCGGGAGCCCTCGCGGCTTTGCTGGGGTCGGCAGTTCTGCTGGCGATGTGGCGTCCGAGAGCGGCATCGATGGTCTTTGTGGGATTGGCGGTAACATCCGGGGTGTTGTTCCTGTTTGTACCGGCGGGGTCGCTGGATCGGCTGGCTACGATTCCGGAGGAGGTGGGAAGCGGGGATTGGAATGACCGGCTGTATATCTGGAGCGCGGGCTGGCATGCCTTTGCGCGTGCCCCGTGGTGGGGCTCGGGCGCTGGTACCTTCACTGCCGCTGCGGGGCTGGCACCGGGCGACACTGCGCACAACACAGTAATGGCGGTGCTGGTGACCGGGGGGCTGGTGGGAACGGCCTTCTTTGTGGCGATTCTTGCCGGGGTGGGATGGGCGATTTTTCGAACTGCCGGGCTTGTCCGGGTGGCTTTGGGGACTGTGATGGCGGTGTGGGTGATTACTTCAATGGTGGGGTCTGTGGAGGAGAATCGCGCCACCTGGCTGTTGTTTGGAATGGGGGTGTTGGCGGGGCGATTGGCGGTAGAAGAGCCTGGCTCCATGAGGAGACTCTTTTCGGGAGGGGAATGCAGGGAGGCGAGGACGCCGGCGTACGCGGGCAGATAGACTTGAGGTAGTGCCGTTCCGTTCAGAAATGAATCAACCACCTGCGATCATGCCGACTGCCCTGGGGCCGAGTATTAATCGCCGCATCTTTCGAGCTGCGGTGATTGTCACATTTGCCAGCCTGCTGGTGAAGGTGATTGCGACCGCGAAGGAGTTTGTGGTCGCCGGGATATTTGGGCGCAGCGATGCAATGGATGCATTCCTGATCGCATATCTGGTGCCCGGGCTGCTGGTGAACCTGTTTTCAGAGTCGATGAATCAGGCGCTGATTCCGACGCTAGTGCGGGTGCGAGAGACGGAAGGAGCGGCGAAGGCGCAGGAGTTGCTGTCGGGCGCAATGGGCTGGACCTGCATGCTGCTGGCGGCCGGATCCCTGGTGATGGGTCTGGCGGCGCGGCTGTTTTTTCCTTTAGTGGTGCCGCACTTTTCCGCAGGCAAGATGCTGCTGACGGAGCATATGTTTTACGCGCTGCTGCCCATCGTGTTGATTGCGGGAGTGGCATCGAACTGCAGCGCGGTTTTGAATACCTTTGAACGCTTTGCTTTACCGGCTCTGGCTCCGATCGTTTGGCCAGTGGTGATCATCCTTGGCGCGTGGCTCCTGGCTCCGAAACTGGGAATTTGGGCGATGGTAGACGCCAACGTCGCCGGAGGGCTGGTGTATGCGGTGCTGGTGGTCTGGATGATGCAAACGCATGGGTATCGTTTCGAGGTTCGCTGGTTTGCAGGCAGAAACGGAGCGAGCGATGCGATGCGGGAGGTCGCCGGGCAGTATGGGCCGATTCTGTTGAGCGGGCTGGTGGCTTCGAGCGGGTTGCTGGTGGATCAGGGGATGGCGGCGACGCTTCCTTCCGGGAGTGTTTCTACGCTGGCGTATGCCAATCGGTTTGTAAGTGTTGTGCTGAACCTTATGGCTGGGGCGATTGCTACGGCAGTGACCCCTTACTTTTCGCAGTTGGTAGCGCAGAAAAACTGGACGGCATGCCGTCACACGATCAATACCTATGTCCGGCTGACGGCTTTGGTTTCGATTCCGGTTTCGCTGGCGATGATCTTCGGCTCGAATCTGCTGGTGCGGCTGATGTTTCAGCACGGGGCCTTTGGGGCCCAGGATACGGCGGCGGTAGCTCCGGTGCAGGCGATGTATGCGATTCAATTGCCGTTTTTTATTGTCAGCCGAGTTTTTTACCGGTACCTGGTTGCGATTCGCAGGACTTCGTTGATTCTTTATTGCGGGATTATCAACCTGGTGCTGGATGTGGTGCTGAATATCATCTGCATGCGATGGTACGGGGTGGCCGGGATCGCGCTGGCCACCTCGCTGTGGACGGTAAGTACGTTTGTCTTCCTCTGTTACTGGACGTATCGGCTGCTGCCTGCCTCAGTTTCATCGGTTTCGTCCGGGGAGGAAGGAGCGGCGTGAGGTCCAGACCGGCGCAGGCACAGTATCTGCTGCGATTTGACGATCTGTGCCCGACGATGGATCGGGGGCGGTGGGAGCGGTTTTCGGCGCTTCGATGTTAGGCGTGTCCGTCAGGCATGGCTCCCACTTATCAGACTCGTTCGCGCCCAGCAACCTGACGTAATTCTCTCCGGCATGGCTCATCTCAATTTCCTTGTACTATTGCTCAGGCCATTCTTCCCTCGTCGAACGCGTGTACTCATCCGTCAGAACACAACCGTCTCCTCTGTCACCAAATCCTGGCTCGGCCGCCTTCCCTATCGCTACATCTATCCCCGCGCCGACACGATCATTTGTCAGTCCGAAGCCATGGCAGACGACCTCGCAAACAACTTCAGCCTGCCAAAGTCGAAACTCGCGGTCCTCGCGAATCCCATCAGCATAAGCGCCATCCCTCCAGCCGGCCATTGGCGCCAACAGAATTGGCCTGCCGATGCGTGGCCACGCCTGCTCTTCGTCGGCCGCCTTGCAAAAGAGAAAGGCCTGGACCTGCTGCTCCACGCGCTGTATGAGATCAGGCAGCAAAATCCCCGAGTCCACCTGCAAATCCTCGGCACAGGCTCGGAAGAATCGACGCTCGGGCAATTAACCCAAACCCTTGAGCTCGAATCCGCAGTAACCTTTGCCGGCTACAGGCAAAATCTGGTCGATTTCTACGCAGGAGCAACGCTCTTCATCCTCAGTTCCCGCTTTGAAGGCATGCCCAACGCTTTGCTTGAGGCCGCCGGCGCTGGCTTGCCATTAGTCTCCACGCCCTGTTCCGAAGGGGTCTGCGACCTGTTGCGCAACGCCCCTGGAACGTGGCTGACCCCAGCCATCTCCTCAGAATCCCTTGCGAAGACTGCCCTCGCAGCCCTCGCCAACCTGAAATGCCAATCGGACACTCCCCAACGTTTCCCTCATGCTTTTCTGGCGCCATTCGAGCTCAACACCGCCATCGCGGCCTACGCAGCGCTCATCGAGCAGGCAGCTCTGCAAAGGCAACCATGACCCGCATCGCCATTCTCGTTCCAACCATCGACCAGATCGGCGGAGCCGAGCGTCAGATTCTGCTCCTATCCAAAGAACTCTCCCTCCGAGGCTGGCAAGTCGCCATAGTCGCTCTTTCGGGCGACGGAGCTGCCTGCGCAGATGCCCTCAAATCTGCCGGAGTCAGCTATCTTTCGCTCCGAATGCGCAAGGCCTGGGTCGACCCCAGAGGGTGGCTGCGCTATCTCAAGTGGTTCTCCCGCAACCGACCCGATATCGTCCACGCCCATTTGCCCCACGCAACCTGGTTCGCCCGATGCGTGCGCCCGCTGGCTTCCGTCCGAGTCCTCGTGGGCACAATCCACACCAGCAGCACCGGCACTACTGCCAGGCAACTCGCTTATCGGCTCACCAACAAGCTCACAGACCGTGTCACCTGCGTTAGCAAATCCGTAGCCGCCGCAGCAATCGCAGCCCGCATGGTCCCCGAACAAAACCTGACCATCCTGCCCAATGGCGTCGAAATGCCCCTGTCGGTCGCCAAACGCTACCTCAACCTGACGAATGCTTCCTCAATCCAGCCCTTCCACTGGATCGCAGTTGGACGCCTGGCCCCCGTGAAAGACTATCCAACCCTACTTCGAGCCTTCGCCAAATTGAGCGGCGAGCCAACCCTGCAAATAGCGGGCTCAGGACCAGAGGAACATTCCCTCCGCAACCTCGCCTCTGAACTTGGCATCCAGGCCCGCGTCCAATTGCTCGGATTTCAGCGCGACGTGCGTCCCCTGTTAGCCGACGCCGACGCCTTCGTGCTTTCGTCCCTGTGGGAGGGCCTGCCCATGGGCGTGCTGGAGGCCGCAGCAGCCGGCCTTCCAGTCGTGGCCACCGACGGCAGCGGTACCCGCGAGGCCATGCGCCTGGACGAAACCGGCTTCGTCGTTCCGGGAGGCGACATAGCAGCCCTGAGCCACGCCATGACCCAAATGATGGCAATGCCGCTCGATCGGCGCCTGAAAATGGGCGAAAACGGCCGGCAATTCGTCGACAAGCACTTCTCACTGCCGGTGATTGTGGACCAATGGCAAAATCTCTATGCGCAGCTTCTCGAAGAAAACCCTCTCCCATCCCGCCACGGACGAGGTCGCCTTCTTTTAGGCAAGCCTCAATCGCCGCCTGATTCTCTTCAGTCGGATCCGAGATAGCATCTGCTCATGGAACAACCGATCCGACAGGGATTGTTCCGCAATCGGCCACTCCGCAAGCACCCGGTCGACGGAAGTGAACTGCGCAGCGAATCGCCTCAGAAAACACTCCAACCTTCCAATCTCATCCTCTATCGCAGAATTCGGGTGCAAGCAAATCGTCCACAACCCCGATGATTTCTCCACCGGCCCCCAAAGCTGTTGCGGAATCCAAACCAGGCCTTTCTCGCGAAATGGCCGGCCCGCAAACCCATCCGAAACCAGCCCAATCCCCACTTC
>Ga0207026_1136_pt1 | contig 12667 bp, 9 predicted proteins | sample Alteio_BWMinCont_42_FD_153274 | JGI IMG/M metagenome (GOLD analysis project Ga0207026, IMG submission 153274) | Enriched cells from forest soil in Barre Woods Harvard Forest LTER site, Petersham, Massachusetts, United States -... | ecosystem: Environmental > Terrestrial > Soil > Temperate forest >...
CCTGCCCCGGTAGTGAATCTGAATGGACTCGGCGCGCTTTTCTGCGGATGCCCGGGACTGGTCCAGAGATTCGAGGGACTCCCGAAACTCGAGGGGCATTACGTCCAGCCACCATTGCATCACGCGATCGGATTTGGAAAAGAAGCGATGGCCGCCAATATCCATCCGATTACCTTTGTACCGAATCGTCCGGCTGATGCCGCCAATGGCGTCGGTTGCTTCGAGAATGATGGGCTGGATGCCCGTGCGACGCAGCAATTCAAGCGCGGCTGTTAGGCCGGCCGGTCCGGCGCCGATGATGATGGCCTGCTGTTTTCTCATCCTTAGCTGGAAGACGGGCTGTGAATTCTAAGCTAGCATACCGCTGGTTTGCGGTTGATTTTGCGGGGTTTACATTGATTTCACAGTGTTATCGCTCCGAAATGGGCCTCGAAAAGGCCAACGGTATACTGAACCTCAATGAGGCTTTTGCACGTAGTACACACACTCAATCCGGATCGGGGAGGCCCGAGCGAGTCAGTTCGGATGTTTGCGCGGGCGCATCGAGGGGCTGGCAACGAGGTCGAAATAGCCACGCTGGATGGCGCGAACGATGGCCCGGAGGGCGACGGATTCCGGGGTCTCGTGAGTTGCGAGGTCCATCCGTGCGGGCCAGGAAAGACGAACTACGGATATTCTCGTCGTCTCGACGAGTGGCTCAAGGTCAACTACCGGCGTTTCGATGGCGTGATCGTCAATGGTGTTTGGCAATACCACGGAGTGGCGGCGCGCAGGGCTCTGGCCGGCCGGAAGCCCTATGTGGTCTTCGCTCACGGCATGCTCGACCCGTATTTCAAAGACCGGTTCCCGTTAAAGCATGTGAAGAAGCTCGTGTACTGGACTTTACAGGAGCACCGCAATCTCAATGCTGCGCAGGCGGTCCTCTTTACCAGCGAAGAAGAGCGCAGAGTTGCCGCGGACGGATTCCCCTTTTGCCGATTCCGGCGCGTCGTGGTGCCATACGGCACGATGGGCCCCAGTGGCAATCCCGAGGCTCTGAAGCAGGCGTTTCTAAAGAATTGGCCGCAATTGTGGGGAAAAGAGTACTTTCTGTTTCTTGGCCGCATTCACCCCAAGAAGGGCTGCGACCTGCTGCTGGAAGCCTTTGCGCAGGCCGCTAATCCTGAAATGCAACTGGTGATGGCTGGCCCGGATGAAACGGGCTGGGGCGCGGAACTGAAGTCGCGGGCTACGCAGTTGGGGATTGCAGAGCGGATCACATGGACGGGGATGCTGCGTGGGGATGCGAAATGGGGTGCTTTTTACGGGGCCGAAGCATTTGTGCTTCCATCGCACCAGGAGAATTTCGGAATCGCGGTCGCGGATGCACTGGCCTGCGGAGTGGTTCCCCTGATCTCCGACAAGGTCAACATAGTTCCCGATGTAGCCGCCGACGGTGCGGGATTGATGGAGACGGACACTGTCGAGGGCACAGTGCGCCTGTTGACGGCTTTCGGAAAACTATCCCTCGAACAACGTTCAAGAATGGGAACGCTTGCGCTGGAGTGCTATCAAAGGCGATATGCGCTGAAAAATGCAGCGCAGGAAGTCTACAAAGCGCTTGGGATCGAATAGTTTGCATCCGCGCACCGGCCGTTGAGAGCGGCTGTGGAATGCCTGTGGAATGTGGGAACAACACGTCACGAGGGATTGCTTCGGGGATCGCCAGCGCGCCGGCCATCGTCCCGCACGGTCACATGACAGAGGTCACATGTTATCTTTAACCTAGCTGTTGTAGCGCGGCTTGGACGCTCTGATCGCATTTGAACGCGATCAGATGCATGATAACCACGCTAAAATAAGGGCCAGGTACGAAATCGTTCTGAAACAGGTGATGATTCCCCAGTGAAACTGACCAGATTTCTCCTTGCTAGTGTTTTGATGCTGCCGACGCCGTTTTGGGCTCAGGAAGCAGCGATGCCTGAAGGGAAATTCCTGCCGCCGGGCTTGGCTCCAGGTGACCAATTGAATGTGCGCATGTACGATTTCCCGGACCTTGGTGCGGGCGTTCAGGTGCACGTAGGCGCGGATGGGTCTGTGCATCTTCCGTATGCCGGCACAATTCATGCTTTGGGTTTGTCGCCAGATGGGTTTCAGCAGGCGATTTCGGAATCGCTTCAGGCCAAGGGGATTGTTAAAGATCCAAACGTTACTGTCGATGTGGTCTCTGCCGTCAACCTCACCGTCAATGTGATGGGGCAGGTCATTACGCCGAGGATTCTTCCGCTGTACGCTCCCGCGCCCTTGTCCTTTGTAATTGGACAAGCGGGCGGGCTGAATGGTCTCGCGAGTCATCAGCTTACGATCCTTCACCATAGTGATCGCGCTCCGTCCTCTGTCGACTTCGATCCAGAGGCGCCGAGCGGTGCCGCAATGAACACCCTGGTGGAGCCGGGCGACGTCGTGGCCGTGAGTAGCCGAGGGGTATATTTCGTAGGAGGCGAGGTGGGCCGTCCCGGGATTTACCCACTAGGCGGCGCGCTCAACGTCGGACAGTCTAGCCCGGCTTCCGGCATGGGTGTCGTGAAGAACATCACCCTTCTGGAAGCCCTGGCGCAGGCGGGCGGGATTACGGCCATCGCGAAGCGATCCAAGATGTATCTTCTGCGTACTGTGGATGGGAAGCGCGAGGAAATTCTGATAGATCAGGTGAAGCTGTCCAAGGGAGAAGTTGCGGATCCGATCCTGCACCCAAACGACATCATTTACTTGCAACCCAGCTATCTGCGTCAGCAGACCAATAATCTCTTCGCGACGGCTCTCAGCAGCCTTTATGCGGTTGCTGCTGTCAAGACTACTAATTTCTAGCCGGAAGCGGGAGGATGCGGTCAACCATTGGCAACGACACTCCAAATTCTGGACGAACTAACCGTCGAAAGTCCACAAGAGCATTCGGCTATCCGCAGGATGGCGATGCTCTGTTTCGTCTCATTCGGGGCGATTATTTTCACGGGAGCCGTTCGCAAGTGGTTGTTTCCAGGCGTGTCTGTCATGTATCTGCTGCAGGATGTTCCGATCGGATTCGCCTATCTTTATGCTCTCTGGACTGGATTGTTCGATCGCGGTTACCTCTTCCTCGGCATCATATTGCTGAGCACGGTCCTGATACTGCAGGGGCTATTGCAGATCATTGTTTCCGGACTCAGCGTATTCGTGGCTGTCGTCGGAATTCATCACTACCTGTTCTATCTGCCGATCCTCGTTGTGTTTCCGCTCTGTCTGACGGAGAAGTATCGAAAGAAGTTCGTGCGGTGGAACTTAATCTTCAGTATTCCGATGTGTCTCCTGGCAATTGCCCAGGCATTATCTCCAAAGTCGGCATGGGTGAACAAGAGTTCGGAAGGCGATGCTTTCGGGCTGCCCGGCGCGGAGGTCGCCCGGGTTTCAGGCACCTTCAATTTCACCGTTTTTTACGGGATATGGGTGGCAATCGCAGTAGCCTTATGCATGGGAGAGTGGTTGCTTCCAAAAGAGCGCCGAGCCATGCAGAACCAATGGCTCCTTATCGTATGTACCTTCACGGTGAACCTATGCCATCTGGTCAGCGCATCCAGGTCTGCGATCATGCTTGCGGGGATGGCTGTTCTGGGAGGGCTGGTCGGCGCCATCGTTCTTGGTTCGACCAGAGCAATTCTGGCAATCGTGGGCATCTGCGTCTTGCTGCCCGTGGCCGCGGGGATGACTTACCTGATCTCGCCCGATGAGTTCAACATTGTGTTGGACCGATTCACGGGCAGCCACTATGTGGACGACGGAAAGAATCGCATTCAGGACGGGTTCATTGGTTTTGCAACAATACCCCAGTTCAGTCTGATCGGCGCAGGGATAGGAATGGGTGTCGACGCATCCCATTTGGGCAATGCCGATACTTATAACTTCACCTACACCCTGTCCGAAGGCGACACAATCCGCAACGTAATGGAACTCGGGACGCCGGTGGGTCTGTTCTACGTTCTGACGCGTATTGGGTTTCTTTTTGGCATGGTTTTTCTTTCTTTCCGAATCGTGCGCGCCGGATCTTCTCCGCATGTGTTACCGCTCTCGTTCTGTCTTCTGGCGCAAGCCTATCAAGGAGATCTGACTCGCGCAGCCACCATGACAGCGTCTCAGGTTATGGTAGGCTACGCGTTCATTCTGGGTGCTTATTATTATCCCGACAACACAACAAGCCTCGAATATGCGGCTGGTGATTCTTCGACGAGGTCCGTGTGACAACAAATCCCCCAACGACTGCGACTAAATTCACGGAAAACTCGATTCACCTTTCCGATATCATCCGCATCCTGCGGAAATACGGTTTGTACCTGCTTGGTCTTATGATCCTGGGGGGTACGCTGGCTACGATATGGGCGAAGTTTCAGGCGCCTCAGTACGACGCTGTGGCAATGGTCCATCTGGATCAGCACAGTTCCATCAGCTTGAGCTCAGTGGGCGGGGAGGGAGGCGATGAATATGGTCTGAAAATGCAGACCGAAATCATCGGTTTCCAAAGCCCCAACATCGCAGAATTGACGATACGAAAGCTCGATCTGCAAAAGCATCCGCTCTTTGGAGGCGCGGATAATATCAATCTTGACAATCCCCAGCAGCGCGATCTGTTAGTGCGCAGGTTCCTGGGTTCTTTGAGCGTAACCCAGGTGCCCAAGTCGGAGCTGCTGTCAATTCGCTTTCGAAGCTCGAGCCCGGCGCTGGCGGCCTCGGTGGTGAACACCCTGGTGGATGTCTACTTCGAACAAAGCTTTGCGCAACGCTACAAGAGTACTCAGGACATTACCGGCTATCTGACTGTTCGGATGGATTCGCTGAAACAGAAGATACAGACTGAACAGAACGATCTGCTGAATTCGGAAGCGAAACTGGGGATTCTTTCGCAGAGTGCAAACTCGCAAACGAGTTTGCTGGTCAACGAGACGACCGGACTGTTAGGTGAGCGGGTAAAAATCCAAGGGGACCGATATCTCGCGGAAGCCGAATATCAGAACATGCGGGATCATCCGGATGCAAGCGTGCCGCCTGACATTCCTTCCGCCGGCGGCCTGATGGGCCTGCAGGCGCAATTGGCAAACGCACAGTCGCAGGTGGCTGCTCTTGAAGACCGCTACGGGCCGAATTACCTTCCCCTTCAGCAAGCCAAGGCGCAGGTCGAAAGCCTGAAAAAGAGCGTCGATGAGCTTCGCCAAACTGTTCTCAAAGGTGCCGCGGAAAATCTGGAACGCGCGCAGAAGGCTGAGCAGAGCATCACCGATCGTCTCCAGGCATTGCAACAGGAAGCGGAGAGCAGATCTCCCGACACTGTTCGCTACGAGATACTGAAGTCGCAATATGTCAGCGACCAGACTCTGTACAATGTCCTGCTCACAGCGATGGGAACCGGAGCGATTCAGGCCGGGATGCAATCGCAGGAGTTGAACCGCTTCACCGCGGCGGAAGTTCCTGGAATCAAAGCCTATCCCAATGTGGCTGCCGATACGATGGCGGGCGCCGCAGGCGGGCTTATGATCGCGCTTGTCATCGTGGGTATCATCGTTCTGAACAGCGATACGGTTCAGACCGTGGATCAGGTAGAAGAGGGCCTTCCCCTTCCAGTGCTGGCCTCGGTGCCAGAGTACAAGGAAGACCTTGCTGCCATGCGCCTTTCCGATGATGTGCTGCCGCTGGTGACCCTGCTGGCGCCGCGTTCGGCCGGAACAGAGGCCTACCGGCTGCTGCGGACCGCGATCACGCTGATGCCGGTGAGCCAGAAGCATCGCGTCATATCTCTTACAAGCTGCGGACCGGGAGAGGGCAAGTCCACTACCGCGCTCAATCTCGCAGTGGTGCTGGCGACCCAATCCAAACGGGTCTTGCTGATTGACGCGGACCTGCGTAAGCCGACAATCGCCCAAAGGCTCAAGATGCCGGCAACCGATCAACCGGGGCTAAGCCGCTTTCTGAGCGATGTTACGGTGCGTCCGGAAGAGTGTGTCCAGAAAGTGCCCGAAGTTGCAGGCCTGGACGTGATTCCAGTGCAGGAGGTTCCACCCTTCCCATCGGAGTTACTTGGACAGGGGCGGCTCGAAGAGTTGCTCGCGTGGTCGCGCGATTACTACGACTATGTGCTCATCGATACACCTCCGGTCCTGCTGGTAACGGATGCGCTCATCATCGCGAGCCATTGCGATACGTTGCTGGTCGTGGTGCGCATCGGGGTCGCTCAGAAGCGGGCGTTGCGCAGAATCCGTCAGGATCTTGCCAAGTACCCCGGAAAGCAGACTGGAATTGTGGTCAATGCCTTGCCTCATGCTGACACCTATTACGGCGGTTATGGCAATTACCGGAAATACTACGGCAAGGGATATGGTGGCGGCGGCACCTACTACGGCTCCGGCTCGGGCGGTTATCTGTCTTCCGCCAAGAAGAAATAAGTTATCGGCCGTCCCCTCCTCGCTACCGGAAACTGGCAGGCGACGAGGAGGGGCTCCAGGCTCGAGCCTTACATGTTATCTCGGGAACGGTTTCGACCAACTTCGGAATCCAAACGCAGATTAGCCGTGTTCGAAAGTAAGTAGAAATCGGGAGGCCATACCTTGAAGAATCCAAAGCCTGCGTTATGGATCTCCCAACGATCAGACTCGAACAGTCGAACTCATTTTCTTTTCCTACGCTCCGTCAACTATTCCACCTTGTGACGAGGCAGAGAACCAACTGCACAACGCTGCCTGGTCTACCGGGGCAATGTTGTAAAACATCTTTCCAAATCTCCAAAGGAGAATTTCGATGAAGAAGATTCTTGTCACTGGATCCTCCGGCCTGATCGGGTCCGAAGTATGTCTTTATTTCGCGGCGGAAGGCTGGCAGATTCATGGTGTTGACAACAATCAACGCGCTGTATTTTTCGGTCCCAAGGGAGACACTCGCTGGAATCAGCATCGGCTCGAAGACAAGATCAAAGGATTTGTCCATCATGAGCTGGATATCCGGGATCGGCAGGGGGTGCTCGATCTGCTGAAAGAGGTCAAGCCCGATGCAATCGTTCATGCGGCGGCGCAACCGAGTCACGACCTTGCGGCATCGATTCCCTTTGCCGATTTTGACACCAACGCTGTTGGCACGTTGAATATGCTCGAGGCAGCTCGTCAGGCAGTGCCTGAGTCTCCCTTTGCGTCTCTGTCTACCAACAAGGTTTATGGCGATGCTCCGAATGAGTTGGCGCTCAAGGAACTGGATACTCGCTGGGAGTATGCGGACGAGGCTTACTGGACGGGAATCCCTGAAAGCTTTCGTATTGACCAGTCCAAGCACTCCATCTTCGGCGCGTCCAAGGTAGCCGCAGATGTCATGGTCCAGGAGTATGGACGCTACTTCGGGATGTATACCTGCGCACTGCGAGGCGGCTGCCTTACGGGACCGAGCCATTCCGGTGTTGAACTGCATGGCTTCCTGAGTTATCTGATCAAGTGCAATCTCACCGAAACTCAGTACAACGTCTACGGGTACAAGGGCAAGCAGGTACGCGACAACATACACTCGCTGGACGTGGCGCGATTCATTGCTGCATTTATTGCAGCTCCGCGCTCGGGCGAGGTCTATAACATCGGCGGCGGTCGCGCCAATAGCTGCTCAATCCTCGAGGCCTTCACTAAGATCGCCGATATCTCCGGCAAGAAGATGATCTACGAGTATGTAGATCAGAACCGGTCTGGCGATCATATCTGCTACATCAGCGATCTGCGCAAGATGAAAGCTCATTATCCTGAGTGGGATATTACCAAGTCTCTCGACGACATTTTTCAGGAGGTATATGACTCCTGGGCAGGCCGTGTAGAAACAGCACAGTAGCAACGCAACAGCTTGTCATTGTACTCGGGGCGGCGCGGCGAGTCTCCGTAGAAGAGACTTACAGGGCCGCCTCGATTTGCTGCCAGAAGCGGCGTTGCTGATCTGCCAGCATAAACCGCTGCCGCGCGAGTTGAAGCGCATTATTGATGATCGATTCACGTCGTTCGATTGCTTCCACCAATTGCCCGGCAATTACTTGATGATCCAGCGTTGTGCAAGTTACAGCAGCGTCATGGCTGGAAAGCAGGTTGCAGGCAGCCGAATCGGCAGGCCCGTGATAGAGGATAGGTAGTCCGCTGCCGAGGTATGTTACAAGTTTTGTCGACAGGCTGAATTTGCCGAAGGTAGTTGCGTCCGCTTCGAACGGGAGCGGTTGGTAGAGCAGATCCGCCGAGAGCATATCTTTCTCAACCTCACTCTCCGGCGCAAAAGGCAGCACCTTTACGGGAACGTCGTCGTCTTTGAGTTCGCCAAAAATTGCTCCACATCGGCAGGTAGCGGAAATGTCCCAGTCGGGATAGCGTTCGCGAATGCTTTTCAGCGCGTCAAGCAACGCTCTGAAGTTGGCTGCATAGCGAAAATGAAAGAGGCCCATAAAGTACACGCGCAGGCTTCGGGATGGGCGTGGGATGGGCGATTGCGCTGCAACAGTGACGCCGTCGGTGATGATTTCGTATTCTCTTGCACCGTAACGAGCGCAGTATTCCTTGCCAATTTCATCCGAGATTACGAAGATGCCCTTGGCGTTTCGCCAGGCTTTGCCCAACGTCGAAACCATCTGCTTCATCGACGGATGCCCAATGGAGGTGAATTCGAGATCGTCATGAACATTGAGAAAATATGGGATGTTCAGCTCAGAGGCGACGTTATAGGCAGGCACGAGGTCATAAGCGTGCGGAAGGATGTGCAACAGCTTGATATTGCGCTGACGAATCACCCTGCGAAGCCGGGCTTCAAACTGTGAACGAAAAATCCTGTCGAATCCCCTAAAGTACTTATGGAAGCGGGTCCACTCGAGCCTGCCAAACCCCGGCCGGATGGGAAGGTGAATCTCCTCAATATCCGGGGATGGCGGTGACTTATGTACGCTGGTGCACAGGCTGAGTGTCGCCGGGTGCTCCGTGCGAAGCAGCGAGCGCAGGATCCTTGATGAACCTCCTGGGGCATGCAAGGAAAAGGGCTGAACGAGCGCAATCATGAGTAGCCTTTCAATAGGAATCTGCGTCGGAAAAAGACCGGGATCTATCGCGTATATTGGCTTTTAATCTGCATGCATTGGGAAAAGAGAATGAACTCATTGAGTTCATTGTAATATGCGCTCGGGCTCTGGAGTGCTTCGAGCACCATCCCTTCCAAGAGGCCGCTTCGATGAGCATTCGGCCGTTTGCAAACAACTCAGCACAAGGTTCTGTCCCGTTCCAATGTGCATCTGCGTTTCAATCGCCATTTAAGCTTTCTCTGGCGCCTTAATATGAAAGTCGATCGGTCTTATGAGACATGCGTTGAGAGTTCAGGTGAATCAGGAGGAACGCACTGATAATCCAGACCACAGCCCAGAGGTCCGGGCCCTGCGAACCGGCTGGGAAGAGCACTCCACGAGTCAGGAAGACGGTAAGCTGCAGGATGGCGGCAACAACCGCGGCCGTGATGAGCTTTAGCACCGATCGGATCAACTGGCTTTCACTGGATTTCGCAATCCACGGCGCCCCAATGAAAACAAACAAGAAACACGGCAGGAAAGTGTAGAAGATCGTGACCAGCAAGGCGATCGCTGCCATGAGAATGGACCCGTGGAAATGATGAAATCCAGCCATAAACCCCACGAATCCGACAACAATAATCAGTGGTCCAGGCGTTGTCTCCGCCAGCGCAAACCCGTCCAACATTTGCGCATGGCTTAGCCAGGAGAATTTCATTACGGCTACCTGCGCCACGTACGGAATTACGGTGTATGAGCCGCCGATGGTCACAAAGGCTGTTTGAGTGAAAAAGGCGGACAGCCTGATCCAGAACGGAAAATCGTGCCCGAAGATCCCTAACAGAAGCAACGGAAGGCCTCCGATGGCGGCGCAGCCACCCACGATGCGCATGGTCCGCCAATACACGGCGCCGAGTGCATATCCTGCTGTCTTCTCTTCAGATGCGGAGCGGTCGATCCCTCTCATGCGCTTGAGAAGCCCGAGAAGGACACCCGTCGCAACAATCATCCCCATAATCCAGGGCAGCGGAATATGCAACAGGCTGAGAGCCAGGAACGATGCGATTGCAGCAAACCATTGCAGACGGGACCTGAGAGCGCGACGACCGATTTGAAAGAGTGCGCGCAAAACCAAAGCGACGACAATCGGCTTCAACATGCGGAACAGGAAGCTCACCCACCAGACAGTTCCGTATCGGGCATAGAGCAAACTGAGTCCCAGGAGGATGGCGGTGGAGGGAAGAACAAATAAGGTACCAGCCAGGAACCCGCCTATCTTTCCGTGCAACTTCCAACCAATGTAGATTGCGAGCTGCTGCGCCTCAGGTCCCGGCAACAGCATGCAGTGACTCAGTGCGTGGAAGAAATGGTCGGAGTCGATCCAGCGTCGCCTCTCAACCAGCTCGGATTGCATGATTGCGAGATGAGCTGCTGTGCCTCCGAAGCTGATCCAGCCCAGTTTCCACCAGAATCCGAGCGCCTCACGTAAGGAAGGATGGGCCTTGGCCTCTGGTCGATTCTCAGCCATGGAAATTCTGTAACCTCAGATAACATTATAACGTCATAATGACGCGACGAACTTCTTAGATCAAAAAATCGAGTCAGAAGGAGAAACCCATGCCACCGAAGGGACACTTGAATATGGGCAAAGGCGCAAAGCGCATTGAATGGAATGGGGTCAGACAACAGGAAGCAATCGGCCTCCTACTCCGTCCCCTCGGCGCCTTTGAAGAGCTCTTCTGCCTCTTCGACCAGCACTTTCCCACCAACCATGCACTTGCAGGCCAAATCACCGGCCACACAACCGTCCAGCAGTGGCGCGACGCGTTAGACGCAGTACAACAACGCCACCCGCTGCTCTCTGCCTGCATTGACACTACCTTCAACCGCGTCCCTCACTTTCGCCGCGTCACTGACCAGCGCATTCCGCTCCGCGTGGTTACATCGCCCTATGCCCGGTGGCAGCGGGAGATTGCCGAAGAGGTAAGCGCACCTTTCACTCCCGATCAAGCTCCTCTCTTCCGTGCTGTACTGTTCCATCAGGAGTCGCACAGCATCTTCATCCTCTCCTCCCATCAAGCTGTTTCCGACGGCTTATCGCTCATCTTTCTCCTGCGTGACTTGCTGCTCGCCCTAAGCGGACACGCCCTCGAGACCCTGTCTCTGGCGCCCTCACGCGAGATTCTCTTCGGAGCTCAACAGCGTACCTCCACCGAGCCCGGCCTGCTATCCTTCGCTGCTCAGCGTCCTCTCCTGCCGTATGTGGAAGGGATTAAACTCGCACCAGAACAGACCCGCGCAATTCAGCGCCGCGCTCGCGAAGAAGGCGTCACCATTCACGCAGCTATCTCCGCTGCGCTCGCCATCGCAGGCAGAGCCATCGACGAAAGCTGGCGCAATAACCCGCTCCGCATCATGTCGCCCGCTGAGATCCGCAACATTCTCGGCCTTAAAGACCAATGCATGGTCTCCTTCGGCGGCGGTGAGATCTCCATCGCGCCAGGCGGCTCGATGACGTTCTGGGAGCTCGCACGGTTCGCGAAGGATGGCCTTTCCGCCGTCAAGAGCACAGAGAATATATCTAGAATGATCGATCTCCAATCTCGAGCGGTCTCCTCCAACCTCACCGTCGAACAGGCATTTCAACTCAAGCGAAACGCGTTCAACGCGCAGGTTATGTTCACCAACCTCGGACGTCTCCCATTCGACAGCACATTCGGGCCGCTAAAACTCGAGACCCTTTGGGCGCCATGCGCACTCCGTGGCATCGACGGAGAACAGACCCTTGGAGCAGTCAGTGTGAACGGCTCGCTGCACCTCACGCACACTAGTCCTGCGCCAATATCCGGCCTGCTCGCGGGTATGGAAGAAGAACTCCGCAAAGCCTGCGCGGTCTAACCCAATTCCCAAGCATGGCATTGGGAGCAGATTCAAAACGTTCCGTCTCGCGAGAATGCGGTATATCCATCAAACCACGGGCATTGACTGTCATGGTGCTGAGCCCTAAAGAGGTCAGGAGAGGAAATCCTTTTACAATGATGACACCTTCTTTGTCTACAGTCCTGCGTTGCTGTGCCTGCATACCACTCTTGTTCTGTAGTTCGATTCGAAGTCACTGCCAGAAGGTTTCAGACCCCGAAACTCGACTTGCGTCCTGCCGAAAGCAGATAGACGACACCGATCAACAGATCGTGGCTCTGCTCAATCAGCGTGCACGTATCGTTGCTGAGGTCGGGAAAATCAAACACGAGGCGCACCTTCCGGTTGCGGCCCCAGCGCGAGAGCAGCAGGTTCTGGATCAGATCGTTCAATTCGGAGACGCTGGACCCCTGCCCCCTGATCGTCTTCGCCGTATATATCAGACGGTCATAAAAGAGATGAGAGCTTGGGAAGAAGGGCTATCACAAGACAGCGAGGGTAAATCTGCCAAATGATCAGATCGACCTATGGCGTTTCCCAGCTTAAATTTAGTAAGACACGCGATGCGTTATCTGGGGAAGAATGGGCCTTGGCGTCTGGTCGATTCTCAAGCATGGAAATTCTGTAACCTCAGAGCACATTATAACGTCATAATGGCATCGAACTTCTCAGATCAAGGTCTTATTCAGAAGG
>Ga0207026_1139_pt1 | contig 12626 bp, 7 predicted proteins | sample Alteio_BWMinCont_42_FD_153274 | JGI IMG/M metagenome (GOLD analysis project Ga0207026, IMG submission 153274) | Enriched cells from forest soil in Barre Woods Harvard Forest LTER site, Petersham, Massachusetts, United States -... | ecosystem: Environmental > Terrestrial > Soil > Temperate forest >...
CGATGAAGATCTGAGACACAGCTTAGCGAAACTCACTGAGACCGACTCCACCCCGGCTGAGCGTGAGTCGAGGGTCTTCACGAGTGGCATTGATCAGCGCGAGCGCGCGTTGACTGTTGCCAACCAGCTTTTGTAACGTTCGGCACAGCCGGTCAAAGTCAGTGCGCGATTCCAGTTCGAAAAATACGTCGTTGATTTGTTGCAACTCAGGAAATAAGGAGTGGAGAGCGTCTTGTCCTTTTGGAGCGATGGAAAGGAGGGAAAGCCGCTTATCCTGTGCATCGGGCCGCTTCTCCAAAAGACCCTTCTTGGAAAGTTTTCCCGACTCTATGGTGACAAAGGTTCCCGTCACGTGCAGGTATTCGGCCACCCGCCCAACGCTTACGCCAGCCTTCCCCTGTAGTTCGGCGACAGCCATAATGAGGCTGTATTGAGGGCCGGTAATTCCCACTTTTTCCCCGAGGTGCCGTCTCACGTCTTCCATACGTGCTGAAACTGTAAAAAAGTCATAGAGCAGCCTGCGCAGCGAATGATCGGACTTTCCCGCTACAAGAATCCGGCTGGTTGCGGTGACCGGAAATTCAAACTCCGATGATTGTCTTGGCATTGATATACCCGGTTGCTCCCATACTTCCTAGGCTCAATGTTCGAGTATAGTTCAGCATTGAGCAGTAATGAGGTGCGCAATAGTAAATCCATTGTCATTACTTCTTTCACTCAAAATGTCAGTCTCGCGCCGAGTTGCATATCGCGGGGCTGAGTCAATTCCGCAGTGGCGACTCCAAACAGGTTCGGGAAATTATAGTTGGCATTTATGGATTGCGGATCGAAGCGCACGCTGTTGGTCACGTTGAAGACTTCCCAGCGGAGCTGCAGATTGATACGTTCCGTCAGCATGAACGTTTTGTTGAGTCCAGCATCCCATTCGAAGTAGCCATCGCCAAGCAGCGGGTTGCGGGTTCCCGACTCACCGGGATAGGCGAGCCGGAAGCTGTTGAAGACGGCAGATGGATCGGCGAAGCGCTGGTTGCCTGGGCCGCGGGCCAGGGCGGCAGAAGGGATTGGCTGATCTAAAGTTTCGAATCCGGGGATATCCCAGTTGGTTGGCCAATTCTTACCATTGTGCACTCCAAACGGCAGGCCGCTGGTCCAGCGCACAATACCCGTCATCTGCCAGCCTCCGATCACTGCATTGACCCCACGGCCGACGCCGGAGTAAAACTCCTTTCCTCGTCCCACCGGAATATCCCAGATGTAGTTGCTGTTGACTTGGTGCGTCATATTGAAGTCCGACCGGCCGCGCAACTGATCAGGCACCCAGCTGTTGATGATTTGGGCATAGTTGTCAATTCCAGCGGAACCGACCCTCTCAGCTTGCGACGACCAGTCAATCGCACGCGAATAGGTATAGTTGAAATCAGTTTGCAGGCCGTGAGAGGCGCGGTGATGGAAGATCACCTGCAGCCCGTGGTAATACGACTGTCCAATCGACCGGTAATCATAGAGCGAGGCATACTGCTCATTGAAGAAGCGAAAGCCAGGATAGAGGGATCCTGCTCCCAGGCCGTTATTGGGCTCGTCGAGGTTGTTCAACGCGGATGTTTCGGCTCCCACGTTGAGCAGGTACTGGACGTATGCGTTTTGCGTCGCCGACAGCGGGCCATAGTCTATCCCTCCCTGTCTGCCTTCATCCACCCCATCCAACCCAGGCCCCCAGGGTCCCGCTCCGAAAAGAGCCTCCCAATAGGGTATGTTTGGCACAGCGTTAGGCGCGACGTTTTGCCGGGCCATCGTGGAGAATTGAGTCGCGGCCTGGAAATAGCGCTCTCCGGCCGCTACAAGGTTCAGTGGCGCGGCAACGTCCTCCTGCTCCGGCAGCCGGTGCGCCAGCCGTCCCACATAAGCGACTTCAAGTAGGTCCGATGAATCCAACTCGCGTTGAATGGAGAAGTCGAACAAGTGCGAATAAGGAGTATGAAAGTCGTTGTCCAGACCCCAGCTGATTGCGAAGGATCCCCGTCCGGATATTGGAGGCGTGGCAGGAAATCCTCTGGGCGGAGCCGGTGGCAGAAAGCCTGCCGGGAAAGTTGTTAGTCCCACAAAACGTGGCGCATTGGTGGTATTGAAGCCAGCGTTTTGCACCTGATCGGTGAAACCATACGAACCGTCTTGGTTATAAGCATTCACCACCCCTGCTCCAAAGTGATCGTAGAGCAACGAATAGCCGCCACGAATGGAGCTTTGGCCGCCAGAGCCTAAAAGCTTTTTCCAAAATCCTTTGCTTGCGCGTGGAGAGTAGGCAAAGGAGAATCTGTGAGAGAAGTCCGCCTTGTCCGGAGTCCAGAAATCCGGCTGTCCGTTGTAGCGTCCGTTCGGAGCATACGAAAGGATGGGTAGGTTGCTGGCCGCACCTCCGATTGCTCCCTGAAAGGCGGCACCGTCAAAATACTTGGTCAGGGAGTATGGAGCACACACAGTACCAGTAAGGATGCATGGCCCGTCTTGACTGCCGTGGCTCTCGGCGGGAACTTGCTGGTAGGTATATCTTAAGCCGAAGGTAAGCGTCAGGTTGGTTAGAGCTTTCCAGTTATCTTGTCCATAGAATTCCAGTTCATGCCAGCGATAATCGCGTACCACGGGGGCTCCGAGTGCGAGAGCGGATCCAGATTTCGTGTAGTTGTAAATGGCGGTTGCTTCGGTGAGGAGCCCTACCGCGTCCATAATCGCGCCATCATAGGAGGTGGCGAACCCCTGAGAAACCGCTGGGTAATTGGAAGCAGCCGGATCAAGCGGCTGACCGGTGTTCGCAATGCCATGCCCCTGCAGGTAACCCAGAATCGCTGCGGCACTGGGATAAGAATTTTGTGTGACTTGTTGATCATCAATGAAGCGAACATTGGTCCCGAATTGCAAATTGTGCCGCCCCTTGCTCCACGACAAATCATCCACCAGATTGTTGACCGGTATGATGGCACTGCTGCTGTAGGTAGGGGCCGTGGGTGAGGGTAACCCGGCGAGAGTGATTTGTGGCTGGTTCGTTCCGCTATTGCTGCTGCCTTGGCGGGTCAATCCCCAACGAAAGTCATTGACCAGGTTTGGACGTAGAACAAAAGTATAACCAAAGGCGTATCCCTTGCTATTGTTTAGAGTCGTCGATGCCGGTGGTTGGCCAGGAAACTGTGGCGGGGATGGCTGGGCGCCATTGAGCAGATTGCCGCGCCAAAAGACAGAGTGCTTCTGGGTAACGATCCAATCGAGTCTCGCAATATAGGTGTTAAGAGTGGAGACTTCGGGAGCCGTAAACAGAAAACCGGAAGTATTCAACCCGTCGCCCGCTAACGTGCTATTCGGTAGCGGATAGCTGTTGAGAACCTGCAGCGCGGCCAGATTAACTCCAATTCCCTGCGGATCCATCCCTCGAATCTGGGCTGGAGTGAGCGCGACATTGTTGCCTACTGTGTCCGCATACTGAACGATTCCTTGACGCAGAGTAGCTGTGGGCACAGTGACGATCTGAGGCGGAGCGGACTGGGCCAAGCGCGTTCCCTCATAGTTGGTGAAAAAGAAGAGCCGGTCTTTCTTGACGGGCCCGCCGATGGCAACGCCAAAGACGTTGCGTATTAATTCAGTTGCCCGGTTCAGTTGACCGTTGGCAATCTGATTTTCCTTGTTAAACCAATCATTGGCCGAGAAGGGTGTCGTGCGATTGTACTCGTAGGCGACTCCATGAAGATGGTTGGTGCCGCTTCTTGTGATCATGGCAACCTCGCCGCCTGAGCTGTGCCCGGCTTCGGCTCCCGCGTTGCTCGTTATAACCCGGAACTCAGAAACGGATTCCTGGGTTACGCCGAGTACGCTGTCAAAGGAATAGCCGAAGTTCTCATCGTTGACTTCAATTCCATCCAAGGTAACGTTCGACTGATCGGAGCGTGCGCCATTCACCGCGCCGCTTCGCGTATCGTCTGCGCTGTTTCCCTGTTGGCCAAGATAACCAACGCCGGGCTGCAGGCTTAGCAGAAGCAGCACATCCCTGCCTTCCAGCGGAAGCTCCGGTATCTGTTGCGAGGTAAATACGTTGCCCAGAGTGGCATTTGTGGTGTTTAACAAAGGTGCGACAGCCGCTTCTACAACTGTTACTTGCTGCGTGGTGGATCCAACCTGAAGCGTCACGTTAACGGCCGCTGGAGAAGCCACGAAGAGCTCCATGTTTTCCTGGGTGAAGGTTGCAAAATTCGGAGCCGTGACTGTCAGTGAATATCGGTCGGGCTCCAGCTGTTGGAACTGATAATCGCCCAGCCCGTTGGTGACATCTTCGCGCCGGTTGCCAGTGGGCACGGAGAAAAGCGTGACCTTGGCGCCTGCGATTGCCGCGCCAGTCTGATCGGTGACATGTCCCGTGAGCGAGCTCACCGCCTGTGGCAAGGCGGGCACTGCCATAACCAGAGTCACAGTACAGAGGATAGACAGAGTCTTCAACAGGAGTGTGGCTGAGATAGCTAGCGTTCGAGTGGATTCCACGCTGCCTCCTAACATATATGGTTATGTAAGCCAACAATTTGTGACTTACACCACCGGCTGCGAGCGAGTATGTCGCGTAGGATATTAACGAAATAACTTATACAAATGAGTTATTCATAATGTCAAGGAGAAACTTTTGCTCTCCAGCTTCACCATTTTTTGTGGCTCGCAAGGATTAAAGAAGATAAAGAGTTGGTTAACGCCTGAAGGCTGCAAGCCAACCGCCGAACGGTCGCATCCTTCAGTTACATCGACCTTCAACCTCTGGTGTCATTCCTTTTGTCGGTCCTCTCTTGGCCCCCTAATTGGTTCCATAAAACATAAAGGTGCCAAACAGATTATCTTGGAAGACATTGAAGTTAGCAGGCTGTAATGGAGCTATGCGTTATATGAAGGGTACAGTACGGAAAACCACATGGAGGACCAGAAATATAAGCGGTATCCGTCTGAGTCAAGTCTGCGACGGAGTACGGCGCATTTCGTGGGCCTTGGGGGATTAGACGCACGGACTTCTCCAAGAAGAGTCCGTGCGCCGTAGACCATTCAATTCATTTATTTATGGTAGTTGAGAGCAGAATCGCTCATTACATGGATCGCCGCCATCGCCGCCGCCGCCCTCATCATAAGGATTGAAATTAACATAGGGAGAGCTATAGATCCATACATATGGGCCATCTTCCGGAAAGTTTGTGCGGGCCGCCTCATAGAGAGTGCCGGTTCCGTAGTTGTAGCCAACAAAGCCAAACGATGGATCGTTGGTGAGTGTAATGTTACCCGGTCCGACCGTCGGTGCCTCATTGTAGTTGGTATTGGGGCCGAAAAGTCCGCTGTTGTCGACGATGCCAACGACCCACAGATTATTTTCCGAATAGTAAGACCGGAATCCAGCGAAGACGTAACCGCCCTGGCCATTCAGCGTCGGGTCGCCGCCATAGTTGGCTCCGGCTACCATGCCGCTCGATCCGGAGCTTTCGCTAAAAGAGGTTGACCCCTGCGACGCAAGGAAGAGATGAGCATAATTGGTGGCCGAATCCAGATAAGTGAGATAAACAATCCCTTCCAGGATCGTGAGGGCGGGTGCACTGCCAGCGACATATGCTTCGGTCACCGCAGTGGTTGAGTTGCCTGATGGACTGAAAGGAGAACCTGCTTTAGAGAAGGCCAGGTCAATCCACTGACCGTCGTAGGTGTCGGTACTCGGGTCATAGACCCTGCCCTGCCATGCGAGATAAATATCATCGCCACCTGCAGTATCTGGGAAAACCGCGAGCGCAGGTCGCAACGCATAGGGCACTGGGCCGGGTGTAAAGTCTTGGATCAGGGACAATGATCCCGAGGTCAATTCATAGAGCAGGATGTCCAGGCGCGTGCCTCCAAAGGCGATGTAAACGGGCTTGCCGCTGCTATATTGATCAACCGCGATCGCCGGGTCCGAATTCATGAAGATCGAGGTCTGGGTGAGGGTGAAGTTGACGCCGTCTGTGGAGTAGCCATAGGTCAGATACCCACTATTGGTGGCGTCGGAATAAGCGATATAAAGGTTGGTGTTGTCGCCGGCGATGGCGGGTGACCCGTTGGTCTGAAGTGCGGTGATACCGCCGGCAGTGAATTGCGGGTAAAGGAGGCCTTGGGCTGAGAGAGTGCTTGGGCCAAGAAATAGCGCAAGCACAGCGAGGAACAGGCGGGCCAGTGCCCGACCGGTGAAACCTAAATTGTGCGTCATTGGAAGTTTCTCCGTGTAAGCAGCTCTGCGAACAAGCCTAAATACCTATAAATATTTGTAAATTCTCTGAAATCATCGAACAGTTTTGTCCAGGTGCCCACTGCAAGATCGCTCACCATCGCTGCGTGCGCTCACTAATTACTGTCGAACCTGAAAACTCACATTGCTGTTCAGCGTCCCGCTTGGCGTCGCCACCTGGAGCAGCAAGCGAGTATGTCGTGGGGAATATTAACGAAGTTACTTATACAAATTAGTTATTAATCATGTCAAGAGAAAACTTTCGCTCGTCTTGCAGATAGCGCTAGGATTGGCAGCGGCAACGAATCTCCTTCTTCCCCGCTATTCCGATTCTTTCGCGGCTGCGTGAACCTAGGCCGAGATCCACCGAAAACACCTTCGACACTCATGGCGTTAATTTCCCGAGCGAGAGGTAGTCCTGCGAAGGCACACCGAATGCGTCGGCGACACGATTGAAAAAGGCGAACATTGCGGTGATGTAAACAGCTTCTGCAATCTGGTCTTCTTTCCAGCCTGCCTCTCGAAGTTTCTGAACGTCCCCAGTGGTCGAGCGATAGGCAGCATCGGTGATTAGCTTGACGTATTCCAGCAAGGCGTGCTCCGCCGGAGTAAGGCCCGCTTCGTCAAGCTTGCCTTCGACGATGGCTTGTACGCATTGATCAGGCGCTCCCTGGACACGCAGGAAGTAGGCGTGGCTGTCTAGTCAATATGGACAACGATTCAAATAGGAGACATAGCTCGCGATTAATTCTTTGTATCGGCGTGAGAGATGCCCTTCCGAGAAGTGAACGGTGTTTCCGAATTCAATCACTCGGCGCAGAAAGTCGGGACGTGCGCCAAAGCACTTGATGATGCCCGGAACTTGCTGTCTCCCCGATCCGGCCCGTCAAAAATCGTATGCGGCAGCAGTTTTCCCTGTGGCTTCCGCATCTTCGATGATTCTGATTTTCGTGGCCGGCTTTACAGCGTGAGTGTCGTTCCCGCCCTCTGAAATCTGGCTGCCGTCTTTTTTGTTGTTCTCCATCACTCTAACCTTTTCCACTTCATGCTGCCGGGGTACAAACTGCAATGATCGTCACCAATGCTTGTCACCCCCGGGCACGCACAGGGCCGCCCGAACCAGTCGGCGTCGACGAGTCCTTGAATCGCTGGCAAAACTGATAGAAAACCCATGCCCCGCAGCGAAAGAAGCCAATCACGGAATTGAAGAGAAACGTGGCAACCACCCCCTGGGGTTTGAGGCGGCTATAAACCAGATTCATCGTCCAAGCCGGGCTCGTGTACACCGTTCCCACCTCTCTTAGCCCAATGCGATTTCTTACGCTTGGCTCGTAAACAATTCTCTCGATTCCGCTGTTAAAGAATTTCGCGAATTGCAGAATTCGGCTGCTGTACAAAGTTCTCGACAGAGCGGGCACTTCACCCCGCTTCCGAAATTTTAGGATCAGCGATGCTGCTTCTGCCGCATGCCGTAAGGCGGCCGTAACCCCATTCGCCGTGATGGGATCGACCATCGATGCAGCTTCGCCAGCGATCAGCCAATTAGGCCCGGCCAATCCTTTATGCGCCCGACATCGGAAGGAAGTTACGTTCAGCGCGCCGATTGGTCCAGCGGTCAACATTGGCTCAAAGTGCGGATGCTTCTTCAACTGTTCTTGGAAAATCTCGTCGAGAGAGAGTCCCCGCTCCCATTTCATTTTGATGGCAGCGCCCGTAGTCACATATCCCACGCTTACCGTGTCGGGGTTGATCGGAATCTCCCACATCCAGTCCAGGTATTCCGACGGCTCGGGATCCATGTACAGCGTGGTTCCTTCCACAGCTCGCTTCACTGTAAAGTAGGTCCACAGCGCAACCTTTGATGGCCCAAACTCGATTGCGCGCAGCTTAAACTCGCGAGTCAGAACAGGCGCTGCAAATCCTGATGAATCGATGAACCACTTGGCCGCGAAGATCGAGCCGCCAGCGGTCTTGACAGAAAGTATCTTGTTCCCCTCTCGCTCCACCCCGGTAACTTTGTCGCGAACAACCGTGACGCCCTGTGATGTGGCGAGATTCAACAACTGCTCGTCGAGCCGCTGTCGGTCTACGTGCAGTGTTCGAAGTTCGACACGGAAAGGCGCGCGAGCGAGCCATGCGGAGGGAATGTATTGCTCAGAGCTGCCGTCGCGTAGTTGCAGAGTTACGTGACACTTCCACGTCGCGATCTGTTCGCTCACCAAATGTTCCATCGGAAGGCCCAGCGCCTTCAGCAGGTCGGGAGCAGACCAGTCCAGCGATTCCCCAACCGATTGACGGGCGGCATCCGCCGGCCCAATGCAAGTGACGCTCAGTCCGGCCCTCACGAGATGAAGCGACGCTGCCTTCCCGGCCAACCCTCCGCCGATAACAATCACGTCGCAAGCGCTGGCGGGTCCTTGAGCGGCCATTCGTTCAGTCCTGACTACGGTGGCTGGAATATTTTCGCAGGATTTCGCTCGTGCTCACGCGAGGGGTGCACTCCAGCTTGTCGTCCCCCTATGTCGCGGTTTTCTGCGCCCGTCTTCCGTCGAGCGCTCCAAGAATCTGCTGAACCTGCCACAGGTGGCGCCGTTGGTGAGCGGCGAGCATGCGGAGAGCCCCATATACGTTGTAGGTTACATGCACGCACACCGGACACTGGACCTTCACCTTGTCAATGGCGAGTCCGGTTGCTGAGCATACAGTTTCCGACAGCCGCAATTGTGACTGCTCAAAAGCTGACCATGCGGCGTCAAAATCCGTTTGCCGTGGTACCAGTTGGGGGATGACTTTGTATCGGAGACGGTATGGCGGTTCCAGATTGTGAATCATCAGCGAAGCGACCGTCCCGGTCCGAAGTGGGCGCTTCGTGGTGAGTTTTGGGGCGGTCGCGACTGCTCTGGATATCGCCGGGAGGAACGAATCCGTCGTCCGTGCGAGATGGTCCAGGCACTCGGTAGTGGACCAAGATTCCGGCTGCAACCTCGCCGTGAGTTCGTACGCCGAGCGGCCCCGCACAAGCTTCTTGGCTTCACGAGTCGCACACTGAAATTGTTCGAGCAGACTAGCAAGTTGAAAGGTGGATTTTCCCGGCTGGGTGGCGTCGATTTCGAATGGGAGGAGCTCTACCGGCAGCGGAACCTTTTCTGACAATCCTTCCAGTCGTCTCAAGCCTGCGCTCCCGCGATATCCAACTTGTTTCAAAACTCAAGAGTCTGACTTCAAAAGAGACATCAAGAGTTTGCCTGAGACGTTAATGGCGGAGGCCCTACGAGGCAATAGTACAAAAACGCTATCGATCACAATTCGTAACCGTGCCGGGAGCAGCATCCCGCTCGCAATCAGTCCGAAAGCATCGCCGTGCTCCTCTCAACTTGTCGTCTCTGTCACGTCACGTTGAAGCAAGTACTGCTTTCCAATTATTGACCCCGCTGCAAAGCGTCCCTATATTCGCGGCACTTCAATCTGTGGGCGATTCTCGCGTGTGTTCTCTAAAGTGCACGAGGAACTGTTTTGCGAAATCAATCTTGATTCATGAGGACGAATGGGGAAAAGCATGCGTGGTGCGAAGACGCTGACATTGTTCCTGATGGCCCTGGTTACAAGTTTGAATGTTACCGGCCAGCAAATCACAGGGAGCATTCGAGGAACTGTGAGCGACCCGAGCGGTGCGATTGTGCAGGCCGCTACGGTCACCGCGCGACATATCGAAACCGGACTAACCCGGGTTGCGATCACAGACCGTCAGGGAGAGTACGTGCTGGTCGAACTCCCCATCGGGCATTATCAGCTCGAGACCCAAGCGAAAGGCTTCCAGACCTACTTGCAGCAAGGAATTTCGCTGGACGTCAACCAGACGGCAATGGTCGCCATTCACCTCAAACTCGGGTCGGAGACGCAGCAAGTGGAGGTGAGCGCGAACGCGGCGCTGGTGCAGAGCACCGTCAGCAGTCTGGGGCAAACCGTGATGGAACACGAGATCCTCGACCTCCCGCTGGACGGCCGCAATTTTTCTCAGCTGGGACTACTTCAGCCCGGGGTCGTGCCTTTGACTCCTGGACTGCTCGAAGCCGGCGGTCCGGCGCGGCAGAATCAAGCCTACGCCGTCGATGGTCAACGTCCGGAATCAAACAATTTCATGATCGACGGCGCTGACAATGTGAGCTCTGTGGATGGCGGATTTGTTCTCAAGCCGCCAATCGATGCGATTGCCGAGTTCAAAATTCTCAGCCACAACGCGAATGCGGAGTTCGGACGGAACACCGGCTCCACAACCAACATCGTTACGCGCTCGGGCTCCAACTCATTTCACGGCGCAGCTTGGGAATTTCTGCGCAACGACGCAATGGATTCCTCCGATTACTTCACTCAGAGCGTGCAGCCGTTGAAACAAAACCAATTTGGCGCCACCTTCGGCGGACCGATTGTCAAAGACAAGACCTTCTTCTTCGGATATTACGAAGGCTTCCGCAACCGCCAGGGTGAAACCGTTCCCGCAACCGTCCCTTCCGCGGCGGAAAGAACCGGCAACTTCGCTCAGCTGTGCACTTCTATTCCCGGGGACGCATTTGTTGGCGGCATCTGTACCAACACCACGACAAACGCTCCCGACTTCAACGGGCAGCTACTCAACTTCGCCATGGGCCCGGCGCCGGTTGTTGTCCCAAACAATCAGCTAGCTTCCATCAATCCGATTGCAACCAACGTGTTGCCGTTTTTTCCTTTGCCGAATGAAGGTGCCAATGGCTTCATCGCCACGCAGGTATTGAGCGAAAATAGCAACCAGTTCGGCCTGCGATTGGATCATTACCTTTCCCATGCAGACACGTTGAATTTCCGCTACATGTACAGCAGCGGCCCCACAACAGATCCGCTTTCGCCGGTAGGAGCGAACGTACCGGGCTTTCCGGTTGGCGAGTATGACCGCGCGCAGAACTTTGTCGGGCAAGAGACCCATATATTTTCGCCAAAGACCATCGGCGTCGCGCGTTTTTCTTATCTGCGCAACACGTTCCTGCTGGACGAACACCTGAATCATGAGTCGCCGGCGGACTTGGGCTTCCAGTACGCTCCGACCTTGCCTTCGGCCGCAGGGCCGCCGTTTATTCAAGTCGGAGGGTACGCGTCGGTGGGCGACCCTATCACCGGACCGCGCAACACGTTTCAGAATACATTTGATCTCTCGGGGTCTCTGAGCTGGATTCACGGCCGTCACGAGCTGAAATTCGGCGGAGGATATCGGCGCGATCAGATCAATGCCTTGCAGGGTATCGCCAGCAATGGTTTTTTTGTGTTCGCCGACTTTCCATACAGTGACGGATTTGCCAGCTTCCTGTCAGGCAATCCAGTAGTCTTTCTGCAAGGCGGCGGCAACTTTGCCCGTGAAATCCGCGACCGAGCACTGGACGCCTACGGCCAGGATACTTACAAGATCAACTCTCGTCTGACGCTGAACGTTGGCCTTCGATACGAGTTACCATTCCCGTCAACCGAAAGACACAACGAAGTAAATCTTTTTGTTCCCGGAGCGCAATCGACAGTCGTGCCAAACGCTCCGGCAGGACTTCTCTATCCCGGCGATCCGGGCGTGCCTGCGGGCTTGATTCCAACTCAGAAAACCGCCTTCGCTCCACGCTTCGGGTTAGCGTGGGACCCGAGGGGCAGCTCGAAGACAGTGGTCAGCGCGGCCTACGGAATTTTTTATGAACCTTACTACACTGGAGAAGGTGGTCCACTGCAGGATCCGGTCAGTTCACCTCCCTACCTGAAGACCCAGCAAATCAGTCCTGTGAACTCATTCGCGGATCCGTTTCATACGCCCAATCCTTTCAGCCAGGCTTTTCCGGAGCCGATGACGCTGCTCGTTGTCGCTCGTAACCTGCATCTGCCCTACGCGCAGGATTGGAATCTGAATATTCAGCGGTCTTTCGGCCAGGACTGGCTCTTTCAAGTTGGGTACGTGGGAACCACCGGGGTGAGGCTGCCGCGATTCATCGAAGGCAATCCACCAGTCTTTGTCCCCGGCGTGGACAAGACCAGCCAGGGCTGTGCACCACCGAATCTGCCATGTCCGATTTCTACCGAAAGCAACGTGAACTACCGTCGTCTCTATTCTGGATGTACCCTTGCGGATCCTACGGGTAATTGCACTTACAGTTCGGTCGGTGAAATCGCCAGCATCGCCAATTCCAGTTACAACGCCGTGGAAACCAGCCTGCGAAAACGCTTTAGCCACGGGCTTTCGTTTCTTGCGTCCTACACTTGGTCGCACTCCATCGATGACGTCTCTTCATTCAACATCACCGGCTCGGCGTCGCAACCCGTTGCCGGAGAAAATGATCTGGCGCAGGATCCATTTGACCTCGCC
>Ga0207026_1140_pt1 | contig 12562 bp, 7 predicted proteins | sample Alteio_BWMinCont_42_FD_153274 | JGI IMG/M metagenome (GOLD analysis project Ga0207026, IMG submission 153274) | Enriched cells from forest soil in Barre Woods Harvard Forest LTER site, Petersham, Massachusetts, United States -... | ecosystem: Environmental > Terrestrial > Soil > Temperate forest >...
CCCAGACGGCTGCATTCGTGGAAGCCTTTCGTAATTCGTCGAGTGCCGCGAGGGGAAAATCAGAGTTGAGTATCGTGTCGCCATCCAGAAAAAGGATCAGCTCTCCGATTGCGTTGCGCCAACCGAGATTGCGCGCGCGGGCCGCGGTGAATGCTCCCGGGGACAGGGGCAGCACCGTGGCGCCAAGGCGCCCGGCGAGTTCGAGGCTGCCATCGGTGGAACCCGAGTCTACGTACAGTATCTCGGCTGGTTGCCAACCCTGAATGGCCTGCGTACTCAGGATGCAGCGCTCCAGACGTTCCCCTTCATTGCGACCGATAATGACGACGGAGAGAACTGGTAGAAGGGGCGATGACTGCCGGGAAGAGTATGCCGCTGTCATGGCTGCATCTCTTCCGCGCGAGATCCCTGGTTAATAGTGACGGCGGGCACTCCGGCCACCATCGTTCCAGGGGCAACGTCCTTCGTAACTACGGCATTGGCGCCGACCGTGGCGCCATCCCCGATCGTGACGCCGCTGAGGACTACCACTCCACGGCCGATCCAGACCTCTTTGCCTATGATGATCGGCTTCGCCTCATGAGCCGAGTCGCGGAGCGATCTGCCTACCTCACGGGTATGGTTGGCATCGCGAATACTGGTGTACTCGCCAATCATGCTGCCGTCTCCGATGAAAATCCCTGCGTATGCCACCAAATGCACACCGCTGGAGAGCACTACCCTGTCGCCAAGGACAATTTCACCCTGTCCGTGAGTTTCGAAATATTGATGGGGATAGATCAACAGTCCCTCGCCACAACGAACGCGTCCTGTACCATAAACGCCTGGCCTCCCAAGTACGACTGTGCTTGTGGGCAGCGGAACCGATAGCCGGGCCCGCATTGCAGCAAAGGCGCTCACCCGTCGCCATCCCTCGGCCACATCAACCAAGAGTTCGCGACAGAAGACCAGTGGCGCAGCCAGAGCAGATTTCATCATCTTCGGGAGCATGCCCGCTTCTTTCGTCAATTTCGACTTCCGCGCATGAAACTCGATCCTGTTGCTTCAAATCGTCTCACGGGAAACTGTCTTGCGCCAACTGTAGCTGGCGAGTACAAACAAGGCAGTTCCGAAACTGACCTCCTTCATCCACCATCGCATTGCAATTGACTGGATGTTAGCTCTCAAGGGTAAATTCGGTGATCATGCATTACCTCAGCGCCAGCATGAATTGGCTCTAGAAGTGGCTGATCGGCATGCGTCCAAACATGTTGCAAGAAAACCAAGAGAACAGAGAGATTTCGGCAGCAGCGCTCAGCAGAAATCAGAGCAGTCTCTGCATCCACATCGTGGCCAGGGAATCCAGGTTTCTTGCAAGATTATACTGGGCTTCGACAGTCTTTCGGGCCTTTTGACCGAGTTGATGTCGAAGTCGGGAGTCATTCGCCAGCAGAAGCAAAGCCCTGAACAGAGCTTCAGGGTTCGCCGGTGGAACCAGTAACCCGTTTCCATTATGTTCGATCAATTCGGGTATTGCCGCAATTGTGGTGCTAACGCATGGCACTCCCAACGCCATTGCTTCCATCAGGGCAACGGGCAATCCCTCGGCGAAGCTGGCCAGCACGAAGACATCAGCTCGTGAAACCTCAGAGAGCGCAGGTTGATGAGCCATGGCTCCCAAAAACACCACAGACTTGTTCAATCCCAGCTGGGAAGAAAGAGCTTCCAAAGAGCCGCGCTCCGGCCCGTCGCCAATCAGCGTGCAGGAATAGCGGACGCCTTGGGCAGCAAGAAGGGCCAAAGCTTCCATGAGGATGCGGTGCCCCTTGGCGGCGACTAGACGTCCCGTGCAAACGAGGCGCAGAGGGCTCTGCTCGTTTGCCACGTCTCCCAGATCGAATTCCCGCGGGCGAAGCGCAACACAATCGACGCCCAGCCGGCCCGCCTGCAGGCGACTCTCGTCTATTCTGGGAGCGATGCGCAGGACCTGACTGCGGCAATAATCACTGATGCAGATTACGAAGCTGGCGGACTCGATCTTCTGCCGCAGGTAGAAGGCGTCCTGATCGAAGAATTCGTCAGGACCGTGCAGAGTGAGCGACCAGGGAATCTTCCATGATGCGGCCGTGAGCATGCCCACGGTCGCAACCGGCCCTCCGAAATGTACATGCAGGTGAGAGAGCGATCGATTACGCATCCAACGGCCGACCAGCAGCGCCTCGGCCAGATAGAAGATCGCGAAGGTGCAACTTTTCAGATTCCATTCGCCGAGACGGAGTGCGGCAAGCAGACCCCGAAACGCTACAACGGGATGGGAAAATGCGATCGCAAAAACCTGAAACGCAACGGTGACGAGACCGTCGGATTTGACGTAAAAGGTTCTAGTGGCTTCTTCAGCCTCCGCTGGGGGCAGATCCTCCCTGGGACGATCCGGAGGGTTGATGGATGCCACTTCGATGACCATTCCTCGCTCTCGCATGCCCAGCACCTCTTTCAAGAAAAAGGTGTGCGAAACCGCTGGATACCTACTTAAGAGGTAACCGACGCGTGGATTTGGCCTGCCTACGAGGGCAGGCTCAATTTGAGGAGAAATTGGCAACCTGGCTTCAGTATACGAGGAAGATGTGGTCACTGGGGTTGGCGGGCGCGGATTCTATTGTGCTCCAATTGCTTGAGATTCCAATCATTGTTTGTCAAATCCTGCGCTGCGGCTGTTTCCGGAGAGCGGCTCCTCCGGCGAGGCGGACAGAGGCCATTACCGATATTGCCCTGTCGCTCCGGACCTCTTATGCGGAAGAGGTTTCGCCCCAGGCATGAGTAGCAACGTCGGGAGTGACCTACTTTCACGACTGGATTAGACGAAGGTACGTCTGGCACTCCTTGCCAGACGCTATTGGCTTGCCTTGCGCGAAGCAAGACCGCCCATCACGAGCAGATAGGGAAGAATCATCTCTCCATTGAGCAAGTTGTCGAGCGCGACCATCAGGATGAGCGCGACAAAGGTCCGGCGGAGATCTGAATCGTCATTGTCGTTGCCATCCGCGAGCGACGAGACAGAACGAATAACGGGCACAAACATTATCGATCCGAACGCAATCAACCCAACCGATCCGTACATACCAAGCACAAGCAACCAAAGACTCCACGGCCGCGAGTCTCCACCCTGCCACCAGTTCCATTGCCCCGATCCCAGGATCGGGTTGCGCAGCGCCGATGTAATATGACTCTCATCGCGTGCGATCCGCCATGCGAAGGACTGGCGTCCCACGGATGCCAACCCACTCGCGATGGAATGAACGGCGCCATTTCGATTAGCTAACGCGCGCAAAGATACCAGATTAGTCATCCGAAATGCGGCGAAGACGACGATGCAAAGGACCAGGGCCGCAACCGATGCGCGAAGGACGGAGCGCCGCCTGAACCACGTCAACGGAACCAGGAACAGGAGGAGGAGAATGCTGCCGACCGATTGGCAGAGCAGAGTGGTAACAGCCAACACTGCTGCGACCCATCGCAGGGACAAGCGCAGAGACAAGCCAGGAATGCGACGCGAGCGCCGGCGCGCGAAGAAAGCAACAGCGACAAGAGTAGCTGCCGCCATCCAGATGCCCAACTGATTTCCGTCTTCCAGGAGGCCGATGGGACGATAGCCGAGGTAACGCTCCGCGCCTACCCAGCGGTAGGGCTGATATCCGTAGAGGAGGGCATACAACTGAGGCCCGACACATATCTCGATCAGACAGATCGGCACGTAAGCTACTCCCGCGATCACGTAGGCTTTCGCTGCAAGGAGCAGTGAATCGTAATCTGAAAAGTAGGTCCGGCCGAGCAGCCATGGCACCCCCCAGGAGATGGCCTGGTAGGCAGCGCCAACTAGTCCTTCGCGAAGTGTACTCCAGTGTGCGGTGGCCGACATCAGGGGTACACAACACCATACGGCCATAGGAATGTCGCAAATGCCAGGTTTGAACTTCTTCAAATCCGCAGAGTGAAAGAGGAGCATTCCCCCAAGGCTGGCCAGTCCCGTGACCGTGGCTTTGGTCAGGAAATAGTCAGTCGGGAGGCAGACACCAAGGATCCAGTACGGAAACAGGTCTGTTGTGGGTTTGTAATTTGCGCCTGGCAGAAGCGCCCAGCCTCCCAGGAAATTTGCAAGAATCGCAATGCGAACCGGGTAACGCCGAAAGAGGTAGATGCCCACGGGCATCCAACCTAAAAGGACGACTAGCGGGAATAGAGGCATAAGGTCCCGACGGAAACTCCGCCCGCTTTCTTTCACCAGGATTTGATTTCAGAGCCTGTGAGCTGGGAATGAAGCTAAGATTAACAGAGCCCAGACCAACGATGCCAGATATCTTTCGCAGCCCGGGTAATGAGCAGAAGGGGATTCCTTGAGCGATGCCTTTCCACTATCCGAGCTTCCGCCTCGGACAACCATCGACATATGGCAGATCGAGCTTGATCGCCCATTGAATCCTGGCGTTAATCTTGACGACATTTTGTCACTACCAGAGCGTAACCGTGCAGACCGCTTCGCTTTTTCAAGAGACGCGTTTCGCTTTCGGCTTTGCCGTGCAATGCTCAGGCTTGGATTGAGCTGGTATCTGCAGAGGAGTCCGCGGGACGTTCGATTGGAGAACAATTCCCGAGGTAAGCCATTCCTTGCCGACGAGTCCGTAGTGCGCTTCAATGTAACTCATTCCGACGGGCTGGCTTTGATCGCATTCACGACTGCGGGAGAAGTTGGCATTGATGTAGAGACTGTTGATCGCGCTGTCGACGCAATGGAACTTGCATCAAGGTACTTCACCACGGGCGAAGTAGCCATGATTGCGGCAGGTGTGACGCCACGGGAACAGGCCAGCATCTTTCTTCGTCTCTGGACAAGAAAAGAGGCGGTGTTAAAGGCGGCAGGGTACGGAATCGTAAGTGGGTTGGATACGATCGACGTATCGCAACATCTTGCAAGCGGAGTAAGCCTGCGCAATACGCAACACAAGGTCGCTGAGACTCGCTGGATGGTGAGGGATCTGCAAGCCATCAACGGCTTTGTTGGAGCGGTCGCAGCTCCGCCGGGAGACTGGTCTGCCCATCACTGGCAGGTAAGCTATGAGGATGTATTCGATCGGGTCTTCGAGCGGTTTCCTGGGACATCATGATCTCGCGGCGTAGAGAGCGTGATCTTTGGACGAAAGGTCAGGTTCAGCACATGAACCGACCGTCTTGGAACCCAACATTCGGGGCTGGGCTGGGCCAACCAATAGACAACGCTTCGTGGGATTGTTCAACGGCACCTTCCGTGCCGAATGTCTCAACACCAAGTGGTTCATCAATTAGAGGAATCGAGGTAGCCGATCGAAGACTCTAAGTTGGGAGAGGGCCCTTGGTGCTGCGCTACACTAAGAATCAATCGCGTGAAACGTCGGATCCGCCAACTGCGGTTCGAACTTCCGGCGAATCACCGCTTCCAACACAACCGGCTTCGCTGCACGCATATCGAGGCTTCTCAATCTCACCTGATATCCGACATATCCATGACTCAATCTATAACGGGCTACCCGAACAACAACGGTGCATGGAGGCAATCGATTGCTCTGAGCATTTCTGAGCCTTGAGCAAACAGGGAGTTCGCTGAATCGCCGAGATTCGTTAGGCGCGAGCGACTAATCCCTTGGCAGGAGACTGAGGCTTACCTGATTGAAAAGTAGCTTACCATTGGCTTTGTCTGTGGCAGGCGAGGTCGCGTGAAGGTCCTTTGTAGATTCGATGAATTTCATGATTTTGACTCTTTGAATTGTTGCATTTTGAGGGGGCGATGTGATCTCATTAGGACAAATAGCACTTCAGCTCAGAACCGGCTCCCCTAAAAGCGCCATTCTGTCTGTAAATGAACTTTTCGATTGCCTTGTGATTTGTATGTCATGGTTGCACGCACGCATACGATCGATGGGGTTGTAGTTGAAGCTTTGTCTGGACTGCTTAGTCCAGCATGTACGTCTCGAAATACACTATTTCCTGCCTTGTAGCAATGCCGTTTCCACAAATTGCGAAATTCGAAGACTATGTGATTGCTAAACCACCGGACATTAAAGTTTGACGGTGGCGGATGCCTTCTGCTGGTGACCGAGTTCAAGCAATACTGCGTGACCCGGGTAGCCGCGTGTAAGCGATTACCATGACGGGGCTTTCAGAGTTGGCAGCAATTGTCCTGACCAACTCTTGGCTGGAATCGGCTTGAAAATCAATGTTTCAGACCGGTCGAATTTGCGCTGGTCGCGGAAACTGTGAGTGTAACGGGGCAAGCATCGTTGCGACGATGTGGAACAGGAGGAAGTAGTGCGGTTTCAGCAAACCACCAGAAAGGTTCATCGAGACTCTATTGCCACTTATGAGGCAAGTGGAGTTGACATGGTCTGGCCAAAGCCGGGAGTTCCATACCCTGTGCCAGAGTCGTCTCTGCGCAAATATCCGGATGGAGGTCGCTTACCGTTTAAGTATTTCCAGTTATGTTCGCCAGGCTGCCTGGTAACCACAACATGGCGGGTCGACGCCAACTTTTCGACGGTACTTCACTTGACTGCGTACGGAAGTAATCTCTCGAAGCCCCAATCAAATCGCCGCTTTCTCTCGCTCAGATGTCTGGATATATATGTAAATTCAGATAGTTGGGTGACGAGTCCGAATATCAGGAATCAAGATACCTGCAATAGACAGGGATTCAGGTAACAAAACACCTTGAACTTTAGTACCCTAATTGACGGTTACTTTGGTATACTCGGTCCAGCACAAAAGTTGTATCCCCGTTCTACTTTCGCTGCACGTTGCCGATCCAGTAGGTAAGAACAGGCTAAGCGAGCTTGTCCTGAGAGCAGGAACTAATCGCCCGGCTGATTACCGTTCTGGATCTCTGAATCCGTTTAGGAATGCCTTGCCTTTTTCATTTTTCTAACTAAGGGAACCTCTTTCCATGGGCTCACAGGTCCTTCGAGGCTTGGAGAGTACGACGGTGGAAAGATATTCAGTTCCGTGACGATCAGGCTTGCACTCCGAGACATCGGACCTAGGGCCGATAGGGCTTGAGAGTTCTTAAGTAATCTCCCGTACCACGTGTTGACGGCGATGAAACGGTTACATCTCCTGTGTGAGTTTGCACAGGAGTACTGCTACTGGAATACCTTGCTTTGGCAATTTCCATCACTAATTTTTAGGAGTCTTTCATGAACGTAATGCGATTCGGTTTGATCTTGAGGGTTTTCCGGCCCATTTTTCTTCTTGCATTGATAGCGGTATTGGTGTTGGGTGCTGCCAGAGGTTTTGCGCAAACGGCATCGACCAATATTGAAGTAACTAGCTCTTCGAATCACCCTTCAGTGGGCCGTATCGGAGTGACGTTGGATGGAGTGGAGTTGGAGGATGCATTCCAGCGCCAGTCAAAGTCGCGGGGGTTCAATCCTTCGGTATTTCGCGAGGAACTCGTGAGCGCGCTAAAGGAGCTTCGCCCGGGGACGATCCGGATGGAGTTTCCGGACCTGGGCCAGCAACTGGCAGGCGAGCATTCTATCTCCGGAGCAGCTGTGAACGGAGAGTCGGTTTCCAGCAGTCGCTACGGTTTAGGGGAATTTTTGCAACTGTGCGTCGAGGCTGGTTCGGATCCATGGCTTCGGATCCCATCCGGAACGACTCCTGAGCAGATGCGCGAATTAGTGCAGTACTTGAGCGGTACGGGTTCGAATGCGTGGACTGCGGCACGCGTCGCAGGCGGTCAGTCTGATCCGTGGACGCAGGTTTTTGGGAAGATTCACGTAGAGTTGAGCAACGAGAGCGAAAGCGCGGCGGCAGCCTCTGAGCATATGCAGGCCGGGGCCTATGCGGAGCGAGCGAACGCGGACTTTGGGGCGGCGCGGCAAGTGGCGGGGTTTGACGGCAGCAAATTTGATCTCATGCTGAGCGGGGCCGGTGTTTCCGCACAGTGGGCTGCAGCGGCGCTGGCTCAGAGCCGCGAACAGGATTCGGTTGGCATTACAGCAGATCTGCCCTGGAGGGCTGCAGGCGCACAGCAGTCAGAGCTGTTTGGAGCTCTGCTGGCCGAGCCAGAAGCGATGGATTCTACTGGAGGCATCCTATCTCGTGAGGTGACTGGCCTGGCCATGGCCACCTCGACCTCAGCCAATGGCACCAGTGTGAATGTGACGCGGAGCCAGCTGAGCCTTGCAGCAGGAGGATCCGAACAATTAGCGCAATCTTGGGGTGCGAGTCTGGCCCTGGCCGAACATGTGCTGCAAATGATGGCGATGGGTGTTCGGTATCAGAACGGTGCAGTTTTGACCGAGAGCAACCTGCATTGCGCAAGCGCGAGCCAAACGGCTAATTGCCTTGACACGCAGCTTCTGACCACGGCCCTGTCAAACGGGGCGATTGGCGGCTCGATGCTGCAGACGGTGCAGACAGGCGCCAATCCGTCATGGTCTCAGGTAGTGAGCGGAGAACGGGTCCGGGCGCACGCGCTGCAGTCGTTTGCCTTTACCGAAGGGGGCAAGATTTCGTTAGTGGTCTTCAATCTGAGCCGTACGGCAGAGCTGCCTCTGACCTTGTCCGGAGCGAATGCGCCTGCGGGCGATGTGCAGATGACGCAGATTGCGCCCAGAGAGATCACCGCAAGCAACGAGAGCGGAGCAGAGTTGCAGCCGTCGACGCAGACGCTGAGCGGCTCTGACCTGAGCAGCGGACTGTCGCTGCCGCCGTATTCGATGACGGTGCTGAGCTGGGAAGCGGGTTCGGGGATTCAGACGACGGCGCCTGTGGCATTGGGAGCGGCGATAGATCAGAGCGCCACTGCGAAAGAGTTCACAGCCAACACCTTGACCGCGCAAGCCGCGGCCTCCGCAAGCACGACCACCTCACAGACGATCTTCGATTGCTCTTCCGGCTTCGCCACCACTGCCAGTTCTGGCGCATGCCAGGTGACGACCGGAAGTGTAACCGGAGCTCAGAATTTTCTGATACCCAACGGCGGCAATCCGGGCAGATTGGCGGCGCCGCAGGTCAACCTGCAGCCCGCAGGGACGGTACATTTTCCGAGTAGCTTGATCTGGCAGCAGCAGGTCAATGTACAGGCGTTCACCACGAGCTTTACTTTCATTCCGAACGGCTGGAACCTCGCCTTCATCCTCAACAACACGACGAATCTAGGGTCCGGCTTCAATGGCCCGAAGTTTATAGGCGGGGCTGGTTGCGAAGGCGGATTCTATCAGGGGGAAAATGGCGTTGCTGCAGTCCCGCTGAATATCTTCGCGCTGAACTTCGACCAGTACAACAATCAGTCTGGACTGACGGCATTCGGCTCTTCCAACGCGCAGGTCTATCAGACAGCGCAGAATCCTTGCCTGCCGAACCTGGGAGACAACACTGGCTACTATCCGACCACAAAGGTCAGCACTTCGCCTGTGGCGATGAACTCCCCGGCTAGCCAGGTGGCCACGACCACCGGGCATACATACTCCGCAACTATCGTCTACACGGGCGGCAATCTCACCCTGAGTTTCTACGATGTCACCGCGGGCGGATCATGCCCCGGCGCGACATGCATGACCCAGACATGGAAAGGCATCAACATTCCCTCCATTGTGGGCAGCAACACAGCGTGGGTTGGCTTAGGAGCTACGACCAACGGTTCGTCTTCGCAGTCACTTCTCATCAACTCCTTTACCTATTCGACTACAACTCCTCCATCGAGCCCGGTTGCGTCCACGTACACCTCTGCCGCAAACGCTGGGGCCGCTTACGTCGCCACACCTACACTTTCCCCGGCTCCAGGCAGTTATTCGAGCGCGCAAACCGTCACGGCATCCAGCACGACCCCGGGCACCTACTATTGCTATGAATTGTCAGCCACGACTCCCACATTGATGCCGCAGCCGAACAATATCGGCGGCTGCGCGTAGGCACACTCTATAAAGGACCGATCACGGTTTCCTCCAGCGAGACCCTATACCTCATGGGCGGCTTGAATTACACGGCTGTCGGCGGCGGATTGCCGAGCAATTTGGTGGTGGGGACTTACACCATCGGCGGGACTCCGACGGCCCCCGCTACTCCAACCTTCAGTCCGGCGGCTGGAGCTTACACCGGTGCGCAGACAGTAACCATCAACGACTCGACCTCGGGCGCAACCATTTATTACACGACCAACGGAACGGCTCCCACGACTTCGTCAGCGGTTTACTCAGGTACGATTATGGTGAGTTCAACGGAGACGGTGGAGGCCATGGCAGTAAGCTCAGCGAGTACGGCTTCGGTCAAGTCCAATGCGGGTGCGACGGCTGGCGTGTCCAGCCCGATAGCCGCAGCGGCATACACCATCGACTCGATACTTCCCACACCCACGTTCAGCCTTGCGGCTGGAACCTACGCCACTGCGCAGTCAGTTACGATCAGTGACGCGACAGCGGGTACAACCATCTACTACACCACCGACGGCTCCACGCCCACCACGTCCTCGACCAAGTACTCTGGCGCGATTACTGTAAGCGCAACCGAGACACTCAAGGCGATCGCAGTCGAGGCCGGTCACACCAACAGTTCGGCGGCCACGGCTCAATACATCATCAGCGGGACGACGACTGGCCCAACTGGGGGCACAACCTATATCAACTATCCCAGCGGCGGATTCGCGGCCTCTTCTTTTGGCCTGAATGGTGGCGCAACGATCACCTCCGGCGGTCTGTTACAAGTAACCACCGGCAGTGACTACGAAGGCCGATCAGCCTGGTTTGCCACTAAAGTGCCGGTGCAGGCCTTCACCACGGACTTCACCTTCCAGCAACTGAATGCCACTGCAGACGGTATGACCTTCACCATTCAAGGACAGGGTTCGACGGCTGTAGGTGCAGCCGGAGGTGGGTTGGGTTATCAGAATATCCCTAACAGTGTTGCGGTAAAGTTCGATCTCTACAACAACTCTGGGGAAGGCACCGACTCGACCGGCCTCTACACCGATGGAGCAGCGCCGACGATGCCGACTGTCAATCTGAGTTCGACCCCCATCAACCTGCACAGCGGAGACGTGATGCACGCGCACCTCGTCTATGACGGAACGAACCTCACCATGACGCTGACCGATACAGTAACCAATTCCACGGTGACAGAGGTATTCCCTGTGAATATTCCCAGCCTGGTAGGAGGGAATTCGGCATATGTCGGGTTTACGGGCGGCACAGGTGGTTCGACTGCGACTCAAAATGTGTTGTCCTGGACATATGCAAACTCGATCAGTGGAGGAACAACGAGCAACATCAGCTATCCCAGCAAGGGATTCACCGCCGGTGGCCTCTCGCTCGATTACGGCGCGTCAGTGACCGGCGGACTCCTGCAACTGACCGATGGAAAGAACAACGAAAGTCGGTCGGCCTGGTTTGCAACGGCGGTACCAGTGCAAAACTTCACTACCGACTTCACTTTCCAACAGTTGAATGCTGCGGCAGACGGTATGACGTTTGCCATTCAAGGAAGCAGCACACCCACTCAGGGCGCTAGCGGGGAAGGACTCGGCTATCAGAATATTCCTAACAGCGTTGCAGTCAAGTTCGACCTCTACAATAACGCCGGTGAAGGCAATGACTCCACTGGTCTTTATACGGACGGGGCTCTGCCCACGTTGGGGGCGGTCGACCTAACTTCGACAGGGATCAACCTTCACAGCGGGGACGTCATGGATGCGCATCTTGTTTATGACGGGACCAACTTGACGATGACACTGACCGACACCGTAACCAAGGCTACAGTGACGGAAACGTTCCCTGTCAATATTCCCAGCCTGATAGGGAGCAGCACAGCCTATGTTGGGTTCACAGGCGGCACAGGCGGCTCGACTGCTACGCAGAACATCTTGTCATGGACCTATTCAGGTTCGACAGGACAGTCTGGCTCCACGACCGGCTCCACGCCAGCGGCCCCCAAGTTCTCGCCAGCTGGTGCAACCTACACTACCTCGCAGTCGGTGACGATCAGCGACTCAACTGCAGGCGCAACCATCTACTACACCACTAACGGCACCACGCCAACGTCGTCCTCGACGAAGTATGCGGGTGCGATCAAAGTGAGCGGGTCGGAAACTCTGGAGGCGATTGCGGTCGCCTCCGGCGGCTCCAAGAGTTCTGTGGTTACTGCTGCCTACAAGATAAGCTCGTCTACTGCAGCACTGTCTGCGCCCGTATTTTCACCTGCGGGCGGAACCTACACGGGCAAGCAATCGGTGAAAATCAGCGATGCCACAACCGGGGCGACTATCTACTACACCACCAACGGAACCGCACCGACGACCGCGTCGGCGAAGTACTCAGGTGCCATCACGGTAAGTGCTTCTGAAAAACTGGAAGCCATCGCCGTTGCCTCCGGACACGCAAACAGTCCGGTCGCAACGGCTTCCTACTCTGTCTCAACGGCCCTGCCAGCACCCATCTTTTCCGTAGCCGGGGGAGTTTACCTGACTTCGCAATCGGTAAAAATCAGCGATGCCGCCCCAGGCACGACCATCTACTACACCATCAACGGAACCACGCCCACAACCGAGTCGTCACAATACTCA
>Ga0207026_1141_pt1 | contig 12062 bp, 9 predicted proteins | sample Alteio_BWMinCont_42_FD_153274 | JGI IMG/M metagenome (GOLD analysis project Ga0207026, IMG submission 153274) | Enriched cells from forest soil in Barre Woods Harvard Forest LTER site, Petersham, Massachusetts, United States -... | ecosystem: Environmental > Terrestrial > Soil > Temperate forest >...
TTTTAAGGATTTTTTTAAAAAATAATAAACCGTACTTTTAGCCCAAATGAACTTAGCTGATTATTTAAGCGAACTATTAGGACAGCACGATGCAGTAAGCGTGCCTGGCCTGGGCTATTTTGTGCGGGAGCGTGTAAATGCTTATTATAACGATAAGGAGGGTAAATTTTATCCTCCGCACCACCAGGTGAAATTTGTGCCGCAGCCAAATGACGAAGACGATACTTTTACACAGTACGTAGCTGATAAAAAAAATATTTCGCTGGCCTCATCAAAATATTTTGCCGAAAAATTTATTACCAAATTAAGGGAGGATGCCGCCACCGGGAAATATTTATTTGCCGACCTGGGCTTGTTTTATACGGAGCAGGGGCAGCTTAAATTTAAACCGAACGATAAAATACCTGATGATCCGGCATTTTACGGTTATCCAATGCTCAACACCTATAAATTAGGCCAGCCCTTATTCCCCGAGACACCAAAACCGGTATTTGCTGGCGCCCCTGCATCGGCCCCGGCGCCTGCCACCCCACAGGCACAGGTTGAAACACCCGCACGTACAATACCCCGCCAGCCTTATTACGAAGAGGAAACAGAACGTAAAAGAGGGATGAGCGTTTGGCTTATCGTATTAATAGCGGTAGCCGGCTTTGCACTCGCTGTATTTGGTGTTTATAAATTTTACCCCTCGGCTTTTGATCGGGTTAAGGACACATTTAATAAAATTACCCACAGCGCCGCGGCTGCCACCGGTAAAGCAAAACACGCGGCTAAAACTGATACTACAAAGAAAGCAGATTCGTTAAAGGATACGGCAACAGTTATTACCCCGGTAACCACAGTTGATTCAACTGCTGAATCGCATTTTGAAATAATAACAAACGAGTGCCGCAGTCGTTCGGTGGCCGAAACGGCTGTCAAAATGTTAAAAGACAGAGGTGTAAATGCAAGGATATTAACCCTTGGTGAGATGCCCGGGCCGCTTATAAAAGTATCTGCCGGCAGTTTTCATACGATGGTCGAAGCCCAGTCCAAAATGAATGAATTACAAAACCAAGGAAAGATCAAATCAGATTCGTACACAATAGAAATTAAACCCCGGCAATGACATTATTATTCTTCCAGACAGTAGATACAGCACATAAAATAATTGATTCGGTAAAAACTGCGGGTCAGCAATTGGCACCTATTCCATCAGAAGAACTGCACTTCGGCGACCTGCTGGTAAAAGGCGGGGTGGTAATGATCCCCATCGGTATTTTGGCGGTGTTGGGGCTGGTAATATTTTTTGAACGTTATTTTACCATCCGCAAGGCTTCAAAGGATGAATCGAGCCTGCTGGTACAAGTGCGTGCGAGTATTTTAAGCGGTAACCTTGAATCAGCAAAAGCAATTTGCCGCAACAGCAATAGCCCGCTTGGCCGTATGCTGCAAAAAGGGTTGTTACGCATAGGCCGCCCCATAAAAGATATTGAAGGCGCCATTGAAAACGTGGGCAAGCTTGAAGTAGCCAAACTGGAAAAAAACATTGGCATATTAGGTATTGTTGCTGGTATAGCCCCGATGTTTGGTTTTTTGGGTACGATTGCGGGCGTTATCAAAATTTTTTATGATATATCAAAGACAGATAATATCAGTATGGGCGTTATATCAGGTGGTCTGTACGTAAAAATGGTAACATCCGCAGCGGGGCTGTTTGTGGGTATCATTGCCTATGTTGGGTACCATATTTTAAATATGATGGTTGATAAGATCATATTAAGATTAGAGACTGATGCTATTGAGTTTATTGACCTGTTAGAAGAACCAAGCAAATGAACTTAAGAAAACGAAAAAGAGGGGTTTCGGCCGAGGTGCATACATCGGCCATGAACGACATCATGTTTTTCCTGCTTTTGTTTTTCCTCATCGCATCAACGGTGACCAACCCTAACGTGATCAAGCTTTTGCTGCCCAAATCCTCTTCAGGCAAATCGGTATCAAAAAAAACGATAGTAGTTTCGGTCACCAAAGACCTTAAATATTTTGTCGACCGCAAGCCGGTTACCGTAGCCGAATTGCCTGCTAAGCTGGCCAGCTATAAGCCCCTTGCAACAAATGAGCTTATAGTAGTAGGCGTTGTACTGCCCGCTTTTATCGGATTGGGGTCAAGCGCCGAGCCACGGATCAGCAGCGTGCCTTTAATATCCACCTTATCGCTGATGTGCAATATGGTACCGCTTGTCAGCTTAAACTTGGGCAGGTTCCAGGGCTGTATAGCGGCGGTGGACATCTGGTAATCTTTAAACTCAACCCTCCCGAAAATATCCACATCTTCCGATGCCTTATAATCAAGTTCGCCGGTTAAACCGCTAACTTTTGCCGTACCATCATCATATATCACCTGGAACCTGTTGTATCCCTGGGCAAAATTGAAGTTGCTTACAAACAGCGGCATATCTTTTACCTGGTTGCGGAAAACAGTTACTTTAAAGCCCAACCCCGGCGCTATTGTTCCTTTTAAGCCTGCTGCAAGGTCCAACTGGTCAACTGAGTTTTTGATATTTACATCCTGGCCAAGGAAAGGGTTGGTGCTATAAAAATCAAGCAGGGATGATTTGTTTACATCGCCTTTTGCCTCAACAAACAGCCGCACATATTTCGGCACTACCTGGAACTCCAGCCTTACGGCCGGAAAAATATGAAGGGATGATGTGTAACCAAACTGGTCGACAATGTTTATCCCGGCATCAATTTTATAATTATCCCCCTGGAATTTTATATAAGGATTGGCCCTGATCAGGCTATTATTATAATTGTAAAGGCTATCCTTTTGTGTGCTGAAATCAAGCGAGCCGCTCACACCCGCATAAAACTGGTGAATGGTCTCATTTAAAAAACCCGATAACACCACATTACTTTCCTGCGCCTGGTAGGCATCACTAAACTTGTAGGCTTTCAGTTTAAAGGCATAAGTAAAATCATTCGGAACGTCCTCATAGTTTTTGGCAAGTTCACCTTCGGCGCCAATGGTGCTGAAATGCTGCTTGTTAACCATCAGGCTTGGCGGCGGGTTCAGCTGATCGTACCCATAAAAATAATTGCTGCTGTAGTTATAATCTATACGCCCGCTTAATGAGTTTACTTCGCCTATACTTTTGCCAAATACCCCGGCCTGTTCCTTACTTGAGTTTTGATCAAGCAAAGTGCCGTCCTGAGCAAAATGCTTTATATAACCGCCAACCTGCAAAGCCTGGTCGCGGCCGTTATCAAAATAAGCCTCGCCGTATGTTGTCTTTAAGTTGCCCAACCCAAGTTTTATATAATTATTGGCCAGATCCGAGTCGCGTTCGGCAGGCCTTTTCATGGCGCTGAGCGGTTTAATAGCCGTATTCAGCTCCAGGCGCTTATCTATCGGGAAATAAGTTAATGGCGCTTTAAATGGCGTTTTATCCTCCAGATCCGGGTTAATGCGTATTTTAACAGCATCGGCAAGTACAGGTTTATAAGCCGTTGTAACAACGATCTCTTCAGATAAACTACCGCCATTTGGGTTCATTTTTTTAGTAGTATCAACCTTTACTTTCGATACCGCTTCACCAAGACTTTTGGCATTTGTTTTTTGCTGTGCTATTGTTGGTTTGGCCTTTGCAGGCTTGCCCGTTTTTTTCTTTGCTGTTTTCACCGCTTTTGCTGCGGGCTTTTTGCCTTTATGGGGTGTTTGCGCGCCGGCATAAACAAAGCATAAAGCAAATACTAAGGTAAGCAGCGGATATATATATTTAACTTTCATTGCTCGTCTCCTGGTTATTCTTTGTTATCCGGTTTCTTTACATTAGTACTATCAGGCTTGGCTTCCGTTTTATCCTGTGGCGATAACTGGTCAAGCTTTCGTTTGGCCTCAGGTAAAATGTCATCATCACCTTTATAGTTATCAATCACACTTTGCAGCGTAGCTTTTGCCTGGAAGCTATCTTTTAACCCTACATAATTATCGCCTAATAAAATAAACGTTTTCGTTACCCAGTAATCATAGTTCGGCAAGTCTTTTACCAGGTCAAAACATGTTTTTTGGGATGCTTTGTAATGGCCTTTCAAATACTCAACCCTGGCAATGTTGTATTTCGCTTCGGCAGCGGCAACGGTTTTTGTATTGGTTACCGTGTATTCAAATTCTTTAACAGCGGTGGTCGTATCCCCTTTTTGCAGGTAGGCAAGCCCGCCATATAAACCGGTTTTAAATTTGTCTTCCTGCGATGATTTTTCATTATCCCTCACCAGTTTTACATAATTAATGGCGTCATCAGGCATCTCCATCTGCGCATAGCAAAGGAGCAGGTTATTTATAGCGAAAGTATAGTCAGCTTTATATTCCGAATTGGTCTCCAATTTTTTCAGGAAAACTACCGCCTCATTATATTTTTTCTGCCCGATGTACAACTTTGACATGGCGATCAATGATTGCTCGGTATAAGTGCTTGTCCAATCATTCAATATCACATTATAATCAACAATGGCTTCCTCCGACCGGTTGAGGTTTACCAAACTTTGCGCCCGTATAAACCTGGCCTGTTTATCATAAATAGGTTTTGTCGGGAACTTATCGAAATAAGCATTCACCGCCCCAACTGTGCCTTGCCAGTCACCTCGTAAATAAAGGTTGTTGGCTGCCGTGTACATTATATTTTCCTGGTCGGCTGCCGTGTAATTAGCTATCGGTACCGTGGCGGCATAATTTATAAAGGTTTGCGCGTCGCCTTTATCGGTATATATTTTCTCGATTTGTTTTAGCGCCTGTTTTGCTTCATCGGTTGATGAATAATCCTGCACCACGCGTTTAAACGATTCAATGGCCAGGTCATCATTACCGCCATTATAATCTATAAGCCCTATAGTAACCAGGGCCCTTGGTACGTAACTGCTGGTAGGATATTTTTGTATCATATCCAGCATGCCGCTTTTTGCTTTCAGGCTGTCGTTTTTCAGATAATAGGTATAAGCTATCTCGAACGAGGCATCATCGGCATAATCGGATTTAGGGAACTTGCTTAGCACATCATTCAAAGTATTGATCTTGTTATCCGGCAGGTCCTGCAAACCCTGTATCATACCACGCTGAAACAAAGCATAATCTTCGCCCGGGCTGTGTTGCTCAATAATCCGGTTATAATATTCAAGCGCCTTGCTGTAATTCTTCAAAACAAAATAGCTGTCGCCCAGCCTTGTTACAGCATCGTTTATTGTACTGGCGTCAGTTTCATCCCCTGCCAAAAACTTCTGGAAATAGCTGGCGGCCTTTCTATACTGTTCATCACCGAAAGCTGCATAGGCCAACCCGTAATTGGCATAATTATAAACCGGGGTGTTCGGCGCCTCGGGCAGGTCTAAAAACTTCTCAAATGTTTCAACCGATTCCTTGTACTTCCGCACCTCGTACATCGACTCGGCCATCCAATACGTAGTTAAGGCCTCAACGTGGGCATCGACGGAGTTCCTGAGCGAGCGCAGAAATATACCAATGGCATTTTCAAAAGCGCGTTCGTTGTAAAACTCTAAGCCGCGGTAATAGGTAACTTTTTGATAGGCAAGTTGTGCGCTTGGTGTTTTATTAGGGATAGGCTCCAGAATTTCAACTGCCTCGGCATAGTTATGTGAGTTTAACAGTTCCTCGCCTAATAAAGTCTTTACCTCGTCATTACGTTTTGCGCGGGGATAATTTTTAAGGTATAACCTTGTAGCATCAAGCGCCTGGGTATTAAAATCAAGCTCGTACGATAATTTTGCGTACTGGTACAAAGCGTCTTCCTGTAATTGCTTGTCAAAATCAAGTTTCGAGGCCGCGAAATAGGCATTGCGGGCGCTTTGCTTGTTTTGCATTTTCAGGAAAACATCGCCTAATATGTAGTCCCCGTTCTGGCTGTAAACATCATTTGCCTGCTGTAGCTTTTCCAGCTCTGTTGCAGCTTTCGGGTAGTTGCCAATTTTATAATAGGTATAGCCCATCTGGTAGCTGTCCTGGGTATTTTGGGTTCGGCCAAGGTCTTCATCGGCATAGCGACCGTAATATTTAGCCGCGTTGGGGTAATCCGCTTTAGCAAAATAAGATGCACCTATAATACGCAGCATCTCTTTTTCATTTTGCTGATGCGTGCTGTTTATTATGGGGATGGCATAATTTATAACATCATCATACCTGTTATCCAAAAAATAAACTGCTGTTATATAATACGGGTAACTGCTTTCGTATTTCTTTGAGTTTTTTAAGCGCTGAAAGTTCGCCAGCGCCAGGTGATAATCTTTATTTAAATAAGCTATATAGGCAAAATAATAGGTAGCGTCGTCTGTAAACGGCGAGCGCCTGCCTTTTACCTCGCTAAATAGCTCCTGTGCATTTTTATAGTCGTTAGTAGCGAAATAGGCATATCCTTTGCGAAACTTGTATTCAATATTTTCGCTGCCGCTTAAGTTGTCGGCCTCTATCTTATCAAACCAGGTCAAAGCCTCTGCATATTTTTCCTGTTTTGAGTACGACCGCCCGATCTGGAAAATGGCCAGCTTGGTAAGCGGGTTTTCGGGGTGGTCTTTAATAAACTTCAGGAACATGCTTTCGGCGTCGTCATTCCCTAATTCAAGGGCGCATAGCGCCTCATAATATTGCGAGTTTTCTTTTAGTAGTGATAATTCCGATTCGAACTTGGGCTGCGTACTGGTTTGAAGCCTTGATTTTTCAACCAGTCGAAACTGCTCGGCAGCGGCAACATACAGGCCTTTGCTAAGCAGGTCGGTAGCGTCATGGTATGTATTATAAACCTGGAACGAAGGGTTTTGCTGGGCGTGTACAGTGAGGACAAAAAATATCGAAAAAAGGAACGCGATGTATTTATGTTTGGTCATAAGTAGCAAACTAACGATTTGCGAAAATAGCGAAACGCTAAAAACGATTTCCACAATAGTAATTCACACTATGTGGAGAACATTATTTTTAACGGGCGATAAATATTGAGTGGTATAGATGTGGAAAACTTTTGAGTTGTGGGGAAAGCCTATTAAAGAATATCCTTCATTGGAGACGCGGCGCATCGATCTCTACCTGGGTTTTTAAAAACATAACCCTCATCTTCAAAATATTGTGTAAGAACTCAACGTTTGTATTTTTACATTTCATGAAAATCCGAAGCAAATTTCTTCTTCTGTTGCTATTCATTTCCCATGGGTTTTCGGGTTTCAGCATGGCTGCACAACAAAAAGCGACCATCATTTTGCATGATGAGTTAGTGCCAGTTGCCCCAAAAGAATTTTACATAGCCAACGTCACCGACGAACGCAGTGACCGCAGCGCCGTTGCCTGGCTGGTATCTCCCGCAAAAACAGCAAACCAACCCGAAAAATACGCCGTCGACCTGCAGGGCGGCTGCCTGGTAGCTATAAAAGGGTTTATCGGGCATAATTTACAGCGCAACAATGAATTACGTCCAATAACTATAGGCTTGAAAAAATTTATGGTGACTGAAATTGCTTTGGCAAACGGCCTTGTCGAGGGCCATGCCATTGCAGTTATGGAATTTAGCCTGCAGCATGACGATGATGAAATGCTGCACTTGGTTGATTATAACGACAATATAACTTATACCCGCTCCCCCGGCCCGCCGCAAGATATTGAACCGACATTGCGGCATATGCTCGAAAACGGGCTAGTATATTTAAATATATGGATGAACAGGCAGGCGGGCACCAACATCTTACTTGCAAAATTCTTAAAAATAACCTTTACTGATTATATGGAGAAACCGGAAGGCGACAGCATTTATTATTCGGCCAAACGGCTACTGACCTGGGATGACTTTAAATCAAAAATACCCAATAGCAGGTACGATGCCGAAGTTTTCCCCTCCATTGGTTATGATGAACGTACTGACGTTACAAACGGGGTTATTAATGTCGGCCTTGCAATAAAAGTAAGTTTGCCTAAAAGCGCTGCGTGGGTTAGGAATGGCAGCATGAACGATTACACTCTTAACCATGAACAAAGGCATTTTGACATTGCCAAAATAGCAGCCGAACACTTTGAACAGAAGCTAAAAGTTGAAAATCTCACCACCACCAATTTCGAAGGGATAATTAATGTTGATTACCTTGATGCCTATCGCGAAATGGATGCCCTACAAAAACAATATGATGACGAAACCCGCCATGGTGCTGACCAGGCTGAACAAGAACGATGGAACAAAAAGATCGATAACGAGTTATCATTGGTAATTAGTCATTAGATGGAATTTAGTAAATTTCGGCAATATTTTGATGACCAGTTTTGGAAGGGTTGGGGATTAGAGCGATTTAAAACAAAATCATCAAATCAATAACCCTGATGCAATGACTAATGACCAATAACACAATGACCAATAACCAACCCACCATTTACGACCGGTTAACCGCATTTAATAAAAACAGGCTGCCTGATATTTTAAAGTTAAAATACAAAGCTATGTCGTTAAATGTATTTAGCTTTTACCGGGGTACCTGCCACTTATTTTATCAGGACCTGGCTGCGGCGGCCCCGTTACCGCCATCACCGACGGTTTGGGTTTGCGGCGACCTTCACCTGGAGAATTTTGGCAGCTTTAAAGGGGACGACCACCAGGAATATTTCGACCTGAACGATTTTGATGAAGCCATGCTGGCGCCAGCTGCCTGGGAAATTGTACGTATGGTAACCAGCATTTTTATAGCATTCGATAGCCTGGCGCTTAAACAGGAAGAGGCCATAAAAATAGCGAAACTGTTTTTGGAAAACTATTCTTCAACTTTAAAAGCTGGGAAAGCAGTAAGTATTGACCCGCGTACGGCAAAAGGTATAGTAAATACATTTTTGAGAACTGTTGAAAAACGCAAACTAAAGGAAATACTTAAAAAATGTGCAATCCTGAAAAAAGGAAAATTTTCAGAATTGATTATTAACGACCGGCATTTTAAAATTGATGGGGGCCTAAAAAACGAACTTGCCCATGTTGTTGACGATATTTTGAAAACCGGTTGTTACGGCCCACTTGGCTACAAAGTGCAGGATAGCGTTTTCAGGCTGGCGGGTACCGGGAGCGTTGGTGTAAAACGGTACTTATTTTTATTGCATAGCACCGTCAGAAGAAATAAATACCTGCTGCTGGATATGAAACATGCTTCGCCCTCGTCCTTGCAGCCTTATGTGAAAATTAAACAGCCAGGCTGGGCATCAAACGCAGAGCGGGTTATTGCCATACAGACGCGTATGCAAAATATATCGCCGGCGTTGCTGACGCCTGTTATTTTTAAAGATGAACCATATGTGTTGAAGCAAATGCAGCCTACCCAGGATAAAATAAATTTCGAACTGATAAAAGACCGTTACGATGACCTCGGCCTGGTTACAAATGATATGGCGGTGTTAACAGCATCGGCACAATTGCGCAGCAGCGGTCGGCAAGGTTCGGCTATTGCTGATGAAATGATCGTTTATGGACAACACTATCATGAAACCGGGACACAGGATGCTATACTTAAATATGCTCTTCAATATGCCAAACAGGTAAACAAAGATTATAAGGAGTTTATGGCAGGTTATAATAAGGGGCTTTATTAGGAGTTTGCAGTGAACGGTCTGTAGTTCCCTGTGGGAAGTTTTACTTTGAATAAGTACGGCCTCAGCAGGCACAACCCACCAGCTGTGGCAACTGGCAACTGCCAACTCAAAACTGCAAACTGACCTCACTCTTTTTCAATGCGTACATACGATGACGATTTACATTTGGCACAAAAGTATCGCCTTACGGGGAATAAAAATGATAACTGCTTAATCAGCCATGGCCGGTGTAAGCGAAAGTGAAATGGGGCGCCGCATTTTTTACAATAATATAACTTCTCGGCTCTGATCTTTTTAGTCAAGTTAAATCACTAGTTTACAGGGTACCGCTAAAAATACGTTATTTCTATCGATTAAGCAGTCAAAATTTTTAAGTTTAAAAATTGGGGGCATAATAATACGAATGATTTCAAGTATTAGTTAACTCAAAACATGGAATTTTCGCTTGCAGTGGAAGCAGTTATATCTCCGTAAGGGCAGCCATGAAAGAAAGTTTCGGACAAAAAAACTTCTGCGGACCCGTGTGTCGAGTTCCTGTTTACATTTTGGGCAACGATATATCTTTTTTTCTTCGCTTATCAAATCTCCACCGTTTTTAATGACGATACGTTATGCTGCTATCTAAATAGTATCTGCACTATGGCTTTTTTCCACTAAACAAACATGGCAAAATTGTAACAATAAAATTACAATTACAATTGTCAAAGTGTTATTAAAATATTAATTAATTGCTAAAAGGCTTCACCCAACGCTAAGTTCAAGTCTGAAAAGCCCTTACTAAAACCATAATCAATGCACACATTCGTATTTGATTTTTTATTAAATTTCACCCTCAATCCGGCCCCCCCGGCAGGATTCAGAGAACTAAAGGTATGAGTATTGGCCTGGCTTGCCGAGTTAACATTTGTAAAAACAACGAAGCCAAATAACCCATCATTAGTAATATCTTTCCGGTATTCGGTTTCAAAATAGAGCAGATTTTGCCCCCTGTACCTATTTTGTTCAATTCCCCGCCCCGAGCGCTGGTAAGGGTCATTCCCGATGCTTGGCAAATTTAAATAAGGCGTGCCGGTTGATGCGCCCCAGTAATAAAACCAAAATGCCAGTTGGTTTTTAGATGCTTCCGTTGTTAAGGAAACATATTTTCGCACATCGACATATACCGACTGCGCGTTGTTATCGCTTCCTAAAGCCCCCATATTATACCTGTAAATAACATTCACAAATGAGCCGGGGATAGGGTTAATTGAATTTTGCCTTGTATCATATAATAAATTAAATGTAAGGCCCGATGAAAAAGAATTTACTCCCGTGGCTGTGCCATATTTGTAACCAGTAAAATCGCCAAGGCTCACCGGGCTGTTGCCGGTATTGATGTTTATATAATAATCCATGTCATAGCCTATACCTGCGTAAAAAAAAGGTGTTATGCGTTTAAGGGCGCTCTGGTAAAAGCGTATATAATCATAGTTAACTAAAAGTTTATTGCTTTCAGGCTGGTTGCCGCCCAGGCCCCATGTGTATTGCGGATATACCAAAAATCGCGTATCACCTTCTATATTATAAGTGTTGTTGTTTAACCAAACGCTCGAGTGTATCGGCAAGCCATACCTTCCCTTTAAATTAAAATAAGGGGCAAAAGTAATGCTGGAAATATAAGTGGTTTTCCTTTCGCCAAGGTAGAAACCTGCTGTTGTAGAAGTTACCAGTGCCTTGCTGGCGCCGGGCACATTTGACGAAATTGGTAAAATAGAGAAATAGATTTGTTTTTGTTCTTCAACGGGGTTACGATGTTTAAATTTAAAAAGTGTATGTGCTATATCAATCAGGTCTTTCTGCCCGGTTGTGTCAATATCTACATTGTTGGTAGTGTCAACCGGCGTTTGTGCTTTAAGCAAACAAGGCACCAAACAACAAAATAATAGGAAATAAAACTTACTCATTACCTATACAAATAAAAAAGCCTGCTATTTGTTTGAAAACGGCTATAATAAGTAACCTTTGCCCTTGAAAGAGCAGAAACGTAGCTGTTTTTTTTGGCTGGGGTACAGGAAATTAATCAGCCAGGAATTTCAACACAGCGGCTGAAAATTCGGGGGTGCGGATAGCAGTATTATGGTTCCCTGGCGTGTACACCAGGCTTGAATTCGGAATGAGTTTATTTAGCCCTGTTTCCGATCCATTTTCTTTGTCTTCCGTACCGCGTATAATTAAAAGCGGCATATGTACAGCCGCCAGCTCACTTACACTGGTTGATGGCTGGTATTTTTGCTGCATCGCCAAAGCCAGGTTATCAAGGTGCTGGCTATGGATGTATTTCATCATATCGTCCACATCATGCAGCGTGGTATCGCCCATTAAGGCGCGATAGGCATGAACGCGTCTTGGCCATTCGGGGTTGGTGTAGGCATCGCCCATGCCACCCATTATTGCTTTGTGCAACCGTTTATCAAGCACCAAAAGCCTCGAA
>Ga0207026_1147_pt1 | contig 11880 bp, 9 predicted proteins | sample Alteio_BWMinCont_42_FD_153274 | JGI IMG/M metagenome (GOLD analysis project Ga0207026, IMG submission 153274) | Enriched cells from forest soil in Barre Woods Harvard Forest LTER site, Petersham, Massachusetts, United States -... | ecosystem: Environmental > Terrestrial > Soil > Temperate forest >...
AGGTGTGGAAAACTCGATGGTCGATTCACGAGGTAAGTCAAAAGGCAAATATGCCAATGGTGTGTATGATACAGCGGCCGTTGCCGGGCAGCGGTTAACTTCATCGTTAGACATCACTATACAAAAGCTGGGCGAAAAGCTGATGAAAAATAAGGTAGGCAGTATTGTTGCCATTGAGCCCTCAACCGGCGAAATTTTGGCTTTTGTAAGCAGCCCTACCTATGACCCTAATCTGATGGTTGGGCGCGAACGCGGGAACAACGCGGCCAAAATGTATGAGGATGCTTATAGCCCGATGCTGATACGGCCAATACAGGCTTATTACCCACCCGGCTCGTCATTTAAACCCCTGGATGCCTTAATAGCATTGCAGGAGGGCATTATCACGCCGCAAACTACTTATTTTTGCCCGCATTATTATTTGGCAGGAAACCACAAGGTAGCTTGCGAACATTTTGATGGTATTACCGACCTGCGCAAAGGCATCGCCATGTCGTGCAATACGTATTTTTGCAATGTTTTTGACCGGTTAATGAATAAAAACGGCTCAAAGAATACACGCCCTACTTTTGTAACCTGGCGTGGGGATGTAAATAAATTTGGGTTCGGCGTTAAGCTTGATGTGGATTTGCCGAATGAGCGCAGGGGCAATGTCCCTACGCCCTTATATTATGATAAAACTTATGGGGCTAATCATTGGCGGTCCAACACTATTATATCATTGGCTATAGGCCAGGGCGAGTTATTGGCAACACCCCTGCAAATGGCAAATGTTGAATGCACCATTGCCAACCATGGCTACTACTATAGGCCCCACTTAATAAAGGCAATAGGCGATAAACCAATCACCAAAGCCGAATACACCCAACGAAATTACGTTGGCATCGACTCCCAATATTTTGAACCTGTTATTGATGGGATGCAGCGCGTGGTTGATAATGGCACGGCCGCAGCTGCAAGGATACCCGGTATAGTAATGTGCGGTAAAACAGGCACGGCACAAAATCCGCACGGTAAAAGCAACTCTATTTTCGTGGCGTTTGCCCCCCCGCGACCATCCAAAAATTGCCATCGCCGTAATTGTTGAAAATGCAGGATACGGCGCTGCTTACGCTGCCCCGATAGCGAGTTATATTGTCGAGAAATATTTAACAGGTAATATCACAAAGCCAAAAGATGAGGTAGATTATATAATGGATAAAAACCTGCTCCCTGATAGTGATGAATAAGTGGTTACGGAAAGTTGTTTTTCAAAAACTGATGGTAAGTATGGGGAATACTTTACAGCTTTAACCCATTGCTTATCAAATGCGGCCCTGTCAATGCCTAATAATTTACAAAATTCAACAGTGTCAAATGGCTTAACCTGTTTGGGTGTTACCATAATATCATAAAAAGGTACGTTTTGTACAAGTACCTTCCCGTTGCGGTCTAATATAGGGCCACGGGCAGGATTATGTATGATCAGACGGCGTACGTTATTGCTGGCATAAATTGCATAGCGGTCGTCAATTATCTGTATATAAAACAGCCTGGCCAGCAGTATAATAATGATGGTTATAAATATCCCCGCAATAACGTACCTCCGCTCAAAAAAACTATTCATTTACGTTCTTTCCTTCTAAAAAATAACAAGCCAGAAATTAAAATTAAAAATACTGTAAATAACGAACTCAACAGCACCCTGCCCAGGGTATATTGCAGTTCGGAAAAGTTAAAAGATTCAATACTGAAAAGGAAAAAATGGTGAAATAAGGTGAGGATTAATATATACGTAAAAAACCACCTGAAGCCCATTATACTAAGGGTCGGCTCTGGTTCGTTATCAAAGCCTTCTTTTTGGACAGTGATACTGATAAATATTATCCGCACAAGTGCCAGCAAAACACAGGCAGCCGCATGCAAGCCGGGAGTATCGTAAAAAGCATCGATAGTAATGCCCATAATAAATGCCAGAACGAATAATAATATATTGGGCGTTTCGAACGGCAGCAGTAAAATAAATAAAATATACAGGTAAGGCGTTGAAAGGTTATACAGTGAAATGTTTTTAAGTAAAAAAACCTGTATAAAAACCAATACTATAAACCTTAAAAGATTAATTAAAATAGTTTTACTCATCCTTCTTCTGCTGCGCCTCCAGACCCGCCTGCTCGTTAGCAAATTTATTGTCAACTACATCAACATATTGCAGTTTGCTGAAATCAACAGCAATGGCCACTTCCATATTTAAAATAAAACCGCCGGCCTTGGTATGCAGGCTGCTTATTGTCCCTATCGATATCCCCTCGGGAAAAAGCGAATAGCCCGATGTAACCACCTTTTCGCCAAGCTTTGGCTGAGCGTTGTTTGATACATCTTTCATCAGGCATTTATGAGGGTTAAGGTCATCACCCCATTCAACATATCCAATTTCTTTATTATTGGCCAGCATAGCACTAAACTGTGAGTCTTTATGTAATAACGACTGCACAACGGCAAAATGGGTAGACACAAAAACAACCTTGCCAACAATGCCTTTATCGCAAATAACACCCATCCCCTTTGTAATGCCCTGGTTGCTTCCCCTGTTAATGGTAAGGTAATTATTAATACGATTAACCGAGTTATTGATCACCCGGGCTACAATGTATTCATACTGCTGTTTATAAACGGTATCGGTTACCTTATGTTTATTCAGAGTATCGATGTAAAACGAAGACTTTAGCTGATTACGCAATTGCGCGTTTTCGCGGGCCAGGTTATCATTAACATCTTTTAATGATAAATAACTATAAAATTCGCTCACCCTCGCATAAAGGTTACCGGTAACTTCGTTGGATGAGTTTATAAATGCAGCCTTCTGAAATGAATTGTACTTCACATAAATAATAAGCGAGGTAACCTCAAAAATAAGGAACAAAAAAAATGCGTTGTACTTACTGATAAATATCCAGAGGTTACGCATTGTTAGTTACGATTTTAGATTTACGATTTACGAATTAGTTGAACAATCGTCAATCTGAAATCGTAAATCGTAAATAGAGTTATTGCATTAAAAATTTAAAATTCCCAATATTTTTAAGGGCTGTACCTGTTCCGCGGACTACGGCGCGAAGGGGGTCTTCGGCTACGTGAACGGGCAGCTTGGTTTTTGCGGCTATACGCTTATCAAGGCCGCGCAGCAAGGCGCCGCCGCCGGTTAAGTATATGCCGGTTTGATAAATATCTGCCGAAAGCTCCGGCGGGGTAATTTCCAAAGCTTTTAAAATCGCTTCTTCAATTTTCGAGATCGATTTATCCAGACAATGGGCGATCTCGGAATAGGAAAGCATAATTTGTTTTGGAACGCCTGTCATCAGGTCGCGGCCCTGTACGGCGAAATCTGCAGGTGGGTCGGCCAGCTCAGGCAAAGCAGCACCTACTTCAATTTTTACCTTCTCAGCAGTACGGTCGCCGATCATGATGTTGTGCTGGCGACGTATATATTGTACAATGTCGGAGTCGAAGTTATCGCCCGCTACACGGATAGACTGATCGCAAACGATACCTGATAAAGCGATAACCGCAATTTCGGTAGTACCACCGCCGATATCGATGATCATGTTGCCCATAGGCTCTTCCACATCGATGCCTATACCTACTGCAGCAGCCATTGGCTCGTGGATGAGATAAACCTCTTTGGCGCCTGCAATTTCGGCAGAGTCGCGCACAGCACGTTTTTCAACTTCGGTAATGCCCGATGGGATACAGATCACCATACGTAACGACGGGAAAAACCATCCTTTACCCTGGTTGATCATTTTAATCATGCCGCGTATCATGTGCTCGGCAGCGTTAAAGTCGGCAATTACACCATCTTTTAAAGGCCGTACCGTACGGATATTATCGTGCGTTTTGCCTTCCATCTGCATGGCCTGGCGGCCTATGGCAATTACTTTATTAGTTGTCCGGTCAAACGCCACTATCGAGGGTTCGTCAACAACAACTTTATCATTATGTATTATGAGGGTATTTGCGGTACCTAAATCAATAGCAATTTCTTGTGTAAAAAAATTAAATAGACCCATTTGGTGTTATTTGAAAATTAGCTGCAAAGTTTATAAATATAGTTGAATAAGTTGATGATTGGGTTGATTAAGTTAGATTAGGTTGATTGAGTTGATTAAGTTATTTTTTCTGTGTTATTATTTTTACAACTTAATCAACCCAATCAACTTAACCAACCTACTTAACCTCTCTCAATGTTTAAAATGCCGTACGCCGGTTGTTACCATAGCGATGTTTTTCTCATCGCACATTTCAACTGAAAGCTTGTCGTTTATTGAGCCACCTGGTTGCAATACGGCCAAAATACCTGCCTCTGCCGCCAGTTCCACACAATCAGGAAAAGGAAAAAAGGCATCCGAGGCCATCACTGCGCCGTTGAGGTCGAACCCAAAACTTTCTGCTTTAATAATAGCTTGTTTTAACGAGTCAACCCTTGAGGTTTGCCCGACGCCGCTGGCCATCAATTGGTTATTTTTTGCAAAAACAACGGTGTTTGATTTGGTGTGCTTCACTACTTTATTTGCAAAAAACAAATCCCTTAGCTCATGCGCTGTCGGTTGCCTTTTTGTAACTGTGGTCATTTGTTCCGGCCCTTCTATTACTTCATCTTTATCCTGCTCAATTACCCCGTTAAGCAGGGTTTTAAATTGCTTGGCCGGCAATACTACCGGCTGTCGAATCAGTATAATACGGTTCTTTTTCTCTTTTAGTATAGCAATAGCATCATCGGTAAAAGCTGGCGCTATCAAAACTTCGTAAAATATTTTGCTTATTTCTGTGGCAGTATCGGCATCAATTTCGTCATTAGCGATAATTACGCCGCCAAAAGCCGATACCGGGTCGCAGGCCAAAGCATCTATCCACGCCTCTTTTATAAAGTTACGCGATGCTATGCCGCAGGCATTGGTATGTTTTAAAATAGCTATAGTCGGTTCGGTAAATTCATCGATGAGGGCAACTGCGGCGTCAACATCCACCAGGTTATTGTATGATAATTCTTTACCATGCAACTTGGTGAACATCCTGTCTAAATCGCCATAAAATACACCCTTTTGGTGCGGGTTTTCGCCATAACGCAAAACCTGGCTGGTTTGAATACTTTCTTTAAAAACAGGTAGTGGTTCTTCCTGGTTAAAGTATTGGAATATGGCAGTATCGTAATGCGATGAAATATTGAATGCTTTATGCGCAAATGCCCTGCGCTGATCAATAGAAGTCTCACCGTTTTGAGTTTTCAGGATATTTTCAAGCGCAGAATAATCTTTTTTTGATGCGATGATCACTACATCTTTAAAGTTTTTCGCTGCCGCACGGATAAGCGAAATGCCGCCGATATCTATTTTTTCGATGATCTCATCTTCTTCTGCATTCGACCGTACAGTTTCCTCGAAGGGATAAAGATCGACAATAACCAGATCGATCTCAGGTATATCATATTGGGCAAGCTGCTGCTCGTCGCCTTCAAAATTCCTTCGGGCCAAAATACCACCAAACACCTTGGGGTGCAGCGTTTTAACACGACCGCCCAATATAGATGGATATGAGGTAAGGTCCTCAACCGTTATAACATCAATACCTAAATTACGGATAAACGTTTCTGTACCCCCCGTTGAATATAAAGTCACACCAAGGCGGTTTAACTCACGGATTATAGGTTCAAGATTGTCTTTGTAATAGACTGAAATTAAAGCGTTTTTTATTTGAACAGGCTGACTCATTTACAGGGTGTTTTTTGAGCCGCAAAGGTAGGGATTTGAGACTATAGATTGGTGATTTGAGTTTAATTTTTTTGGGGGAAATAATAAATCGTTTTTAAGCGGTAAAACCAAATGGAATATAAGGTTTAAAATCTATAATAGAATCAGTTAAATAACGTTAACATCCAATATTTTGTTGTTATTTAAACCGCCATCCAAACTACAATCACATGAAATATATTTTGATAACCCTTTACATTTTTCTGGCTGCTTTAGGGGCAATTGCCCAACCGGAAAATGGGTTTGCCAACCAGCCTGCACCGCCTGTAATTTTTCAACAATGTTTAAATAAAGAAGTACCCCCCAATTTTTATAAGGGTAAAATCCTTGTTATTGATTTTTGGGCTACATGGTGCGCACCGTGTATTGCAAATTTCCCGCACTTTAATAAACTGGCTGAAACATTTCAGAATAAAGATATTGTTTTCGCAGCCTTGACCGATGAACCGGCCCGAACAGCGCAGCGTTTTTTTGCAAGGACTAAAAAACAATTGAACGGCCTGAAACTGATTGATACATCCAGAACCACCAGCAGGGCTTTCAAAGCATTTTATATACCTTATTGCGTAGTTATTGACCAGGATAATATTATTAAATGGGCAGGAGATGGCGCCGAATTGACTGATTCAATTATATTGAGGGTTATAAAAAAAGAAGCACCTATAGTGCAACAACGAGAAATAGTTAAAGCGTCTCTGCCATCAAAGAGGCCTGTTAAACCGCTATTCTCTTTCAATATAAAACTATCCGATACCACAAAAAAAGGGGCTGCGATTGCCAATTCAGCTAACTACAAAGGTGACGTATTGGATTTTACAAGAACCAACACGAAACTGGGGGACTTTTTAGAGCAGCTTACTGGTTATGGCAAACGAACAAGGATAATTACAGGCGACACCGCCAAATTAAATCAACTGATAGATGTAGATTTTGAAAGCAAGTTTGATACTACCCTTTTCAGGAAATACACCAACACTTTATTATTAAATAAACCCAGGATTAACCTTTTGATGTCCCTGATGGGCGATGCTTTAAACTTTGATACAAAAGTTATTAAAGCAGCTAAAAAGCATTATGAGCTTATTGTAACTGATAGTGTTAAGCTACATACTTTTATGTCAATGCAAACCCATCACAGCAGTTTCTCGGATGATTATTTTCCAAAATTTGAAATCGTAGGCTATACCCTGAAAGACATGGTTACAAATCTTGAGGAAAGCACCAAAACCATTATTACAACGGATATAGCTGACAAAATGCGATACGACCTTTCATTGGATATTAGTGATTTAAAGACCCTTGATCAAAGTTTAAAATTTCATGGACTGAGTTTAAAGGAAGTAAACAGCGAAGTTGAATTGCTGACCGTTACTTTTTATTGACAGATGTCCATATTGTTATTATTGCCTTCTGGCACCGGTTATAAACGTGGCTTTAATGTCCTGGGGATCATTTATCGCCCTGTAAAATGCATCCAGGTAATCGGTCATTTCTTTTTTCGAGGCTGAGGTAAACAAATTGAAGTTATTGATAGCGGCGTAAATATTCGCCTTCTGCTCATTATAAATTCCCAACGCATACTTTAGCTCCTCCATAGTTCTGGGGAAACCCCTGTAAAGACGTTCGCGGACGCTCGAAATGCCCAGCCTCTCATCTGGCGCAGCATAAGTAGTATTTACAAAGCCCGAAGAATCGAAATCATAAGGCACTACACAGGGCCTTGACAATGAATCGCTTTTAGAGTGAAGCAATTTAATGTTATGATTTACCGGCACCGACCAATCGGTATTGGCTATCATATACTCAAAAATGGCAACTATAGTCATTTGGCGGCGGTCCGTTGCTTCAGTGCCAACTTTTTTCCCTTTCCAGACTTCGCAATCATTTCTTTTGGCTACCTGCTTAATATCTTCCATCAGAAAAGCGTGCTGGGTAATTGTTTTTTTCTTCCCGCTACTATCCTGGTAGCTTAAATTCAGAAGACGCACGCGAAAGCTTTTATCAGTGATCATGTTATAAATTTTATAGATCATGAACTCTTTTAAGAGGTTTTGGTCATCGGACCGGGTTGCCATGCATGAACTAACCAATTTAAGCGTTTTCAGCTTATGAAAAGCAGCGTCTTTATCGTCGTTAAAGGTAAGCCACAGCGGCGGAAGATAACAATACCCCCGCCTGAAATGCCCCCTTACTGTTATAGAGACAGGGTTATCGATCTTTGAGGTATCATCCAGACGGCAGCTGAACATCGCGGGGAAAATAACGCCTTCTTTAGCTTTATTTGCCAATACCTTTTTAATATTAAACGTGAGGGTAGCGTTAACGACGGAAGTATCCTGAAAAAATTTTACCCTGTCAACAACTTTTTGGGCATAAGAAATATCATTTATCGAAACAATTAAAAACAACAAGGCCGCAAAAAAAAGCTTCATAGCGCGCACGGGTTTAAGGTGAATGGATATTGATTTAAACATAACAAAAAACATTAAAGAAACAGGAAATAAAAATAATATCTTCGATAAAATATAAGCAAAGCATAGCCGGTAAAAGGGCGGTAACTGCCGTAAATCAATAAACGAAAATATCAGCGATATTAAACTACATAAAACTAAAATGGAGAACGAAAATTTGACCGCAAACGAACTGACAGACAATTTAGCGAAGAAGCAGCCAGCCAATAAAAAAGAAACAAAAGGGGGATATGCCACACAATTAAAAAAGAACAAGCATCATTTGCGCGGCATACAAACCATGTTCAAAAACTCATCATCAAACCACCAGCGCTTAAGTATGATGGCCGATAATAAAGCTTTCATCATGATTACGGTAAATTCAATCATCATATCGGTAGCTATTGGCGTGCTTGTAGGCAAATTTATGCCGAACCAACGCCTCATCTATCCAACAGTTTTATTGGTGGGGGTAAATATTATAGCAATTATTTATTCGGTACTGGCAACACGGCCCAACATCCCTAAAGGAACTTTTACCAGGGAACAGGTTGCAAATAAAAGCGTAAACCTTTTGTTTTTTGGCAGCTATTACAAAATGGAACTGAAAGACTTTGAATACGGCATAAGGGCAATGATGGACGACAGCGAATTTTTGTATGGCAGCCTTATAAAGGATATTTACTGGCAAGGTAAGGTGTTGGGGCGCAAGTTTAATTTATTGCGTGTATCATATAACGTATTTATGTACGGGATGGCTGTTTCCGTGGCTGCTTACCTTGCCCTGGCATTTTTTTAAATTTTTATGTGCCCTGCCAAGTCTGAAGCCGAAAGTCCGAAGTCTTAAGTCGAATGTGTGTATTTCTCTTGACTTTGGACTTCAGACTTTCGACTTGAGACTACTTCTTATGCCCTTTGTGATGTTTTTTCTTTTTATGGTCTTTATTTACATCAAGCACCAATAGTTCCGAACCGCCCTGCCCTCTAATTTCCAAATCATCAAACAATGCTTCGTCCGAAAGGTCGAGCTTGTGTGAGTGTTCCCAATCGTGATCGGCAATTTTTTGCAGGCGCTCAATTACATCTTCATCATGTACTTCTATGGCAAGTTCGCGCCTGTGGTCAAAGCTGCCCGGAGCGAGATTAATTGAACCGATAATTGCCTTGCACCCATCTGCAAGCAGCATTTTACCATGCAGCTTTAAATGCTTCAATTTATGTATTTTAATACCCGAATCTTCCATTATGCGTAAACCGCCAACGCCCTCCACTATCTTTTCCATTTTAAGGCTGTGCGGCGGCGGCACCATCGCATGTACCTTTACCCCGCGCATTGCTGCCCTCACCATCCGCTCTATAATTACCAAATCCTGGTAACGTTCATTCTGCACAAAAAGGGTGTGTTTTGCACTATCTATAAACCGGGCTATTCTTTCGCGCCCGTTAAGGCTGCACCAAATTAAACTGGCGTCTTCACCTGGCTCAAACTTCGTACGGTGCCAGTCGGCATCGAAACACAAAACAACTTCCTCCACCTCTTTTGGGTGTGATGTAACAATGGCATAATCCCTTGTTTCGGTAAGGTTTTTTGATACCCAATTCAATGATTTCACAAAGGCCAGCTTCCCATCAAGCACCATCGACTTTTCGTGCGTTATAATAAAATCAGGGTTAGTGTCACGCACTTCGATACCCGCTTTTTCAAGTTTTACACGGGCGTCCTCATTTTCTTCTTCGCCGTTGCGCCTTGATGGGTTAAGCATTACTTTTATTTTCACGCCACGCTGCTTTGCAGCAATCACCGCGTCAAGCAATTCGGCATCCGAAAAAAGGAACATTTTTATTAATAAGGTTTTAGCAGCGCTGTTGATAGCATCAACAATAGGCTTTACCGTATCATCAGGAAAAACAATGACCGAACGTTGAAACATGACAATTATAAATGTTCTGTTTGGGGTTATTTTAAAGCTGGTAAGCTACGAAATAATTTTCTGCATCGAATGTTTTACGCTCGATTGAATATGGCAAAGTTCAGCATAAATTTCCCCTTTGTCCATCAGTTCGTCATGTGTGCCTTCTTCGGCAACGTATCCGTCATGCAATACAATTATCTTATCACAATCGCAAATAGTGCTGAGGCGATGGGCAATGGTAATAACAGTGCGCCCCACCATCAGCTGCTCCAGTGCTTCCATAACAATTTTTTCAGCTTCAGGGTCGAGCGAAGCAGTTGGTTCATCCAAAATAAGGATTGGTGAATTACGCACTACCGCCCTGGCTATTCCTATCCGCTGCCGCTGGCCTCCCGATAAGGTTAGCCCATGTTCGCCTACCAATGTTTCATACCCATGTGGCATCTTCGAAATAAATTCGTGGGCATTTGCCAGTTTTGCTGCTTCAATTATCTCTTCCTCTGTAGCTTCAGGCCGGCCATAGGCAATATTATCCCGCACGGGGCCATAAAAAAGTACAGTATCCTGCAACACAAAGCCTATTTGAGCACGCAAGCCATCGAGGGTAAAATCAGTAATATCTTTACCATCAATCAATACTCTTCCACCGGTAGGGTCGTAAAAACGTGCAATAAGGCTTACTATGGTCGATTTTCCGCCGCCCGTCGGCCCGCAGATACCAACGCGCTGCCCGCTATTAATATGTATGCTGATATCCTTTAAAACCGGGGACAAGGGGTTGTAAGCAAAGGATACGGAGTCGAATGTTATATTGCCAGTAAGCCTGCCGGGATCTACTGCATTTGGCTTTTCAGCTACAATTATAGCCGTATCCAAAATAGCTTGTATCCGCTCCAATGCGATTGTGGCCTGCGCAATATTGCTGGTCATTTTGGCCAAATCCTGCACCGGGGAGAAAAATTTATTCATGTACCACAAAAAAACAGTAAGCGTGCCTACAGTCATTGCCCCTTTAAGGACAAGATTGGTACCCTGGAACAAAACCAGCGCAGTACAAACAGATACAGTAATAGCTATAACGGGCGATAACACCGACTTTACACGCCGGGCCTTTAAGGCGGCGCCCACCGTTTCAAGACTGGCCTTTTTAAGCCTGTCTTCTTCCAGTTCCTGCCGTCCGAAGGCGTTTACCGCGCGGATGGACTCGAGTCCTTGCTGCAATACGGCCAGCATGTTGCTTTGGTCTTTCCGCACTTCGCGGGTTGCCTTTTTCATTACTTTTTTAAAACGCATTACAAACAACAGCAGAAATGGCGTAACGCCTATGGCCACAAGCGTAAACCCCACATGCAGAAAAAACATAATGCCAAGCATCCCTACTATGGTAAGCGAATCAACTATAATGCTCATCAGGGTTGAGGCGGCAAAATCCTGTATGGTTGAAACATCGGTAGTAATGGTACTCAATAAATTTCCGGTTTGGTGGGTGTTATAATACTCGAGCGATAGCCTTTGCAGGTGATGATATATCTGTCTGCGTAGATCGTTGGAAACATATTGCGCTACACTTTCAGTAAAATAATTATTCATGTAGCCGGCAAATGAACCAATCGCTGCCATCAGCATCAGGCTGATAGCAGCAACGGCAGCAAATTGAACTTTATTTTCACCCGGAAAAACGGCATCCATCCAAGCCAACCAATGCGGCAGCTTATGATGGCCGATAACATT
>Ga0207026_1151_pt1 | contig 11588 bp, 14 predicted proteins | sample Alteio_BWMinCont_42_FD_153274 | JGI IMG/M metagenome (GOLD analysis project Ga0207026, IMG submission 153274) | Enriched cells from forest soil in Barre Woods Harvard Forest LTER site, Petersham, Massachusetts, United States -... | ecosystem: Environmental > Terrestrial > Soil > Temperate forest >...
CTGCGACCAACGCGAGCAACCCAAGTAGTCGCGAGAAGGTCATTTTCCGCTCAGCTTTTCACCCACACCCCGGCCTTGGTATCGTCAACGAGGGAATCGAGGTGTTCTTCGATTTGGGTGACGCGCAGGACTTCTTCGATAGTAGTCGAACCGGCTTTAACTTTGTTCCATCCGTCTGTGCGGAGGGTGCGCATGCCGAACTCGATGGCCCGTTGAGCGATGGTAGTGGCGGGCGAGCGATTCAAAATCAGCGGGCGCAAGGCTTCGTTGAGGATCAATAATTCGTAGATCCCCATGCGGCCCTGGTAACCCAGTTGCCGGCATTCCTCGCAACCGGCGCCCCGCCAGAACTTGGCGGTCTCGATTTGGTCTTCGGGAAAGCCGATTCGCCGGAGGTAATCGCGTTCGACCTTTTGTTCCTGTTTACAGTGTGGGCAGATGGTGCGCACGAGCCGCTGGGCCATGACCGCTTCGACGGAGGAAGCGACGAGGAACGGCTCGATGCCCATGTCAATAAGGCGGGTGAACGCGCTGGGGGCGTCGTTGGTGTGAAGAGTGCTGAAGACCAAGTGGCCGGTGAGGGCGGCGCGAATGGCAATTTCGGCGGTTTCGAGGTCGCGAATTTCGCCGACCATGATGACGTTGGGGTCCTGGCGCAGGATATGGCGCAGGCCCATGGCGAAGGTCAGGCCGATTTCCGGACGGACGGCGATCTGGTTGATGCCTTTGAGCTCGTATTCGACCGGTTCCTCAATGGTAATGATGCGTTTGTGGACGGAGTTAATCGAGCTGAGAAAGGCGTAAAGTGAAGTGGATTTGCCGGAGCCGGTCGGGCCGGTGACCAGGAAAATGCCGTGGGGTTTGACAATGATCTCACGGATGGCTTGCTCTTCGAGCGGAGAAAACCCGAGTTTGTCCAGGCTCAAAAAGATCTTGCCGCGGGTGAGCAATCGCAACGAAACGCTTTCGCCGTAAACGGTGGGCACAGTGGAGACGCGGATATCGATTTCCTCGCCTTTAATGCGGACGTTAATGCGGCCGTCCTGGGGAAGGCGCTTTTCGGAAATATTCATTCCCGACATGACTTTGATGCGGGAAATCAGGGCCGCCTGGAAGCGCTTAAGTTGAGGCGGCATCGGCGTCTGGTGGAGGATGCCGTCGATGCGGTAGCGGATGCGCAGTTCGTCCTCCGCCGGTTCGAAATGAATGTCAGTGGCGCGGTCTTTATAAGCTTCCCAGATGACCTGGTTGACAAATTTGATGACGCTGGCTTCCTGGTCGCTCTCGGTGATTTCCTTGTCAACGGGCAAATCCAGATCCACCAGGTTTTCGTTCTGATCCAGTTCGCCCAGCGTTTCGGCGCCGACGCCGTAGAAATTTTTCAGCGCTTTTTCAATCTCGACGCGAGTGGCCAGTGCAAATTGCACGGGACCGCGAGCATCGAAACGGACGGCGTTGAGCATGGCCGAGTCAAACGGATTGCTGACCGCGATTTGAAGGGTGCCGTCTGTGACGAGAGTGGGCAGGACCGAATATTGGAAGGCGACTTTGGTGGAAACGCGGTTGCGGGCTTCGGTGGGAACCTTGAGCTTGGCCAGGTCGAGGTACGGCCAATTGAGCGCTTGAGCTAGTTTTTGTAAAAAAAGGTCCTCGGAAAGGCCGCGTTCCCGGCAGATAAAAGCGATGAGCGTTTCCAAGGAACCGCCTTCGGCGGCGATTTTCCAGGCCTTGTTGCACACGTCGAACTGGTCGGGCGTGACCAGGCCCATGCCGGACATGAATTCTTTTATCGAAACAAAAGCCATGGTTTCAAGACTTTAACATTCGTCTCTTGATACACGTTAAACTATGAAAAGTTGCGCAAAGGGTCAAAGAATTTAGTCCGGGACGGTGGGTTCTGGGCGCATCTTGACACCACCCCCGATTACAAAAGCGGTGGAACCGGAACGCCGCATTTACGCTGCAGAGCGAGCGAAGTAACCCGGCGCTGCCGGATGAATCCGGCGTTCCTGGAGGCAGTTTCAAGATGCGCTGGAGGCAAGAGCGCGCCGGAGCGACGGGCGGCCTTACTGGAGTACACCGAGCAGGCAGTGCGACAAGGAACTGTCGGGCGGCCGTGGGAGCGGTTGGTGGCTGGCCTGGTCCTGGGAAGCGAGGCATTCGCCCAGCGGTTGCGGCGCGGCCTTGCGGGCAATGCCCGAGAGCAGTCGGCCTTCAGGAGACTCGTCCCCGGGATCAAATGGCGGCGGATAGTTTCTGAGCTGGAGCATATCAGAGGAGAGGATTGGGCTGTCTTCAGTCATCGCCACGGCGACTGGGGCCGCGACGCGGCCCTGCGGCTGGGGCGCAGGCATGGTCGCTACCGCCTGCGCGAGTTGGGGGAATTGGCGGGCGGTAGGCCAGGCGGTCAGCCGGTTTGGCCGGCGCCTGCAGCAGCAACCGCAACTCCGGCGGAAGATCGAGAAAGTTGAAACGCAACTTGTCAAATGTTGAGATGTGACCCCAATGCCTTTTGCGGGGCTTGAAAATAGCTCCGCCTGAACCCAGAGCAGTTTTGCGCAGTGAACATTGCAGCGAATAAACAGGAATATCTTGAAAAGGCTAGGGCTTGTGATCGAGAAATCGCACGACAACTAGCGGCTCTCGGTTCCATTGTTCGCACTTATTATTTGCACGGCTGTCGGCGGTTTGGGTTTCGGAATATCAATGAACATTCTCCAGGCTTTTTCTAAATCGGCAGCTTGCAAACAATTCAACGCCTGCAGTTTCATCGGCTCTCCTCCGGCCGGAGGATGGTATCGTGCCCATCTCTCCGAAAGGTATTTGTAGTCAGTCACTGCAACCTCGAACTGATGGGCCAACTCCTCGCCGTTCAACTGTGCGTTGGCGGAAAGTTTTTGAACCAGAGCCGTCAAAAACTCGACTGGAATTTCGAGCCGCGCTGCTAGTGCATTTTTTTCCGTAGTGACAATGCTGTCTGGTTTGCCAACGTCGAGTTTCAACGCTCCTCCGAAATTGAGCGTCTTACTGTCCTTGACCGTTATGGTGGGCTGGTGCGTCTGAGCGAATACTTGATAGGCGGGATGCCGACGGGCGGTATAAACAGCTTGAGATGTTGCGAATTGTGTCTGCGTCGCCTGGTTGCTGCTTGCCGCAGACGGTTCCTCAGCGGGAGCGACGCTCGAAACTCCAACGAGCTGAAAATAAAGAACGACGGCGCACTGACCGGATAAGTTCATTCGAGCAAAGAGCTTCCAGCAGGCCCAATGGCTCCCCTTAAGATTCCTTTCGATTGAGAGAAACGCCAACTGCTCCCAGCGACAGAATTCCCAAGAGGAGTAACCCAAGTGTGGGCCTTGATTCAGGTACTGAAGCTTGGGAGTTTGAGTTGTCATAGCCCTGGCGACCTAAATGGTCTGTCACCTGACTTTCCGATCTAGGATGTGCCGCGAGGGTAAAAGTGAATGATGCGATGCTTAAGCCAACCAGGAATTTGTTCATGATTATACCTTTTGACCGCGTGTTTAATGCGTCTAAGGCTAGGGTCCTCAACATGGATTGGACATGGGGTTATTCCCTTGGGGGATTTCCCCCTCTGGCCGATCTCGCGACGGATCGCCACTCTCTCGGCGCATGACCAAAGGGGGCGCAGATATGACTTGAGGCGCACTCGTTGCTCGAAACGTGGTGCGCCTTTTTTGTCGCCGCTTTTCTCAAATTGAACAATCCCTTTCAACCACACGAGACGCAATGCGAGACTCAGCTATCCAAAATCCTCGCGAGGCGTTTAAAGCCCGTCCGCCGCGCTTCGCCCAATTCCCGACACCGTCAAACGGCTGCTCAGGCTGTGGCTGTGTTGGGAGGGGGCGGGGTTGAAAAGCTCGCCTGACGCGCTTGTAACCCGGGTAGGTTGTCGGGGTGAAAGGTTACTCCCCTAGGTTGCTAAAAACTATCGCAAAGGATGTGTAGCTAATTGGGAAGCGTTCCATTATCTCTGCAGACTGTGGATTGGGATGTTTTTGGGTTAATCCCTTCCCGCGCCAGATCTGCTTTGGCAAGGTTTCGTTGCCCGACTGCAATGAGGCTACGTCAGGGGGACGGGGCGGTTGCGTAAAGCAGCCGCCCTTTCCGTTAGGGAAGCTTGGACTGACAGCGGCGAATTGACTGCCGGCGGGGAGATGAACAAGGGTCCAGCACTCGACACAATTCGCATGCTATTGGCGACTGCTGAAAGATTACAAAATCAAAACCTCGCAGGAAGCGGGAGGCGGCGCTCACTCTGATTTGATCAACTGTTTCCTGGTCAAGTGATTCCGCCCACTTGTGTCCGTGTGTTGCTTTCTCCTTTTGCACATTCCCGTTGGAATAGGCTTTGGCATAGAGAATGAATTCACCACTCTCCAGCGGATCTGAAACCTCAAGCGAACAATTCAAAGGTTCCTCCTGAAGAAACCAACGAAGTGTTTTGCCTTCCAGTTGCTCAGGGCCAAATTTGGTGCTCTTGACGTGGTGAATCGAACGTTGCTCAGTGATTAGCTCGGCTGGCATCCTATTTATCCTCTCGTCATGGGAGTGCGGATCTCATGCATCTCGTCTAGGGAAAGGTGCCTCAACCTGGATCAGCGTCCGAACCTTCTGAATCAACTCATCAAACGCGAACGGTTTTGGCAAAAAGCCGAAGTGGGCCAGATTTTCAATTCTGTTGTCAGTCGGAGGTAATGAGCCTGACACCATGAGCACCGGCGTCTCTGGGTGGACAGTTCGAAATTTTCGAGTCAGTTCCAAACCGTCAAGGTTGGGCATTAAGAAATCCGTGACCAGGAGGTGAATCGTCGCGGTGTCGGCCAACCGCAACGCTTCTGCTCCGCTCTCCGCTTGTAGCACGTTGTAACCTTCGCTAGAAAGAAGCTGTGCCTCAAATGAGCGAATCAATGGATCATCATCGACGACCAGGACGGTTTGTGGTTCACCGATCCTTTCGGTGGAATAGCGTTCTCTTGGATTCATGGTTCCTCACTAACTTGCTGGGTGATTTTCCTCCACTCACCTCATTCTGTCTAATTGGGGATTTCCCCGAGGTTACAAGGCCCGCCGGGGTCTGGTATTTTCATCACATGTCCGCCGATGTTGACCGAACCAAAAGATCAAATGTCTTTGTGCCCCGTGGCGCAGCCTTGGACAGCGTCCCCGGGGAGATGATACTGGCTGAGCTTGGCAACCAGGGCTTACTCAAAGAGGAGTTTAACCCCAAAGCGGGAGTTGCCGCCGCGTTCTCCTGTTTACTTTGGAGGTTTCGTTGCGGGCGAGGCCCCACACGGATCACTCACGAGAGTCACCCGGCGGAACGATTTCGCAGCGCACGGAAGCCTGCCTCGATCCGATTTGCTCAGTATCTCCAGCCACATTAACCGCCACTAGGACAAGTCCCCTTCTTCGTAGATTAGAGATCGCGCGCGTCAGATCAGATCAGATCGCAACGTCCAGGACAGGCTCCTGAGCAACCGTGGTCAGTAAAGCGGTTGCGCGTTTCAGCCGGCGGCTTGCCCGGGTTGCCGCTTTGCGCGGGCAATTAACAGCGCTCCAAAACCAATTGTCCAAATGACAAGACCTGACCCCGATGCTTAAAACCGGGCCCAACACCCTGGCCTACGGTTCTTTCCAGTTCGCCTTCAGCAATATCCCCGCGGCGACATTCAGCGTGCTGAGCGCGACAAACCTTCTGCTGCCAACCACCAATTGGACCTTCCTGGGCGCCGTCTCCGAACTCTCACCCGGCCAATTCCGCTTCATCGATCCGCAAGCGACAAACAGTCCCGCCCGGTTCTACCGTGTGCGCTCACCCTGACATCACGGACAACCGCAACAGCTTCCCGTCTATCATTCCGCTCACCTGTACCGTGTCGCTTGCACTGCTGCTCCAAGCGGCCAGGAGAACTGCTGCCATGAACACAAATGGACGTGGCTTTTGCATGTGTTTAAAGCACTAACGTGGCACTGAGGCACGACCGCTGGAAACCGGGCCAGCGCGGAGCCCGCGCGCAGCGAATCTCCCGTGGACGTTGAAAACAAGCAGGACGGCGCCTGTTGCCGCCAGTGAAAAGTTAGGCCGCGTCATACAGTCTGGGTATGCTAAGAACCAGTCCTCGACTCTCAGCCAGCTGAGCAGTCCGACACATAATATGCAATCGCTCTCCGTCTGTAATCGTGAAACGTTGGCCATGCTCGTCGTGCGAGATGGCAATGCGAACATCTGCGTCCTTCCAGTAGGCATGAAAACGAACTGCGTCGCAGCATGTGCAATACAGCAGCGTGTCGGCTAGTGGGCGTTTGGCATAAAAGCGCACGAGCAACTGGCCGTGACCTATCAAATATTCGCAAACTTGGCCGTGATAGCCACGACATTGCACTAACAAATCTGGGGTCTCGTTCTCTACCTTTTTTCAGTTGGTGGGCCAGTCCTGTGTCTCGCTTTTTATCTTTTCCCAGTCGGTGGGCCACATAGCTCAAAACCGCCTGACGATTGTCGTCAGGCACTTGGGCACCTGGCTCAGGACAAACAGAATGGCGAAAACCGCAGTTGCCTGCACGAAATTGTTATATGCCCGGTGGTTCACGCTGCCGCCTGCTCCGCTTTCCTTCGACGGCCATCCAGAACATCGCATGCCTTACCCCCGAGCCAAAGATCAATGTTGAGGCGTAAAAAGTTGAAAAGAAAACAGCCGAATACCCATGTATTGGCTATGTCTAAGCTAAAATTGGCCCCAAGAAAATTGAAAACCTCGTCCGGGCCGTCCGAACCATACTCAGGGAGAACTTGAGACTTTGTCTGCAACCTCAGCTCCAACGATGGAGTGGAAATATTCATGCGAGCATATCCACCGATGCGCGTCGGCTTAATGACCTCCCTCAGCCACAGCCGCCGGAAAACAGAGGGTTCCGCCGTATTGCAAACTGCGCTTCTCGCAACGCGCTTCAGCTCGACTACTGGCGAGCTTCCTTTTCATGGCTATCGGATACACTAGCCCGGGCGAGCCGAGCTGTCGATGGCGGCGATGGGCGATTTTGCCGAACACAAAGGTCAGCGACGGGAGCCAGCCGCCGGTGGTGTTGAATTTGTCTCTTTGCCCGCTTGATACCAAGCTTGTTCAACGGCTCACTAGGGTGTTATTCCGGCGGTTAAGCAGTGTTCACCCTCTGTCCGCCCGCGCCGGCCGGGTGGATACTGCCCGTAATCAAAAGAGATTTTCATTTTCCCGCCGGACTTTTTGTGTTCGGGCTGTGTTGTTCAGCAGTTTCCTTGCCCGCGCAAATCAATAGCTGGACGAACCCGAGGAGCGCCGGCTGGGAAAGCGCAAGCTGGTCGCTCGGCGTTTTGCCGGGCACGAACCAAACCATCCTCATCACCAATGCAGACTGGAAAGCCGTGGGCATCACTCCGGCGACGGCGCAAGATTTTGCGCAGACGCTCAGCATTGCCAGTCTCACGATTTCTTCACCGACCAATTCGTTCAATACGTTGCTGCTGAATTTCGCCGGGCCAGACAGACCGCTCGTGATCGGTGTTGATTCGAACAGCCCGGGAACTCTCACTATTGATTCCAGTTCGGCGGTGGAGATGTTTTCGTCCGGTTTGATCGTGAACAATGCGCTCGGCACGAACAGCTCTCGTCTGGGCACGTTCGAGGTGGACGGCACGTTTAGCGAGAACGAGAGTTCCAAAGTGACAGCTGGGTTTTTGGACGTGGGTGGCTCTTACAACCTAACAAATAGTGTGGTTTCCAGCGGAAGCGAATTCATCAATGGAACATTCAATCAGCAGGGTGGCACGAACGTTGGCACAGTAGATATGAAATCCGGGGGACGATATAATCTGTTTGACGGGGTCGTGCAGGGAAGCGTGGCCTTGAACGACGATATTGCCGGAGTTTTCTATCAATGGGGCGGCACGAATTTCGGTGGCTTGGGGTTGGGCGGGGCCGGTGTCTACCAACTCTCAGGCGGCCTCCTCGTTCCCGGCGACCTTGAGGTTGGACCCCCATCCTTGTCTCCACTTTCGTTTGGAGCCGGCGTTCTTGTGCAGACCGGCGGAACCAACAACGCCGGAAGAATTACCATGGGCGTGGGCAGCTATAGTCTGGACGGAGGTGTGCTGACGGCCTCGAGCCTGGAACTGCCGACGGTTTCGGACCGGCATGGATCGTATGGGAGCTTGTTTGACCAGTCCGGCGGTTACTTTACCAGTGGCTTCATTGGAATGAGTGGCACTTATGATACGCGGTTCGGGTTCCAACCTGCGACTTACAATCTCAGCGGCGGGGAGCTGGATACTCCCGCCATCACGATGACGATGGGTCTTGTCAAACAAACCGGCGGAATTAACCGTGTGGGCAACTTGACGCTCGACTGGATCTCGAGCTACGTGATGAAAGGTGGGCTTCTGGTGGTGACCAATCTCACACAAAATGGGGAGACCGCATTTTCCCTCGTCGGTTCCATTCAGCAATCGGGCGGCACGAACGAGGTCTTGGGAACGCTGTTCGTTGGCGGTAACTCGAGCTATGATTTCACCAACGGCCTCCTGGTCGCGGACGATATTCAGCTCACGGGACAGGCAGTCTTCCTGCACGTCGGCGGATCATTTGCCGGACTCGATAATATCCTTCTCGCTGGTGGCAGTTGGGCGGAGCGGACGTCCGGCGATCAATTGGGGCAACTGGGGCTCGGCGCTGGCACAAGCTCGAACTCGTTTTTGGACCTGCCGCCCGGCCCCTGCGTGCTGAGCTTCGCGAACAGCAGTGGCGTGGCGTGGTCGAACACGGCCACTTTGACGATTGAAGGCTGGAACGGCTCGGTGTCCGGCGGTGGCATACACCAGATTTATTTCGGCAACCACAGCAACGGATTGAACAACTCGCAACTCGCGCAAGTCTGGTTCCAGAATCCCGCGGGCATGTCTGGGAACTATCCGGCGGCCATTCTTCCGACTGGCGAAATTGTTCCCAGCGGATCGCTTGTGATGAAACGTGCGGGCGGCGATCTTGAATTCAACTGGAGCGGCCATTTTACGTTGCAAACGTCAACGAACGTCGCCGGCCCATACGAGGACATCACAACCGTGACGAACTTCTACACGCATCCTCCGGTTGATCCGCGGCGGTTTTTCCGGCTCGCGCCGTGAGCGGAAATAAGGCGCGAGCCGGAAAAACCGCCGCCTGCTTAATGGAACTGACGGCTAGCGCTGGTACCATTAACAAGCAGACCTCAGGGGTCGGTCCAAGCTTTTGCAGCCTCTGCAGTGTCCAGCACAACTAATCATCTTCACTCCATGTGATGGCAAGACCTGTAAGCCCTGCAAGCGAATCTCCTCAGGCTTCTAGCAACTCCTCAGGCGGCTGCGCCAAATATTTTCAACAAAATCGTCGCCGATGGAAAATTCCAACCCTCTGACCTTCCTATATATCCCGAACAATGCAGTTGAAAAAACGCCACCGATTGAGATTTGATTGGTGTTAATGAAAAATAGCCAATCTTCAGACACACGTCCGAATCACCAAGCGGTGGCCTCGGAATTTGAAATCAAAACCACAACCAAAGCAATTGCGATTCGGTTTACCAACCAGCGTTTAAGCGCACATGCTGGAAGTGCTACCTTCTGGGGGTGGCTGCGTACTCATCACTGGGCCGAGCAACTGGCTGGCGTGTTGCCTCACCTGTTGCCACGGTCCAACAATCATCTGCTGCCAGTCGAAAAAGCCTTGGCCTTTATGCACGGTCTGTTGTGCGACGCGCGCAAACTGACGCAGGTGGCCTACTTTCGACGAGACCCTGTAGTGCCTGAGCTGGTTGGAATTCGCCGGGTTGCCAGCCAATCGGCGCTGTCGCGGTTTTTCCAGGGATTTTGGTCGGCTGGAACCAATCTGCGTTGTTTTCGTCCATTATGGTATTGGGCGATGAACCAGCTGCCCAGCGCCAAAGATGGCTATACGCTGGATCTGGACTCCACCCGCTTACTTCATGAAGGCAAAGATCAGCAAGGAGTGTCTGTGGGTTACACCAAAGGAGGGCTTAAACGCTGCTTGCACCCGTTGCTGGCGGTGCTGGCCGATGTGCGTTTGGTGGCTCAGCTCTGGCTGCGGCCTGGCAGTGCAGCATGCAGCACCAACGCCGTAGCGTTCTTTTTGGAGCTGTGGGACAACCTGCCGCGGCATGTTCGGTTGCGTTGTGTGCGGGGCCGAATGCCGGTTTTTGCGTTCCGGAACTGCTGACGCTATGGGAGGGGCTGCCTCTGGCCTATGTCGTGGCAGCCCCCTTAAGCTTTCCGATTCAAAGACTCATCAAGAAGGGTCTTCGGTGGCACACTACGGAGGTGGCTGGCATCGAGGTGGCCGAATTGGAATTGCAATGCAAGTCTTGGCCCCATCCACGGCGCTTAGTGCTCATTCGACATGAGTTGGACGACTCAGAAGACCCGCGCTATGGAAAAAAGCTGCTCGATGTGCCCGGTTATCGATTTCAGGCTTTGGTCACCAGCCTTTCTGGCCAAACCCACTCACCCATGGCGGTCTGGAGTTATTACAACGACCGGGCTGACTGTGAGAATGTCATCCGAGAGCTGCGGGAAGGTTTTGCTTTGCCAACGTTATGTCTAAATCAGTTTTGGCCAACCGAAGCGGCTTTGAGCTTGGCCGCGCTGACCTACAATTTGACCGTGTTGTTCCAACGGCATCTGGGTTGGCAAAAGAAGGTGACGATCCATACCCTGAGATTCTGGCTTTTTATAACTGCAGGCATACGGAGCTATCCGAGAGGCAAGACGACTATAAAATTGGCGATCCCTCAGCGCGAGAAAGCTTGGTGGCAAAGGCTCTGGGAGAAAATCACCAGTCCATTACCTAACTGCAATGCAGTAGAAAACCGGCCGGTATTTACGGCGCGATGAAGCTAATTTGAGCCCTCAACTGCATGGTTCGGGATATATATAGACACTTATAAACACAGTTCTCACCCGACGGGCCTGCGCGATTCCGCGAGCGCACAAACGAAGATGAAGCAACAACCTTCTGCAACCATTTTAAACCATCTAAAGCTTCCAGTCTTTTTCTGCGCCAAAGCATTTCCATCCCCTCAAGCTGCGCCGGGTCGAGGACCGCGCGCCACTTGAAATCATCCAACACTGGAAGTCCGAAGAACGGGTCACGCCGCAACCCGCTACAAAATCTACACCTAAAACATGAACATCCACACCAACCGCAAATCACAATATTTCCCCCGCCTTTCCATTCATGTGCACTCGCGTCCATTCGCGCCCATTTCCGGTTCACCTTCCCTGCGGTTCCCTGTCGCGTCTAATCGCGATAAATCGCGGTAAATCGCGCCCAATCGCGGTTAGAAAATCTTCGAGGAGCCCGCAAAAGTCCCAGGCAAAACTCAAAACCTCCCGGCCTACACAGACCTGCCGCGCAGGCAGAAAGGTTGGGGCAGAAAAATAGGAAAATAAACGAAGAGATGCATTATCACGGTCTAGATGATGTTCCCACAGGCCAGCCTCCTCTTCGCATTGGACTTGCCTTTCCTTCAGAGCTGGGCCT
>Ga0207026_1155_pt1 | contig 11389 bp, 12 predicted proteins | sample Alteio_BWMinCont_42_FD_153274 | JGI IMG/M metagenome (GOLD analysis project Ga0207026, IMG submission 153274) | Enriched cells from forest soil in Barre Woods Harvard Forest LTER site, Petersham, Massachusetts, United States -... | ecosystem: Environmental > Terrestrial > Soil > Temperate forest >...
TTTGGAAAAAGCGGGTATTACGTTTTTGCCAAACGGCGCAGTGGTAGGTAAACCTCCAGCAACCAATAATACCACAAATATTGAAGGTGTTCCGATCCGCTGGGTAGATGCAACGGATTTATCGCAATGGGCTGAACGGCGTGATGCTCAAGGTGCGATGCCAGAATTAATCAGCAGGCTGATCAGCGCAGAAGCAGGCACTGAGATACGCATGATGTGTTTCCCTGCTGGTGACAGTATTCAACAGGCGGGATGGGATGGACGATGCGAAATTGAACGTGGCACTCGCCATGTTCCGACCGGCCTTTCGGTTTGGGAACTGAGCACCGAAAAAGGCAGCAAAGCTAAGGCTGATAAGGATTATAAAAAGAGGTCATCAGAGCTGGGCGCAGATTGCGCGCGCGCAACTTTTGTATTCGCTACTCCCCGGCGTTGGTCAGCAAAGTTGAAATGGAAGCAGGAAAAGCTCAAGGAGCGGCAATGGGCTGACATTCAGGTTTATGATGCCGATGATTTCGTGCATTGGATCGAGCGGTTTCCAGTCATCGGGCAATGGCTCTCCGTGCTTATGGGCAAACGCCCGCCCGGCGTTCAGCAGGTGGAGGAAGCATGGCGTGAATGGTCGCTTTCTACTAAATGGCCGATGAGTACCGATGTCGTACTGGCAGGCCGGGACGAAGATGCCACCAAAATTCTGAAATGGCTTTACGGAGAACCATCTTCTCTTGCAGTGCAAGCCGAGTCTCCTGCTGAGGCAGTTGCCTTCCTGTATGCTACGATTGAGCAACTGCCGGTGGAATATCGCGCTCATTATATGAATCGCTGCCTTATTGCCAGAACGCCTGATGTGGCACGGACATTAGCGGATAGCACTGCGCCCTTAATAATCGTGCTGGATGATACTGATTTCGGTATAGCTGCGCGCCTCGCGCAACGTCACCATGTGTATGTCGCTTATGGCGCAAATGCTCCTGAGAATGCAATGCCATTATCGCGCCCAACACGCGAAGCGCTTAAATTTGCTCTCGCGGATATGATGGGAACGGATGCAGATCAAGATAAAAAAAGGGAGCGTGCGGAAGCTGCGGAAAAGCTGATTGTGGAATGCCAACGCAGCTTGGCTGTGCTTAGGCGTTTGATTCCTAGCGCGCCAGGACTGCCGATACCAGAATGGGCAAAACCAGAGCATGGTCGGGAATTAGTAGCAGCGTTATTGGCGGGAGCTTGGGATGAAAAAAAAGCTGGCGATCGCACAGTACTCGAAAGGCTGACAGGTGAAAAATACGACATCATCGTGGGGCGTTTTACGCGTTGGTTATCAGTTCCTGACAGCCCCATCCGTAAAGTGGATAGCACATGGAAACTGACATCGCCGCGTGACGCATGGTTTAGGCTTGCCCGCTATATAAGCACCGTTGATCTTGACCGTTTTTCTTCAGTTGCCATCGAAGTAATCGGATCAGCCGATCCCCGTTTCGAGATAGAGGCAGATAAACGCTGGTACGCTTCCATTGATGGGCCACAACCGGAATATTCTGGTTTGCTCAGGACAGCATTGGCGGAAATATTAGTGCTTTTATCCGTTTTTGGGAATCAGATACGCAGCGAGCCTACCGCAGGTGAGCGCGCCGATATAGTGATCAGAAAACTCTTACATGGTGCTAATGCACATAGATGGTGGTCTCTTTCCCGCCAATTACCCGTTCTTGCCGAAGCCTCGCCGGAACAATTTCTGCAAGCTGTGGATGAAAGCCTACTACAAAATGATCCGCCTATTATGGCGCTTTTTGCGGAAGATGGTGGCACGTTTGGCACCGCGTATCACACCGGATTACTATGGGCGCTTGAAACCTTGGCATGGAGTCCGCGTTACCTGTCGCAGGTTGCCGTGCTGCTGGCTAGATTAGCTCAACGTGATCCGGGTGGAAGATACGCTAATAGGCCGGGAAATAGCCTGAGGGATACTTTCCTAATTTGGTTTCCGCAAACAAACGCCTCGCTCAACGAGCGTATGAGTGTATTGGATTATCTGCGTGAGCATGAATCCGACGCGGCGTGGAAATTGATGCTCGGAATCTTCCCCACAGGTCACGACAGCGCCGATAATTCTCCGACACCCCGCTGGCGCGATTTTACCGTGGACAACCGAGAAATGATTACCTATCCCCTCATGTGGAAGGGCGCGGATATAATTTCTGAAAAGCTGCTCGAAGACGTAAAATTAAATATTGGCCGTTGGAAGCAGCTGATTCACTTGTTACCTAATTTTACGCCCGAAAAACGCTCGCAGGCTCTGAAAAAATTATCGGCATCTTCTTCTCAAATAAAAAATGAGGAAGACCGCGCACGGATATGGTCGGCATTGCGTAAGCTTCTCAGCCACCACCGCATGGCCCCCGACGCTCAATGGGCGCTCCCTGAAAAAGAGCTAAAGCCTATTGAAAAGATATACGCGTTATTTGAACCGAAAGATGAGATTATACAGGTAGCCTGGCTTTTCAGCGACGAAGGCGTATCCTTACCCAAACCCACTGGTAAAGGCTGGATGGCCGACGAAGATGCGGTAAAGCAATTACGGTATGCTGTGGTGGAGAAAATGCTCTCCGAAGGCGGAGCCGATGCAATATTTAAGCTGGCGCGCGCTGTCCAAATGCCTGTCCATATTGGGATCGCGTTGGTGGCGACAAAAGGCGACGATGCTGTGAAAGATGCTATCTTTGCCAAAGCGCTAGAGGATGAAGACAAAGTGTGCGAAGCGCTTACACGCGGTATAATATTAGCAAAACGCCAATCCCAGGATAATCCTTGGCTGGACGCTTTACTGAAACGAGCCAAAAAAGAAAAATGGAAACCTGCGGTTATTCTTCGCATGTTATATTCGCTCCAACCTTCAAAAAAACTATGGAATTTTGCCGCCTCAATGGGAAAGGCCGTGGAAGAACCGTACTGGGCGCGCATAAGCATTTTATGGATTTCATCAGATGATCTTGATGAGATTATTTTCGCAATCGAAAAATTGATTGAAGCGAAGCGCGCCTACACTGCTGTTCATCTAGCTGGTCGTTATGTTGAGAAACTGCCTAGTCAGTTTCTTGCCACCTTGTTGACGGAAGCAGTGAAGCCTGGCGGTGAATCACCGCCCAGCGACTCTAATTCCGCCACGATGTTTCAGCATTATGTAGAGCAGATTTTACAAAAGCTCGATCAATCCAACGATATTTCCGAGGGGCAGATCGCCACGCTGGAATGGGGCTATTTACCACTTCTGCAACATTCACGCCGCCCGCCGATTGCATTACATAAAGCATTAGCAACAAGCCCTGCATTCTTTTTAGATGTACTGAAAGCGTTGTATAAGCCAAAGCTAGGTAGCGTAGTTGAAGAACAAGAGCCAGACATTGAACCAGAGCACGCAAAAGCTATTGCATCACAGGCTTTCCAATTGCTGGACAACTGGAAGCAGGTTCCCGGCTTGGTCAATGGCACGCTAGATGCAGCTGCACTTCAAGAATGGGTAACGAATGCAAGAGAGCTTTGTGCAAAGGCAGGACGCGCCGATATAGGTGATGACCAGATCGGCAAAATATTGGCCGCCGCCCCCGCTGATCCCGATGGCACATGGCCCGCTACTCCTGTTCGGGAAGTGATAGAAAAAATCCGAAGCACTTATTTAGAAGACGGTTTTTTCACAGGTAAGCGTAATCTTCGGGGAGTTACTACGCGGGGGATGCGGGATGGCGGTGCACAAGAAAAAACACTAGCAGAATATTATCGCCGTAACGCTCGCGCCGTTGAAACGAAATCGCCGCGCACAAAGGCCATATTAGAGCTGCTTGCAAAAAGCTATGAAGGTGATAGCCGTCGGCACGATAATGAAGTGGAGCGCATCGATTGGTAAATGAGATGGAAAAATGGCTGACTTAACAATATTAGAAAAAAGGAGCTTTGAAAAACTGCTTCAAATGAGCGGCGGGTATGTCTTGAACTTCTCGAATCGCACGCTGGATGAATTCGTCATCGATAGCGTTGGCAAAAGCATCTATGACACAAAATATAGCGAAAATGGTGATTCAAAAGCGAATAGGTTACGGACGTTCTGGAAGGTCGAGCCAAATCACATTGTTGGAAAGCTGATCGGCGATCTGCTGGAATATTATAAGGCAGAATATGCCAGCACGGATTGTGTAGGAAGTGCGGATCGTGACCAATTCCTTGATAGCTGTCAACGCATTGCCCAACGTCTTTTACAAGGCGCTTGCGTGCCGGAGATTACAGCAATTATTCCCAATTCAGTTGAAAAAGATTTTGCAGCGCTGGCTAAATCTGTCAGGGAATCCATAGATAAAAATGAGCCAGAGTTAGGGCTGGATCGCCTTCATACCTTCGTCGTCAAATATCAGGTCGGCGGTGTATCGTGTTGCAGAAAGCATCGCCTCCGGCAAAAATGATTATGCCGCCGTTATCGATGTGCTCAATAATTCGATCCCACGCATCAATGGCAAAAACGCTGGCGATAATATCGTCGGCAATGGTGACCTGCTGACGGAAACCATCAAGGCGATTACGGCGCTCGATAATAGCTACCTGTTTATTCAGGGGCCGCCAGGAGCAGGAAAAACCTATACCAGCGCACACGTCATCATTGCCTTACTGCAGCTGGGCAAAAGAGTCGGCGTCACCGCTAACTCACACAAAGCCATCCATAATTTGCTCGATAGGGTCGAATCGGTGGCAGCAGAGGAATCGTTTACGTTCCGCGGTGCCAAGAAGTGCTCGGCCGGAAACGATGAATCCTATTATGACGGCCAGAATATCCGCAGCGTGGATAAAAATGACGGCATCACGTCCGCTACGCAGTTCCTTGCCGGTACCGCGTGGCTTTTTGCCGATGAGCAGTTTGACCAGCAGCTGGACTACCTGATTATCGAGGAAGCCGGACAGGTGTCGGTTGCCAACGTGGTGGCGATGGGCGCGGCGGCAAAAAACATCATCATGGTGGGCGACCAGATGCAGCTGGGGCAGCCGATACAAGGCGTGCATCCTGGCGAGGCCGGTAAATCTATTCTTGAATTCCTGCTGGGTAATTATGCGACGATCCCGCCCGATCGCGGCATATTCCTCCACAATACACGCCGTCTGCATCCCTCGATCTGCCAATTTATATCCAGTGCCTTTTACGAAGGCCGTCTCGAAGCTGATGCTGGGAACAGCAAACGGCACCTGATTTTTGATAAGCCGGTCAAAGGCATTGTCACGGACGGCATATATCTTCTAACGGTGGAGCACACGGGATGTTCGCAGAAAAGCACCGAGGAAGGCGCAGTAATCAAAGAATGCTTCGAAGCACTCCTGCGGCAGCAGTTTCACGACAAGGACGGCACGGTCAGAGCCTTGGGCTTAGATGATATTCTGGTCGTCAGCCCCTACAACGTGCAGGTCAACCACCTACGCGGGATATTGCCGCCAGGCGCGAAGGTCGGCACTGTCGACAAATTCCAAGGGCAGGAAGCGCCGGTGGTGCTGGTCTCGATGGTCACTTCCAGTGCCGAAGACCTGCCGCGCAATATCGAATTCCTTTACAGTAAAAACCGACTCAACGTTGCAATTTCCCGCGCGCAATGCCTGGCTGTGGTCGTCGCCAATCCAAAGCTGCTCGAAATTCCATGCGGAAATATCGACCAGATGAAGCTGGTGAACACTTTCTGCTGGCTCGATGATTATGCATCTAAACCAAAGGCAGGAGGCGCCGCATGACAAAGTCCAACGAATATGTGCTTACCGTAAATCGTGATGATCTCGCAAAGGGCATTAAAACTGCGGTGTTTGGCATTAAGAAAAAAACCACCGGCAACTTCTCGCTGCTCTTTGCAAAAGGGCAACTTACGCTGCGCGGCCCTGTGGCGGAAACGGTCGTTCCGGCTGAGGGACACTGGCCGATTACAGTTAGTCTGCCTGCGCAGATTGCTAAAAACTTTGAAAAAGTGCTGACCGATTCGGCAACACAGCACATTCGATTTAAAGACGGCAGGCTATTCATTGAAAAATTCTCGATAGCAGCACAGGAGGCATAACATGCTTACAGGAATCCTTCTCTATTTAGTCAGCCCCACAGCATTTTGGGTCTGGCTGATCTTGGGCGGCAACCATCGGCATCATAACCATAGGTGCGACGATGATTAGGAGAAAATGATGTTTCATATTGCAGGCGGGATAATTCTTGCCGTTTTGATTCTCAATTTCTGGCCGCTAATTTTTGTGGCAGGGATTTATTGTTTTTTCGCGCTTCTCGCTTTGATTGCGGTAATTATCGTTTGCAAAAACCCTGGCCTGTTAGTGATTGCAGTACCCATAATTTTGATATGGGCTTCATCTAAAAATAAAAAAAATAATCCGAAAGTAGAAATTATACCGCCGGATAAAACAGGGAGAAAGTAATGGACGCATTTGAGCAGTTGGTTAGTGAAATCCTGTGGATGGAGGGCTATTGGGTTCGTACTTCCGTAAAGGTCGAATTGACCAAGGAGGAAAAGCGCCAGATCGGGAGGCCATCATCACCCCGCTGGGAGATCGATGTGGTAGCCTATAGCGGGCGAGAGAATCTCATACGCGTCGTGGAATGTAAGAGCTATTTAGATTCACGCGGCGTTTCCCTGCGCGCTTTTGACGGCAACGATCAGAAATTTGCAGAACGGTTCAAATTATTTAGCGACGATAAAAACCTGCAGGATGTGGTTTTTAACCGACTGAAAATTCAAATGACCGAGTCCGGGCTGTGTCCGCCCGATGCGAAAATGCAGCTATGCCTAGCGTGCGGACGCATCGCTTCCAACAAGGATCGGGAAGGATTGCATAAGCATTTTACCGCCAAGGGCTGGCAGTTATGGGATGAAAAATGGCTGCAGGAACGTCTGCAGCGCATGTCAGAAATGGGTTATGAGAACCAGATATCTGCCGTGGTTGCCAAACTGCTTTTACGAGGTAAAATCGAATGATACGACTGCGTTTTCTAGCTATTACTCTGCTGATTTCGGCTGCATTATCTGCTCCGCAAGCGTCCGCGCGCGAATCGACGCAGGCGGCGTTTTCACCATCGCCGGAGGCCATAACGCTGGTGCAAACCACCATCGGTCATGCGGAACATAGCATCGATCTGGCTGCATATTCCTTCACGTCCTATAAGATCGCCGATGCGTTGATCGAGGCCAAGCAGCGCGGCGTTGAAGTGCGTGTGCTTTTGGATAAGGCGCAGGGCAAACGGCACTATAAAGCGATTAAAGAATTGCGGGACGCTGGTATTCCGATCCGCATCAATCGGCATTATGCGATCATGCACGATAAATATCTGATTGTCGATGATAGCACCGTGGAGACCGGCAGCTTTAATTACACCGCCAATGCCGAAAAACACAACGCCGAAAATGTCATTGTAATCAGGAATAATAAAAAGCTGGCGAAGGAATTCATTAATAACTGGCAAAAGCTGTGGGACGAAGGTGAGGTATACAATAATGACGATTGATATATTTATCCGAGTATAATAGGCAAATTTAACGTATTAGGATAAAGGGGCAGTGTGAAAGAAAAAACAATTAACATCATTATCGGAAAGAATATCCGTACCCGGCGCTCTCTCATGGGACTCAGCCAGGCGGCGTTGGGTAAGCATTTAGGCATTACTTTTCAGCAGGTGCAGAAATACGAAACAGGCGATAATTCCGTTTCTCCGGCCAGGCTGGTTCAATTAAGCCAACTCTTTAGCTGCGAGGTCGCAGAACTTTTCCGTGAACTACCCCCAGCCGGGCATGAAGCCGCATTACCTGATCCCAGCCGTAAAGCCATTCATCTGGTCGATAATTTCGAGCGCATCGATGATGCGGTATTACAGAAACAGATCTGCGATCTTGTGCGCAGCATCGCTGACGGGAGAAAAAGAAAGCATTGATATGCAAGATAGCGGTTGTTCCGATCACGCTCTCCAAGAGCTATACACAACTTGGCGCACGGCAGAATCCAGGGCACACCACATCTTCGAGGAAATAAACGATAACGAAAGCGATCCGCGCTATATTGAGGCGGCAAAAGAATCCAATATAGCGTTGCATGAATTTTTGCGTAAGCCCACATCCTCCCTGCGGGGTGTCCTGCTAAAATTGCGCATCGCCTGCCACTTCGAGGATTATATGGCGGATGCGCTCGATCCTACATGCACACTGATCGGCCCGCGCGCCATTATTGCCGCGATGCATGATCTGGATAACATTATCATTACTCCAGAAACTCCTCAACGTCCGGAATCCGCGTAAAAGCGATTTTAGTGCCGGAAAAGCTCCGGCCTTGCGATGGCAGCATGCCGACCGACACGGAGTCGCGTCCGAAACGGTGATTGATTTTATCGAGCGCGCGGGAGATTTTCTCCGCCTTGGCGCGTTCACGCATATCAACGTTCGGCAGCACGTCGAATAACTCCGGCTGCAAGCCGCTGGCCGGAACCAGTTCGTGCAGGGTAATCGATACCTTTTTGATGCGCGCGCCGCGCGCTTCGCGCATAAGGCCAACCCATAGCTTATCGAACAGGTGCAGGAACGTCATCGAATCCTGCGCGCGGTAGCAGCGCATGCCGCCTTCCAGGCGCGGGCCGTTTTCAACGCGCGCCGACAACGAGAGCGCACCGGCATAGTATTCCATGCGCCGGAGACGGCTGGCGGCTTTGAGCGTCAGGCGGCGCGCGACGTATTTGGCTTTCCCCGGATCCCGCAGTTCCGGTGCCATGACATGGCTATGGCCGACCGTGCGCCGCGAGGTTTCCTCTTCCGGCAGGTCGGTGCCGCGCAGGAGATGCCACATCCGCTCACCCAATACACTACCCCATGCCTTGCGCATACGCTGCGCGTCCAGCGCCATGAGCGCGGGCATATCGCCGATACCGGCCATAGCCAACCTGCGCTCCATGTTGCTCCCTATGCCCGGCAGGTCGCGCAGTTTGAGGGTAAACAGGCGTTCCGGCAGATCGCCGGGCCGTAGCACGGTCAGGCCGTCCGGCTTCTGCAGGTCGGTGGAGACTTTCGCCAGGTAACGGTTCGGCGCGATGCCGATCGAGCAGCGCACATATTCACCGACATTTGCTGCCAGGCCGCGCTTAATGGAGTGGGCAATCGCCGTGGCCCGTTCCACCGAAGTTTCATTATCCATTAACCGGCAGGCTACCTCGTCGATGGAGCATACGGCCGTCACCGGAATATGATGATCGACCTCTTCGAGAATGCGGTGGTGGTATTCGACATAGCGTTCGTGCTGCGCCAGGACGCAGATCAGGCCGGGGCAGAGTTTCTTCGCTTCCCAAATCGGTGTGCCGGTCTTAACGCCGAAAGCCTTCGCCTCGTAACTGGCTGCAATCGCGCAGGTGGCATCGGTTTCCACCGGCACCACGGCCACCGGCTTGCCACGTAGCTGCGGGCGCAACTGCTGCTCGACGCTGGCAAAATAGCTGTTGAAATCAACATAAAGCCAGCGCAGGCCGGAGGCGGGAAAAACGTTATCAAGGGGCGTGGAAAGCATGCTCCGATAATAACGCCGCGAATAGGTTTTTGTCTATATCCGTAAAAAGTTAAGTTAATACAAAGGTTAATTTAGTTGATAAAAATAGTATTTATTGCAACTTAAAATTGATGGTCTATTATCTACTCCCCATTTCGGGGCAATAACTATTTAGACAGGGGAGCATTTATGACCAAAGCGTACATTCAATTTACTGAATCATTCAGTAATCTTAGTCCGTATGAACTAAATCATCTGTGTGAAGTGATGCTGTGTAAAATAGATGAATCCGGAACCGGATATCTCAAAAAATTGCGAACACCCCTAACTGAAAAAGATCTGCAGTACGCACTCACACGTACCATGCGAGATGTTGCGACGCAGCTTCGCCAACAAGAAAATAATGAGGAACAGGCTCGTATGTTTGCGAATAAAATCGCGGCCTGATTACTTTGACTCGGAGAGCAATGCTCTCTATAACTAGTCGCCTTGGGGGGCTCTAATCCCCTAAAAACTGCGATTTTAAGTAGGCTCGTATCGGAATGCCCTACTTCCGCTTATGCTGGGAGTAGGCCGAATACAATACCCGTAAGGGAAATAGTCCTGCGCCCGTTTTAGGCGATTAGAACTCCTGGTACCAGTTGAACTGGTACCGTTTCCATGACCATCAATATTGGTATGTCTGCGGGGCTTCGGCCTCGCAGACTACCGATGTAGGCTGGGGCATGAAAAGTGCCAACCCTCAGTTGGAAACGCGCCTGTGGATAAAATCCTCAAAGTTGAGGCTCATTCTGTGATTGAATATGGCTGCGGATTTGAATAATAAAGACGTTGCGAGTTAGGCGGATTCCAGCACCGCCATCCGCCTTCGCTAATTTTGGCGAAGCCAAAATTTAGCTACGGCGTGACTACGCCGGAGCGTGCGAAGCGGATGTCACGACGAAGCTCTGAAGGGGGATCGGTGCAACGCATTAAATTAGTGAATTGCTGATTATACGTAAGATCGTGCAGAGGCAAAAATGCAAGAGTTTATAAAAGATATCATAGAAACAATTACTGACTTTATCGTTCCGAAGCAAAGTTCATTTGCGAGATGGTCAATATTGCTGTTGATTATAGCGATTGGCTCCATCATCATTGCATTAATGGATAAATTTGACCAGTAGCCGATACCGCCATGCCCCATGTGATTATTGAATATTCGGCCAATGCATGCCCGCCGGCGCTAGGTGCGGAGATGACCCGAATCGCGCATAACGTCATGATGCAATCCGGTCTTTTTTCCGCCGCGGATATTAAAAGCCGTTCGTATGCCGCCTCGGATTTTTTAGTGGGAGAAAAAGGCCGGGAAGGTTCTTTTGTGCATGTTACGGTCTATTTGCTGGAGGGGCGCAGCCTGTTGCAAAAACAGCATTTAAGCGAAGCATTGCGGGATGCAATGCAAGCCTATGTGAAAAATATCGATCAGTTATCGATTGATATTCGAGAGCTGGCAAAAGATACCTACCGCAAAAATGTACATCCGTAACAACAATGCTACGGCATAACGTCTTTCTCAATAATTTCCGTGGTGATGAGCGGCGCCATAGCCTGCGGCAAACAATGGCGCAGATGCTGCACAGCGGATTGCGCGCCTACCAGTACTAACGCCTTAAATGCCCCGGCGGCATATCGTTCTTCCAGATATTGCCCCACTTCTTCTATCGGCAGGGTTTTATTGCTGCATCCGCAACCGAACGTGGTAGCGCTTAATTTACATCCCGATCGTTTTTCTACTACCGTTACATCCCCGGCCTCATTGGCGACAAGCCAGTAAACCGTGGTATGTGTTTTGCCCCTTTCTTGTGGAAAGGCA
>Ga0207026_1158_pt1 | contig 11249 bp, 12 predicted proteins | sample Alteio_BWMinCont_42_FD_153274 | JGI IMG/M metagenome (GOLD analysis project Ga0207026, IMG submission 153274) | Enriched cells from forest soil in Barre Woods Harvard Forest LTER site, Petersham, Massachusetts, United States -... | ecosystem: Environmental > Terrestrial > Soil > Temperate forest >...
ACCACGCCCGCGCGGTCCAGTCCCTGCAACGCCGGAACCGGCCTGCCCGAGTAGCGATATTCGCTGTCGTAATCATCTTCGAAAATCACCGTACCCGATTTTCGCGCCCATTCCAGCAACGACAATCTCCGCCGCAGGCTCATGGTCACGCCGAGAGGGAACTGGTGCGCGGGAGTCACATACGCCAGCCGAGGCCGCGGCCAGCGCCGCTGCCCAGCCGCAAGATCGAGGCCTTGGGCATCGACCGGAACCGGGCAAATCTTCGCTCCGACCGCAGAAAAACTCGAAGCGGCTCTCGGATACCCTGGCTCTTCCATCCACACCGCGTCGCCGGGATCCAGCAACAAATGAGCGGCCCGGTCCAGCGCCTCCTGCACGCCCGAGATGATCAGCACTTGCTCTGGCGAACAATGCACGCCTCGTGACGTGTTCAAATACTCCGCCACGGCATGTGCGAAAGATGCGCGAATTGTATGCCGAACGGCTGGGAGTGCTGGTGGACGCGGCGCGAGAAAGACTGGGAGGACTGCTTGAAATCTCAGACGTGGAAGCGGGGCTGCGAACCGTAGGCTGGCTAGGGCGCGGGATTTCCGCTGAACGCGTGGCCAAGGCAGCTGCCGAACGCGATGTAGAAGTTGTGCCGCTGGGTAGATACGCGTATGGAAGGGCGCGTCCGAACGGGCTGGTGCTGGGATTCGCCGCAGTCGATGGGCGCGAGCTCAGGCGCGGGGTGGAGGAGTTGGCGAGAGTAATCGAGAAGCATACCTGATTCCTCTATCCGCGAGGCTCAAACAAAACGGCTGGTAGTGGGCTACTTTGAATCCTCTTTTCGCGGAAGCAGTATCCAAGCTAAAAAACCAAATACCCCAAGAGTTAACAGAAACAGCCACCACGGGTGGAATAGAACTGGAAAGAACACGACCAGCGCAATAAGAACCCAGAGACGCCAGCCTGTGTAGTTATTCATGCGGCTCTTTCCGCCCTCCGCTGCTCGTAGGCCTCCCAGAGGGCCACAAGGTCTTCTACGCTCCACAGCCGATCTGTGACGCCAGCCGCCATTGCCTTCGACTGAGCCGCTTCGATCTGGGGCAGCAGAATGTCACGGACATAATGCCAGTAAGTCACCAGTTTGAGCGCGGCTTGCGCGTCGTCTTCAGCAGCTCTTAAATCCGGTGTGGTTCGATTGAGGTTCGACCAGGCGAGACTCATCAGCAGTTCGGGCTCTCCCCAGGACGGTTCCAGCGGATCGCTATCAGGCTTCCGTTTTCGGACCGCTTCCAAGCCTCGGTTGTAAAGGTCGAACGCCTTGTCCTGACCACCTCCTAGCTCAGGAGGCGACGACCAGCGAATGGGACCGAGCACCCAGAGCAGGCGTGGATTGTCAGGCTCTGCAGCTAGGGCTTCTTTTAAGAGCGGGCTCGACTGCTGGAGCAGTTCCTGAAGCTGGGCAGGTTCCTTTCTGTGGAGATACATCAGGTAGCCCAGGGAGGAGCCTGCGCCGATTTTGGGTTCGACGAAAGTTGGGTCGCGGGCAATCGAGTCTTTGAAGTCGGCGACTGCCTGGGTTAGATCGTCTTCAAGGTCTTTTGGAGTCGGGGTCTCGTTGAAGCCGTTGATCGCACGACGCCACATGGCGAAGCCGCGCCAGTAGAGCACACGCGCTGCCAGCTTGTTATCTTCCGGGATGGGAGCGAGTTGGTCGTGAAGGCTCTTCAGGGCAGCACGGTCGCCTTCGTAATCCGCACGCTGAATCTGATTAACGACGTGAACGATGGCATCGCGAGCGGAATCGTTGCTGGGCTTGGTCTCGGCCTGGGTCTGAGCGCAGCCGGGCAGCGCCAGCGCAGTCAATGCGAGCAGAATGGCTCGGTTGAGCATACCCGCCTCCTTGCATCTTCGCCCTAGTCAGGTTGGACGAAAAATTGGCGAAAAGGATATCCGCGCCCGATCGGACGCGAGTCGCAGCCAAGAGTGCAAGACGTGCTGATGGAATCCAACTACGGCATGATCTCAAACACAGAGCCGAACGTGTTATTGCTGTCGCCGTAAGTTACGCCGTAGAGATTCCCGGCCGGATCCATGATCACGCCGGCAAACACGATCGCGCCGGGGTTGTCGTAGAAGTTATGCAGCACGTAGTCGTCCCAGCCTCCGTGGCCGTTCGGTTTGAGTTCAAAAACCACGCCTCCACCGCCGGGGCCGCCTTCGAACGTGGTGCCGTAAAGATTGCCCGCTTGATCAAAGATCAAGTTCGCGTAGGGAGCATCGCCGTCCTTACCGGCAAAAGAGTGAAGGATCTTGCCTTGCCAGGTCCCATTCGAATTCGGCGACAGCTCGAAGACTATGCCGCCACCGACCTCGCCGCCGAGTTCGGCCGTGCCGTAAAGATTTCCCGACTGGTCGAAGACCAGGCTGTCCAGAGGGTTGTCGCCATCCAGGCACTTACTGAGATTACAGAAGGAATGCAGCACAGTTTCTTTCCAGCTCCCGTCCGAGTTTGGGGAAAGCTCAAAGACGGTGCCATATGGGCCTTTGCCGGAGCCACCCATATTTGTGGTGCCGTAGAGATTGCCCGCTTGGTCGAAGATCACGCCTGCATAGGGCGCTTCGCCATCGGTGCACTTCCCGGTGGGGCAGAAGGTGTACAGTACGTTCTCTTTCCAGCTTCCATTCGATTGGGGCATCAGTTCAAAGACGGTGCCGCATCCCACGCTGCCGCACCCGGTGGTACCACCTTCTCTGGTCGTACCATAAAGGTTTCCCGCGCTGTCGAAAATCAGGCTGGATGCTGGGCTGCCGCCGTCGCTGCACTTATTGACGGAACAGAAGCTGTACAAGACGCTCTCCGTCCAGCTTCCGTTTGAGTTTGCCGTCAACTCGAAGACCGTACCCCAGTTCTGGGCCCCACCTGCAGCAGTCGTACCGTAGAGATTGCCGGCCTGGTCAAAGACCATGCTGGCGATGGGAATCGATCCATCCTCTCCGCCCAAGAAGCTGTGGAGCACGGTTTCCGTCCAGTGCCCATTCGAGCCCGGCGTCAGCTTAAAGACAGTCCCGTCCTCGCGGGTTCCACCGAAGGCAGCGGTACCGTAGAGATTGCCTACCTGATCCATAACCAGCCCACCGGTGGGCTCGGATCCGCCGGCGCCTTCTTTGGTAAAGGTGTGCAGATTCTTGGAGTTGCTCTGCGCCCAAAGGCTCGGCGTCGCGGCAACGACCAGGACGGAAGCTACAAGCATTGCTGCCAGCGTGAACAGTTTTCTATTGCGGCACATAAACTTCCTCCTCGGTCGTGCACCACGCGGAATCGAAGCCCAAATCACGCGAAGATAAGGATTAAGAACTACATCCCGGTAAGCCGCAAGGGGAGCAAGCGTGACGGCAAGCCGGGCAGGAGAATTATGCGCTTGAGCAGCTACGTGGTCAAGGCAATGGTGGACAGTCGACGAGGAGCTGCGTGTTACCATTTCGAACACATTAACAATCGGTTTCACCGGAGAGCGAATGGAAAAAGCATTTGAAGTCCCGCCCGTTCAGGAAACGACCACCCGGAACCGGGCCAAGGCGCAGCAGGTTCATGAGCATCTCCCATCTTCGTATCCGCGAAGCAGCGCTCTCGCAGGGCTAATCATGCTGCTGGTTTTCATCGGCGGCTGCGGTGGCGGTAGCAGCAGCTTTAACCCGAACAATGTGAGTGTGACCGTCTCACCGGCAACGGCCACGGTCTCCGCCGGCGGCACGCTGACACTGACCGCCACCGAGAATGGCAACTGTTCCGGATGCATGAATCTCATCAACCTTTGGAGCGTCGTGGAAAACGGCAGTACCGACTGCGGGTGGGCCGGTGCAGATCCTCCGGCTGGGCCCTGTCCGGGCGGCACGACTTCCCCCAACGCGGGGGCCAACACGCTAATGGTGACCTACTACGCGCCCAGCGCTCCCGGGACATACCACGTTACCGCCGAGGCGGACATCTCTTTGGCGAGTTATTCCGGCGTCGTTAAGAAGGATGGAACGTCAGTGATTACGGTTACTCCCTGAGTTCGACCTGCGGGAGTTTTAGGAACAGATCGTTCAACAGTTGAGCTTCGGCCGGACAGCCCTTCGACTTCGCTCAATCCAGGCATCGAGTTGCTGCCCCGGCGAGCCTTACCGATCCACAAACTTGGCAAACATTTTGTGGGGATCGATGGCGATGAACGTTGCCCGGCTGCGAGCCAGCACTTCGCCTTTTGAATTCAGAATCTCAGCCATATTGATGTGGCGGCGTCCGCGGACGCGCACTTCGCGCGATTCCACCCGCAGCGGCTGATTCAGCGGTACCGGTTTCAAGAACTCCACTTTCATTTGCTTGGTTAAAGCGATCACTTGGCGCAGCTTGTTCACTTTGCCCATGCCTTCGTCGAGGATGGTTGCAATAATTCCGCCATGGACGTGGCCGGGAGGGCCGGTGAAACGCTTGCCCAGGCGGAAGTGGCCGACGAAACCTCCGAGCGTCTCGTCATAGTCGAACTTCAAGCGCATGCCGTTGGGATTGTTCTTGCCACAGCCAAAACAATAATTCTTCTGCATCTGAACGTACGCAGTGCTGTGGCCAAGGCCGGACGCTTTCTTGGGCATAGAGATAAAGATTGTATCGTGGCGGCGACCGGCACGCCGGCAGAGAGATCGGCGAGGCGGATGTATTTAATATCCCGTTGGCAGTTCCCGCATTTTTTCTTGATGTGGAACCAGAATCGCAATCGCCGGGTTGCCGAAGTCACAGGAACCTGTGATAAACTTCCGGGCCAACCGCAACTTTTGTTTTTTTTGGAACAACATACGCGCATAAACAAACCCAGACCGTTGGAGGTCTCGTAGATGGGCCTCGCTCTCCTCGCCATTATCTGGCTGATTACCTTTGTCAGCACCTACTTTTTCGTGGCAAAAACCTGGTGGCTTCCGCACGGCGTTTCGACCTCGGCGGCGTTCATTGACCATCAGTTTGCCCTTACCTATGTCCTGATGGGAATTGTGTTTGTGGCCGCGCAGTGCTCGCTGGGATACCTGGTCTGGAAATATCGGGACCGTCCCGGAGCCGAGCCGGTCAAATATTCCCACGGCAATACCACGCTCGAATTGGTGTGGACGACCCTGACCGCGGTTTTATTCATCGGGTTGAACCTGATGGGCGCGAACGTCTGGGCCAGCGAACGCTTCGATCCCGCGGGGCCGGGAGCGGTTCCGGTCGAAGTGACTGGCATGCAATTTGCCTGGTACTTCCGCTATCCGGGGCTGGATGGAACTTTTGGCCGCACCAATCCCAAGCTCATGGATCCATCGGCGGGGAACGAGGCCGCAGTTGGCCTCGACACGACCGATCCCGCAGCCAAGGATGACGTCGTCACCGGAACCATGTATTTGCCGGTCGGGCGGCAAGTGGATTTGACCTTGCGCGCCGTGGATGTGATTCACAGCTTCTTTATTCCGCAGATGCGCTTCAAGCAGGATGCAGTGCCAGGACTTGCAATCCATATGCACTTCACACCCACGGAGATTGGCGAGTACGAAATTGCCTGCGCTGAACTCTGCGGACTCGGTCATTACAAAATGCACGGTATGGTCCACGTTGTCAGCCAGGAAGATTTTGATAAATGGCTGGCGGCTCGGGAGGCGGAGAAACAATAATGGTTGCCCAGGAAGCTCACGCGCACCAAGGCCCTCAGGGCTTTATTCGCAAATATATTTTTAGCCTGGATCATAAAGTCATCGGGCTCCAGTATTATTTTCTGGCGCTGGTGGCAGTTTTCGTCGGCATGTTTCTTTCCTTGCTGATGCGGTTCCACATGATCTGGCCGACCGCGGTTTTGCCGCTGGTTGGAGAAATCAAGCCGGAAACCTATCTGCAACTGCTGACCATGCACGGCACCATCATGGTGTTTTTCGTGCTGACCACGGCGCCGCAGGGAGGGTTCGGCAATTACTTTCTGCCCATTCAGATCGGAGCGCCCGATATGGCGTTCCCCGTCCTGAACATGCTTTCGTTCTGGACTACATTCGTGGCTTTTATCGTTATCCTGGCGGCGTTCTTCGTCACCGGAGGCGCTCCACTGCACGGCTGGACCGGCTATGCCCCGCTCAGTGCGCTCACCAATTCAGGGCCGGGTGAACAGTTAGGCGCGGATTTGTGGATTACCAGCATCGCGATTTTCTGCGTTGCCTCGCTGATGGGCGCGTTGAACTTCATCACCACTACGCTCGACATGCGCGCCAAAGGCATGACCATGATGCGCATGCCGTTGACAGTCTGGTCGTGGTTCGTTACCGCGATTCTCGGACTGCTGGCCTTCGGCGTTCTGCTCTCCGCAGGCATCCTCTTGCTGCTCGATCGCAATCTGGGAACCAGCTTCTACGTGCCCCTGGTGGTGGTGAACGGCCAGATCATGGGACACAAAGGCGGTTCGCCGCTATTGTGGCAGCACTTGTTCTGGTTCTTCGGACATCCCGAGGTTTACATCGCCATCCTGCCGGGCATGGGCGTAGCTTCGCAGTTGCTCTCGACCTTCTCCCGCAAGCCGATCTTCGGCTACCGCGCCATGGTGTACGCCATCATGGGCATTGGTTTTCTGGGATTCATGGTCTGGGGCCATCACATGTTCATGAGCGGCATGAGTCCCTACACCGCGTTCTCGTTTTCCATTATGACCATGGCGATCGGCGTCCCTTCGGCCATCAAGACTTTTAACTGGCTGGGAACCATCTACCACGGCAAGGTCCGCTTCCAAACGCCAATGCTTTACGCCATCGGCTTCGTTTCCCTGTTCGTTTCCGGCGGATTGAGTGGCCCGTTCCTGGCCCAGCCGGTGCTGGATATTCCGCTGCACGACACTGCATTCGTAGTCGGTCACTTCCATCTCATCATGGGCGTGGCCGCAATCTTCGGCATGTTTGCCGGAACCTATTACTGGTTCCCCAAAATGTTTGGCCGAATGATGAATGAAACTTGGGGCCGCGTCCATTTCGTGATCACCCTCATCGGAACCTATTGCATCTTTATGCCGATGCATTATCTGGGGATGGCGGCACAACCGCGGCGCTATTCCCAATTCACTGAATTGGCATATTTGCAGCATCTGCTTCCGCTGAACCGGTTCATCACCATCGCCGCCATCATTACGATCGGGGCGCAGTTTATTTTCCTGATCAACCTGTTCTGGAGCATGTTCAAAGGTCCGAAGGCCAGCGACAATCCCTGGGAAGCGACCACGCTCGAGTGGACCACCGCAACTCCGCCTCCGCATGACAATTTCGGCGGCGTCACTCCGGTGGTTTATCACGGGCCGTATGAATACAGTGTTCCGGGCGCGGCCAAGGATTACATCATGCAGACCGACCCGGCAGGAGTTACAGCGCATTAGCATAAGGCCGCGGGCGATTGCGCCCGCGCCACATGTGTTTAACCATGGCAACACTGAGTCCTCCAGTCACGATGAAGGTGCCGCAGACCGGCAAAGGCGGCGGCACGCGTCCGCCTGCTTACCGCGGGGGCGGCGATGGAGGAGATGGCGATGGTTCTCCCGACTACGGAGCCCGCCTGCGTCGAGCCCGTTTGGGTCTTGCCGTTCTCACTGCGCCCATCATCATGCTGTTTGTTTCGCTCACCAGCGCATACGTGGTGCGCCAGGGATTGCCCACACTCGACGAAAGCACCAATACCTATGTGCGAGACTGGATTCCGGTAAACCTGCCTATCGCCCTGCTGCTGGTAAATACGCTATTGCTATTGGTAAGCAGCATCACCGCAGAGCTGGCCCGGCGTCAGATTACCCGTCAGGCAGCTTTGGCCTCGGTGCCTGCGATTCCCGGAGTCTCTTTAGGCCGCGAACGGGGATTTCCCTGGCTCATGGTCACCGTCGTTCTGGGCGCTGGCTTCCTCACCGGGCAGTGGATGGCCTGGCGTGAGTTAGCCGCGCGAGGGTTTTATCTGGCAACCAGCGCCAGCAGTTCGTTCGTTTACCTGCTGACTGCGACGCACGCCATCCACCTGATCGGCGGGATGCTGGTGTTGCTCTACGCCGCCACCGTTTCCCTGCTGAAGAAGCCGGTGGAATCGCGGCGCATTGTGGTGGATGTAACCGCCTGGTATTGGCATTTCATGTTGCTGTTGTGGATTTATATCTTCGGGTTGGTGTGGTTTATCAAGTAAGGGAATCACGCGGGCCAATGTTCCCGCGGCACTCAAATCAAGGAGACCGAGACCATGTCTGATGTCGCGGTGCAGCACGGGATGGATGTTTACGAGCCTTCCCTGTTCGGCACCTATTCGAAGAAGATCGGGATGTGGCTGTTCCTGCTCTCCGACACGCTGACCTTCGGAGCGCTGCTGTTCGCCTACAGCTACGGGCGGATTTCCAATCCCGACTGGCCTACGCCGTTCGGCAAAGACAGCATTACCAACGCCACCATCATGACCGGGTGCCTGCTCTCCAGTTCCCTGACTATGGTTCTGGCAGTGCTCGCGGCCCGCCGCAACGATCGCAGTTGGACGCGGATCTGGATTCTGCTCACCATGTTCTTTGGCTCGGCTTTCATCGTGCTCCACGCCAAGGAATGGACTCACCTGATCGAAGAAGGCATGACCCCGTTCAAGAATCCGTGGGCGCCGAACGTGCCCCAGTTCGGCGGGACGTTCTTCACTCTCACCGGCATGCACATGCTGCACGTCACCATCGGAGTGATTTATCTGGGAGTGGTCAGCCTGCGCAAGCTCTTCCTGCCCCTTCTGCTGGCCTTCTGGGCGGCGATTTGGTGGCTCACACCCGCCGACAGCGTTTTCCACGTTGGAGTTCATGCCCTGCTGCTGGGGTTCGTGGTCGCGGCGATCATCCTGTTTCTCAAACCCAAAGACTACGACGCGCACGATGTCGAAATCGCCGGCCTCTACTGGCATTTCGTCGATCTGGTTTGGATGTTCATCTTCCCGCTGGTGTATCTGATGTCAACTCGAGTGAAGTGACAGCTTAGTTTTAAAGATCGCGGCCGCAGCCGCTGAGGAAAAGAAACGATGCACACAGTGGACACGCATCACGACGAAGGCAAAGGACAATATTTCTGGGTGTGGGCCGTGCTGCTGCTGCTCACCGCCGCCGAAGTGGTCCTCGCCTACCGGCAGGTGTTTCAGCCGGTTCAGATGCTGGAAGCCCTGATGATTCTGTCGATCATCAAATCCGCCCTGATTATTGGCTACTTCATGCACTTGAAGTATGAAATCGCGGCCATGAAGTGGGTCATGATGGTGGCCGTGACCGCTTGCCTGTGCCTGATGTGTATTTTCTTCCCTGACGCGTTTCGCATCGTGCACCTGGGAGTCCGATGAAACTGCGCCTGCTCAGCCTCGCGGTGCTTCTCCTGATGTGGGCCGGCCCGGCCTTCGGCCAGGGCTGCGCCATGTGTTACAGCACGGCGCGGGCCGCGACTAAAGACGGGCAGCGTGCCATCGCCCGGGGCGTGCTGGTGCTGATCGTTCCTCCTGTGGGATTCATGACCCTGGGTGCGGGCCTGGCTTTCCGCTACGGCAAGAGGCGGGATTCTGAAAACGACGATCATTCTCTCGGGAATTAAGTGATCCAAACCATGCACTGATGTTTGGGATCTGACTTTCTGTCGAAGGTAAGAAGCGATGTCTTCCAGACCGGCGACGTCAGATGCATCTCCCGCCGCTTTATCTCCCGCTCGCACTCATAATCTGCGCCGTATCGGCCTGATCCCTTTCGTGGCCATCCTCTTCGCCTATTGCACCGGAGGCCCGTTCGGTTACGAATCAATGTTTTCGGCGTCCGGGCCGGGCTTGGGACTCATTTTTCTCTTAGTCGTTCCCTTTCTGTTTGCCGTTCCCATATCTCTCGCTTCGGCTGAAATGGGCACCGCCATGCCGGTCGAAGGCGGCTTCTATCGCTGGAGCCGCGCCGCTCTCGGCGATTTCTGGGGGTTCCAGAGCGGCTGGTGGAACTGGACTGGCACTTTCCTTATGAGCGCGTCCTACGGCGTCGCTATGGCAGACTACCTCGACGCCTGGGTTCCGCTGCATTCCCGCTTTAACCATTGGGTAGTCGCGTTTCTGTTCCTGATTCTCGTCGCTGTCATCAACATTCTCGGAATCAAGCTGGTGGGCCGGCTTACGGTTGTTCTGCTGGCGATCATGTTTATCCCGATTGTGATTTTTATTGTGATGGGCCTCCATCAGGCCCATTTCAATCCTTTTCACCCCTTGCTGCCCACGGGAAGGCCCTGGCGCGAAGCTTACGGCGTGGGCCTGGCGTTGGCGCTGTGGTCCTATGCCGGATATGAACAGCTTTCCACTGTGATCGAGGAAGTCGAAAACCCGGCGCGCAATTTCCCGCTTGGGCTCGCCATCGTGGTGCCTTTGACCATCGCGGTATACATGCTGTCGTCGATCGCGGGCCTGGCTGCGCTGGGCAACTGGCAGGTCTGGGAAACCGGATACATGGTGACTGCGGCCCGTTTGGTGGGAGGCGCGCGGCTGGGCACGTCGATGTTTGCCGCGTCCGTGATTGCCAACTTCATCCTGCTCGAGAGCACCGTGCTCTCGGTCACCCGCGTGCCGCTCACCATGGCCGAGGACGGCTACCTTCACCCCATGCTGGCCAAAGTCAGCCCACGCTTTGGCACGCCCGTGCGCTCCATCGTGCTCTCAACCGCATTCTGCGCCGCGCTGGCCCTGCTCAGCGTGCCGCAGCTCATCGCCGTCTATGCCTGGACGCGCATGGCCACATCTTTCCTGACCCTGCTTTCCTTCTGGCAGATGCGGCGTAAGTTTCCCGACCTGCCCCGCAGTTTCCGCGTGAGTGGAGGCTCGTTCGGAGTTTGGTGCATCATCATTCCTCCCACTCTGCTGTTCGCCTGGGCCATGATCAACAGCGATCCCAGCGCGCGGCCCTGGGGATTGCTGAATCTGGCCTCGGGCCCGGTAGCGTACGCGTGGATCAGAATGCGGCGGAAACGCTCCGCTGCCACCTAGGATGATCCCAAATAACATTGTCATTCCGAGCCCGGCCGCAGCCGCGACCAAGCGGCGAGGGCGTGTCGAGGAATCTGCTCTTGATGTACACGCTACGGGCATTTCACAAGCCCTAGCCATCCTCCACTCCCGCATGGCAACATGAAGTAACATGCCTGCCCCACTGAAAACTATCTTCTTCGACGTTGGCAACACGCTCCTCTTCCCTGACCGGGCGCACATTCTGGCTCCC
>Ga0207026_1160_pt1 | contig 11162 bp, 9 predicted proteins | sample Alteio_BWMinCont_42_FD_153274 | JGI IMG/M metagenome (GOLD analysis project Ga0207026, IMG submission 153274) | Enriched cells from forest soil in Barre Woods Harvard Forest LTER site, Petersham, Massachusetts, United States -... | ecosystem: Environmental > Terrestrial > Soil > Temperate forest >...
AACCCCGATAAATCTCGTGAACGGCGCTTGCCTTAGTTTGGACGCGAACGCTATTCTGTCTTCAGTAGCTCCGTCGCACCGCTACGCTTTTCGAAATCCTGCCAAACTGAACTCATCCCCCATGCCATCGCAAGCCCGAGATCGCGACGCCAGGCGAAAACCGCAGGGTCCCGCACACCTGATAATTCGTCACTCGAAAATCGATAGCGACGGCTGTTACACCAGTGAACCCATCAAGAAACGAACCTTTGTCGTGGAATACACCGGTCCGCGAATTCCCATCGCCGAGGCTGAAGTGCTCTACGAAAAGCATCCCCGTACCTACTTGTTCGGTTTGAGCGATGGCAAACACGTGATCGACGGCGAAGGCGTGGCCGCCTTCATTAATCATTCCTGCGATCCGAATTGCGAAGTGGATGAGATCGACGGCCGGGTCTGGATCATCGCCATCCGTAACATCAAGGCTGGCGAAGAACTCACTTACGACTACAGCCTTTACGACGGAGAATTGGACGACCCATCGCCCTGTTTCTGCGGATCGAAGAAATGCCGAGGCAGCATGTACTCCGAAGATGAATTGAAAAAGCGCGCCAAAGCGCTCAGGCTTCAGGATCGCATCATCAAGAAGACGCCACGGCCGAAAAAATAATAGTTGGAGCGGTCAAGATTGCGCTGAGGCAGCCTAGTTCGGCTTCCGCATCTTGCCGTCGGAGAGATACTGCAAAAGCGCGGCATCAGCGGCGCATTTGAATTTTTCCGCCGCCTGAATCCTGGGGCTGAATGTTGCGTCTTCAGCGGGGTTCTGGCGAATGCTCTGCCGCAGGGTCTCCGCGCCTTCAGATTCGTCGGTGATCACCTGGGTGTAGAACCACAGAAAATGTCGCATCTGGTCGATGGCTGATTTCAGTACTTGCAGCGATTCCATTTCCGGCACTTGGCACAAGGTTTCCATCAACTCCGGATCGCCCGGCGCTTGCATCGCAGCGCAATTCAGCTCCTGCTGAATCGACCGCAGATCTTCAGTTACACGCAGGATGCGGAGGTGAACTTCATCCAGAAAATCGGTTCTTTCCATGGTTCCTAGCCTTCTCCAGAGTACAACTCAACATCTCATCCGCCCCGCCCAGCGAGAAGATGTCCCATGTGCATGCGCTTTCGTAATTCAGGCTATTACTTTGGTCTCCGGCGGCTCTAGGGGCGTTTGAACCGCCTGTGGTGCACTTCTGCGGAGAGTTATGAGCCGACCGTCCGGGGGCCAACACCGATCGGGTAGATCACGATGTAATCCGGGCGATTTCTCGGTTTATCCGAACTCTCGCTCCCACTTTGCAATCACCACCGTCGCCAGGCAATTGCCAATTACATTTACCGCGGTTCTTCCCATATCCATAAGTTGGTCGATCCCCAGCAGAATAAAGATGGGTTCCGTGGGCAGCCCGACCGTCGCCGCTGTTGCCAGCAGGATCACAATCGATGCGCGCGAGACCCCCGCCACCCCTTTGCTCGTCAGCATCAGGACCAGCAGGATGTAAAGCTGGCGGCCAAAGCTAAGATGAAGCCTGTCAGCCTGAGCGACAAACACGGCGGCCAATGAGAGATAGAGCGCCGAACCGGTCAAATTGAAGCTGTAACCCGTGGGCATCACAAAAGCTACAACTGGACGCGGCACGCCCAGCTCTTCCATCTGTTCCATCGCCCGGGGCAGCGCCGCCTCTGAGCTCGCGGTGCTGAAAGCAATCGTTGCCGGCTCTGCTACGGCACGAATAAAACGTTTGATTGGAACCCCAGCCAGCAACGCCACCGGCAACAGCACCGCCAGCAGAAAAACTGCCAGCGCTCCGTACAGCGTAAGCAGCAGCCGGGCGAGATTGCCGAAAATCCCGATCCCGGTTGAGCCCACCGTGGATGCGATCGCTCCCAGTATCCCCAGCGGCGCGAACCACATCACAATGTTTGTGAACTTGAACATTACCTCGGTCAGGCTCTCGGTGAAGGCCAGCATCGGCCGTCGCTTGTCCTCATTCACCAGCGCCAGCGCAACCCCAAAGATCAGGCTGAAAATCACCACTTGCAGGATCTGGTTCTCCGCCACCGATTTGGCAATGTTTTCAGGAAAGACGTGCAATACAGTTTCGCTCGGACTAAGACTCTCGACCTTCACCGTCCCGGATGCGTTCTCCGGGATCTGGGCCCCAATTCCGGCTTTGCTGATGTTGATCGCTGCCAATCCGATGAATAATGCGAGGGTAGTGACGATTTCAAAAAAGACGAGAGCTTTCACCCCCATGCGTCCGACCTTCTTGAGATCGGAATGCCCCGCAATCCCGCTGACCAGCGTGCTGAAGAGAAGTGGAGCAATGATCACCTTGATCAGCCGCAGAAATATCTGTGCCAGCAAGCGCAGGCTCACGCCAAACGCCGGAAAATCGTGGCCAATCTCCGCCCCGAGCAACATGGAGACGAAAATCCAGGTGGTCAGAGACGGCCGGATGCACGCATATAGCACCAGGCCAGCCAGGGCCAGCCAGCGCGTGGCGCTTAGAACCGTCACTGCCAGATACGCCGCCCCGAGATGAGGTTGTGCGGCCCCAAGAACGGGCAAGATCAACAAACTGAGAGCCGTGATGGCCATCGCGCGCCGCATGCGCTGATACATTACCAGAATTGCCCGCCCCGGCTTCGATATAATCCGGCATTCACCGGAGCGTACCCTTTGTCCTCGCGATGCCGCGTCTACCTCGCGCTAATGTTCTTGTTCGCCTCGCCGTCTGTCTTTTCGCAACGCGATCCAGTCCTCAAGCAGATCGACCTGCCCCATCGCTACTACTACCGCGAGATGTATTTGCCGCAGCTCACCACCGGACCAGGTTCAGCTGCGTGGCTTCCGGATTCTCAAACGCTCGTGTACTCGATGGCCGGTTCGCTGTGGCGCCAGAAAGTTGGATCATACGATGCCGAGCAATTGACCGCCGGCCCCGGTTACGACTACCAGCCCGATTGCTCCTCGGACGGCCGCTGGGTCGTTTATGACTCTTACTACAAAGACGCCGTCGAACTCTGGGCGCTGGATCTGACCACCCTGCAATCCCGCCAACTGACATCTGGCGGCGCCGTGAACGTGGAGCCGCGTTTTTCTCCCGACGGCAAGCGCATCGCCTTCGTTTCCACTTCATTCAACGGACGCTTCCATATCTTCGCCGGAGATTTCAGCAACGGTGAGTTGACCAATCTACAGCGCCTTACCGGGGAAACACGCAGCGACCTGCCGCGTTATTACTACAGCGAGTTCGACCACGAGATCAGTCCGGTGTGGTCCCCCGATGGATCCGACCTGATCTTCGTCTCCAACCGCGGCCACATCTACGGCACCGGCGGCTTTTGGCGCATGAAAGCGCAACCCGGCGCTGGGGCCCATGAAATCCATTACGAAGAGACCAACTGGAAGGCCCGTCCCGATTTTTCACCCGATGGTAAACGTATCGTCTACGCCTCTTATCTCGGACAGCAATGGCATCAGCTTTGGGTAATGCCCTCGCAAGGTGGCGACGCTTTTCCGATTTCGTACAATCGCGGCTTTCCCCCTTTTTTCAAGGGCAGTTTCGACAGCATCAACCCGCGCTGGTCGCCCGACGGGAGAAAGATCGCGTTCATCTCGAACGCTTGCCTCAACACTTGCCTGATGGTGCAGGATTTCCCCGGCGGAACGATCACTGGCGTTCATGCCACTCTCCCCCACTATCGGAACCCGATGGGAAAGCTCGCAGTTACTGTGCTGGGTGCGGATGGTCGCCAGACAGACGCCCGCATCTCGCTAACCGGAGAAGACGGCCGCGCTTATGCCCCTGCCTATGCTTGGATGCATGCCGATGACAGCTTCGTCCGCTCCGAGCGCCCGTTTGAGGCACATTACTTTCACAGCAACGGCTCGGTGCTGCTTGATGTCCCGGCAGGAAAAGTCACTGTCGAAGTGATGAAGGGATTCGAGTACCGCTTCGAACAGAGGATGGTTGAGATTCGTCAAAACCAACAAGCGGGAGTTGTGATCACGCTCACTCCTCTCAAGCTCCCGGCCGACGCTCACTCGCACTGGGTCAGCGGCGATGTTCATGTGCACATGAATTACGGCGGCGCCTATCGCAACACGCCCCAGAACCTGGTGTCGCAGGCCAAGTCCGAGAATTTGTCCATCGTCGAAGACTTGATCGTCAATAAGGAGCAACGCATCCCGGACATCGAATATTTCAGCGATGCACGGGATGCCGCCTCTACTCCCGATACTCTCCTGCTCCATGGCCAGGAATTTCACACCAGCTACTGGGGTCATCTCGGCCTGCTAAACCTCATGAATCACTTCTTGCTGCCCGGATATGCGGCTTATCCCGGCACTCCCGCTGCCAGTTTGGTTCCCACCAATGCCGATGTCGCCGACCTGGCGCATGCCCAATACGCGCTCGTCGGATACGTCCACCCCTTCGATTCCACTCCTGATCCGGCAAAAGACCCAACCCTCACCAATGAGTTGCCCGTCGACGTCGCTCTCGGCAAAGTGGACTACATCGAGGCCCTCGGCTTCAGCGATCACAAATCTACTTCGGATGTCTGGTACCGCTTGCTCAACCTGGGTTTCCACCTTCCCGCTGCGGCGGGCACCGACGCCATGGCCAACTACGCCTCTCTGCGCGGGCCCGTGGGATTGAACCGCGTGTACGTGAAAGTTGCCCAGGGTCCCCTCAAGATCAACGAATGGTTGAGCTCGTTGAAACAAGGCCACACCTTCGCCACCAACGGCCCGCTGCTCGGCTTCACTCTCGGCGGCAAGGAACTGGGAGACGAAATAAAACTTCCGGCAGGCGAGAGCAAAATTAAATTCACCGCCCGGCTTCGCTCCATTGTTCCCATCGATCACTTGCAGGTCATTTGCAACGGAGAATCCGTACGCAATCTGAAGCTAAATAGCGACCGCGAGTCAGCCGACATAGAAGACACGATCCCCATCTCCCGCAGCGGATGGTGTCTGCTCCGCGCTTCGAGTGATCACCCCGAATACCCCATCTTGGATTTATATCCCTACGCGACCACTAGCCCAATCTATGTGACGGTCGCCGGTTCATCTCCCAAAGCTCACGAAGACGCGGCCTATTTCATCACATGGATCGGGCGGCTCGAAGAAGCAGCAAAAGCCAACCAGGATTGGGATACCGAAGCAGAAAAGACATCCGTTCTTAAAATGCTGGATGACGCCCGGGCAGTATACAGAAAATTGCAGTGACGCCAAAACGCCACGGATCGGCAATCTCCCAGCTACCTTGTCATCCTGAGCAAGTGCTTTTTACGAAGCGAAGGATCTGGGCGCGCCGATTCGTGCCTGCGCACGAAAGGCGCCGCATCCTTATGAGCAAATTGAAACAGCAGATGAGCGTCAGAGGTCGATCCGTGTAAATCTGTGGCTTGTTTTTGACTTAAGCCTGCTCTAGTTCCAGCAATGCTTTCTTCCGTTCCACTCCCCAGCGATATCCACCCATTTCCCCGCCCTTGCGGACCACCCGATGGCACGGAATCGCGACCGCCAGCCGGTTCGTCGCGCACGCCCGGGCCACGGCTCTGGTCGCCGTCGGCTGCCCGATTCCCTTGGCTACCGCGGCATAGGAGCGCGTCTCGCCAAACGGAATCTTCTGTAAGTATGCCCACACCCGGCGCTGGAACGCAGTTGCCTGAATATCCAGGGGCAGCTCCGATTTCAAATTCTTTCCGCCCATCTGGCTCAGCAGATCTTTCTTCCAGTTCCGCATAGCCTCGTCGTCTCTTCGCCGGTTCGCAAAAGGAAATTCGTGCCTCAACCCGTGTTCGAGTTCGTCATCCGAATCTGCGAATTGGATCGCGCAAATCCCCTTATCCGTGGCTGCAATCAGCATGCGCCCCAGCGGAGAATCCGTAAAGGTGTAACGGATCGGCGCCGCAATCGCCCCCCGCCGGTATTTATCTGGAGTCATTCCCAGCTGCGACGCCGTGCGCTCGTACAAACGGCTGCTCGAACTGTACCCGGCGTCGTACAAAGATCGCGTCACCGAATGTCCCGCCCGCAAATTGCTCTTGAGCTGGTTCATCCGGCACGAATCCGCATAGGCCCGCGGCGTAATCCCCAGGGCCGCTTTGAATTTCCGTTGCAGATGGAAAGGGCTCAGACGAAATTCCCTCCCCAGCCGCGCCAGCGTAACCGGTTCATCGAGGTGATGCTCAATGTAGCGGCAGATCGCCTTTACGGTCTCCGCCGGCCCGTTGCCCCCGCCCGCTTTAGGAAGGCAGCGCAGGCACGCGCGGTATCCGGCTTTTTCCGCCTCACTCGGCCCCGCGAAAAACTCCACGTTCTCGCGTCGAGGTCGCCGCGCCGCGCACGAAGGCCGGCAATACACCCCGGTCGAGGAAACGGCAAACACAAAGTTGCCATCCTCGCGCGCGTCCCTCGCCACTACCGCCTGCCAACGATCGTGTTCAGGCCCTTGCTCGCGTACTATGTGCGCCGCGCTCATATTCGATGCATCCGCCAGGTTGAGTATCGCATTGCTTGTCATCATGCGAAAAGCTTATGCCCGCGCTCTGCCGTGGGCCATCCGGATCTTGCGCTCAAACCAACTTTTCTGCGTTATCCTAGCCTACGAATTGGATTCGTCCATGGACATCGTCGCTACATATATTCCTCATGGAATCAGTTTGGACGCCGCCCATCCCGCCGCCGAATGGCGCATCGCCGGCCCGGTCGCATTCCATTCCGACTGGCAGGGGAATCATCCCGACCCTGGGCTTGAAACCGAAGTCCGAGTCCTGTGGTCGCGTCGCGCCCTGTATCTACGCTTCAAATGCCATTATCGTGAGTTGAATACCTTCGACGATGCCGACCCGAACGGCCGCCGTGATCATCTTTGGGATCGCGACGTCGCCGAAGCTTTTCTCCAGCCCGATCCCTCCCGCGAACGCTACTACCGCGAGTTTGAAGTCAGTCCCAACGGCATGTGGATTGATCTCGACATTTTTCCTGGCGGGCTTGCGGATTTAAAGAGTGGTCTCCAGCATTCTTCGGTTCTCGACCAGCACGCTCGCACCTGGGCTGCGGAGCTTGCCATCCCGCTGGCTGCGTTGACCGCGAACTTCGATCCCGGCGCAATCTGGCGGGCCAATTTCTACCGCATCGAGGGAAAAAAGGAACCGCGGACCTACCTCGCCTGGAATCCCACTCACACGCCGGAACCAAACTTTCATGTTCCCAGCGCGTTCGGCCATCTCCGGTTCGCCGGATCGCCCGCAAAGTGAGCGCCCCTAGTGGGATGTTGGTTGCAGCAGTTCGTATAAGGGAGTGACGCCCGACCGCTTTCGCAATTCAGAAAGCAGAGCCTGCGCTGCGTTTTCGTAAGTCTTCGTCGAATCCGTGGGGTCCGCCCACACCGCTTCGTACACGATCTGCGCCGCTTCCTTCACATCCATGTGCAGCGCAGCCTCCAGCACATCCATCCGCTCCCGCACATGTTGGTGGCAACTTCCGCAGACCGACGCAGGCTCCAATCCATTCGGATGATTCTCTCTGTTTACGCAACCCCGTGCCGCGCTGGCCTCGCCCTGGGAAGCCAGATTCTGCGCATTAAACTCCCTCAGAAAGCGCTCACGCTCTTCTTCCAGAACCGCGGGATCAACTGCCGGCGCGCTGGCATGAACCGTCGCAGGTATCGCTTCTAACGCAGGCGACATGCGCTCGCATGTGTTGCACACCGGGCAGCTTCTCAAATCAGCCGCGTAATACGTTTTGCACTTCGCGCAAGGCATGCCGTATCCGGAATGCTTGCGGTCAAACATTACCTCAGGCGCCATGGCTTGACCCGGCATCGATTGTGATACTTGTTGAACTTGCGGAATCGGTACTGCTGAGGTGGAAATCCCTGATCCTGTCGAAAGCATGATTTATTCCCCGCGGCTCCAGGCTCAATTGTAGAGTCCGGCCTTGCGTCCACCGCCCGCACCGAAGGCCATGTCTAACCGCATGGCGTTCCCCCGCCCGGCGCTCTTTGGTCATTGTCCCAGTCTGGGAACTGAGAATCCGAGAGCTGAGAACCGGGAACTGGTTTTGCTCCCCACTGAGAACTGAGAACTGGTTTTGACTACCGACTCAGAAGCCCACCCGCACCAAACCGTCGTCCCGAAGCCGCGCGGTTTCCCAGGGGTCAGGGATCGCGCAGTACCCTCAATCCCTTCCCATTATTGGAATATTCCGCCCGCAGTAAGGTAAACTAGATATCAGTCGCATCCGAGTGGAGGATCCTTATGTTTGAAGGTCTGTTTCAGCCCATGCACCTGCTGGTGATCTTTTTTATCGCCCTCCTGGTGTTCGGCCCCAAGAAACTGCCCGAACTCGGCAAAGGGATCGGCGAGGGCATCCGCGCTCTGAAAGACGGCATGAAAGATACGCCACCCGAACAGCCCAAGAGTGCGAGCACCGAAGTCAAGAATCCTGAAGTTAGAAGTTAAAAGCCGGCGGTAACCCATCCAGCCGGCTATTGCGCCGCTGTTTCCTAAGGGGACTTTTACAACCCAAGTTTGAGAGGGCAGTCTGGCCGCTCTCGGATCCCGACGAAATTGCGATCCTATCGATTCATTGGAGAAATGTTATGCCTAGGTTGCATCTTGTACTCGCCTTGCTTGTCGCCTGCTGCTCCACGCTTTTTGCCGATCAGGTCGTCCTGAAAAACGGAGATCGCCTCACCGGAGTCATCACTAAATCCGATGGCAAGACGCTGGTCATCAAGACCGAATTTGCCGGCGAAGTGACGGTCCAATGGCCCGCCGTGCAAGAGGTTACCTCCACCCAGCCGCTGCACGTGGTCGAGCAGAACGGCCAGACCGTAGTTGGTTCCGTCACTACCTCGGATACGAACCTCGCCGTTGCCACAACTGCCAGCGGAACCGTCTCGGTTCCCAAAGCAAACGTGACCGCGTTACGCAGCGACCCTGAGCAGGCGGCCTACGAAAAATCGCTGCACCCTACGCTTTTTCAATCCTGGGTGGTGGGAGCGAATGTGGGCTATTCCCTTACTCGCGGCAACAGTGAAACCTCCAACCTGGCTCTGGCGTTCACCGGCGATCGCAAGACTCTACACGACGAGATCGCGCTCTACGCCAACACTGTGTACTCCACCAACGATGCTCCCGGAGCCGTTCCCGGCACCACCGCCGACGCGACCCAGGGCGGCGCTCGCTACGACCGCAATTTTGGCCCTCGCACCTTTGGCTTCGGAGCGGCCGATTTCCAGAGCAACGGTCTCCAGCAACTCAATCTGCGTTCCGTATTCACCGGAGGTCTCGGCTACCACGCGATCAAGGGCGACCGTACCACTCTCGACCTTCTCGTCGGCCCGAACTACACCCGTGAGAGCTACATCGCGTACTCCGATCAGTTTCTTGCTCTCACCCTTGGAGAAGAACTAACTCAGAAGGTTGGCAAGTCGACCGTGGTCATGCAAAAGCTCTACTTCTTTCCTGAGCTCAGCGGCAATCTCCCCGCCGGACAGGATAATGGCAAAGCCAAGTATCGCGGCGCTTTCAACTTCGGCACCGTGACCAAGCTCAGCAAATGGCTGGGATGGCAGAACGCCTTCGGAGACATTTACGTATCCAATCCTCCTATGGGGACCAAACAGAACGATCTCCAGTTGACCACAGGGATCAACGTTTCCTTTACCCACTAGGGTTTTGACTGTCATCCTGCGGCAGCGGAGTAGCGAGGAATATGAGTTGTCATCCCGAGGCAGCGGAGTCGATCGCTTTGCGAGCGACTCCCAACGAAGGACCTGTGCACTTTCTTCAATCTGCACCGCGCCCTTCATTGATAGCATCTATACGCTAGGGGAGAATTCAATGCCCGCTGAGACCCAGAACCCGCGTGACCCCGAAGACCGCGCCATCGACGAGGACAGCCTCGCGCAGCGTAAAGACAAAATGATGGATAAGACCGTCGCTGACACTTTCCCCGCCAGCGATCCCCCATCCTCATTGCCCGATCCCGACGACGACTCCTTCGCCGCGTAGGGCAAGCCGGGTAACTGTCCTACTCCAGCATCACAGATTTCACCAGGTTGCGCGGCCGGTCCACGTCCAGCCCTTTGCGCACCGCCATGTAGTAGGCGAACAGTTGCAACGGCACGATCTCCAGAATCGGCGAGAGCAACTCCGGCGTTCGCGGCACAAAAATCGTGTGGTCCGCCAGTTTGCGCATCTCTTCATCGCCTTCCGTCGCAATCGCAATCACCCGAGCCGATTGCTGCTTGAACCCTTTGATGTTCGCTACATTTTTCTCATATCGCAAAATTGATCCCGCATCGTTGCGATCGCAGGTCGCCACAATCACCACCGGCAGGTTCTCATCGATCAGCGCATTCGGCCCATGCTTGGTTTCGCCCGTCGGATACCCCTCCGCGTGGATGTACGACACTTCCTTCAATTTCAACGCTCCATCCATCGCCACTGGATAATGGACCGCTCGTCCCAGAAACAGAAAATCCTGCACCTCGTGATATTTATCCGCCAGCTTTTCGCAGGTCGCCGCCGACTCCAGCACCTTCTCCGTTTTGCCCGGCAGTTCCAGCAGTTCGCGGATCCATCCCTTCATCTGTTCTTTCGTGAGCTTGCCTCGCACCTGCCCCAGATAAATCGCGAACAGGAACAGCACCGCCATCTGTGCCGTAAACGCCTTCGTCGACGCAATGCTGATTTCCGGCCCGGCGTGGGTGTAGAGCACTCCGTCGGCCTCGCGCGCAATCGTCGAATCTTCCACATTCGAGATCGCAATCGTGCGCGCTCCCTTCGATTTTGCTTCGCGCTGTGCCGCCGTGGTGTCCGCCGTCTCCCCCGACTGCGTGATCGCAATATTCACTTCTCCCCGGCAGATGATCGGATTCCGGTATTCGAACTCGCTCGCGTAGTCCACCTCCACCGGTACATCCACCAGGTCCTGAATCATGTATTGCCCCGCCATCCCGGCGTGGCGGCTGGTTCCCGAAGCCACAATGTTGATGCGCCGCAACCGCCGCAATTCCTCCAGCGTGATGCGCACATCGTCCAGCCGCACCACTCCTTCTTCCACCGACACTCGGGGCGCGATGGTGTCGCGCAGCCCTCGTGGC
>Ga0207026_1161_pt2 | contig 11028 bp, 13 predicted proteins | sample Alteio_BWMinCont_42_FD_153274 | JGI IMG/M metagenome (GOLD analysis project Ga0207026, IMG submission 153274) | Enriched cells from forest soil in Barre Woods Harvard Forest LTER site, Petersham, Massachusetts, United States -... | ecosystem: Environmental > Terrestrial > Soil > Temperate forest >...
TGGGGGGGCCGGCTTTGACGACCCCGAGTTTTGGAATCCCAAAAATCGGTCTCCCATCTGCTTCAACCCGCCGGCCGCGCAGTCCGTACTGCCCGTCTATTTGAACCGAACGAAAATGGTGCTGGCCGGACTGCCGAAAGCTCAGATGTTCGACCGTATCAAAGCGGCATTCGACAAGAAAGAGCTGCCCCTGCCCGCGCCCGGCGCGATGTGCTACATGATGTCCAAGGAAGCGTACCTTACCGACTCCGGTAGCCACAATTTGGCACATCTGATGTTTGAGGTTCCACGCATAGATGGCGCTGCCTTGGGCGCGGACCTGCCCAACTCCCCGGTCATAGTTGGGTCTCAGAACGGACCGGAGCCTATGACCGACATGATCGTTCCGGTGGGCAAGTGGTCGGATGGAACGCCTGCACCGATCGACTGATGCTCGATCAACGTGCACGAAAAAATCAATGAAGCGAAAGACAAGCAAGACCATCGCGTGGAGAAGACCCTAAAGCTCCATATACCGACGCCGCGAGGTGCGGACCTGATTCCCAGGAGGTAAAAGAATTGCCAAGAATAACTCCGTTTTTATGGTTCGACGACAAGGCCGAAGAAGCGGCCAACTTTTACGTCTCTGTATTCAAGAATTCAAAGATTGGCAGCATCGCCCGGTATAGCGATGCGGGGCCCGGGCCGAAAGGGTCGGTCATGACGGTGAGTTTTGAGCTCGAAGGCCAACCATTCATCGCCTTGAACGGCGGGCCGCTCTATACCTTCTCGCCCGCGATATCCTTCTTCGTCGATTGCAAGACGCAGCAGGAAGTCGACGAGCTTTGGGACAAGCTCACCGCTGGCGGAGGTGAGGTCGAGTGCGGATGGCTGAGAGACAAGTATGGATTGTCGTGGCAAATTATCCCCACGGCTTTACTCGAGCTTATGCAAGACAAAGATCCGGTGAAATCGCAAAGAGTCTTCAAGGCCATGCTGCAGATGACCAAGATCGACATTGAAGGATTGCAGCGGGCGTATCGCGGAGAATAGGACAGGAGAAAAAATATGGCTACCAGCCCAGTCAAACATCCGAAAGTCGTGTCCAGAGCGGAGTGGCTTGCCGCGCGCAGAGAACACCTCAAGCGGGAAAAAGAACTTACTCGCGCTTACGACGAACTGGCGCAGCAACGCCGCCAATTGCCGTGGATGAAGGTTGAGAAGAATTATGTTTTCGATGGACCGAATGGCCGGGAGACACTTGCTGACCTTTTCGGCGGACGCAGTCAACTCATCGTCAAACACTTCATGTTCGGTCCGGGATGGAATGAGGGTTGCGTGGGCTGCTCTTTCGGTTCAGATCACGCTGAGGGAGCGTTCGTGCATCTGGAAAATCACGACGTTTCCTACGTCGCCGTCTCGCGAGCGCCGTGGCCTGAGATTGAGCCATTCAAAAAGCGCATGGGCTGGCACTTCAAGTGGGTATCCTCTTATGCCAACAATTTTAACTACGACTATCACGTGTCATTCACCAAAGAGGATGCTGCAAAAGGGAAAGTGTTGTACAACCACGAAATGAACGACGTCCCCGGTGAGGAAGTATCGGGCCTCAGCGTGTTTTATAAAGATGCCGGCGGCGACATTTTTCACACTTACTCCTGCTACGCGCGCGGCGACGAAAAAGCTGTAGGCGCTTACATGTTGCTCGACATGACTCCAAAGGGCCGCAACGAGACTGTGAACGGAAACCTTACCGACTGGGTTCGCCACCATGACAAGTACGGCGCTGGAGGGCTTGTCGATATAACGGGACGGTACCGGGAATCGAAGGGGGCGTGACAAAGTTGCCACGAAAACAATAACGACCCGATCTGCAGTTCGTCTAATCAAGAGAAAGAAAAATGCGCAGGATAATCGTTTCCAATCTCGTGTCGCTGGATGGCTTCTTCGAGGGGCCGAATCAGGAGATCGATTGGTTCATCGTCGATGAAGAGTTTTTTGCGTATGCCAGGGAACTGCTGCGCTCGGTCGACACTCTGCTCTTCGGCGCAAAGACCTATCAGCACATGGCGGCTTACTGGCCGTCGGCTCCAGCGGATGAAATTGCGGACAAGATGAATAATTTGCCGAAAATTGTCTTTTCCAAAACTCTGGAAAAAGCGGACTGGAATAATTCGAGGCTGGTCCGGAACAATATCCAGGAGGAAGTCTCGAAATTGAAAGCTCAACCCGGCAAAGACATGGTGATCTTCGGCAGCGCCAGCCTTGCGTCATCCCTGTTACAACTTGGATTGATCGATGAATATCGGGTCATTCTGCAACCGGTTCTGATTGGGAAAGGCAGACGCCTGTTCGATGAAGTCGAAAATAAGATCAGACTGAAGCTCCAGCAAACCAAGTTGTTGGCGTCTGGGGTCGTCGTGCTCTATTACCAAACGGCTTGACGGCGGTATATTCAGGAAATATTTTTTCAAGACCGGGGCTGCAGCCATTTTCACAACAAGCAAACCAATCAAAGGAGAAATAAATGGCAAAGAAACCGACACACGCACAAGCGCAACTTCATTTGCAAATCTATGAACAACGCCGGGAGGCGCGGTTGCGCCAGGCCCGCGAGTGGTTTTTCAAAAACTATGTCGTCGAGAACATGGACGACGCAATGCGAATTGCGGCGCCGGGAACCGAGAGCGGAGCGTTCGCCATGATGGTCCTCTCCTACTGGGACCAGGCTTGCGCGATGCTCAACTATGGATTGCTGCACGAGGATCTGTTCTTTGAGACCACGGGCGAGTTCTTCGGCGTGTGGGAGAGCGCGAAGGTTATAGTCCCGCAGATGCGCGAGCGTTTCAAGAACAAGCACTTTCTTGGAAATCTCGAGAAAGCCGCCAAGCGATATGAAAAGTGGGTCGAGAAACGCTCTCCGGGCCACCTTGCCGCCATGCGCGAGATGATGAAGCAGATGCGAGCACAGGCGACGAAAGCAGCTTAGCACGCAGTGGTCAGTGGGACGTCATGCGGAGCGACGAAGCCGGCGATTCCTGGCGGAAAATCAGTGGGAAACTGCCGACAGATTTCGGATTCGCGATTCGTGAGAGATATACCACCCGTGCTGTCAGTTGAGGTGCAGACACTAGATAACAGTGCATCGGCATCGTCCTCCATATAATATGGGATCATGCTGACCCGCATATACATTGATAATTTCAGATGCTTTGTCAATTTTGAGTACAAGCCGGAGAGAAAGCAGTTGCTGCTCGGAGCGAATGGCAGTGGGAAGTCATCCCTGCTCGATGCGATTCGCTATGTTAAGTCGTTTATAGCGGGTGATGAGAACCCGTTTACGGCATCTACGCGCACACGTTGGCAAGATAGGCCTCTTGAAGTCATCGAAATCGACGCCTTTCTAGATAGCCGCGAATACAAGTATCGAGTGGAGATCCGCTTTGAACCGGAAACGCGGCAGGTATCAGTAAATTCGGAGAGCCTGAAAGTTTCCGGTGTGCCGTCCTTTGAGCTGGCAAACGGACGGCTCCGCTTTTACCTCGATGCTACTAATCAACAAACCGCCGAACCGCCAGACAGAACGAGGTCGGCTCTATACCTATCCCGGTTAAGTAATCCGTATGTCGAACGCTTTATGCAGTGGCTGGATTCGCTACATTGCCTTCGAATTGACGCTTATCCTGGCGAGATGGATGAGAACGCTGATAGTGGAGAGAGCCAGCCCGACTATGAATTGGGCAATTTTGCCTGCTGGTATCGATATCTGCTACAGGCCTATCCCGCTGAGAATGTCAACTTTCTAACCGCAATGAAGAATTCCATGGACGGATTTCGAGAGCTACGATTTTATTCAAGCGGGGGCGGAGCCGAGCAGCTTCGAGCTGTCTTCAGGGTCGCCGAAAACAAGTTGGTAAACTATGCTCTCTCCGAACTCTCAGACGGGCAGCGTTACCTGCTTGGCCTATACCTAGTTCTACATTTCCTGATCTCGCAGGGTCGGACAGTATTTATCGACGAACCGGACAACTTCATCTCTTTACGCGAGATACAGCCATGGCTCCAAGCGGCGGAGGAGGCGGTTGAAAACCATCGTGGACAACTCATCCTGATCTCCCATCATCCGGAGATTCTGAATCAGTGGGCTCAAAGGCATGGTTTGCGATTTTTTCGCGAAGACAACGGGCATGTTCGAACAGAAAAATTTAAGGTTGACCCGAACGGAAATTTGCAGCCCGCAGAATTAATCGCTCGGGGATGGGAGAATGCCTAGACCTTCGATGGTAGTTGTCGTTGTCGAAGACGACCGCCATAGGATGCTCATCTATCGATATCTCCGGAGACGTGGGTTGTCTTCGCATGAGATTAGGACCAAGCCCTCGCCTTCGGGCCGAGGCAGTGCTGAACAGTGGATACGCGAGATGTATGCGATGGAGGTAAAGGCGTATCGCACTCGGCAAGCCAGAGCAGCCAGTGCTCTGATCGTAATGATCGACGCCGATACTCATACCGTTCAAGGAAGATTGACGCAACTTGGTCAATCGCTGAAAGAGAGTGGATTACGGGAGATACGTAGTGCGGAGCAAATTGCGAGACTAGTTCCGAAGCGTAATGTTGAGACGTGGATTCTTTGCTTGACGGAACACGCAGTAGACGAGGAAACAGATTACAAGCGAATGAACCATGACTGGCATGAATTGATTACACATGCATCGGAGAGATTATTTCACTTGACCGGAGCAAATGCGGTTTTGCCGAAAAACTGCCTCAACTCTCTGCGCAATGGTGTAAACGAATTAAATAGGCTTGAATCCTAAAAGTAGCGCCTCATCTGCGAATGTATCCGCAGCTTCCGTTTGCCTCGTCGCGTGCCTCAATTCACCTTGGCGCTGACGCGCTGAACCTCTCCGAGCTGACCAACCTGCTCAACGCTTGTCGGGTTGGTCCCCCCGCACAGCGGCACAGCTGAGCGTAGGGTCGTGCCTGCGGATGTCGAGGAAATCTGGAAATCGCCGCCCAATTCTTTCATGCGCTCGTGGATGCCAGCCAATCCCACGCCAGAACCCGTGCCGGTGCGCTGGAAGCGCTCCATTACGGTTTGCGGAAGTCCGTGGCCGAAATCTTGAATCTCGAGCGTCGCGAGATGGGGCAGCCGCTCGAATTTCACTTCCACGCTTGAACTCGCAGAGTGGCGATGCGCGTTGGTCAAGCCCTCTTGCAGCGTGCGGAACAGGGCCAGCTCAACCACTTCAGGCATCCGATCAGGCTTCGACTTCTCGTCCGATGGGCAAGCGGGATGAGAGAAATTCGTTTTAATTTCCATCGCGGTGCGCTTGGAGAAACCTTCGATGAACCAATGCGCGGCAGCCTCGAACCCAGCCTCGTCGAGCAGCGGCGGATGCAACAGATAGGACATGGTGCGAATGCTGGTGACGGCATGTTCCACCAGCTTCCGGGTTTCCTGCAGCATGGGTGAAGGCTTCCCGCCGATGTGGATTAACGCAATATCGAGGTTGATCTGCGCCGCCGCCAGCCACTGGCCGAGGCCGTCGTGAAGTTCGCGGGCAATGCGGCGCCGCTCATCATCTTGCACCCGCATGATTTTCGCCGAGAGCCTGCGCAGCGCCAGAGTCCGCTTTTCCACCAGCGACTCGAGTTCGTCATGCGCCTGCTGCAGCTCATCCTCCGCCCGCTCGCGCTCTTCAAGGTGGTCGCGGATTTCATACTGCCGCAAGCGCGAACGTATGGCGGTGCGGACGCTGCTCACCAAGGTAGCCGGCCGCAGAGGACGCTCAATCAAACTAATGTTGCCCATCGGCGTGCGCGAGCGAACCATCATCTCGGTATAGGGAGTGGTCGCGCCGCCTCCGGTAAGCACGATGATGGGAAAATCCGACCATGCCGGCTGAGCTGCCACGCTTCGGCCAAGGCATTCGATGGCATCTTCGTCGAGCGCTTCTTCCGCCACAATGGCAGCGCCCGCGCCGCCGCCCACGCAGCGGGCAATCGCGGCGGCATCTGTCACTACGTTGACCGGAATCCCAGAACGCAGCAGCACTTCGCGCACCAAAACTCCATCCTTGCCGAAAGGAGCCAGCACCAGCACGTGGTAATCGCTATGGAGTAACGTGGTCATCGCCGACGGGTTTAGTTCTCCTTCGTTCCTCCAAGAATTGTGGGCGTGCCGGTAAGGATGCCCTGAAAATCGCGGAGCGGCCGTCCGATGTGAATGCGGTCCGGACCCAATTTAAGCTCGCGGATGGTGTGCTCGTGATTTCCGCTGCGCCGCTTGATCGTAGAAATGGCCTGCCGCACTTCTCCCTGCATCTCGAAGTAGCGCAGCAGCAGAATATTATCCGCGAGATAGCTCACGTCGACCGCGCTTTGCAGCGGCGACCCGATGGTGCCGGCCTGGGCCAGGACCATCAGCGTGAGAACACCGCGGTTGCTGAGATAAGCCAAAAGCTCGTGAAGATGCACCGCCAGAAACTGCTCTCCGGGCATCGATTGCAAATATCCGTTCAGGCTGTCGAGCACAACCATGCGGACGTTCTCATTCTCCACGTGCTGCTGAACGCTCGCGACCAGCTCTCCCGGTGACATCTCGGCCGGGTCGACGCGCTGAATGGTGATCTTGCCGGTCGCCAGGTGCGGGCGAATATCGATTCCAAGACCGGTGGCGCGCGTAAGCAGAGTGTGCGGTGCCTCTTCAAACGAGAAAATCGCGCAACTCTCGCCGCGCCAGGCAGCCGTGGCCGCCCACTGCACGGCGATGCTGGTTTTGCCGCATCCCGCCGGACCGATTAGAAGAGTGCTGGTGCCGCGATCAAGGCCTCCACCGGTAAGGTCATCGAGCTCTTGAATGCCGCTCGACACGGCCTCAGCTGGTTGTTCCGTGCGAGAGTCAGCGGCGACCAGGCGCGGAAACACCACGACGCCTCCGGTTACGATTGCGTAATCGTGAAAGCCTTCGCTATACGCCGTTCCTCGCAGCTTCACGATCTCAATTTGCCGCCGTGTCTTGCCATACTCGCGGGGCACTTTGTCCATGCTGATCACGCCATGCACCACGCTGTGCAGTTGCAAGTCGGGATCGCGCGAGCTGCGGTCGTCGAGCAGCAAGACCGTACACTTTTGCCCGGCCATAAAGTCTTTCATCGATAAAATCTGGCGGCGGTAGCGCAATGGATCTTTCGCCAGCATACGCAGTTCGCTCAACGCATCGATCACCAGCCGGTCGGGCCGCACCCGCTGGATTTCTTTGACGATGCGCTGCATGCGGTCGTTGAGTTCGACTTCAGCGGGATGGAAAACGGTGTACTGCTGTTCCGGCAGCAGGTCATCCTCATCCGGCAGCAACTCGACGATCTCAACGCCGTCCAGCGGCATTCCGTGCGACGTCGCGGCATGAACAAGATCTTCCCGCGACTCCGAAAGCGTAAGGTAAAGCGTGCGCTCACCTTTGCTGATACCCTCCCGCATGAATTGCACCGCCAGGGTTGTCTTCCCTGCCCCGGGATCGCCCTCGACCAGATAAATGCGGCCCTGGGGAAGACCGCCATGCAGAATAGCGTCTAACCCCGCGCATCCGCTGCTCGCGCGAAGGTCGAATTGCTGGTTTAGGTTTGCGTTGATTGCGCCACTTGCCGCCGACAAGTTTTCCTCCGGAGAAATTGAGTATGCACCGCGGACCTATGCCAAGCAGGCCCCGGCACCCCGCGCAATCGACTGTGACTTACATCAGACTTGATTGCAGCGAAAAGAGTTGCCAGCAATTAGAATGGCGAATCAAAGGTTGGATTTTGCCTCAGGTGATCACCGAAAGCAGTAGGGATTTCCCTGTAGAAACTGAAGTAATTTTGAGACGAGATTTTGAAGACGAGTCTCTTAATTTCTGAAGATGAGTTTCTGACTATGAAGACGACTTTCTGAATATGATTCGCGTGATTCTCCCTCAACACCTTCGAACTCTAGCGCACACCGGTCCAGAGGTTACGCTCGAGGTCGAGTCGCCAGTGACGCAGCGCTCCGTGCTCGACGCGCTTGAAGTTCGCTATCCCATGTTGCGCGGGACAATCTGCGACCACGCCACGCAGCAGCGCCGTCCGTTCCTGCGTTTCTTCGCTTGCGAGGAGGATCTATCGCACGAATCTCCTGACGCTCCACTCCCCGAGAGCGTTGCGTCGGGAGCAGAGGCGCTGCTGATCATCGGGGCGATTGCGGGAGGATAGCATTCTGGTCACTGCGGTTGTTTGTGTGCGCGATATCCCTCGATGATGTGCTTGGGCAAATGAACGTATCGTAGGATTTCGTCGAGAATCTGAGGGTTGAGGTACAACGGGGCGTTTGTAGCCTTCATCCAAGCATCTCTCTTAGTGTATCGCCTTGGCCTAGAGCCGAAAAACGCGTTCTGCCACAATAATGGCTCACGGGCGGGACTTTTCGCATTGTCGATAACAGCCTCCAAATATCCGCCTTCGATTCGGAACTTCGGAGGAATCACACCCTGATGAAGCTTGAGCTGCTTGGTCACTTCCGAGCGGGTGCAATACCGACGAAGTTCCCAGGCACACCTGTCCAAGTTCGTCAGGTGGAGACCATAGGCGACATTCGAAATTTCCAAGTAGCGAAATGGTCCAAATCTATCGAGATGTTCGATGAATTGCCGGGTTGGCAGAGTTAGATCGAAGGTAAGATTACTGCCTCTAATCGCGTCAAGAGCGGCACCTAGCTTGTGTCTAATGTGACGCCCGGGGATTCGGTTGAGCAGGAGAATGCACTTCAAGTATTTCTCGGCAGTTTGTTGACTTGCCCAGAGAGAAGGCTCCGCTAAAGCGCCGCGAAAGGCCATGCGCGCAGAAATATAGTCCTCATCTGCAATGTCGCGGAAAGATCGGATTGCGAAATCATCCACCAGCTGATCGATATCCATCGCGTCACGACCCATTTCAAGAGAAATTGAAGTCAGGGTACCATCTTCGCTAGTCGTCCCGAGAAGGACAATCAGATCCAACTTAGCCAGCAGTGGCATCCGCCGATAGCAACTGGTGGTGATGAAGTGCAGGTACCCTGCGCCGTAGTAACGACGAAGTTTGTTGGGCACAAGCGAGGTCTAGCACGTGGCCGTGAAGTTCGTATGTGACGAATGAACAAGGGGGCGAGGTCCGTGGTGCCCCAGCTTTGCAAAAGAAGCAAAGCTGGGCAGCCTCATTTGTGATGGTGCCAGCAAAGCTGGGCCAGCCCCCCGCAAGACTCTTGCCAAGATCGTGAAGCAACTTCAGCTCTATCAAGAAGCAAGGCAAAACGGAACTCGGTCAATGTGAGATGGTAGTTTTCGCTGATGGAACCGAAGGGCATGTACCATAGTTCCGATGGGGGTCGAAATTTCGCCCAAGATCGTAAAAGTTGCACTAAGACTTGTAGTTTCTTTAAGATACGAGCCCGCTAGGCAGCGGGCTGGCAGGAAGCTCTTGCCACTATGGGGGCATCTAACACTTGACTGGGCTTCAGATAGGTTCGGTTGCTATTGGGTTGGGTAGTATGCGAGAATCTTAACTTGAAGAGGTGCTCTATGGCTACGAAGATTCCGACTACGGCTACGAAGATTCCGACTGTTCTCGCGTAGTGGACTACACTTGAATTCTCCCCTTAAAATAGGCCTTAATTTCTTCCTCAGAGAATTTCTTCGCAACCGCGATGCCTTTTAACAGGGTTTCAACTTCCTCGCTTACCTTCAACCGTGCTGGGGGATCGTACCAGTATTCGTACGGTCGATTGGCTTCATAATCGAGCACGGCACAGAAGGCCTTCAAGACCAAAATGAGGTCGCTGACGTTACCGTCATTTTTTGTCCACTCGCGAAAAAGTTCCAACCCTTTCTGAACGTCACTATTTTGGAACGTCGGGTCCGAATTCAGACTCTCAAGTTTCACCGTGAATGCCTGAAAAGTCTCTGTAGGGCCCAACAGGGCCATCGAACCTTTGACCTTAAGGTTCAGAGGGGCGTCGTCAGGACCCAATAGAGACTCCTTCTGCCTGTGCCAGCACTCCACGGCCAAGGTTTCACCCAACAAGCTTTTAAAATAGAATCCGCCGACTCCGTTGATTGTCTCTATCATCCTCTTCCAGAGAAACAGCAGATAGAAGAAGGCTACTTCGTCGTTCTTTTTTTCTAAAAACGCAGCCAGGCGTTCTGCCGCGTTGGAGACCGGTAGGTAGTATTTAGAAGCATATTCGTGGCTGACGGGGAGCATCTTATTCCAAGTCTCCGCCTTCAGTGCTTGGTCTCGCTGGCGCTCTTGGCGGATTTCGTCTCTCTCTTTCTCCGCCTTTTGTCGGATCTGGTCCCTTTCCTTTTCCGCGTCTTGCCGCCCTACCTCTCGTTCTTTGTCTAGTCTTGCATTCTGTTCATCTCTCCGCTTCAGAATCACAGTCAAAACAGTTCCAAAAATAGCCAAAGCGAGTGGTATTGCGAGGCCCTTGAGAATCTCCGAGAGCAGCGGCTTGTACGGTCCGAAACGCGATTGCACTTCATTCTGCCCAAGACTCACTGCTAGGGACGACGGAGATGATAAATCTGAAGTAGCCGCCGATGAGGCCCATCCCACGATAAGTGTCAACGACTCCACTCGGTGAGTGGCTTTCGGCTTCAAATATCCCCAAGTAGTGAAGGAACGACCCGGTAGTATCGATGGGGCGAAAACGTTGTGAGAAGACAAAAGTGATGGGCTGCCGTAGCACTCCGTGCCCGCTTGCTCTGTGAGTACACACATCTGCTCTAGCTGGTAGTCGTCCGGTACAGAAACTACACGAACAGAACTCAGCGTGGCGTTAGTCTTGTTCTTAATTGTTACCGTGAAGCGTAGAGTCTCCTTCGACGTGATGGAAGGTGAGGACAGGCTACCCGTTGCCGAGACTTCGGTGGATTGTGAGTGTCCCGCGCCGTTGAGAACAGCAAGACTGCCGCTGAGCACTGTCAATACTCGTAGATATCCCAGACCCGCAGCCACCAGAATTGACCCTCCTTAAATGGTTTCGGACTTTGAAATC
>Ga0207026_1104_pt2 | contig 10801 bp, 6 predicted proteins | sample Alteio_BWMinCont_42_FD_153274 | JGI IMG/M metagenome (GOLD analysis project Ga0207026, IMG submission 153274) | Enriched cells from forest soil in Barre Woods Harvard Forest LTER site, Petersham, Massachusetts, United States -... | ecosystem: Environmental > Terrestrial > Soil > Temperate forest >...
CCTATCTACTCTTCAAATGCCTGATTCGCACGGGTACGCTCGACGTCATCGATGCCGAAGGCAAGACGCATGTGTTTGCCGGAGCGCCGGGGCCGCATGTTGCGATCCGGCTGCATGACGCGTCTGATTACTGGAAATTCCTCTATAACCCGCAGCTCTATATCGCCGAAGCTTATATGTATGGGCGGCTGACGCTTGAGCGGGGCAGTTTGGATGATTTTTTGCTGCTGATGGCGGTGAATTACCAAGCGGTGCGCGGATTTTTTGCATCAAGGCTGCATACGCGGCTGCGCTACCTGCTGCGGCATGCATGGCAGGATAATTCGCTGGTGAAGGCGAGGCAGAATATCACCTATCATTACGATATTTCCAATGAGCTCTATAAGCTATTCCTCGATAAGGATATGCAATATTCCTGCGCGTATTTCCGGCATGAGCATGAATCGCTCGAGCAGGCGCAGCAGAATAAAAAAAACCATATCATCGCCAAGCTGCAATTGCAGTCGGGGCAGCGCGTGCTCGATATCGGCTCGGGCTGGGGCGGGCTGGCGATCGAAATGGCGAAGCAAAAAGCTGTGCATGTCACCGGCGTAACACTCTCTCAGCAGCAATATGAACTGGCGAATGAGCGTGCCCGCGCGGCGGGCGTGGCCGATCGTGTGCAATTCAAGCTGCTGGATTACCGCAAGCTGGAGGGGACATTCGACCGCATCGTTTCGGTCGGTATGTTTGAGCATGTCGGCCTGCCGCATTATAAGGAGTTTTTCGGCAAGGTGTATGATTTGCTCGATATGAACGGTATCGCGCTGTTGCATTCCATCGGCTATAAGAAGCCGTCGCTGGCCACGCAGCCCTGGATTGAGAAATACATGTTCCGTAACGGTTATCTGCCCGCGATGTCGGAATGCATTCCGACCATTGAGCAGGCCGGGTTCTGGGTCACCGATGTCGAAGTTTTGCGGCTGCATTACGCCTATACGCTGCGCGAATGGAAAAAGCGCTTCCGCGCCAATGAAGATAAAATCCGCGCGATGAACGGCGATACGTTCTACCGCATGTTCGATCTCTATTTATCGAGCTGTGAGATTGCTATGATCCATGCGGGCAATATGGCCTTCCAGGTGCAGATGGCCAAGCGCATCGACGCCGTGTCGCTGACCAGGGATTATATGTATCGGGAGGATGTCATTGCGAGCGTAGCGCGGCAATCCAGCTAAAGCGTCGCCCGCTGCGCCAGCGTCAGCGCTAGCGCGGCGAGTGGGCGCGGTATAGTTCTTCATGCGCCGCAGATCCGCCTTCGCCAAGGCTACGGCGGACACGCGCGGCGTCTGGATTGCTTTGGCTTCGCCTCGCAATGACGGTTTACACCCCGCATTTCGCCTGATATAAAACTGGGAAACAGCCGGGTTCGCATGAAAACAAACCATACTATTTCTATCATAGTAGCGCTTTTGCTGCTCACCGCCTGCGGCAGCAAGGACGACGACAAAATCAAGCCGCCGGAAAGCGCTGAAAAGCTCTATAACGAGGCGCTCGAAAAATTCGACAAGCATCTGTATAAGGATGCCATCAAGGATTTCGAGGAGGTCGAGCGCCAGCACCCGTCCTCGCCGTGGGCGATCAATGCGCAGGTCATGTCCGGCTATTCAAGCTATGAGGCCGAGGATTATGATAGCGCCATCGCCACGTTCCAGCGCTTCGTCAAGCTGAATCCCAATAATGAATCGACGCCCTATGCCTATTATGTCATCGCGCTCAGCTATTATGAGCAGATCAACGATGTCGGCCGCGACCAGAAAGTGACCGAGCAGGCAATGCAGGCGCTGCGCGAGGTTATCCGCCGCTTTCCCGATACGGAATATGCGCGCGACGCCCGCGTCAAGCTCGATTTGACCACCGACCATCTGGCGGGCAAGGAGATGGAAATCGGCCGTTATTATGAGCGCCACGAGGATTATGTGGCGGCGATCAACCGCTTCCGCCTCGTTGTCGAAACTTATCAGACGACGAGCCATGTGCCTGAGGCGCTGCACCGCCTCGTCGAATGCTATCTCAAGCTCGGCGTGAAAGATGAAGCGCGGCGCTATGCCGCCGTGCTCGGTGCGAATTTTCCCAGCAGCATGTGGTATAAGGACAGCTATAAGCTGATGGTGAAGGATGCGAAGCCGGTGGCTGCGGCTGAGAGTTCGTCATGGTGGGATCATGTTATTCCCTAAGCATTGGGAGTTTTAATGTTAATCCAACTCTCCATCCGTAATATTGTTTTGATCGACGCCTGCGATATTAGTTTGCAGCGGGGATTATGTGTGCTTTCCGGCGAGACGGGGGCGGGGAAATCCATCCTGCTCGATGCGCTGGGGCTGGCACTGGGCGCGCGGGCAGATACGGCACTGGTGCGCAAGGGCGAGGCGCAAGGGTCGGTGTCCGCCGAGTTCGATATTTCGGGAAACGATGCGGCGAAAACCGTTTTGCGCGAGCTGGAATTGGAAGATGCCGATACGGTAATTATCCGTCGCAGCCTTGGTTCCGATGGCAAAACACGTTGCTTGCTGAATGATCAGGCGATCACCGTGGCGGGTTTGAAAAAGCTGGGCGAAACATTGGTCGAGGTGCATGGCCAGCATGACCAGCGCACGTTGCAGGATACCACGCTGCACCGCGCATTGCTCGATGAGTATGCTAAGCTGGTCGGGCCACGAAAGGCAGTGGCCGAGGCGTACCGCGGCTGGCGTGCTTGCATGAATGCGATCGAGGCGCTTAAGGCCGACATTGAAAGAACGGCGCGGGAGCAGGAATATTTGCAGCATATGCGTAGCGAATTGAAACAGCTCAATCCGCAGCCGGGCGAGGAAGAAACGCTCTCCAACCAGCGCACGACGATGATGCAGAGCGAAAAATTATTCGAGGTTTTGAACGAGGCGATTGCTGAGTTGAGTAGTGGTAAAGGCGTGATCGCGTCGTTGCGCTCGGCGCAGCGGATGTTGACGCGCTCGGCGCTGAGTGCGAATTTTACCGCGATTGTTGAGGCTTTGGAGAAGGCTGCGATTGAAGCCGAGGAAGCCAGTTATGCGCTGGAAAAAACCGGGCAGGATGCGACGTTTAATCCGCAAAAACTCGAGCAAATTGAGGAGCGTTTATTCGCGCTGAAAGCGGCGGGGCGTAAATATAATTTGCCGGTGGATGAATTGGCGGCGCTTTATAAGGAAGTGGAAGACAAGCTGGCGCTAATTGATTCGCAAGAGCATCGGCTTGGCGAACTGGAACGCAATGTGGCGGCGGCGCGCACGGCTTTTGTAGACGTTGCGGCGAAGCTCTCCGAATCGCGCCAAAAAGCGGCGGCGAAACTTGAAAAAGCCATTGAGCAGGAGCTAAAACCGCTTAAAATGGAGGGCACGCGTTTTCGCGTTCGCATCGAGCCGCTCGAGGAAAATGGCTGGTCGGAATGGGGCGCGGATGGGATTGCGTTTGAATGCGCGACGAACGTTACGAAGGGTGCGAAGGAAATTCATTATGCGCCGCTTTCTAAAATTGCGTCTGGCGGTGAATTATCGCGCTTTATGCTGGCGATGAAAGTGGCGCTTTCGGCCGTGCGCTCGACGCCTACGATTATTTTCGATGAGATCGATACAGGCACGGGCGGGGCGGTGGCCGCGGCGATTGGCGACCGGCTTGCGCTGCTCGGCAAGGAATTTCAGGTGCTGGTAGTGACGCATCTGCCGCAGGTTGCCGCGCGCGGGAGCCAGCATTTGCTGGTTAGTAAGCAGGAAAAGGCGAAGAAGGTAATTACGCGGGTTGAAGAATTATCGCCCGTCGAGCGCGAGGAAGAATTAGCGCGGATGCTTTCGGGCGCGGCGATTACGCAAGAAGCGCGCAAGGCCGCGCAGAAATTGCTGGAAGTGGTATGAGGGGATATCGCTATATTTTCCCCCTCCCCTTGTGGGAGGGGGTAGGGGGCGGGGGTTTCTTAAATGAAAATACTTTCTCTAAGATCCCTCCCCTCCCTAACCCTCTCCCACAGGGGGGGAGGGGATTATGAAATTATCCGAAGCCCGCGCCGAATGGCAAAAACTGGCGGATCAAATCCGCCATCACGATAAACTCTATTACCAAAAAGACGCGCCGGAAATAACGGACGCCGAATATGACGTGCTGCGCCGCCGCCTAGAGGCGCTCGAAAAACAATTCCCAGAACTGCAAACCCCCGATAGCCCGACGCAAAAAGTCGGTGCCCCGCCGCTCGAAACCTTCGCCAAAGTGCGGCATAAAGTGCCGATGCTGTCGCTGAATAATGCGATGAGTGAGGAGGAGGTGAGGGAGTGGGATGAGCGGGTGAGGAGGTTTTTGGGGTTGCCTGCGGATGAAACAATAGAATATGTCTCTGAGCTTAAAGTAGATGGCCTATCGTTTTCTGCTCACTATAAGAATGGAAAGTTAGTGCAGGGGGTGACGCGCGGAGATGGGGAAGTTGGGGAGAATGTAACTGCAAATCTTGCCACTATTCTACCTATAGAATTAAAAGGTGATTATCCTAGCTTGTTAGAAGTTCGTGGCGAAGTGTATATGACTCATGAGGCTTTCAGAAAACTAAATGAATCACGCGAAGAAAATGAAAAATTTGCTAATCCACGTAATGCAGCAGCGGGTAGTTTGCGTCAACTAGATCCTAATATTACTAAAGAGAGAAACCTACATTATTGCGTATATGCTTGGGGTAAAACAAGTGAGCCGTTAGCGGATACGCAATATAGAGCAATCTGGAAACTTAAAGATTTTGGATTTATTACTTTCTTCCAATTCGAGGAAAAAGAATCTGGGACGAAACAGCGGCAATATATTTATCTTGCTTCCCGTTTTGAAGAAATGTTGGAATTCTATAAGATAATTGCTGAGCAAAGAAGCCAGTTATCTCTGGACATTGATGGCGTTGTTTACAAAGTGAACAACCTCGAATATCAACACCGCCTCGGCACCGTAGGCCGCGCCCCGCGCTGGGCCATCGCGCATAAGTTTCCTGCCGAAAAAGCTATAACCATTCTTGAGGGCATCGACATCCAGGTCGGGCGGACGGGGGCGCTTACGCCGGTGGCGCGGCTGAAGCCGATTACGGTGGGGGGCGTGGTGGTAAGCAATGCGACGCTACATAATGAGGATGAGATCGCGCGCAAGGATGTGCGCGTGGGCGATACGGTGGTGGTGCAGCGGGCGGGGGATGTGATTCCGCAGATTGTGGAGGTGGATGTTTCCAAACGGCCGGCGCAGGCGCAGCCTTACCATTTTCCGGATCATTGCCCGGTGTGCGGGAGCTTGGCGGTGCGCGAGGAAGGGGAAGTAGCCTGGCGCTGTACCGGCGGTCTTATTTGCGAAGCGCAGGTGGTGGAAAGGCTTAAGCATTTCGTCAGCCGTAATGCCTTAAATATCGATGGAATGGGCGAAAAACAGATCGAGTTATTCTGGAAAAAAGGATGGATCAAAAGCGTTGCGGATATTTTTCAGCTAAAAAAGCATATTGATGAAATTCGCGAACTTGAAGGATGGGGAGAAAGATCGGCCAAAAATTTGCTGGATGCGATCGAACGCGCGCGGGAAGTAAAACTCGAAAAATTTATTTTTGCTTTGGGAATTCGCCATATAGGGGAAATAACCGCCAAACTTCTGGCACGGCATTTTCAAAGTTATGAACACTGGATTGAGGCGATGAGTGCGTTGCATCAAAGCGAAGATACTCGTGTTGCTCTCGATTCTATTGATGGTATAGGTGAAACCGTGGTGGAGTCGTTGACAAATTTCTTTAGTGAAAGTCATAATCTTGAAGTCATGCATCAATTAAGGCAGCAGCTGCGTATTGCCGATGCCGAGATCGTCGCCGCCGATTCGCCGGTGTCGGGGAAAACGGTGGTGTTTACCGGCTCGCTGGCTAAACTGACACGCAGCGAGGCGAAGGCGAGGGCGGAGGCGCTGGGTGCGAAAGTGGCGAGTTCCGTGTCGGCGAAAACGGATTATGTCGTGGCGGGCGAAGATGCCGGTTCTAAGCTGAAAGCGGCCAAGGAGCTGGGTGTGCGGATAGTCTTGGAAGATGAATGGCTTGATTTGATAAAGGGTAAATAATGAACACGCGTTCCAAAGCCAATCCCTTCGCCCAGAGCAAGCAATACTGGGAGGTGACCTTTATCCTGCCGGGAGAGGCGGTTGGCGGGGCTGAGAACGCCTTTGATGATTCTACACTCGCCGTTTCCGGTTTTGAAACGGATGAGACGAATAAAATATGGACTTTTACGCTTTTATACGGCGAATCGCCCGATATGGACGATATTGGACGGCGTTTGATGGTTTTGGCCAGCTTACATGATATGCCCGTGCCCAAGGCGGAATTGAAGCGCGTCGAGCAGCAGGACTGGCTGAAACAAGTGGCGCAGAACTTTCCGCCGCTTTCGATCGGCCGGTTTTATGTGCATGGCGCGCATGTGACGGAGCCTGGCCCGGCGGGCAGTATTTCGATTCAGGTCGATGCGGGCGCGGCATTTGGTTCCGGTGAGCATGGAACGACGCGCTGTTGCCTGGAGGCGCTGGATTGGCTGGCGCGGAAGCATCGGTTTAAGAATATTTTGGATATGGGCTGCGGGTCTGGGATTCTGGCCATCGCCGCGGCGAAATTATGGAAAGTGAAAACGCTGGCGGTTGATATCGATCCCATCGCCGTGCGTGTGACAGAAGAAAATGTGCAGATAAACCGCGAGCAGGTGCGCGTGACCTGCGCCGTGTCTGACGGCTATGCCAGCGAGCGCATCAAGCGCAGTGCGCCGTTCGATCTCATCGTATCGAATATTCTGGCGCGGCCGTTGGTAGAATTTGCGCCGGACTTGAAGCAGAATTTGGCTCAAGGCGGCGTGGCGGTGTTGTCGGGCTTGCTTGCATCGCAGGAAACGCAGGTGCTTTCGGCACATGTCATGCAGGGACTTAAACTGCAGAAGCGCTTTGGGCATGGGGAATGGTGCACGCTGGTGGTGGCGGGGGCACAATGAATAAGTTGAAAGCATTACGCGGCACACTCGCAAAATATAAGCTCGCCGGCTTTATTCAGCCGGTGCATGACGAATATAGGTGCGAATATCCGCCCGCCTGTAACCGGCGCGTGGAATGGCTAACCGGGTTTTCCGGGTCGGCGGGGACGGCGGTGGTGCTGGCTAAAAAAGCGGCTTTGTTCACCGATGGGCGCTATACGCTGCAGGCGAAAAACGAAGTCGATGGCAAGATTTTCGAGCAATATAATAGTGGCGATAAATCGCCGGAAGCTTGGATTGCGGAGCAATTCCTCCTCCCTAACCCTCCCCCGCGAAGGGCGGGAGAGGGGATAAGAATCGCCTATGATCCCAAGCTTTATACGCAGCATATGCTGCGGCGCATGCAGGCGGTGCTGGAGAAGAAGGGCGTGAAGCTGGTGCCGGTTGCGAATTTGGTCGATGCGATTTGGGCGGATCGTCTGGATGCGCCGGCGTCGGCTTTATTTATTCATATGATGAAATATGCCGGAGAATCCTCGCTTTCTAAGCGCAAGCGCATGGCGAAAGAAATCAAGGAAGTAGGCGCGGATGCGGCGCTGATTACGTCGCCGGAATCGATTTGCTGGTTGTTGAATGTGCGTGCATCTGACGTGGTGGGGACGCCGATTGCGCTTTGCACGGCAATTCTTGGCGCGAATGCGAAGTTACAGCTTTATATCGCGCGCGAGCGTTGCGATGCGTACGTACGTACGCATCTGGGGAAAGATGTGGAGTTGCGGGAACCAGCGAAGCTGGAAGCGGGGTTGAAGGCGCTTAAAAGCAGGCGGGTGCTGTGCGATCCGGCGGCGGTACCGGTGTGGTTTACGCAGGCGCTGGGTAAAGCGGCGGTGGATGGGCAGGATCCGTGCGGGCTTGCGAAGGCGTTGAAAAATCCAGTGGAGTTGCAGGGGATTCGTAATGCGCATATCCGCGACGGCGTGGCGGTGGCGAAATTATTGTGCTGGCTGGATCGTGAAGTAGCAAAACATTCCGTAAGCGAAATGGAAATTTGCGATAAATTGCTGGCGCTGCGCGCTTCGCATCCGCTATTCGTCGAGCCAAGTTTTCCTACGATTTCCGGCAGCGGGGCGCATGGCGCGATTGTGCATTACCGCGTGTCGAAGGAAAGCAATCGCGCGCTTAAAAAAGGCGAGTTGATGCTGCTTGATTCGGGCGGGCAATATCCCGACGGGACGACGGATATTACGCGCACGGTGCCGGTGGGCGAGCCAACGCCCGAACATAAAGATCGCTTCACGCGGGTGCTAAAAGGACATATCGCGATTGCGACGGCACGTTTTCCCAAGGGAACAGTCGGGTCGCAGCTCGATGCGCTGGCGCGGCAATATTTGTGGCAGGCGGGGCTGGATTACGATCACGGAACGGGCCACGGCGTCGGGCATTTCCTCAGCGTGCATGAAGGGCCGCAGCGGATTTCCAAGCGCGGCGGCGATGCGAAGCTTATGCCGGGGATGATTGTTTCCAACGAGCCGGGCTATTATAAAGCCGGAGAATATGGGATTCGGATTGAGAGTTTGGTGATTGTTGCTGCCCCCTCCCTTCCCCCTACGCCAAGGCTTCGGGGGACGCAAACCCTCCCCCGCAAGCGGGAGAGGGAATATTTGAGCTTTGAAACCGTGACTTGTGTGCCGATTGATACGCGGTTGGTGGATGATGCGCTACTCACTGCGGCGGAGAGACAATGGTTGAATGGCTATCACGCATGGGTATTCGAGAAACTATCCGAATCTTTGGATGGCTTTGAGCGGGAGTGGCTTAAGGAACGTTGCAAGGCAATGTGATGGCCGGCTTTCTGGGCGAGATTTTAGTAAAGCACGGGCTCATCAGCGAAGTGCAGCTTGTGCATGCGCTTGTGCTTCAGCATCGCAGCGGCGGACGGCTTGGCGATATACTGATCGGCGAAGGCATCGTCGCCTATCATACGCTTTATCGCGCCTTGGCCGAGCATTATGATTTGCCTTTCGTCAATTTGTTGCAAGCGCCGCCGGAGTTTGGGTTATTGCATCGGGAGGAAGCCGATACCTATTTGCAGCTGCAAGCGATTCCATACCGGCAGGAGCATGGGAAATTGACGCTGGCGGTGTGTGACCCTTCGCCGGAGGTCAGGGCATGGGTCAAGCATCGCTTTCGCAAACAGGTCATTTTCGTTATTACCTCGCCGTTCGATATACGGCGTACCGTTGAAACGGTTTTCGGGGCCGATATGGAAAGCTCCAGCCGCTTGTCGCTATGGCAGCAACGGCCATTGGCCTCGGCGCGTATCATGCTGGCACCGCGCCAAAAGGTAATGCTTTGCAGCTTGCTTGGGTTATTGGCGGCTATGGGTATCTTGATGCCGTATATGAGTATATTGACGCTGCTTATGAACTGCTATGCAGCATTTACTATCACCCTGCTTTTTAAATGCTGGATTTTTAAAAATGGGATGGGGGCGCCCATTGGCCAGCGCGGCTGGAAAAAACGGCTGGCAGCGCTGGCCGATCGCAATTTGCCTGTCTATACCGTGCTCCTGCCGATGGCGAAGGAAGCGGCGGTGTTGCCGAAGTTGGTGCAATGCATGCGGCATATTGATTATCCGGCGGCGAAGCTGGACATCAAGCTGGTGCTGGAATCCGACGATTGGGAAACTATCGATGCGGCGCTCGCGCTCAAGCTTCCCTATCAGTTCGAAATTATCCGCGTTCCGCCCAGTAGCCTGCGTACCAAGCCGAGGGCGTGTAATTATGCGTTGCGCTTCGCCCGCGGAGAGTTTGTGACGATTTTCGATGCCGACGATGAGCCGGAACGTTTGCAGCTTAAAAAAGCCGTTTATGCATTTCGCACCCTCGAGCCGGACGTGATTTGCCTGCAGGCGCGGCTCAATTATTATAATGCGAATGAAAATCTGCTGACGCGATTTTTCTCGCTGGAATATACGATCCTGTTTCATGTCTTGCTCTATGGGCTGGAGCGGCTCGGGATTCCTATCCCGCTCGGCGGCACCAGCAATCATATCGCACTTGAACGATTGAAAGCGCTCGGCGAATGGGATCCTTACAATGTTACGGAAGATGCCGACCTGGGGACGCGGCTGGCGGCGCGCGGCTATCGCACCGCCATGCTCGATTCCGATACGATGGAGGAAGCGCCGGTTGCTGTCGCGGCATGGATACGGCAGCGCTCGCGCTGGATCAAGGGCTATATGCAAACCTGGCTGGTGCATATGCGCCGCCCGGTGGAGTTATACCGTACGCTGGGATGGAAAAGTTTTATCGGCTTTCAATTGTTTGTCGGGTTTTCGGTCTTTACGTTTTTGATGGCGCCGGTGGTATGGGGCATATCGTTGCTATGGGTCGGCTGGCTGATGTATGCCCGGCCGGAACTGCTTGTGCCGAGCCTCGCCTGGCTGCTGTTTAATCTTCTGCTCTATTGGGTGATTCACTGGCGCTTTGCGATTTACGGCCTGCGTTTTTACCGCAAGCGCAGCCGGCAACGCATCAAGAATGCCGCATGGCTCTATCCGGCGTATTTGGTACTCCATTCCATCGCCAGTTACCGGGCATTGTGGCAACTGATCTTAAAGCCACATTTCTGGGAAAAAACCACGCACGGCGTAACTAGGCATGTCGATCTATCCGTGATGGAAAGCGAATTGCAAGAGGCAAGCGTTTAACGCGCCGGAACTGCCTGGCTTGCAGCTTCTTTCTTCGCCTCTTCGGAAAAGCTTTTTTCCGGTTCGTCTTTGGCTGTTGTCTGCTGGCTCA
>Ga0207026_1145_pt2 | contig 10687 bp, 8 predicted proteins | sample Alteio_BWMinCont_42_FD_153274 | JGI IMG/M metagenome (GOLD analysis project Ga0207026, IMG submission 153274) | Enriched cells from forest soil in Barre Woods Harvard Forest LTER site, Petersham, Massachusetts, United States -... | ecosystem: Environmental > Terrestrial > Soil > Temperate forest >...
ATGCCATGGATCGGGACCGCAAGTGGGATCGTGAGCGAAAGGCGTTCAGCGCCATGTGCCTGGGCAAAGCCGAAGGCGGCGGGTTGGCAGGTTAGCGCGCTTTGCGCGTTGGCAAGTTAGCAGATCAACAGAGCCCCGATAGGATGCGTTATTGCTGGCCTATGGGAAAAGCAGATTCCCTACGGGAATGACAGACAGAAAAGCAAAGGCAACGACAGAGGCAGAAACAGAACCCTTGCGGGAGTAGCAGACAGAATGACAAGGGCAAAAGCAGGCCCTTCGCTGCGCTCAGGATGACAATGCTTGTGCTTAAGTCGGAGCCTTTGTTATTCCCACCCTTGCCGCGATACTACTGCGACAAGGATGGGGCACCCACATTTGTTGTTTGGGGACGAGCTAGTCGTTGTAGTTGAGGCTTTCGATGCCGAGGAAGTTTGCGCCCTGGCCCAGTTCTTCTTCGATGCGGAGGAGCTGGTTGTACTTGGCGATGCGGTCGGTGCGGGAGGCTGATCCGGTCTTGATCTGGCCCGCGCCCGTGGCTACTGCGAAGTCAGCGATAAAGGTGTCTTCGGTTTCGCCGCTGCGGTGCGAGATGACGCTGGTGTAGCCATAACGGCGGCCGAGTTCGATGGCTTCGAAGGACTCGGTGACAGTGCCGATCTGATTGAGCTTGATGAGGATCGAGTTGCCGACACCTTCTTCGATGCCGCGCTGCAGACGATCGGTGTTGGTAACGAAGAGATCGTCGCCAACGAGCTGGATCTTGCCCCCGAGCTTGTCGGTGAGGATGCGCCAGCCGTCCCAGTCATCTTCGGCGAGGCCGTCTTCAAGGCTGATGATGGGGAATTGGCGGACCCAGTCGTCGTAGAAGGTGACCATCTCTTCGCTGGAGAGCTCGCGCTTGTCGCTCTTCTTGAAGACGTACTTCTTCTTTTCCTTGTCGAAGAACTCGCTGGAGGCCGGGTCGAGGGCGATAGCGATCTGTTCGCCGGGCGTGTATCCGGCGAGCGTGATGGCTTCGAGAATGACCTCGATCGCTTCTGTGTTGGACTTGAGAGAGGGTGCGAAGCCACCTTCGTCGCCGACAGCGGTCGAGTAGCCCTTCTTCTTGAGCACGCCTTTCAGGGTGTGGAAGACTTCGGCGCCCCAGCGAAGCGCGTCGGAGAATCGCTCTGCGCCGACGGGCATAACCATGAACTCCTGGAAGTCGACGCTGGAGTCAGCGTGTGCACCGCCATTCAGGACGTTCATCATGGGGGTGGGCAGGATGCAGGCGTTGGCTCCGCCGAGATAGCGATAGAGCGGAATCTCAAGGGTCTGGGCGACGGCGCGGCTGGCAGCCATCGACACGGCCAGGATGGCATTTGCGCCAAGCTTGGACTTGTTGGCAGTGCCATCGAGCTGGATCATGGTGTGATCGAGCAGCCGTTGGTTCATGGCGTCGAAACCTTCAAGCTCGGGGGCCAGGACGGTTTCGATATTCTCTACGGCCTGCAGGACGCCCTTGCCGAGGTAGTGGGACTTGTCGCCGTCGCGGAGTTCCACGGCTTCGTGTTCGCCGGTGGAGGCGCCTGACGGCACGGCCGCGCGTCCAAGTGCGCCGCTTTCCAGGATGACATCAGCTTCTACGGTAGGATTGCCGCGCGAATCTAAAATTTCGCGGGCGCGAATAGCAACGATTTCAGTCATATCAGTCCTCGCAATGCGGTGCTGCAAGCGGTCATTTAATTTGGGGCGGCGATCTACGGCGAGAGCTTTGCCAGCGATGCTTTGAATAGTGGTGAGAAGCTCGGCCATTTGTGCTCAATCCCCTGAAAGGATGTAACGAATTACCTTGGGTAGGATAGCAAACCGAGTGGCTGGACGATGGGACACGGGCACTTTCTGAGCGCATTTGCAGACGCAGTCGGAGTGTTGGGGTCGTGTGACGGAGTAATCAGTCTGATTCTTGTTGCAGGCGATACCCTGCGTGGGCGTATTCAGGGGAAATGGCGTAATTGTTTGCGGAAGAGGTTATTGTGAAGTGTGGATATGTTGCCGAAATTCTGTTCCCGAAACGTACTCTGGGAATGATTTTCACTACAACTTCCCAGCAGATTCAGGGTTCAAGGTAATGACGAGTTTCTGCGAGCCGTGGTGTGCTTCCCTGGCTCGGGTTTTTTCAAGATTGCGATCGCAAGGAGAATTTTGCTATGCGTCAGCGAGATTTAGTAACTGTATTGATTGCTTCAGCGGCTTTGGGCCTGGCGAGTATGGCGACAGCACAACAGGCGTCCCCGTCAGGCGCTTACCAGGGCGTTTCGCAGCCCCCGAATGATGCGATTGAAGCAACGCCGGAAGCTCCGCCTGCCCCGACAATCGCGAAGCCGTCGGCAGGGGTGGTGGCTGCGCCTGCTCCGCAACAGCCGCAGCCAAGTTCACCTGGACCGGATACGAGCTACGTTACTCCGGATAATGAACAGCAGACGCTGGTGGCGCGATCGGAAATGAGTGATCCGGATGGGGATATCGTGCATCCGCGGCCGGCTCGGCCGGGCGAGTTGCTCGAGGGAGCGACGATCCGGGTGCGGCTGATGGACCGGATTTCATCGACGGAGAGCGAAAAGGGTGAGCCGTTTCATGGCCAGGTAGCTTCGGACGTGCTGCAGCGCGGCAAGGTATTGATTCCGGCCGGCTCGGGAATTGAAGGCCGGGTCAGCGCGGTAACGAGCGGGCACTTTGGCGGGCATGGGAGCTTTCGGCTGCGGCCGGAGGTAGTGATTCTGCCGGATGGTTCGCGGTTCCAGTTGCATGCGGAGACCACGGGTACTCCCGGGTCAAAGACTCGGATCGGCTCGGAGGGAACGATCAATCCGGGATCAAGGGCAAAGAAGGACGGTATTGAGTATGGCTCAGTGGTCGGTGCGGGGGCGGTGACGGGCGCGGTGCTCGGTGGGCCGGTAGGCGCGCTGACTGGCTCCCTGATCGGAGCAGGAGTGGTTACCACGCACCTTATGGTGGATCACCCTCAGGCGACGCTGGAGCCAGGTTCGGTTTTGCTGTTTACCTTAACTGAGCCGATGAATTTGATGCCTGCCACGAACTAAACGGTTTGGGGCTTAGACAGAGGCCGGCGGGATAGATCCCCGCCGGCCTTTTTATTGGTGCAGCCGTAGCTTGGTAGACTTGGGAGCGATGGATATACCTTCGAACTCTCTTTCTTACCGCCAGCAACTGCTTTCGCTGCTGGCGCAGACCAGCTTCCGGCTAGGGCAATTCACGCTCTCCTCGGGCGGAACGAGCGATTATTACATCGATTGCCGGACAACGACTTTGCACGCCGAGGGCGGCCGGCTGACCGGGCATGCTGTGCTTGAACTCCTTGAGCAGCATGGGATTGATGCTCAGGCTGTGGGCGGGTTGACCATGGGCGCGGACCCGATTGTCTCGAATGTTGCCACGGCCAGCGCCTGGCGGGCTATCGAAAAGCCCGGTTCACCATTGCTGCACGGGTTTCTGGTTCGCAAAGCGGAAAAAGCGCATGGAACCGGTCGCCGCATTGAGGGATTTTGCCGTGAGGCCGCGCGGGTGGTGATTGTGGATGACGTGTGTACGACCGGCGCGTCGACGATCAACGCGATTCAGGCAGCGCGAGAGGCGGGTATGGTTGTGGCTGCCGTGATTTGCCTGGTGGAGCGGCAGGAGGCCAATGGCCGGCCTGCTGTGGAGGCTGCGGCGGCAGGGGCAGCATTCCTTGCACTGTTTACAGCGACGGATGTTCGGGCGGAGCATGTAAGGGCTTTGGGCTAGGGCCGATTCCGGCGAACATTTGCCATCTGGCTAATTCGGGTAGGTCCCAAAAGAAAATGGGCAGGCCGGTTCTCCTTCCGGCCTGCCCTTACTAGAAATTTCAGCTACTGCGTTGGCGATTCATTCGCGTTACAGACCGCCTGAGGCAGGTGCTGCCGGTGTTGTTCCGGTGGTACCTTGGTTCGAGAGCACGCGAATGTCTACGCGACGGTTCTTGGCGCGGCCTTCCCGAGTCTTATTGTCAGCAACTTCTTTGTCCTCGCCGATGCCGATCAGATAGAAGCGGTGGGCGGGGATGGCGTATTTGGACGCCAGGTACTGCACGACTGCGTCGGCGCGACGCTGGCTGAGTGCGTAGTTGTAGTTTGCATCGCCGGTAGAGTCGGTGCCGCCAGTGACTTCGACGATATAGCTTTTGGCGTTGGCGAGCGTAGCGGCGAAGGTATCGAGTTGAGCCTTGTCGTCAGCGGTAAGGACTGATTTGTCGAAACCGAAGGTGACTGAGATGTTGCCGATGGCCTGGTAGTTGTCGAGATTGGCGACTACGCTGGCGAGCGAGTCAGCGCGATGCACGGCATCATTGGCTGCCGTCGTGGCGTCGCCTGCGGATTTTTGGGCGCCCTGGGCATTCTGGGTAGCTGAATCAGCCGCTCCCTGTGCCTTCGTGATACCGGCCTGGGCACGCTCATCTGTGTCGTGGATGGCGCGATTGTTCGCGGCGGTCTTGTCGTTCAACTCGTTGGTGTGGTCGATAATCGGCGCGGTCTGATTGCGGACATAATTCTTGGTCGCGCAGCCCGAGAGACCTGCAAGCGCAATCGCCAAAAGGGACACATTCCAGGGATTCATTCGTTGCATCATGTTGGCATCCTTTCCCGGTTGGGCCTCTGCTCAGTAATTTCCGACAGAGTGCATGGGGTTACTTTCGACGTTTATCTCGCACGTCCAGGGCCAAAGTCGTGTTTGTGCATCTGATTCAATCCATTGGATTTGTCGGATTGCCAGTGTCTGCCGATCCGACGTTAAGCGTGTAATTTTTACATGGTTCAGGTAATGCTTACGCGGCAACATGTCGAGAGCATAAGGTTGACGATAGGCAGATTCGCGGCGGCTGCCTTGTACAACGCCGTCAGCGCTCCGGAGCAGTTACACAGTCTCTTCTGCGGCCAGTGAAGGCACAGATTTCTTTTCGGGCATAGTCGTGATCGTCAACACGCTCGCGAGAATAAACAGAGTGCCAAGGACGGTTCGCAGCCCGATCGCTTCCCCTGCGAGGAAATAGCCAAGCAGCACGGCCACCAGTGGATTCACATAGGCATAGGTGCCGACCTTTGTTGGCGACTCATGGTGAATCAGCCAGACGTAGGCGGTGAATCCGATGATCGAGCCGGCCACAATCAAATAGAACAGAGCGCCCCACGCCTTCAGGGAGACGGTCAATGGATGAAAGCTGTGAAATTCTCCCAACGCCGCGGCCGAGAGACTGAGCATGACTCCTCCGGCGAGCATCTGGGTGCCGGAACTCATGACTTTGGACGGCGGAAGCGGCAGCTTGCGCGAAAGCGAGGATGCGACCGACCAGGAAACCGCTCCAAAGACGAGCGCCAGTGCGCCGCGAGTATCGATCGGTGAGCCTCCCAGATTCCCCAGATTAGTTGACCGGAAGGTTAGCGCCGCCACTCCGGCGATTCCAGTCAGAAGCGCCAGAACGAGGCGAACGGTGAGGCGCTGCGTTCCCAGGATGACGATCTCCGAAAGCGCCATGAAGACTGGTATCGTGGCCATCATGACTGCCGCGATTCCGGAAGGCACGCGCTGCTCGGCCCAGAACAGCAGTCCGTAGTCGAGGACAAAGATGAGGAAAGCCAGCAGGAAAGCCGACAGCCATTGGTGACTGTTCGGTGAGGGCTCACCCTGCGCGATCATCCAGCCATAAAGGACGAGCCCAGCAACCAGAAATCGCATCGCCGCGAGAAGGAACGGTGGCACTTCGTGGACGCCGACGCGAATTGCAAGAAACGTGGATCCCCACACGAAATAGATGATCGCGAAAGCCAGCAGCGTCTTCCAGTGGGCTTTCCGTGCCGCCCGATGGATTTCGGCATCCATAGCAGACTCCTGTCAGCACTCTAACAATTTTCTTTGTCCGAGAATGGCTACACTAGAGCATTGGGGATTTCTCGATCGAGTCCCGGCTGGACGATGGATTTTTACGAGAAAATTCGGACTTTGCCGACACAGCCCGGGGTGTATCTGTACAAGAACGCCGAGGGACAGGTGATCTATGTGGGCAAGGCGCGCAACCTGCGTTCGCGGGTGCGAAGCTACCTGCTCGCCGCCAGCCAGGCCAACGCAAAGACCGGCACGCTGATGCGCGAGGCCGTGGATCTGGATTACATTCTCGTGGCCAACGAGATGGAGGCGCTGGCGCTTGAGAACAACCTGATCAAGCAGAGGAAGCCTCGATTCAACATCCTGTTGCGGGATGACAAGACATATCCGTATGTGAAGCTGACGCTGGGGGACTGGTTTCCCAAGGTCTTTGTCACACGCCGACTGCGCAAGGACGGTTCGGCCTATTACGGCCCGTATTTTCCGGGGAATCTGGCATATCGCGTGGTGGAGCTGATCCATCGCAGCTTTCTGATTCCGAGTTGCAAGGTGGATCTTTCGCGGTATCATCCGCGGGCCTGTTTGCAGTACTACATTCATCGCTGCCTGGGGCCTTGTGTCAAAGAACTTACTACGCCGGAGATCTATGCGGGCGCAGTGAAAGACGCTCAGCTTTTCCTGGAAGGCAAACATGCGGAACTTGAACGCTCACTGCACGGGCGTATGACAGCCGCAGCGGAGGCTGAGCAATTTGAACTGGCCGCGCGGTATCGGGATCTGATTTCTACGGTGCATCAACTGGAAGAGAAGCAGCGGATCGCCACGGCGGAGTCCGATGACGCGGATATCTTTGGGTATCACTACGAGGGCGGATGCATCGCGGCCAATCTCTTTCATATCCGCTCCGGGAAGATTGTGGATCGGAGGGAGTTTTTCTGGGAGGAGCTACCGGAGTTCCTGACCCCCGCTGTTTTGGAAGAAGTAGACAACGATTCTGAGCTTACTGCTTTTGCCGAAGACGATTCGCCGGATGCGCAGTCCCCTGCGACATTTGACGCCGGGCAGTTTTTCTCTGCGCTCCTGAAGCAGCTCTATATCGATCAGCAGTATGTTCCGCGAACGATTCTCGTGCCAGTGGATTTTGAGGATCGCGAGTCGCTGGCAACGCTGCTGGCGGAGCGGAGCGGGCATCGGGTCGAATTGGCTGCTCCTCAGCGGGGAGACAAGCGGTCGTTGATCGACCTGGCGGGGCAGAATGCGAAGCAATCGTACACGCAGCGCTTCCGGGTGCTGGAGCCTTCGCGAAAGGCGATCCAGGAGGCATTGGCGGATGCGCTGATGCTGCCGGAACTACCGAAGCGCATTGAATGCTTCGATATCTCGCATATCCAGGGAGCGGAGACGGTGGCTTCGATGGTGGTGTGGGAAGACGGGGAGATGAAGAAGTCCGCTTACCGGAAGTTTCAGGTGAAGACGGTGACGGGCGTGGACGATTTCGCCTCGATGCGGGAGATTGTCGGACGGCGGTACAAGCGGGTGAAGGATGAAGATCAGAAGATGCCTTCGCTGATCCTGATCGATGGCGGGTTGGGGCAGCTTCATTCTGCGGCGGACGCGCTGGAGGAGCTGGGATTTACGAGCCAGCCGCTGGCTTCGATTGCCAAGCGCGAGGAAGTGATATACGTGTACGGCAATGAGGACGAGCCGGTGGTTCTCGATCGGCGGTCGCCGGTGTTGCATCTGGTGCAGATGATTCGCGATGAGAGCCACAGGTTTGCGATTGGCTACCATCGCAAGAGGCGCGAAATGCGGGATCGGGATTCCGAACTGCTGGAGATTCCAGGGGTTGGCCGGGGTACGCGACAGCGGTTGCTGACGCATTTCGGGAGCCTGCGCGAAGTGCAGCAGGCAACAGTGGATTCGCTGGCGGCGGTGGTTCCGCGCAAGACGGCCGAGGCAATCTGGGGATATTTTCATGCGGCGGAGGCAGCGGCTTCGTCGCTGGTGACCATTACCAAGTCGTGACGCGAAGTTGCACCGTAGATCTAACGTTATGAACCAAACAACTCCTGACTCAAGTTTCTTCCGAGACTAACAACCAGCCGCTTTGATTGACGATGCAGTTTTTCGGGGATAGCATCATAGTCCGACCAAGAGTTAGGCGAAACTTCGCATTTCGCAGCTTGCCAATTTACTTCCGGGAGGTAAACGCTCATGGCGGATCAGGCACTCACCTATCATCAAGCAGCCCAACAAAAGCAAGAACGCCGCCGGGGCGCTGCGCAGGAGGTCGGCCAAGCGCTCTGGGGAGATAAGCTGAAGGCACTTCATGAGCTGGGAATGAAACTCTTTGGCAAGGAACTGAAGTCCAAAGGAGACGATGACAAGGACTACAACACTGCGGCTATCGGGCATATGGCGTCCAGAGAGAAGCAGTATTTGATCATAGCAATGAAAGGATTGCAAGGCGTTCCGGATGTTGCGCACATACAAAACCTGGCGTCTGAAGATTTTGGCGGCCCTCGGGAAATGACAATCAAAGTGCTTGTAGATCAGACTCCCCTCAAAGGCGAAGCTAATCTGCATGCGGAAATGGCTATCGTTCAAGAGGCAAGTGTGATTGGTGTTCCTGCATCCTCTATGAGCGCATTTCATTTGCAGATAGCCTGCATCGCAAAAGGGGTTTGTCCGGATTGTTCCGGATGGCTCACGCGTCACGACATTCCCCACACCTACAGGCGAGCTACGGTAGCGTCTGCCGGCTGGTCGCACCCGATTACGGGAGCCTTTTTCAAGTACAAAGGGAATGAACTGCAATACGTGAAGCAGGTGCAAAAGGACGTATGGCTGGACACAGCGACTTCCAAGAAGACTCCCTACCTGAAGGGAAACGTCACCTGAATTCCCCAACACTGGTTCGATTCGTAATACGATGAGTCCATCTCTGCCTGGAGTTGGCTCGACCCATGACAACTACCACAATCAATGCTTCCGCTGAGATTGCGTCGCGTGGCTCCCTTCGATCGGCAGCCATACTCGCCGGTGGTTTTGCGCTGTTTACGCTGGCTTTGCATGTGATCTGCTCGATATACGGATCGCGGTTAGGGTATGGGTTTTTCCGCGATGAGCTGTATTTCCTTGTTTGTGGTCATCATCTTGATTGGGGATACGTCGATCAGCCGCCGCTTGTAGCGCTGCAGGCGCGGATCTCGGAGACGTTGTTTGGGCTTTCGCCGACAGGGATTCGCATACTGAGCTTTGCAGCGGGAGCAGTCAAGGTCGGCCTGACAGGCTTGCTGGCATGGCAGCTTGGCGGACGGCGCAGGGCGCAGGCGCTGGCGATGATGGCCGCGCTGGCAGCGCCGGTTTTTCTGGTGGCGGATAACTACCTGTCTATGAATTCGTGGGAGCCTTGTTTTTGGATGGGCTCTCTGCTGGTGCTGCTGCGGATTGCCGAGGGGAGCTTGTCGCCGCGATGGTGGCTGCTGTTTGGATTGCTGGCCGGGCTGGGGATTGAGAACAAGGATTCCACTGTTTTCTTCCTGGTGGCGCTGTTGCTGGGGCTGCTCGCTACATCGCAACGCAGGCTGCTCTGGTCTGGGTGGGTCGCAGCCGGTATCGCGGTTATCTTTCTAGTGGTACTACCTAACTTCTGGTGGCAGTGGCAGCATCACTGGCCGACTTATGAACTGCTGAATAACATTGCCCATTCGGACAAGAACACGAAGCTGCCGCCGCTTGCCTTTCTACTGCAACAGGCGAATATGCTGCTGATCTTTTCGGCTCCGCTGTGGATCGGGGGACTGGTCTGGCTCGCGCTTGCGCGGCATGCGAAGGCCTGGAGATTTGTTGCGGTGACCTATCTGGTTTTCCTGGCGATGATGATGGCTATGCATGCCAAGGATTATTATGTTGCGCCGATGTATCCGGTGCTGTTTGCGGCCGGTGCAGTGGCTTTTGTGCAGGTGACTCGTCCGAATCGCTGGCGCTGGCCTGCTTATGCTTACTCCGCGATACTCGCGATTTTCATGGTGGTTGCGACGATTCCGATCGGGCTGACAGTGTTGCCTCCACAGCATTACAGTGCGTGGGCTGCGCACTTTGGAGCGAACAAGACGCGCACGGAGAAGTTTTCGAGTCCGCTGCCGCAGTATCTTTCGGATCGATTCGGCTGGGAAGAGATGGCGCAGGGCTTTGCCGCGCGCTATAATGCGCTGCCGCTGGAGGATCGCGCGAAGACTGGGATCTTCTGCGGGAATTACGGCGAAGCGAGCGCCGTCAACGTATTTGCGTCTAAGTATGGGTTGCCGGTGGCCATCAGCGGACATCAGAATTACTTCTACTGGGGATGGCATGGGTATACGGGCGAATCCATGCTGACGTTGGGGGATAATCGCGAGGATTATCTCAAGAGCTACGAGGAGGTGATCGACTTAGGAGCATTCGACGCCCCTTGGATAATGGACCACGAGCATCATCATTATTTTCTGCTGAAGCACCGCAAGAAGAGTTATGCGGCCGAGTGGCCGGAGTTCAAGTACTGGTATTAGGAGCTGGAATCTTGACAGGGACGAAATAAATGCTTGCTCTCAGTTTTGGCTCAGCAAGGACGCCCGTTCGGACGCAGACGTTTCCATCGGCACTCATTGATTGTGCAGCGCTTTCATGCCATCACAATATTCGATTGAACGGCAACGGTGTGTCTCAGGACTTCGCGTCAGGGAAGTCGGAGCATCAGCCGAGGCGGTCGGGCTCGCCTTTGAGATGAATACTGAATTTGATATAA
>Ga0207026_1169_pt1 | contig 10564 bp, 7 predicted proteins | sample Alteio_BWMinCont_42_FD_153274 | JGI IMG/M metagenome (GOLD analysis project Ga0207026, IMG submission 153274) | Enriched cells from forest soil in Barre Woods Harvard Forest LTER site, Petersham, Massachusetts, United States -... | ecosystem: Environmental > Terrestrial > Soil > Temperate forest >...
GCCATTTTCTTGACCCATCCCCTGCAGGGGAGGAATTTCCCCACTCGCTTGTTTTAAGATCTTGACCAATTGTTCGGTATCGCCCGTTAGCCCCTGGACTACTCTCACGCCATTACTGCCCATGATCATCAGAGCGACTACCTGGCCGGAATTTATATTGTCGGCTAAAAACTTGATCAACTCGCGCCGACCGTTGGCCTGATCCAGAAAAGGAGTATTAATGGTGTCGAGAGCGATTACAGTAACAGTGCGTGGCTGCTGATCGGACAACGCCAGGTTGCTAAATTCGCCTGGTTTAGAAGTCACAGCGGGAAGCTTTGTGGTCGCGGCAGTAATCTCTTCGAACGTGGAGATTTTCTGTTCCTTGCCGTTCTCGAGGACGTGAACATCATCCTTGGTCAATCCGTGAATGTGATTCCCACCCTTGTCGGTGACGACGATGGGGACTTGAATCAGGATAGATTGAAGATGGAACTTGACCTTGCCTTCCCGATCGGCCGTGGGCGCCGATGCTTCACCGGGCCCAAAACTGGCATTGGATCTTGCGACCGAAGAATTAACGTTCGGACTGATGCTACCGCCAGGTGCACCCGGGTTAGTGCCGGCGCGCTGTGCCAAAGCCGAAACGGAAAAGGTCACCAGGCAGAAAAGCAGGGAAGAGAACGCGCGGGAAGACATGGAGTGCCTCCAAATTCCGATGAAACATTATATTCCTCAACTCAAGTTGAGCGGTTATGTTGCGCGGAAGAACGCGAGAAATGCAAAACATCATTGAATGCCGTGCCGGAGCGCCGCCGATTTTCTTCGCGAAGGGCGGTTTGTCTTTTACCCTTGCCCAGCGTATATTAGAGAACTGAGAACTGTTGTGTAGTACCGGCGTTTGGCGAAGCACACCAGTGGGCGCAAGCCCACTTTTTACTTGCGGGGAAGTTCGCTGAAGCCGGTTGAGATGCAAGTTATTGGATGCATGGCACTTGATCTTGATCGAGTACGTGAAATTGCGGAGCGTGTAGCCACCTCCAGCGGGCTCGAGGTGGTCGATGTAGAGTTTCGCGGAAGTGGCTCGGCCCGCATGTTGCGTGTGTTTCTCGATAAGCCCGGGGCGGCGGGTGGCGATCCGCTGGCTGGGGTGACGCACGGAGACTGTGCCAACTTCAGCCGCGAGTTCGGCACCATCCTCGATGTAGAGGATGCAATGCCGGGCAGCTATACACTGGAAGTTTCGTCACCGGGGTTGGACCGGAAGTTGACGCGGCGGGCAGAGTTTGAGCGATTCGTCGGCAGCAGGATGAAGGTGACGACGCGGAATCCAGTGAACAACAACCGGCACTTTGAGGGCCGGCTGGAAAGTTTTCATGAAGGACGCCTAACGCTGGATGTGAGTGTGGCGAGCAAGAAATCGCGCAAGAAGATGGGCGCGGCAGGAGTGGAAGAAGGAGAGAAGATCGGGATTGAATTCGCGAATGTGGAGAAGGCGAATTTGGTTCCGGAAATCTAGGGGCGGGTCTTAGGTGTTAGGTCTTAAGGGTTTGCCTTAAGACCTGAGACCGAGGACCTGCAAGGCGCGGTCGGCTTCATAACGGATTACTTCATATGGCAAGTGAGCTCTACAACACGATCGACGCGTTGAGTCGCGAGAAGGGCATTGATCCGCAGATTGTGGTGAGCGCGGTGGAAGATGCCATTGTCATGGCGACGCGCAAATACTACAAGACGCAGGAGAATCTGCGCGCCGTGCTGGACAAAGAAACCGGCAAGATCAATGCCTATGCGGTGAAGACTGTGGTGGAAACGCCGGAGCAGGTGGAAGATCCGGTGCTGCAGATCACGCTCGAAGATGCGCGCAAGGCGGATCCGAATTTGGAAGTCGGCGGAGAGCTGCGGATTCCGAAAGTTACGGAAGGAATCCTGGGGCGCATTGCGGCGCAACTGGCGAAGCAGGTCATCTTCCAGAAGGTGCGCGAGGCGGAGCGCGATACGGTTTACAACGAGTACATCGGACGGGTGGGCGAAGTGGTGAATGCTACGGTGAAGCGCGTGGAAGGTCCGGACGTGATCTTCGACATCGGCAAAGCGGAAGCGCGCATGCCGCGCAAGGAGCAGTCGCGGCTGGAGTCATTCGCAATCGGAGAGCGCGTGCGCGTGGTGATTGCGCGAGTGGAAAAAGCGTCGAAGGGCCCGGGCGTGGTTGTATCTCGCGCCGTGCCGGACCTGGTGCAGCATTTGTTCCAGACCGAAGTGCCGGAAATCTACGATGGCACGGTAGTGATTCGCGCGATTGCGCGCGAAGCTGGCGAGCGCACCAAAATTGCGGTCATGTCCAAGGACAAGGACGTGGATGCCGTGGGTGCCTGCGTGGGCATGAAGGGCATGCGGGTGCAATCGATCATCCGCGAACTGCACGGAGAAAAAATTGACATCATCGAGTATCACGAAGACGCCGTAACCTTCGCCGAGAAAGCGTTGCAGCCGGCGAAAGTAAGCAAAGTTACGGTGGTCGATTCCGGTGGCAAGCACCTCGAAGTCGTAGTCGATGACAGCCAGCTTTCGCTTGCGATCGGCAAGAAGGGACAGAACGTCCGTCTCGCCGCGAAGCTCTTGGGCTGGAAAATCGACATTAAGAGCGAAGAAGAAAAGCGGCAGGAAGTGGAGCAGCAGATGTCGGCGATGGTTCCGCAGACCGCCACACCGCTCGAAAGTGTGCCGGGCCTGGGCGAGGGGCTTGTGGAGAAGTTGGGCGCTGCCGGCATAACTACTGTGGAAGCGCTGGCCGATATGACGCCGGAGCAACTTGAGGCGATCGAGGGTATCGGGCCGAAGACGGTGGAAAAAATCAGCCTGGCGGTGAATAATTACTTTGCCAGCCTGGAGCAGGATTCGGCTGCTGAGGAGGGCGCGGCGGTTGAGGGTGTGGCAGCGGGTGAGGTCGCTGAAGGTGAGGCTGCTACGACGGAGCTAACTGAGGCGGGCGCGGAAGATATCACCGCCGAGATCGCAGTGGTTGGCGAAGAAGCAAGCAGCGAAGTAAGCGATCCCGCTTCAGAAGCGGCTGCCGAACCGCAAGCGATTGGCGCAGATGAGAACGAAGGGCAGGCGGAATCTTCCGACGAGCCGTCGGAAGAGAAATCCGCCTCCGAAACTCGAGAATGAATGATGGCACGCTGGGATAAGTTCGAAAGCGTGGGACCGAAGAAACTTACTCCGTGAGGTCGCAATGAAGACCTAACTAAAACGCGGAGAATGAAAGGCCGGATGAGTAAGGTTCGAATCAACGATCTAGCCCGAGAGCTGGAAGTCAAGAGCAAAGCTATCCTCGATACACTTGCGCTGGTCGGAGTGACGGAGAAGAAGACGCACTCTAGTTCTCTGGAAGAGCACGAAGCGGAGAAAGTGCGGGTCTACATCCGCTCCGCGGGGGAAAGTTCGTCCCAAGGCAAGAGTGGTTCACGCACGAGTCGCGGCGAAGAAGAAATCAAAACAAAGATTGATCTGTCGCACATTTCGCGCCCTGGAGATGTGCTGAAGGCGATCACGCAGAAAAAGGAAGCTGCTGTGCCCCCGGTGGCACCGCGTCCGATTGCCCCGCCGGCTCCGAGTGCGCATGTTGCACCTTCGGCAGAAAAGTCTGCAGTACCTCAGGCTCCTGTCAGCCGTCCGCTATCCGCATCTCCTGTTGTGCTAGCGGCCGCGCCGCCGATAGCCCCCGTTGTGCCGCCACGGCCCGTCCTTGCGCCTCCAGTGGAGAGAACTAGTGTCTCGTCTCCTGCGGCATCGACGCTGGTCCCATCTTCGCCTACGCCAGCCAGTGTACCGGCACGTCCGGTGATGCCGCCGGCCCAGACACCGTTCGCGGCCGCGCCACCGGTGGTTTCTGCGAGTGCGCCTGCAGCGCCTTCGATTGCTTCCCGCCCTGCTGCTCTGCCACCTCCAGCGCCGCGCATGATCGTTCCACAGACCGGACCACGTCCGGTGTACAAGGCTCCTTTGCGGCCGGCCCCGCCGCCGGTGCAGCCCGGAGTTCCCATCGCCAGCGCTCCGCGTCCCGTACCTGGGCGTCCAGTTCCCGGCCAACCGATTTTTCAGCGCCGTCCACCTATGGCAGGTGGAGCGCCGGGTGCGCCGCGTCCACCGCTTCGTCCCGGCGAGCGTCGCCCCATGCATCCCACTCGACAAGCTCCGGCAGGAGCGCGTCCGCTGGGTGTGGGACCCGCTCTTCCGCCTCCCGGAACCACGAGGCCCGGCAGCCGTCCGGGCGGGCCAGCGCGCCGTCCGGGTCAGCGTTATGTTCCGCGTGGGGTGAAAGAAGGCCCGATGAAGGGCTACACGCCGCCACCGCGGATGGTGGTGTCGAATGAGCCCATGCCGATCACGCGCAGCATCACGATCGCGGAAGGCATCAGCGTAAAAGATTTAGCGGAGAAGTTGGAGATCCGCGCCAAGGATTTAATTTCGCGGCTGCTCTCGAAGGGTGTCTTTGCCACAATTAACCAGACGCTCGACTCGGAACTCGCCAGCGAAATGGCGCGTTTCTTCGGAGCCGAGACGAACGTTATCACCTTCGAGGAACAGACAGCGAAAGACATCGATGCCGCTGCTGCAAGCGAAGAAGCCGTCCCTGAAACCGGAGTGCGTCCGCCCGTGGTCACGATCATGGGACATGTGGACCACGGCAAGACTACGCTGCTGGATTCCATTCGTTTGACGAGCGTCGCGGAAGGCGAGGCGGGCGGCATCACCCAGCATATCGGTGCCTACAAGGTGCGAATCACGGATAAGGAATCGCCAGCGTTCGGACGGGAGATTGTTTTTCTCGACACGCCCGGTCACGAAGCTTTCACCCGCATGCGGTCGCGCGGCGCAAAGGCGACGGATATTGTGGTGCTGGTTGTGGCCGCCGACGATGGCGTGATGCCGCAAACGATCGAGGCTATCGATCACGCGCACGCGGCAGAAGTGCCAATCATCGTCGCGGTGAACAAAATCGATAAGCCCGATGCCTTGCCCGATCGCGTGAAGAAGCAGCTTGCCGACCGTGGATTGGTTCCTGAGGAGTGGGGCGGTAAGACAGTGTTCGTTGATGTTTCGGCGAAGAAGAAAACGAATCTGAACTTGCTGATGGAAATGATTTGCCTGGTCGCCGATTTGGGCGAACTGAAAGCGACGCCGGAGCGCGCGGCTACGGGCGTGGTACTGGAAGCGAAACTGGATCGCGGACGCGGTCCGGTGGCTACCGTGCTGGTGCAGAACGGAACACTGAACGCCGGCGACAATTTCGTAGTCGGCAACGTCTACGGGAAAGTGCGCGCCATGTTCGACGACCGCGGCGCGCAGTTGCAGACGGCTCCGCCATCGACGCCGGTAGAAATCATCGGCATGGAAGCGCTGCCGCAAGCTGGCGATCAGTTTGTGGTGGTTGCCGACCGCGACAAAGCACGTGGCATTTCGGAGTATCGCGAGCAAAAAGCGCGCGAAGCCGCACTCGCCAAGAGTTCGCGCGTGTCGTTGGAAGGATTAGCCGAGCAGATCAAGGCCGCCGGCACCAAGGAACTGAACGTCATTCTCAAGGGCGATGTACAAGGTTCGGTGGAAGTGATTACCGACCTGCTCACCAAGCTCTCGAACGACAAGGTGCGGTTGAAGCTTTTGCGCTCGGGAGTGGGCGCGATTACGGAAACCGATGTGTTGCTGGCCTCGGCGTCGAACGCGATCATCATTGGTTTCAACGTGCGGCCGGAGCGCAAGGCGCAGGAAATCGCCGAGCAGGAGAAAGTTGATATCCGCCTGCACTCGATCATTTACGAACTGCAGGACGAGATCAAGCGTGCGATGAGTGGATTGCTCGAACCCACCATCAAGGAAACTTACCAGGGCCGCGCCGAAGTGCTCAATGTTTTCCGCATTCCAAAAGTTGGCACCGTGGCCGGTTGCCGCGTGAGCGACGGTTTGATCAAGCGCGACTCCGAAGTTCGTTTGCTGCGCGACAACGTGCAGGTCTTCAAGGGGAAAGTTGGATCGCTGCGCCGCTTTAAAGACGACGCCAGCCAGGTTACCAATGGCATGGAGTGCGGCATCTCGATCTCCAACTACGGCGACATCAAAGTTGGCGACGTGATCGAGGCGTTTGCGACGGAGAGAATTGCCGCGGAAGTAATCGCATGAAGCCAGCTCTTAGCAATTAGCCTTTAGCATCTAGCTTGATTTAGCTAATGGCTAATTGCCAAAGGCTAAGAGCGAATGATCGCCTTCCTCACCCTCGAACTCCATATCGAAGCGGCGCAATCACTCAAAGATAAAAGGCAGGTGGTCCGCAGTCTGAAAGACCGGCTACGCAACAGTTTCAACGTTTCTGTCGCCGAACTCGATCCCAGCCCGGTGTGGAATCGCGCCACAGTCGGCGTAGTCAGCATCTCGGATTCTCGCGACTATCTGGACGGGTTGATGAAGAATGTGGAGCGCGCGGCTACCCGCATTGCGAATAATCACGGGGCGGACATTTCCGACTCGTTCGTGGAATTTCTGTAAACCTTTTTCAAGCAAGGCCAAACAGACTGGGGCCGTAAGAACCGTAATCGCTATCGCATTGTTACCTCTGTACTTACCTGCCGCCAGTATTTCTGCGTGACAATAGACTTCCCGGCCAACACGGGCAGACGATTTTCTGATATTCTCATGCGTTTTACTTCGAGGTGGTGGCTGTGGAGAAGCGCGGGCTGAAATATCATCGCGGGCGGTTGGGCGAGGCCTTGCGCGAAGAGATCGAAACGCTGGTGGAGGGAGAGCTGGCGGATCCGCGCATCGGACTGGTGGGCGTGACTGCGGTGCTTGTCGCGGATGACGGGCGCTCAGCGCAGGTTTTGGTCGACGTTGATGGCGACGACCAGGAAGCGGAGCGAAGCCTCGAAGGGCTGCTCGCTGCGAAAGAATATATACGTCATGAATTAGTGGAGCGGTTGCGCTTGCGGCGCGCGCCAGAATTGTACTTTCGGCTGGATCGTTCGGAGCGAGAAAAGGCGCGGGTAGAAGAATTGCTGGCGCGGGCAAAGAAAAGAGCGAAGCCTCGCGCCGAACCAGTGAAGAAAAAGGCATGAGCACCATCTTGCAGGATGTTCTCCGGCAGTTTGAGCAGCGCGACCGTTTCGTGCTTACTTCGCACGCGCGGCCCGATGGTGACGCTATCGGCTCGGCGCTGGCCTGCTGCCAAATTCTGCGTGCCATGGGAAAGCAGGCGGATGTTGTGCTGCACGACGGTGTGCCGCGAATCTATCGCGCGCTACCCTTTGCCGATCAAGTGCTGCAAGCCGATCGCGTCTCCGGCAGTTACGAGGCAGCGATTATTTTGGAATGCGACAGCATTCACCGCACGCGCCTGGAGGGGTTGGAAGATCGATTTCTGATCAGCATCGATCATCACATCAGCGGGCGCCCATTCGCCGACGTGAACTGGATCGATCCACACGCTGTGGCCACTGGAGAAATGGTGTTCCGCCTGGCGCGCGAAGCGGGAACCCCGTTTTCTCCTGACATCGCCACCTGCCTTTACACGGCGCTGATGACCGACACTGGTTCGTTTATGTTTGAAGGGACCAACGAACATACGTTCGCTCTGGCACGTGAACTCGTGCTGGCCGGAGCCGACCCTTCCCATTGCGCTCGCAGTATTTATTTCGCTCACTCTGTCGCCAAGATGAGGCTGCTCGGAGAAGCTCTGCGCAACCTGAATACTGAGGGCCACATTGGCTGGACCTGGGTGACCCTGGAACAGATGGAGCGCTGGGGCGCGAAGGAAGAAGACTGCGAAGGCCTGGTGAACTACGTGCTTTCGATTGGAGAGATTGAGGTCGCGGCATTTTTTCGCGAGCTCCCTGACGGACGTTTTCGAGTGAGCTTGCGCAGCAAAGGCAAGCTCGATGTGGCGCAAGTAGCGGAGGGATTCGGCGGCGGCGGCCACGAGTGCGCGAGCGGTTGCTCGGTGGACGGGCCCCGGGCCGACGCTTTGCGCGAGGTACTCGAGTCATTGCGACGCGGTCCATCCGTGCAGTAATGAGGCAATTGCTAAATGTTGAATTCTTGATTGTTGATTGCGTTCGTGAAGGTAATGTGATGAGGGTTTTCAATCGGCAATCAACAATCGAGAAATCGACAATCCAGCGACAGATGTCTGCAGCGGCTCGAATCCCTACCCGATGACCAATCGCACCCGGGCCGACGCTCTGTTGCTTGCGGGCTTCTGCGCATTCCTGTTTTTTTATGGGCTGGGGCAGTTTGGCTTGATCGGCGCGGATGAGCCGCGCTACGCGCAGGTCGCGCGCGAAATGCTGGAGCGCCGTGATTGGATCACCCCGGTGCTGGGCGGAGAACCATGGCTGGAAAAGCCGCCGCTTTATTACTGGCAGGCCATGGTGGCGTACAAGCTTCTTGGCGTGAGCGACTGGGCCGCCAGGCTGCCCTCGGCGCTCGACGCGACATTTCTCGTGCTTGCCGTTTACTTTTTCCTGCGCCATTTTCGACGCGGATTGGAAGTTGACGGCGCGCTGGTTTGTGCTTCTTGTGCTGGAATCATTGGTTATGCCCGCGCTGCATCGATGGATATGGCGCTGGCGGCGGCGTTCACCATCGGAATGCTCGGCTGGTGGGCCTGGCGGGAGCGCGGAAACCGAATTTATCTCGCCGTCTTCTACGGCTTTATGGGTTTAGGAATGCTGGCAAAGGGGCCGGTGGCGCCCTTTCTCGCTTTTATGGTAATCGCGCTATACGCGGCCAGCATTCGCGACTTTCGTCTGATCTTGAAGACTCTCTGGCTGCCGGGGATCGTTCTTTTCTGCGTCATAGCGATGCCCTGGTATTTCGCGGTCCAAATTCGCAATCCAACTTTCTTTCACGAATTCATCGTCGAACATAATCTCGCGCGGTTCTCGAAAAATCTTTATCACCACACCGAACCGATCTGGTATTACCTGCCAGTCGCCGGTTTGGCGCTGATTCCGTGGACAGTCTTCATGATCGCGGCTCTAGTTCAAGCGGTCCGATCATGGTGGGAAAAACGAAAATCGATCGAGATTCGCGGAACTGATTTCGAATATCACTTCAGTATCTTCGCGAGCTGTTGGTTGATCGTCCCATTGATTTTTTTCTCGATCTCGAAGTCAAAACTGCCCGGATACATCTTGCCTGCGCTTCCGGCAGGAGCGCTGCTGTTGACGGACTACTTGGGGCAGCGCTTGGAGCAGAAAGGATCGCAGAACGGGTCGGTTGCGAAATCGATAGCTGTGCTCCATGGATTGCTGGCGGCGGCTCCGATCGTTCCAGCTTTGCTGATCGCCTATTTGCTCACACAGCATCGTTTGCCGAGAGGGCAACCGATGCTGGTCGCACTCGCGGTGGCGTTTGTGCTGTGCACCGGAATCGCGCCGACTCTGGTGCGCAAGACGGGGCTAAGTATGTTGCGTTTCGTCACATTGATCCCAGTCGTGCTTGCGGTGGGAGCAGTGTTGAAACTAGGTTCAGCTCCGCTCGATCAGAAACTTTCGGCTCGCCCTCTGTCTCTGGAAATCGCTGCTATGGAAACGCATTCGCTGCCGCTCGCGGTTTTCCATGTGCCGCGCGAGCTGGAATACGGGCTTACCTTTTACCGCAACCGGCTGACCGTCAACTACGACTGGGAAGGGATTTTGCAAGGAGAGCATTTACTGGTCGCGCCGGAGAATTCGCAGATGGAAATCGCGAGGCTGCTGCCGGGCCGTCACGTCTCTTACCTCGGACATTATGCCGCGCAGCGCATAGACTATTACTGGGTTGGCGCAGCGGGTACGGTTCCTGCACAGTAGAATCCTTTATCATGGGCCTGTCAGACGCAGCACGTTCTGCCGGTTTGCCTCGGGTTTAACAGCACTAACTCGGAGTCTGCCATCCCGAACGATGCCGCAATAGTGTTGCCAACTTTGTAGGAGCCCCGTGGAGATTCTCGACCTTCGGCATTTTTCTTCCGTGGATATGCGCCCCTTGCTCGATGACGAATCGCGAGTGTGGGGAAGTCTGCTTTCCTGGGACTACAGCGGGTCTGCGGAGATGATTTTGCGCTATGTCGACGCGAAAATTCTTCCCGGGTATGCCGCCATCGACCGCGGCCGCATTTTCGGCTACAGTTTTTTTGTGTACGAAGGCAGCAAGGGAGTGGTTGGCGATCTTTTTGTGGCGAACGGTGGGCGGCTTGCGAACCCGCGCGAAGTGGAACTGAAACTGCTGACGCACGTGATCGAAACGCTGCAGCAGTCACCCGGAATTCATAGGGTTGAGGCGCAGCTGTTGGCGCATGAGGCGGGCAGTGTGGCACGACCGTTTCTCGATCAGGGGTTCCAGCGTCACCCGCGGCTCTTCATGACGCTCGGATTGGGCGACCCGGTGCCGGTTCCAGCGAAGCATCCCGATGTCGAGATTCGGCGCTGGACGGAAGCCGATTATCAGCCAGCCGCGGCCGTGATAACCGCAGCGTATCGCGGTCACGTGGATGCGCAGATCAACGATCAATATCACACGCTGACTGGATCGCTGCGCTTTCTGAATAACA
>Ga0207026_1175_pt1 | contig 10382 bp, 11 predicted proteins | sample Alteio_BWMinCont_42_FD_153274 | JGI IMG/M metagenome (GOLD analysis project Ga0207026, IMG submission 153274) | Enriched cells from forest soil in Barre Woods Harvard Forest LTER site, Petersham, Massachusetts, United States -... | ecosystem: Environmental > Terrestrial > Soil > Temperate forest >...
GGCGAATCGATTATCATTAACAACCATATCGAGCTGACCGTGGTCGAAGTGCGCGGAAAGACGGTCAAGCTCGGCTTCTTATTTCCCAAGGAAGCGACCATCTTGCGCAAGGAATTGCACCAGAAAATTATGGAGCAGAATATCGCGGCCGCCACCGGTAGCGGCACCGACCTGCTCGATCTGGATTTTGAGGTCGATGTGAAAACCGGCCCCGAGAAAGATAACGATGGCAACCGTTGACGAACCGTTCGATCAAGGCAAAATCGCCGTTGCGCTGGGCTACGACCGCAAAACCGACCGCGCGCCGCGCGTTACCGCCAAGGGCAAGGGCTATATCGCCGAACAGATCATCGCACTGGCAGAAGCGCACGGCATCGAAATACGCGAGGACAGCAACCTCGTCAGCATATTGTCCCAGCTCGATATTGATACGCCGATTCCGCTGGAGGCCTATGCGGCGGTAGCGGAAATTCTTTCTTACGTGTATAAAGCCAACGACAAAGCCGGGGGGAAACATCATGGATCCTGATTATAAATCCTGTGAGCCGCAAAACGGCTGCACAGGATCAATGGTAAGTTTATTATACGATCCTGCGCAATCGCTTCCCCCTTCGCCAAGGCTTCGGGAGACAGGTCGCGCTTCGCAGGATGTATGAGGAGAAAAGGTTATGAATCCTGAAAAGTTGTTCAATGATATTACGCAGTTTGTTGCGGAAAGCCGTACTTTGCTTCAGGAGGGAGCGGTGATGGAACTGGCCGGGCTGGAAAAGCACGTGCTGATACTATGTGAAGATGTGTTGCTCCTGTCGCAGGACGAGCGCTTGCACTATGCCGACCGGTTGCAGCAACTGCTGGCGGAGCTGACTTCATTAGGCGAGGAGTTGGCGGCGCAGCGCGACCAAGTGGCCGAAAAGATGCGCAACCTGCCGGAGCATAAGAAAGCCACGACTGCCTATCGCGTTGTCGATGCGAGCGATCAGGAAGAGGGGGAATGATGGTCATCCTGAGCAAAGGCCGAAGGCCGTCGTCGAAGGATCTTTTGCAGTCGGCAAGATCCTTCGGCTCCGCTATGCTTCGCTCAGGATGACGCGCATGGACACCATCGATCCTATCCGTTTTGTGCTGGCTTTTCTGTTCGTTCTCGGGCTGATTGGCGCGATGGCGTTTGCCATGAAGCGTTACGGCGGCGCACAGAAATTCTTCGGCCAGGCGAAAGAGGAGGGGGCGCGGATGCAGGTCGTGGAAGTGCGTTATCTCGACCCGAGGCGCAAGCTGGTGCTGGTCCGGCGCGACGATGTCGAGCATTTGCTGTTGCTGGCCGATGGGCGGGAGACGGTGATTGAGGCGGGAATTGAGGCAGAGGATGAATAGGATGAAAGGGATAAAAAAGATGAGCAAGGATAAAAATATCTTTTTTTTATTCATCCTTTTCATCCCTCTCATCCTTCTTTTCATCCCCTTTCCCGCCTTCGCCCAATCCATGACTGTCGATCTCGGCGATGCAGCGGGAGGGACGGCGACGGGGCGGCTGATCCAGCTTGTCGTGCTGATGACGGTGATTACGCTGGCGCCGGGCATCCTGATGATGGTGACGTCGTTCATGCGCATCATCATCGTATTGTCGTTTTTGCGCAGCGCGCTTGGATTGCAACAGACGCCGCCTAACCAGGTGCTGATTTCGCTGGCGTTGTTTTTGACGATGTTCATCATGACGCCGGCTTTCGAGCAGGCCTATAAAGAAGGCCTGAAGCCTTTGATGAACGAACAGATTTCGCAGGATCAGGCGTTCGAACGCATCGGCGCGCCGTTTCATGAGTTTATGCTGAAGCATGTGCGCGAGAAAGATTTGAGCCTGTTCGTCGCCATGTCGCCGGGGCTTACCATCGAGAAGCCGGAGGATACGCCGTACCGTGTACTGATTCCCGCGTTCATGATCAGTGAGATGAAGCGCGCCTTCGAGATCGGCTTCCTGATTTTTATTCCGTTCGTCATCATCGACATGCTGGTGGCGTCGGTGCTGATGGCGATGGGCATGATGATGCTACCGCCGGTGATGATTTCGCTGCCGTTCAAGCTGATTTTTTTCGTACTGGTTGACGGCTGGTATATGATATGCGGAAGTTTGATAAAAAGTTTCGGGACGGTATGACATGGAATTCATCGGCCACATTATTATAGCCATTTTCGTCGCCCTTATCCTGGCGGCGGCGTTGACATTCGGTTTTATGCTTTTCGCCTGGTTTCTGGCGCTGGCGGCGATTATTTCCGCCTGCGTCTTATTGCGCCAATGGTGGCGGAGATGGTGGTTTGTGCATTCGGCCACGCGTGAGGAAAGATCATCGAAAGTGATCGAAGTCGATTATCGTGATATTTCGGATGAGGAGTGAATGATGCGGCGCTCCATCCTTCTCGCTTTTTCCATCGTGGCAGCGTCGCTCCTGCTCGGCGTTGCAGGCTATCATTATAGCGAAAACATGCCGTGGATCGATTCGCTGCTCAACGCGTCGATGATTTTAGGCGGCATGGGGCCGGTCGGCGATCTGCATACCGTCGAAGGCAAGTTGTTTGCTTCGTTCTATGCGCTGTATAGCTGCTTTCTCGTGCTCGGCCTGATCGGCATATTGATGACGCCGGTGATGCACCGCGTGCTCCATAAATTCCATGCGGAGCGCGACCGGGATAAAAAACCATGAATAACGGCAGGGATTACTGGGATGCGTCGGCGGCGATGAGCATAGCGGCGCAAAGCCGGCATAATGCCGCCGCGATCGCCGCGCCTTACGATGTCCACCTGTGCGATCTCACCCTGTTTGTCTCCTGCTGCAACGAGGAATCATCGATCGAAGCGACGCTCGATACGGTCATCGATGCGATGAAAGTAATTGGAAAAAGCTATGAGATCATCATTATTGACGATGCGTCCAAAGACCATTCGGTAGAGCGGGTGCGCCGTTATATCGACGCGCATCCCGATCTCGTTATGGTCCTGCGCGCCAATAAGGAAAATAAAGGGCTGGCGCAGAATTATATCGATGCGGCATTCATCGGGAGCGGGCAATATTACCGGCTGGTTTGCGGCAATAACGCCGAGCCGATGGAGATGATGGCCGACGTGTTCGGCGCCCTCGGTGAAGCCGACATCATCGCGCCCTATTATATCCCGTCTTTGCAGCGTCATGCGCAGCAATCCTTTTTTTCGCTGACCTATAGTTGGCTGCTCAATTTGATCAGCGGCAACCGCATCAATGATTATAACGGGCGGCATGTGCATCTGCGCTTTAACGTCCTGCGCTGGCATCCCAATACGCGGGGAGCCGGTTTTCAGGCCGGGCTGCTGTGCCAATTGCTGGCGCTGGGCTTTACCTGCAAGCAGGTACCGTGCCGAAATGCAAGGCGGCAAGCGGATCGCCTGGGAAGGCTAACCTTCAGCGATATGCTGTCGATATTGCATATAATAGCGGAGATCGGATTGCGGAGGATAGCCGAGTTATTTTAACGATAGCTCGCCTCGGCGCCAATATCCGCCGCGGGCGCGGAGTGCGTTAGTTTTCCTACGGAGATGTAATCGACGCCGGTTTCGGCGATGGCGCGAATTGTATCCAGCGATACGCCGCCGGAGGCTTCGAGGGGAATGCGTCCCGCCGCCAGCGCAACGGCCTTACGCAGGGTTTCGAGATCCATATTATCCAGCAGGATGCGGTCCGGCGCAGCAGCGAGGGCTTGTTCGACTTGGGATAAGGTGTCGCATTCCACAATAATAGGGGTCGGAGGTCGGGGGACGGAGGTCAGGGAAGATAATTTTGCTCTCGCTCGTTCTACTAAATCCCTGATCCCTGACCCCCGACCTCCGACCCCTATATGATTATCCTTAATCAACACCGCATCATACAACCCCATGCGATGATTCTGCCCGCCGCCGGTACGCACGGCGTATTTATCGAGCGCGCGCAGCCCCGGCATGGTCTTGCGCGTATCGAGAATAATCGTTTTGGTGCCACGTACCGCTTCGACATAACGCGACGTCAGCATCGCCACGCCGCACATGCGCTGCATCAGGTTGAGCGCCACGCGCTCTCCCGCCAGCAATGCCCGCGCCGGGCCTGCGGCTATGGCCAACACCGCGCCTTTACCTACCCGCTGTCCTTCCTGCACCAGCGCTTGCGTACGTACGTACGTATCTAATTGCGCATAGACTTCAGCCGGGATAAACGTCCCGCAAGCGATCGTCTCCTCATGCGCCACAAAGCGCATTTCCGCCTGTGTTTGCTCAGGAATCAGCAATTGCGAGGTGATGTCGCCCGCGCCGATATCCTCGGCCAGGGCGGTTTTAATCAGTTGCTGGTTGCTAGTTGCTGGTTGCTGGTAGTCCATAAGGCTTTTACATCTTTTGTAATTTGTATTTAGTAGGTAAGTATAACCAGCAACCAGCAACTAGCAACCAGCAACCCAAGTGACCTCCTACCCCCTCATTCCCCATTATCACGACGTGCTTATCATCGGCGCGGGCGGGGCAGGCTTGCGCGCGGCGGTAGCTGCCGGTGAGCGTGGCGCAAGCGTAGCATGCATCACCAAAGTCCCGCCGACGCGCAGCCATACGGTCGCCGCGCAGGGCGGCATCAACGCCGCGCTGGGCAACCGTACGCCCGATGACTGGCGCTGGCACATGTACGATACCATCCGCGGCTCCGACTGGCTGGGCGATCAGGATGCCATCGCCTATTTATGCGAACGCGCGCCGGAGGCCATCGCTGAACTCGAGCAGATGGGGATGCCGTTTACGCGCGATGAAAGCGGCCATATTTACCAGCGCGCCTATGGCGGCCAGAAAACCGATTACGGCAAGGGCGGCCTAGCTTATCGCGCTTGCGCCGTCGCCGACCGCACCGGACATGCACTGCTGCATACGCTGTATGGGCAGGCCTTGCGCCGGAAAGTTGAATTTTTTGTGGAATATATGGCGCTCGACTTGGTGTTCGACGATGAGAACGCCTGCCGCGGCGTCATCGCATGGCAATTGGAAACCGGCGAATTGCATATTTTCCGCGCCCACGCCACCATCCTCGCTACCGGCGGTTTCGGCCAGGTGTATGCCTCGACCACCTCGTCTTCCATCTGCACCGGTGACGGCAACGCGATGGTATTGCGCGCCGGGCTTGCCTTGCAGGATATGGAATTCATCCAATTCCATCCCACCGGGCTTTATGGCAGCGGCCTGTTGATTACTGAAGGCGCGCGCGGCGAAGGCGCCGTCCTCAAAAATGCGCATGGCGAGCGTTTTATGCAGCGTTATGCGCCCGCCAGCATGGAATTAGCCTCGCGCGATGTGATTTCGCGGGCGATGATGCAGGAAATTATGGCCGGCCGCGGCTGCGGCCCGAAAGGCGATCATCTTCATTTGAGCCTGGAAGGCCTTGCGCCGGAGATGATCGACGGCAAGCTACCTGCGATCAAAAGCATAGCACACACCTTCGCCCGCATCGATGTGCACAAAGAACCCATCCCCGTGCTTCCTACCGTGCATTATACGATGGGCGGCATCCCGACGAATGCGCGGTGCGAAGTGGTATCAAATAGAGGTCAGGGGTCGGGGGTCGGGGGTCAGCAAGAAAACAATAACCTTTCTTTTTCCCTGACCTCTGACCCCTGTCCCCTGTCCCCTGTTCCCGGCCTGTTTGCCATCGGCGAAGCCTCCTGCGCCTCGGTGCACGGTGCTAACCGGTTAGGCTGCAACGCGCTGCTCGAGCTTGTGGTATTCGGGAAAACTGCGGGCGAACAGGCCGTCCATACGATCAAGCCTGGCGCTGTGCATAAATCACTGGCCGGCGATTTGCTGGAGCCGATCCTGACCCGCTTCGACGATTTGCGCGAAAGCCGCGGCACGATGCGCCCGAACCAGCTGCGCAAGCAGCTTCAGCAGGTGATGCAAAGCCACGCGGGTATTTTGCGCAATCATGCGCTGCTCGAGGAAGGCCGGAAGCGATTGCGGGAATTATGGCATAGGGTGCAATACGACCTGCATGTGGCCGACCGGTCGATGATCTGGAATAACGACCTGCTCGATGCGCTGGAAACCGGCAACCTGTTATGCCAGGCGACCGTCGCCGTCGCTTCTGCCCTGGCGCGCAATGAAAGCCGCGGCGCACACTGGCGCGAGGATTATCCGGCGCGCGACGATGCAAATTGGCTTAAGCATAGCCTTGCTTTTGTTGATGAAGACGACAATGTGCGCCTGCAAACCCGTCCGGTGCGCATGAGCGCCGAAGAACCTAAAACCCACGCCTTGATTTCATTTCCACCGGAGGAACGGGCGTATTAGGCACCTCTTATTTTGCGTGGCAGTTCTCTTTCACTTTTAATTCCAATGATATCATTGCAAAGAGTTTTTTCATGCCCTCACAAATTTCGTCATAGGTTTTTTGCACTACGTGTTCTTCAGAATTAGGACGTTTTCTTGAAAATCCATTCAGCATAATTATCATCGTGTGAATAGCTCGCGGGTTAGCCGGCATTCCGTATGAATCTAATGAGCCTAATGCATCAGCTAGCTCCATTAGTTGCTCCTCTAGTTTTGCAAATTTTTGAGAATCAGGGCTAGACGGCTGGTCCGCAGGAAATACCGGGAAATTCTCTCTCTGAGGCAATGTTAAATTCATTGCCAGTTTTTTTATCTGCATAGCCTCTTTTGCCATTTGCTTAAATTTAGCCGTTTTTGTATTAGCGATTTCTTCCGTTTTGTTTATCCGCCTTGGCTGTGGTTGAGAAAAATATAATTGCTGGGCAGCAGATTTCGGCTTCTTCAAATGTTCTCTACTGCCTTTTCCAGTGGATAAAGGAGGGTGGCCTGGATTTTTCATCGTAATGCGGATATTCGGTTCGGGCTTAGGTGCAGTTTGTGCATCCGCTGTGGATGTATTGACTGCATCGGCAGGTGGAGCAGAAACATCAACGGATGGAACCGTCGCTTCCGCTGTGCTTGAGGCAATATTTTGCGGCTGAGGTGCGACAGGAGCCGGAGGAACGGCTACGGGCGCAATTTCCGGCGGTAGCGGCGTTGGTGCTGTCATAACGCCTGAAGCAGCCGTATTGGTTTCCGTATGGATAGGGGGGACAATATTGGGCGGCAAGGCAGCAAAATGTTCCGGCCCATATTTTGCCATTTGCTCCTTCATGCGATCGGACATCCGATCATACTCGGATGTATTTGCTTTGCCTGAAAATATACGGTCAATTTGCCTTACGCTAAGACCCGCGCAGTTACCAAGGCCGCGTAGTGCCGCACCTCGTCTCTTGTGAGGAGTATCTTTCTCCGGTTTACCAGGGTTTTTCTCGATCCACCAATTTATCCAGGCATTCGTCCAGGCTATAATTTCTTCCTGTTCTTTGGTCAGATTCGGTTTGGCTTCCCGTGGCAGCAGTGATTCCATAGCAGCGCGTTCAACAGCATATTCCTCCGGTGATAATTTAAAATGCTCCGGCGGTTGTTTACTCAGGAACGCCGCTAGCATTTCATATGATTGGTAGCCCGGTTTCGGCGGCCTGCCGTTAATGACGTCATCAGCTCCGCTATGACCAGCGTGCGCTTGACATTTAAGCGAATATATCGCAATGGTTTTCCGGTCATCTGATGACTTGCTCGGCTGCTCGCTGCGCCATCGTATCCATGCGTTCGCCAGAACGGTGGTCGCTTTTCGTCCGGCAAGTATTTTTTGTTTTTCGGCGGAGAGCTTTTCTTCATCAGAAAGCCCTTCCTCTTTAACAAGTGCTTCGTCTATCATACCCTGATTCCCATGATTAGTTCCCCACAATATCTAACTAAAACGCGCAATTAGTAAAGAAATTAATTTCCAGCGCTACCGCTTGACAACGCCCGCCAACCCTATAAATCTCTAATCTTCTTAAAAACAGGGATTTATGGTCGTAATTACCCTCCCCGACGGCAGTAAACGCGAATATCCCGGCCCCGTCACCGGCGAAGAAATTGCCGCATCCATCGGCGCCGGCCTTGCCAAAGCTGCGCTTGCCATCCGCGTGGACGGGAATTTGCTCGACCTTTACCTCCCGATTGAAAAAGACGCCTCCATCCAAATCATCACCGGCAAAGATGCCGACGGGTTGGAGCTTATCCGCCATGACAGCGCGCATATCCTGGCCGAAGCGGTCAAAGAACTCTTTCCCGAAACACAAGTCACCATCGGCCCCGCCATTGAAAATGGATTTTATTACGATTTTTCCCGCAAAACGCCCTTCTCCAGCGATGATTTAGCCACCATCGAGCAGCGCATGAAAGAAATCGTCGCCAGGGGCGAAAATATCCGCCGCGAGGCATGGAAGCGCGATGACGCGGTGAAATTCTTCAAATCCATCGGCGAGGAATATAAAGCGGAAATCATCGCCTCCATCCCCGCCGACCAAGTGATTTCACTTTATCGACAAGGCAATTTCATCGACCTCTGCCGCGGCCCACATGCGCCCTCAACCAGCAAAATCGGCAGCGCCTTCAAGCTCCTCAAAGTCGCAGGCGCATACTGGCGCGGCGACCATCGCAACGAAATGCTGCAACGCATTTACGGCACCGCCTGGGCCAGCGAAAAAGACCTGAAGAATTACCTGACCGTGATGGAAGAAGCCGAAAAGCGCGACCACCGCAAGCTCGGCAAAGAACTCGATTTATTCCACATCGAGGAACACACCCCCGGCATGGTGTTCTGGCACGATAAAGGCTGGACGATTTACCGCACCATCGAAAACTATATCCGCGGCAAACTCCGCGCTAAAAATTATATTGAAGTTAAAACGCCGATCCTCGTCGACCGCTCGCTCTGGGAGCAATCCGGCCACTGGGAAAAATTCCGCGATAATATGTTCGTCGCCGTCACCGACGAAGACAGGCATCTCTGCGTCAAGCCGATGAACTGCCCCTGCCATATCCAAATCTTCAAGCAAGGCATGAAATCCTACCGCGACCTGCCGCTGCGCATGGCCGAATTCGGTTCCTGCCATCGCAACGAGCCCTCCGGCTCGCTCCACGGTATCATGCGCATCCGCGGCTTCGTGCAGGACGACGCGCATATTTTCTGCACCGAAGACCAGATTACATCAGAAACCGTTGCCTTCTGCGATTTGCTCAAAGACGTCTACAAAGCCTTCGGCTTCACCAATATCGCCGTCAAATTCTCCGACCGCCCCGCCAAACGCGCCGGCGAAGATTCAACCTGGGACAAAGCCGAAAACGCGCTCAAAGAAGCCGTCAATGCCACCGGCCTCGAATGGAGCTTGAACCCCGGCGAAGGCGCGTTCTATGGCCCCAAGCTCGAATTCGTACTGCGCGACGCTATCGGCCGCGACTGGCAATGCGGCACGCTGCAAGTCGATTTCGTGCTCCCCGAACGCTTAGACGCCGACTATATCGGCGCCGACGGCGCGAAACACCGCCCCGTTATGCTCCACCGCGCGATTTTGGGCTCACTCGAGCGCTTCATCGGCATCTTAATCGAAGAATATTCCGGCAAATTCCCCCTCTGGCTCGCGCCCACGCAAGTCGTCATCGCCACCATCACCGAAGCCGCCGACGGCTATGCCAAGCAAATCCACTCAGAATTGCTGGCTGCCGGCCTGCGCGCCGAGCTCGACCTTTCCAACAACAAAATCAATTACAAAGTCCGCGATCACAGCTTGCATAAAATCCCGATCATGTTCGTCGTCGGCAACAAGGAAGCCGAATCCCGCCAAGTCTCTATCCGCCGCTTGGGCTCCGAGCAACAGCAAGTGATGGGATTCGATCAGGCGCTGGCGGGTTTGGCGCAAGAGGCAAAGATGCCGGATTGATGCTTAAATAGCATGCGCCGGTTGTTTCGATGATTTGCGCTGCGGCACTTCATAGATAATGCTCGCTATCGCCGCAGTATCCAGCAGTTCGGCTTTGATTCGATTGGCTCTTGCATCGACCGAGCGCAGAAAATCTTCGATTGTTTTCATGGGCAGCAGGCGCACTTCTACTTTTTTTGTCGTGTTTCCATCGCTAATGGTCAGCTCAACCGAATTTTCATGACTTGCACCGTTTTCCGCATATTTGATTTCGATCGTATCTTTCCGGGAAATTTTGACCGTTTTGAGCGGAGGCTCTGTCATCGGCATCTCTGTAGTTAACGTCTCTATAGGCGGTGTCTCTGCAGCCGGTGCCTCTATAGCTATTGGCGGCGCCGCTATAGCCTTTTGCAATAACTCAATCATTCGCTCATGAAGCCGGCTGGAATATTTGGGAACTGCTAACGTCACGGATTCCAATATAAGATCGTCCGATCCCACCCATTCCAGCGCAAAGGATGCAACGGCTTCTGCCCTCCATTGATAATAACTGCTCCAGCGTTCCTTAAGCAGCGGGT
>Ga0207026_1176_pt1 | contig 10367 bp, 10 predicted proteins | sample Alteio_BWMinCont_42_FD_153274 | JGI IMG/M metagenome (GOLD analysis project Ga0207026, IMG submission 153274) | Enriched cells from forest soil in Barre Woods Harvard Forest LTER site, Petersham, Massachusetts, United States -... | ecosystem: Environmental > Terrestrial > Soil > Temperate forest >...
AATTCTTTGATTCTTGCCCAACAACGGAGAAAGCGTGCCCGCAACCGCCTTTAGGGGAGCTTCGTTACGCGCGCATAAAACCACGGATGCGCCCGCTTTTACAAAATGCTCGGCAATGCTTGCGCCCAAGCCCTGGCTTGCGCCGGTAATAATGGCGGTACGATCACTGAATGTCATGGCGCATGCCTACCGATACAAAGGTTAAACCATCATGCGCGCCTAACGTGCTGGCAAGAAATCTATTCTGGTCGACCACTAGCGGCCTGCGCATGCCGTGGACGATCGTTTCCGGGCGAATGTCCCGAAAGCTGGGATGTTCATTGGCAATAATCAAAGCATCCGCATCGCGATAAGCTGTCTCAGCGCTATGGGTAAGCGTTATGTATTCTTGCAGCGAATCCGGAAGCGAAGATATGTTGGGATCATAGGCTTTCACGCTGGCGCCCTTTGCTTTCAACCACTGCGCAAGCTCGATCGACCAGGACCGGCGCAGCGTATCGGTCCCCGGTTTATAGGCCAGGCCCAGCAATGCAATGATTTTACCGGACAGATCGTTATAGTAATAGTGGATTTTCCGGCGGATCCATTGCTGATGCTCCTGATTGCTGGGCAGGATGCTCTCCAGTAAAGGCAAGCGCAGGCCATGGTTTCCGGCTATGTCGCAGAGGAACCTCACATCGCGCGCCAGCGTCCCCCCGGCGAATGCACCGCCCGGCTTGACATACGCTTTCTGTCCTACGCGCGGCTCGCTGCGCAAGCCTTGCTCAACCTGCGAGGCGTCCGCATCCACCAGCTCGCAAATGGTAGCGATTTCATTGATAAAGGTGACGGAGGTAGCAAGGAATGCATTCAGCGCATGTTTGAGCATTTCAGCGGAAGCCACGCCGGTCCAGATAAGCTGGTCGCACAATGGCTCCATCAGAGGCAGGAGCAATGTTTTTGCGGCTTCATCCTTAACGCCGATAATGATGCGGCCGGGGTGCTGGAACACTTCTATGGCCTTGCCTAAGCGGAGGTTCTCCGGAGAATAGGCCATGCGGATATTTTTGCCTGAGAAATCAGCGTCGCATTTTTTTTGCAGCGCGGCGGTGCTGCCGACCGGCAGTTGCGAGGAAATGAGCACCACGGTATCGGCCGCCAGATGCGGCAGCAACGCCTCGATCCTGCCGATGACATATGGCGTATCGGCGCGGTCGTTATCATCCACCGGGGTGTCAAAAGCCACCCATACGATCCGCGCTTCGCTTATTTTGGAGAGGTCGGACGTAAACGACAGCGTACTGCCCAGGCCGGCTTTAAGCAGTGCTTCCAGCCCAGGCTCGAAAATCGGCGCCATGCCCTGATTGAGGTTGGAGATGACGGCGGCGTCATCATCGATGCCCACCACGTCAAATCCTTTTGCCGCCAGGCAGGCGGACGTAACCGTACCTAAATGCCATAGCCCGTAGACACCTATTTTCATATACGCCTAGAGATTCTTTTTTGACTTAATGTTCTCGATGATCTGCCATACACTCAGGACATCCTCGATTGTCGCGCCTTTGCCCGGTTTTCCATTTAATGTATTCTGGAAATCAAGTAATTCGAGATCCCAGGAACGATCCGCCCCGGGAAATTCCCAACTTACCGTTTCAGGTGGGCCCATTTCCGGAAGCATCCGAAAGAAAGTGAGTTTCTCAACGCCATAACTTCCCCCGAATCCTTCAATCATTATTTTGCCTAATCTTCCATAAATTTCTAAAGAAAACATATTTTTCCATTCCGTCCAGCTTGCGTTCAGCCAGGCCAGCTTTCCGGAAGCATCCGATAAGCATATAAATGCATTATCTTCAACCCCAGTATCCCAATAATAGGTAGGGGTCTTGGCGAATTCCAATGACAGGTCTCCTAAAAACAGGCGGGATAAATCAATCAGATGGCTTCCCTGATCCACCAATTCGCCACCCCCTGAAATTTTTTCATCGCATCGCCATTCTTTTTCATAGCCGGCGCGCCCGCCATGCCCATGCCGGGCACGCAAAAACATTAATTCGCCAATGCCGCCCGCGGAAATAATATCCATGGCTTTCATGATGGAAGGATGAAAACGATAGTTGAAGCCGACGACGACGGTTCTCCCCTTTTCCTTGGCAAGGTCGCGAACCCGGATAATTTCATCCAGATTGATGCCGGCAGGCTTCTCGACAAACACATGCTTTCCGGCAGCCAGCGCTTTAAGGGATAAAGCGGCAAGCTCGGAGTGTACCGCGCAAATAAAAACAGCATCCACATCGGCGGCGATGACGGCATTTGCATCCGCAGCGGCGGCGGCATTCACTTTGGTGGCAAGCTTGTTTGCCCGGGACGCGTCAATATCATATACGCTTACGATGCCGATAGTATTATTCAAAGCAGCAATCGCTCTTTTTTCTCCGATATAACCACAGCCTATAATGCCTATTTTCATACGTGCGCCCTTGTCCCTAATTATTTAATTTTATCCATAGCCTGCGGGCTATGCGCTTAAGAAGAGAAAGGCATTTGCGAACTGCGCGCTTAAGCAGGGAGAAGCATGTCCTCATGGGAGCGGAACATTTGCGAATGACAGCCGTCATTGAGGAGCGCATGACGTACAGCTTTTTGTCAAACTCATCACGCTTACGGGGATAGCCATACAGGCCGATGCTCTGAAGCGCTATGGCGCGCCTGCGGTATTTTAGAATCCTGGCGACCACTTCCGTTGCCATAGCTTCCAGCACCGGTAAAATCGGCCGTTCGGGATTGCCATTCAACGTGATACGGTAGGGAAAGAAACTCCAGTGCATTTTATCGACATAAAACAACAGGAAATCCTTCATTCCCTCAAACGAGGGAGTAAGAAGCGGCTGCCCAGCCCCGCTATTATCGGTAACAGTAAGATCAATGGCAAAAAAATCATTTTGTGCAATATAGTAGCTGCTTAAGGGATAGGGCAATCTTTTCATGAATTCGCCATCGATTGAATCGCCGACGGGAGGCATCTTCGGCAGCGCCATCACCATGACCGGCTGCAGATGAAAGCCGTGCGCGATGAGTTGCCGGTCTTGATAGTTGATCCAATAAATGTGCGAGGGCCAGGCGTTGATGAAACCCCTTCCCAGCCAATCGAACGCGCGGCTGAACTGATGCAAATGATCGAGCGTAAAATTCACCATTTCCGGCAGGGTCATCGCGGGATTATCCGGATGCGCCTCAATGCGCGCGGCAAGCTCGCGCGCGGCGTCTTCCTTATTTACCCTGAGCCCGCAGCCGACTGCCACTTTATAGCCTTCCGCCACCAGCTCCACCAGTCGGCGGACTGTCCCATCCGACCAGAACCCATCCGGTACGAGATACACAAAATGCGTCAAATAGGGCTCGACGCAAGGCTGGCGCATCGCCATTTCACAACAGGCTGTTGTTACTTTGTATTTTACGCCCGTCAGATCCACCAGGCCGTCAATGAGGATGCAATCGACCGTCATCATGCCCTGCAGGCGTTTCATGGCTTTGGATTCACGGATAAACTGCCAATCCTCCCAGGTAGTGGCGACGACAAAACGATCATGTTTGCGTGTGGCGCATATGCCCAGATTGCCGGGCGTCATCAGCATAGGCAGGCAGATATCGACAAACAGCTGCGAATAAGAACGCCCCCACAAAGATACAATGAAATGGAAATGCTTTTCCCCGGTGGCTATGGGCATACCTAATTTTTTTCTTAGAACAGAACCTTATGAAAACTGCATTCTCTATAATCACATTGTCCGCCGTTTTCAATCCCCTAATTTTCTTCCCGTGGCGTCCGGGATTATACGCTTGAAACTTTGGGAAGAATTTGTATAGTGCGCCTTCGGAAGTTAACCTTTTTCGGGTCAAAATTAAGATGTCGATAAAAATGACCATAACGCAAAAAGCCAGATTAAATGTCGTCAGGACCGCAAGGGAAGCATCCAGCGTGCATTTTGGCGGTTGTTTCTCAGTGATGGAGATACTGGCGGCTTATTATGGGCCGGTGATCAGAAATGAGATTGCCTTTAAGGAATTTATCGCGCGCGACACGCTGATTCTAAGTAAAGGCCATTGTGGGTTGGCGGTGTATTCGCTCCTGGCCGGGATTGGCATCGTGTCGTCGGAAACACTGGCCAGCTATTGCAAGGATGGTGGAGCATTCATGGGCCATATCAAGCAAGATCCGGCGCTTGGTATCGGTTGGTCCACCGGTTCGCTTGGGCATGGTCTTTCCATTAGCCTTGGGCTGGCGGGCGCATTGCGATTTATGGGCGCCAAGGGACGCATCGTATGCATATTGGGCGATGGGGAGATGCATGAAGGATCCAATTGGGAGGCGCTGCTGCACTTAAGCCATGATGATCATTTTCCGCTGACGATCATTTTAGATAACAACCAATTTCTTTCCCTGGGCCGGACGCAAGACATCCGCCCGCTGGAACCCATCCATAAGAAAATCGAGGATTTCGGTATCGCCTGCGTCACGGTGGATGGACACGATATAGCGGCGGTGGAACAAGCGATGCGCCAAGGCGAACAAAGCGGCCGGGCGCTTTTCATCAATGCCAATACGCTGAAGGGCAAAGGCATCAGCTTTACGGAAGGCGTACCGGAATGGCATGCCAAACGCGCTTCCGAAGCGGAATTGCAGCGCATGGAAGCGGAATTGACGGGAGCCGCCGCATGAGAAAAGCGCTGGGCGTTGCATTAGCGCCATATTTTGGGCAACAGGATTACCATCATTTGTTCTGTGGCGATATCGGCTTTGGCGTGTTCGACGATGTGCGCAGGCAAACGCCCGGGCAATTTCATAATTTCGGCATTAGCGAGCAACACATGGTCTCATACGCCGCTGCCTTCGCTTCCGCGGTGAAAGCGACGAGCATGGTGTACACCATCAACCCATTTATCACATCGCGCGTGCATGACCAGTTGCGGGTAGATGTCGCCTATGCCAATGCACCGCTGGTTATATGCAGCGTCGGAGCTGGATTTGCCTATGACGCGCTCGGCTTTACGCATTATGGCATCGAGGATCTGGCGCTCATGACCGTATTGCCCAACTTCCGTATTTTCACTCCCGCCGAGCCGGCGGATGTGACTGCCATCATCCGTCAGCTGTTCAGCGACCGAGCCATCGCCGCGCCATGTTACCTCAGGCTGCAAAAAGGCGGCGAGCGTAATTTATCGGCGGATTTTCCGGATGTCGAACGTAAAGGCAGTTATAAATATTGGCCTGGCGATGAGGTGGAAATCGTTACGCATGGGGCGATTGCGGAAGAAGCGCTCAAAGCGCGGCAGATGCTGAAGGGCGATATCTCCGTCGCGGTACGCGCCGTAATCGATTGGGGGCGTTACTGCGAGGATGAGGTGATGCCCATCCAGGACAACAGCCTGTTCTTGGAGGAACATCGGGCGGTCGGTTCCCTGGCCAATGCGCTCGTGAACGCCGGCAAGGCGTTACCGCGGGCAAGTGCGCCGCTGCGATTGAAATGCGTAAGGCATACCGATTTTCATGGGCTGGCGCTGCGTCCAACGGCGCTTCGGTTGAACGGGTTGGATGCCGCTTCCATTGCTCATTCCATTAAAGAGCTCAAGGCTGAAAAAAGGCCGGATATAAAACTGGAAATGGCGGGATGAAAAAGGTAGCCATTATTGGCGCCGGCATGGCGGGTTGTGCCGCAGCCTATCAATTTGAGCGGCTGGGCGGCTGGCACATCGATATGTTCGAAGGAGGAACTACGATCGGGGCAGGCGTGCGTACGCATTTTAAGGGCGGCCATCCCTATACGTTCGGTCCCCGCCATTTCTTGACCAAAAACGAGCAGGTGTTCGAATACCTGCACTCCATCATTCCCATGCGCAAATTAGAGCATCGCTTCCTGACGTATCTGGAAGAAGAGGCCGATTTTTTCAGCTATCCGATCAGCGCGGCCGACATTCCCAAAATGAAACGCGCCGATGCCATTCAGCAGGAACTCAGCGCTATCGAAGTCATGGAAATCGCCGAGCCAAAAAATTTCGAGGAATATTGGATTTCCAAAGTCGGTGCCATACTCTATTCCAAATATATCGATAGCTATTCCAAAAAAATGTGGCGGTTGGATGACAACCGGGAGATCGATACCTTCAATTGGTCGCCTAAAGGTACGCCCATTAAAAAAGATAACTCGCATGCATGGAGCGAGGCCATATCTTCTTATCCCATAGCCCTTAATGGATATAACGATTTCTTCGACCGGGTGCAGGATTTCGTGACGCTCTACCTCAACACCCGCATTGACGAAATCAAGCCGTCCGCATGCGAAGTGGTCGTGAAGGGCGAGAGCAGAAAATACGATAAAATCGTCAATACCATAGCGCTCGATGTGGTACTCAAAGAGAATCTCGGCGCGCTTCCTTTCATCGGGCGCGATATGACGACGGTGATCCTGCCGGTAGAACATCTGCTGCCCGAGAATGTATTTTTCCTCTATTATGCCAATGCCGAGCCCTACACACGCATCGTAGAATATAAAAAACTCTCCGGCTATCAGTCGCACACGACATTGATCGGCATTGAAATTCCTTCCGGCAACGGCAAGCACTATCCGTTGCCGATCAAAAAATACCGCGCCATTCACGATGCTTACGTCAAGCTGCTTACCCCCCATGTGTATTCCATCGGCCGGGCCGGCAAATATGATTATCAGGTCGACATCGATGACTGCATCGAGCAGGCGCTGGCGATCTACGAGGAATTGCGATGATTAACACGTTTCTGATGCGCAAATACCCCAAAACCGTTCGCAAGGAGATTACGGAAGAGCGGATCAAGGTGACGCAGGAAGAACGCGAACAAGCGCAGAAATTCGATGCGATGTATTTCGACGGTGAGCGCCGCTTCGGCTATGGCGGCTATCACTATCACCCGAAATTTTTTACCGAAGTGGTAAAGGATTTTATCTATTATTATGCGCTGAAGCCGGGCCAGAGCATTCTGGATGTGGGCTGCGGCAAGGGCTTTATGCTGCACGATTTTAAGCAAGCCATGCCCGCGTTGGAAATAGCCGGAATCGACATTTCCGACTACGCGCTTTCCAAGGCGTTACCGGAAGTGGCTCCGTACCTGCAAAAAGCCTGTTGCTCCAAGTTGCCGTTTCCGGATCATAGCTTCGACCTGGTGATTTCCATTGCCACCATCCATAATCTCGATCTTCAGGGAGTGCGTGCTTCGCTCAGGGAAATCAGCCGCGTATCCAAAGGCCATGCGTTCATCAAGGTCAATGGCTATAAAAACCTCAAAGAGCGCGAGCAGCTCGAGAACTGGAACCTGGTGGCGCAAACCATTCTGCGGGAATCGGAATGGGAAGAGTTATTCGCCGAAGTGGGCTACCAGAGAGATTATGATTTTTTCAAAACATAACCGCTGGTAGCCATTCCTTATGCACATACTAATCAGTGGTGCGTCGAGCTCTATCGGGCAATATGTATGCAAGCGGCTGGCGGAGGATTATCCCGACGCAACCCTTACCGGGCTTTATCATCGCCATGCGCCGTCATTTCAGGCACCGAACCTGTCGTACATCGCGGCGGATTTTTTACAAGATACGGCGGACGCCGTTCCCATAGCATTGCTCAAAGAAATCGACATTTTTTTGCATCTGGCATCGGTAACGCCCGGCAATAATCCGGACGGCAATAGCGATCATTTTTTCGTGGCCAATGCGCATACCCCGGCTATGCTTGTTAAAACCATGCTGATGTCCGGCCGCTTGCGCAAAATATTTCATCTCTCCTCCACGGCAGTATATGACCGCACACGAGGATTGACATTGGACGAAACCAGCCCCAAATCCCATAAAGATCCTTACGGCCTATCAAAGCTGATGTTTGAGAATGCGCTGTATACGTTGCATGCGCATTTCGCATTTTATGCGCTCAGCCTACGATTGCCAGTATTATTGACGCCGGGCGTAACCAATAATTTCATGTCAAAATGGAAAAAAGCGATGGCGGCTGGCGAAACGCTGTCCGTCGCGCATCCTGCGGCTGCGTTTAATGCCGTCTGCCCCGACTGGGCGCTGTATGAGGCGTGCACCTTGTTTTTGACATCCGGCGGGACGGGTTGCAAAATCGCCAACATCGCTGCTTCCAAGGCGACCAGCCTTAAGGATATTTTGCATGCAAGAGGCTATCCAAACTGGAAGGAAGCCGAATCGGCCATGCCGCCGCAATTGATTGTTACCTTGCATCAGGGACATCGCCTCTATCCGGCTTATGAGGCGCTGACGGAAGCGGTGAAGTTTTTATCGTAAGAGGCCGATAGGCTGCTCAAACCGGCATTTTAATGGATTGTTATGCCATAAAAATCTGTTATAAAACCCTAAAATCATGATTGCAGGTTACGCTATGGAAGATGCCGTACACGCATTTGCGGAAAAGAGATACGCTATTTTTCCTGCGCAGGACCCCAGCGTATTTGCACAGTTTCAGTCGGCGATACGGCAATCGGCCGAAGCATATTTGGGGAGACCCATCGACGCGCTGGATGTGCTGCATCATTACGTCACGCCCGCTGAGATCAATAAAATCCGCCTGAAAATCTATAACGATCTGAACAAGCGCAAGGATTGGAAAATCGCTTATTACGCGCTGGCAACCGATACGCTGAAATCGCTGTTCGGCCCGGACGTCTCCATTCAGATCAAATTGAATCTCTCCATCCAGATACCCGAAGATGAAAGCTCTATGCTGCTTTTGCATACCGATACGCTGAGCGGCCAAAGCCCGTTTGAATGCGTGTTATGGACGGCGGTCACCGATGCCTTCGACAGCAACGCCATGTATATTTTTGACGAAAAAAGCAGCAAAAAGCTCTATCAGCAGCTACCCTCCTATCAGCATAAAGGCATGCAGCAACTATTTGAGGATAATCGCGACAACGCTCAATTTATCAATGTGCCCGCCGGCGCCTGTGTTCTGTTCAGCTCGACCTTGTTCCACGGCAATCGGGTGAATTGCACGGATAAAACGCGCATATCGCTCAATTGCCGGTTCAAGTCGCTTTTCAGCCCGGAATATGCCGCTATTCCGCATGAGCGGGTCACGGGAACATTTTATGAACCACTTTTTCTTTCTCCCGTTACCAAAATAGGCTTGGAATATGACGATGCCATCGCCTTCTGAGAAGATTATCGGTTATGTGACGCCGCGTCCCTTCGGGCCGTTCGCCATGCCCGTTCCGGCACAGAATTCCTGCCTGCGCGAGTATGCGGCGCAGATGGGATTCACCTATGCTCTGCCGCAATGTGAGCATATATTCAAGAATTGCCACGTACAGCTATTCGGCACGCTCAATAGCGCGCCCGACGGCGGTCATATCGTCATGTATTCATCTTACATGTTGCCAGACGTGGCTTCCGACCTGGAAAAACTACTCGAAATTCAGCGTGCAAAAAATCTTACGTTTCATTTCGTGCTGGAAAAAAAGATGATGGCCTGTCCTGAGGACGTGCGGAAGATGCTCAAGGTGCGCCGCATAGCGGCAATCGCCCGCCATAACAATGCGCTCAAGAAAACTATTTTACAGCATGTTTAATCAGTCCATCGCAGAAGACCTGACACGACAGCTTGGGCCGGGCGTATTCAAGCCCATGGTCGGGCGCGGTAATAGCCGCGTTGGCATATGGGAATCCGACAAAAAACACTTCATTAAAATGTATCCTCGCGACTCTCTTTGGGACCGTCAGGACGTCGAGCGTCGCACGCTGGCCTATTACGCCTCCTATAGAATCAAGGTGGTTCCTACCATAATCTATGTGAATAACACCCTCAATTATAGTGTCTTTCGCTTTATCGAAGGCACGTCCATCTATCCGGCGGATCAACCCGTTCTCGATCAATTGCAGCATTTTCTTGAGCGCATCTTTGCGCTGCCCGATAACGGCTTTGTCACCGAGGCGAAAGAAGCCTTCTTCCATACGGACAAGCTCAAGGCGCATATTGAAGAGCGGTTAGCGTTGATGCGCCGGATTCCTGACCCGGCATTGCAGGATTACCTGAAAACCAGAATCGACGCCGCATTCGCGCAGATCGGATATGACCGGTTGGGCGGCTATAGCTGTGGGTCATCGATTGTGAGCCCCTCGGATTTCGGGTTGCATAACAGCATATTGTCTCCTGCCGGCCGCATCTACTTCATTGATTTTGAATATGGCGGGCGTGATTCGAAGTTTAAGCTTCTGGGCGATATTTACTGGCATCCCGGCGCCAATCTTTCCTTTGCGCAACGCAAAGCCTTGATAGAACCTTTCATTACCACCGCTTCCGAATGGCAGGTATTTGAAAAAGTGCGTATATTGATGGGCTTGAAATGG
>Ga0207026_1178_pt1 | contig 10260 bp, 12 predicted proteins | sample Alteio_BWMinCont_42_FD_153274 | JGI IMG/M metagenome (GOLD analysis project Ga0207026, IMG submission 153274) | Enriched cells from forest soil in Barre Woods Harvard Forest LTER site, Petersham, Massachusetts, United States -... | ecosystem: Environmental > Terrestrial > Soil > Temperate forest >...
CTGCCGTCATGCTATCGCCCTATAATCCTCTGCGGAATACAAATAAATGTAATGGTTTCCTGCATTTCGCGGCCGCCGGACGTCTGGATGGTATTGGTGATGGAATAGCTGTTGCCCGCATTGCCGCCGGTGAGCCAGAACGTGGCTGTGGTAATCGTATTACTGGTTTCGCTGATGGCAAAATCGCTTGAGGATTGGCTCCAGCCGCTGCTGGTAATGACATCGCTGCCCAAGCCGCGCGCTGCCCAGTTGATTGTCCAATCCAGCGATTCCGTGGGGGTTTGTTCGATGATCGTCGTCATAAGGTTAGGCTCTCCTATAGTATTCGGTTTTGGCTGCGTGGCACAAAGATGCGGGATTGAATGGCAGGATTCAAGGTGCGCTCCGGCGGCGAAGGTTGTAAAATGTAAATATCCGGGGTACCGAACCGTTCCTTCGGCGTGATGCCGCCGGGCAGGATGTTCATGCTCGCACCGGGCGCACCGAATATTTCCTGCGTTCCAATGCCGGCCGGATTGATGCCGGATTGCAGTATTTTTGTCCCTGCCGCTTCCTGTGACGCAATACCCAGCGGCTTAAGATTTATGGAGAGCGTGGTCGCTCCGAATGCTTCGCCGGTGATCGCTCCCGGTGGGGTAACGACGGGCGGGTTTTGCTGTAATGACGTTCTGATAATAGCAGGCTGCATGGCCGTTATGCGTTCCGTATCTGCTGGCCTTCGAAACAGGCGGGGAAATTCATGAGAGTCGCCCATTTATTCTTAGAGCCTTCTCTGTGATGAATTAATGTTTTTCCCCTCTCCCGTTCTTTACGGGAGCAGCCTTCGCTACCCGCTGCGCCAGCGCCAGCGCGGCGAGAAGCTACGGCCTGCCAACGAGCATAACTAGCCGCGCCGGAGCCTTGGCGTAGGCGGGAGGGCAGGATTCCTTAGTCTTGCGCCTTCGCAAGGCTTAGGAATCCGGGTGAGGGCAAATAAAGCAAGCGCCCTCTCCCCGACCCTCTCCCGCAAAGAGGCGGGAGAGGGGGAAGTAAGTGAATTCGTCACAGGCTCTTAGAGTTTAAAAATTTTGTTGGTGCCGGTATCCCATGTCACGACGATATTATTGCCGTTAGGCGTAACCGGAAAACCGGAGCTGATCTGCGGCGCAAGCGCGACGCTGCCTTGTGTCACCGATCCGCTGAGAGACGATATGGTCAATGTACGGTCACCGGCATTGGCAGTCGCTGAGAGCGTTGCGGCCTGGCCATTGCTGAAGGTAAGCACGGTGCTACCCGCAATGCCGTAAGGAAGCTTATCAACATAGATGATCGTGGCACCCGATGTGGCTGTTTGCGCGGCGGTGACGATGAAATCGCCGCTGATGAGAGCGATCAGCTTGCTCGTGGTGGCAGTGCCGGTATCCTTGAACAACGCCATCGCCTGGCAGGGATTGCCGGTGACGGAGGAGAAAGTAAGGGTGGATGCATTAGCAACGCCCTGCGCCGCTTTTTCGCCGGAAAGGTTGGTTTTGGAACCGACCAGGCAGGCTGATAATTCTGACCAATTATTGCTGATCGAAGGCCCCATATTTAAAGCGTGCCCGCCGCTGGTATAGCTGCCAGAGCCGGTGGCATTGGTGCCGTCGATGCGGGTGATGTTGAATGTGTTGGTAGTGGCACCCGCGACGAGCCACAGGCCGTTGGCAGCCGGATTGCCACCGACACCCGATATATAGACGATGTCGTTGTTGGCGAATCCGTGGGATGTCGCGGCGATGACAATCGGCGTGGCGTTAATCGCACCGGTGATCTGCTTGCACGACGCGGTGCTTTGCGTGAGATCGAGCAATGCGCCGGAAACGGTATCTGTTGTCCAGTTCAGCGCGCCGGTCAAATAATTATTCCGGCCGTTTTCAAAAAGTGCGTTAGTCATAGGTTACTCCAGTGGTTTAAGTGATGTTGTTAAAAAAAATATGGTGGCCGATGACGGCACAGGGTGATTTTCCTTCCGCCCATGACGGCGGCGTTGCGATGCGCCGGTCGTAATAATGCGTGGCATTCTTGGTTTCGTCATTGATGAGCCCGTTTAAGGCATCGGCAGCGATATGCAGCGCGCCGGCGAAAACCGGGTCGCTATCGTCCACGTCATTGATAATTTGGCTATTTAGATCGGCGGCATTCCAGCAGGAAAACTGCCAGGGCATTTTGCAGGCCGAAGCCGCCGTGCCGTCGCCGAAGAGCGGATGCGGTTTTTGATGCGTACGTACGTACGCTCTAGCGATGGCGGCGCGGTTGAGGGCGACGCAAGCGACGGCTCCCATTCCCACATCGCCTTCGCCGCGCGCTTCGCCATAGATCGTGCGGGCAAGAATATCAGTATTGTCGTCGGCCATAGCGTCCTTGCATGTTCAATACGAGGAACCTGAAGCTGAAATGGATGGTCTGGAAGGGGGAATTTTAGGGGATGTTTAGGAAATCTGTAAAACTACGCATTTGACTTAGTTTGATAACCCATTCGTTTTTATATCCGGATGGATTCTTTTCATTTCCTCGGGAAACAGGCTATCTCGCATTTGGGAGATTTCGTCCTTGAAGACACTGTTTAGGAGTGAATATAAATTCCAGCGGCGGGATTCCCCGGTAATTTTTTTTCTCATCAATGTTTGAATGTTGGTCTTTGCCATAACTTGAGCGGCAAGTTCGAAGTCATCGGTAGCACAAATAGTACACGGGTATTTCTCCATAATGGCTGGATCAATGTTTGCCTCTATTATTTTTTGACGGACTGCTTCATCAATAATCGGCAATATCTTGTCGCCAAAAGTAAACCATTCCTCTAATGTAACAATCATTAGATAAAGAGGTTTATTTTCCTTGAAATGCCAATGCTTATATAGGCCATTTAAGGCATCAATAAGTGTCTTATAAGTTTGCACTACAAAGTCAGCCATTTTATCAAGGTCTGCATTTAAAACATCAGTTGAAGCAAGTCCAATCTTTGCCTCAAAACGAAGTTTTTTGGTTTTACATTCGATAAAGAGATCACCAGTCGCATCAGACAGTATCCAGTCTATGCTATCTTTCCTATCCTTGCCAACGTGATAAGATTGTTCAGCAAGAATAGTGAGATTTTTTGTCCGATTGGCTGCTACCAGTACATCACCCACATAGTTTTGAAATGAGCGTCCAAACGCATCTGGAAATCTATTATCACCACAGATTTCATAATAAACGCCTTCTGTAAAACGTCGGAATAAGAATGTAGGAATAGGAGCAATTACTGCGGACTTTCCCTGCAAATTAACTTGTATAAGTGGATATTTGCGTAGAGGATTGAAGGTGTAGGCATAGTCCTGATCATAAGATTGTTTCTCAGCTATCAATCTTTTCAAGGTCGGCATATCTGTCGAAAAGTGGCGAATGAAGCAATCAACATCCTCTAGTGTAATCCCGGGGATTACTATGCGCGGGGGTAGGTTAAAACCAAAATTGGTTATAAAATTGCCACAAAAGAGTAGTCCAATCGTATATAGTTTCGCAGCCTCAATACCAATACGTTCTTTCAAAATAGGAGCAAATTCGGCAGTGCCAAATATCTTGAAATATCTCAGAAGAGCATTTGTGTGAGGTAAACGTTGCCAAGGAAATTGACGATGTATAATACGAAAAAGTTCAATCAGGATGTTTGATTGGGCAAGTTCCCGATGAGCACCATAAATATTGTTTTCCAAATCTTTTATTCTGTTAATAGCACCAGCAAACGCTGGCCATAATCTAAGTGTTTTTTCTGCATGTTCAGGTGAATTAAGAATGATCTCTTTGGCTAGTATGTCGAGTTCCCATTCAGGAGCATATAGCATTTTTTCTTTGTGAGTTCTTTCATTTAATAAATCCTCTAAAACTTGAATATCAGAAGGAAATGGCTGTTTGAATTGTAAGTGTTGAATATAAGCACGAACCACACCAAGTGATTCCAGCAGAGGGAATTTACGAAGATAGTTCCGTAAAGGCTTATATAACTCATACACTGACATGGAAAACTTCCGCTAAGCCCGTAATTTTCGCTCACCGGTCACTTCTTGCGGCAACTTAAACCGCGTATTCTCCGCCTCTCCCGGCATCGTCTCCACGCGGGTTTGGCGCAATTTGCCGATGGCGTCGATGACGCCTTGCACCAAATGTTCCGGTGCGGATGCGCCTGCGGTGATGCCGACGGAGGTGATCGTATCGAACCATTGCGGCTCTAAGCCTTTGGCATCGTCGATCAGGCGGGCGGGAATGCCAGTTTCGGCGGCGAGATCGCGCAAGCGGTTGGAATTGCTGCTGTTGGCCGAGCCGATGACCAATACCAGCTCAACTTGTTTGGCCAATTCGCGCACGGCATTCTGGCGATTCTGCGTGGCATAGCAGATGTCGCGCAGCTCCGGCCCGGCGATGGTAGGAAAGCGGGTTTTAAGCGCGGCGATGATGTCTTTGGTATCATCGACGGAGAGCGTTGTTTGCGTCACATAAGCAAGTTTTTCAGGATTTTTGACGCGCAGCTTTTCCACGTCAGCGACATTTTGCACTAAATGCACACCCTGCTTGACACGGCCGCTGGTGCCCTCGACTTCGGGGTGTCCCTCATGGCCGATGAGGACGATCTCGCGACCGTCGGCTTCGTAGCGCTGCGCTTCCTTGTGGACTTTGGTGACGAGCGGGCACGTGGCGTCGATCACCGGCAGATCGCGCAGGCGGGCGGAATTTTCGACTTTTTCTGAAATGCCGTGCGCGGAAAACACCGTGATCGCACCGTCGGGAATTTCATCGACTTCGCCGACAAAAATCACGCCTTTGGCGCGTAAGTCATCGACCACCCATTTATTATGCACGATCTCATGACGCACATAAACCGGCGGGCCATAAAGCATAAGCGCGCGCTCGACGATCTCGATAGCGCGGTCAACACCGGCGCAAAAGCCGCGCGGTTGGGCGAGGAGGATGCGAAGAATGGCTAATTGATTGAACATATAGGCAATCTAGACGGTTTTATAGTATCGACAATGAAAAAAGCATTTTTATCGATTCGGTCGTGGGATTCCCAAATTCCCTCTTGATTTCCACGTCATTTTACGGCATGAAGGACAGCCCGTAAGGTTTTTTTAACATTTATGGGGTATAAGTCGTCATTGCGAGGCTCGAAGAGCCGTGGCAATCCATCTCACTTTGAAGCTGGAAATATGGATTGCTTCGTCGTCTACAACTCCTCGCAATGACGATACACATCAACTATCTAAGGAGGACTGTTTGCATACACAGGAATTTCGGGGCCTATGAGTAAAGTTGACGAACCCCGCGTCAATGGACAGATCACCGCCGCATCCATCCGGCTGGTCGATCAAAATGGCAGCATGGTAGGCGTGGTATCCACCGCCGAAGGTATGAAGCTGGCGGAACAGGCCGGGCTCGATTTGGTTGAAATTTCTCCTACTGCCAGCCCGCCGGTATGCAAAATCCTCGATTACGGCAAATACCGTTACGAAATCCAGAAAAAAGCGCACGAAGCTCGCAAAAAGCAGAAGGTCATCCAGATCAAGGAGATCAAGCTGCGCCCGACCATCGGCGAACATGACCTGGAAATCAAGATTCGCAATATCATCGGCTTCCTGAAAGAAGGCGACAAGGTTCGCATTACGCTGCGCTTCCGCGGCCGCGAGATGGATCATCAGAACCTTGGCTATGAGGTGCTCGACCGCGTGCAAGAAACGCTTAAAGAGCATTGCAAAATCGAGCAGTCGCCGCGCACGGAAGGCAAGCAAATCGCGATGACGGTGGGACCGCGCTAATTTCCGGCGAACTCCGCACTGACCGAAACGCTTCGTGCATGGGCGAGCGCCCCCGGCTTGTCTGCTTCGACGGCGACTTTGGCGATGCGCTTATCCAGCGATAAAATAAATGCACCGATATCGGCCACCAGTTTTTCGATCAGGTTATACGACGCCGCTTCTACGCGCTCGATGATGCGCTGCTCAATCATGGCATAATCCACGGCATCCTCGATAGCATCGCTATCGCCGGCCTTGCCATCGACGATGTGCATTTCGATATTCAGCACGACCGGGCGTTTGGCTTTTTTTTCCCAATCATAAATGCCGAGTATCGTCTGCGCCTGTAAATCTTTGATTCTGATGATGAACATAAGGTTATAGCAAATGATGTCCTCCGTCGGGAAATAGTAATTGGCCGGTGATCGCTTTGCTCTCGCATAGCCAATAGGCCGCCGCTGCAACTTCCTCCGCTACGGGCAAGCGCTTGAGCGGCAATAGCTGTGCTTTGTTCTTCATATAGGCTTCATCGTAATACTCGGACGGCAGCATGATCGTAGGACAAATGCCGTTGACGCGAATCTCCGGCCCCAGCGCCCGCGCCGCCATCGTCGTAAATTCCGCCAGCGTTTTTTTGGACAACAGGTAAGCAAAATGGCTGCCTTCGTTTTGCTGAATATAGGTATCGAGCATATGGATAACGCAGCCTTTGCCGAACGTTGTCGCGAATGCCTGCGTCAGGAAAAACGGCGCTTTGAAATTGACCGCGAACTGGCGGTCGAACAACGCCTCATCGGTATCCATAAATTCCGCGCGCTCGAATATCGACGCGTTATTAATCAGCGCCGTGCAATTGCGTACGTACGTACGTACGTCTTGCATAAAGCGCGGCAGAGCCTCGATATCGCTCAAATCCTGGTGGAATAGCGTGCATTGGGCGCCCAGCTTTTCGATCTTTATCTTGAGCTTTGTTGCATCGGCTTTAGAGCTATTATAATGCAGCGCAATGTCATAGCCATAACGTGCAAAATATAAAGCCAGCGCCGCACCAACGCGCCGCGCAGCTCCAGTAATTAATATAGCGGGCCGCTTGCTCATGATGCTTTCAAAAACCGGCTGCCGGGTTTCACTGCCGGGATAGCTTTCAATTCCTCTGGCAGCGCATCGGGCTTATACGTCGGAATATCGAGTTTGAGCAGCGAAATCAGGGGCAGCGTCAGACTCACATCATTCTGCGAACGGCGATCGATCAGGCTCGTCACCGCCAGCGGAATCGCGCCATATTCCTTCACACAAACCACCGCTTCCATCGACGATTTCCCCGTCGTTACCACATCCTCAACGATCAGCACACGCTGACCCTTTTCCAATCCGAACCCGCGCCTAAGCACAAACACCCCATCCACCCGCTCGCAAAACATCGAAGGAATCGCCAGCTGCCTGCCCATTTCATACCCGACCACAACGCCGCCCATCGCCGGCGCAACAATCACATCGAACGCATGCCCCGATTGGTTCACTTTCGCTGCCAACTCTCGGCACAAACGCTCCCCACGCGCCGCATTCATCAACACGCGCGCGCATTGCAGATAAGTCGCACTATGCAAACCGGAGGACAAAATAAAATGCCCCGAGAGTATTGCCTCAGCATCTTTAAATTCCTGCATAATCTGCTGCTCGTCCATTGCCTCACTCCATCGCAATATTATCAATCAATCTCGTCGCCCCCAGCCACGCCGCCGCCAATAACCTCGCCGGAGGTTCAAATTGCTGTATTTCAGCGAGCGTCTCCGCCTCGCGCATTTCCAGATAATCCACTTTGAATCCCGCCTTGGTAAGCGCCGAAACTCCCTGCTCCAGCGCCGATTTGACCGGCATATGACTCACCACTATCGCCCTTTGCACATGATTCAGCACTTCGTAAAGCATAGGCGCAATCGCCCGTTCCTGCGGCGTCAGATATGCATTGCGCGAAGCCATCGCCAGCCCATCATCCTCGCGCACTGTCGGCGCGCCGATAATCTCTATCGGCAAATCAAGATCACTCACCAGGCGATTGACCACGCATAATTGCTGATAATCCTTTTCGCCAAATACCGCCACATGCGGCAATATACGTAAAAATAGTTTGCTAACCACAGTCGCCACGCCATCGAAAAATACCGGCCGCGAACGCCCTTCCAGTATTTTCCCCAACTCACCCACGGACACCGTCGTCGAAAAATCCGGCGGATACATATCCTCCATGTCCGGCGTATAAACAATAGCCGCACCCGCCGCGTCCATTTTCTTAATATCATCGTCCAGCATTCTGGGATATTTCGCAAAATCTTCCGCTGGCCCAAACTGTTTCGGATTGACAAAAATCGTGGCGACGACCGCGTCGGATTCTCCCCTCGCCCGCTTAATCAGCGACATATGCCCCGCATGCAACGCCCCCATCGTCGGCACCATGCCCACGCGCTTTCCCGCCCTAGCCAGATCGACGAGTGCTTCCTGAAGGCTTTCCATAGTGCGGACAATGGTCAATTGCATGAGCCGGCCGGTTGCTTTATATCGTGGTTAATTGAATATAGGCTCTGTTGATGAAATTCGCTAGGCTTAAGCAAAATGCGAAGGTTTTCGAGAACCGCAGCTCGAGCGTACGTTTGGGTACGTGAGCAGCGGAAGCGCAGAAAACCAAGCAAGTTTGCCAGCCTAGTAGAATTACGTCAACAGAGCCCAGAGGGCTTAAAGGAATGTCGCATAAAAAGCAAGAAAACGCTGCAGACTCGCTTCTGGCGCATTATGAGCGCCTGGTCGCCAGCGGCAAGGTCAAGAATGATGCCGCGCAGCGCGAAGTGCTGGCCGCGCTCGAAACCCTGCGGACACAGCTGACAAAACCGCGCTCCAGCCTCTTTAAAAAGCAAAATTCTCCCCTGCGCGGCCTTTATATCTGGGGTAATGTCGGCCGCGGCAAATCCATGCTGATGGACTTATTTTTTGACAATACCCCGGTAGAAAAGAAGTGCCGCGTCCATTTCCACGCCTTCATGCAGGAAGTCTACGCCCGCATCCATAAGCTCCGCCAGGAAAAACAAGCCGATCCGGTCGCCCTGCTCGCCCGCCAGCTCGCCCTGGAAACCTCCCTCCTCTGCTTCGACGAATTACAAGCCACCGACGTAGCCGACGCCACGCTGCTATACCGCCTGTTCACCGGATTATTCGATGCCAACGTCACCATCGTCAGCACCTCGAATCACCCGCCTGCCACGCTCTATACCGGCGGCGTCCAACGCGAGCGCTTCGCCAAATTCATCGCCTTGATCGAAGAAAAAATGCAGGTCATGCCCCTATCCAGCCCGGCGGATTACCGCCATATGCAAATAAAAAGCCTACACCAGGTTTATTTTCACCCGCTGGGCAAGGCCGCCGATCTATTCCTTGAAGCCATATTAAAGAGCCTAAATGCCTCCGCCCCGCGACAATCAACGCTTTCCGTGCATGGCCGCATTACGCAATTTACGCTCTATAACGACAGCGTCGGCCGCTTTTCCTTCCGCGAGCTCTGCGAAAGCGCGCTCGGCCCCGCCGATTATCTCGCGATCGCCAAACGCTTAGATACCGTCATCCTGACGGGCATCCCCAACCTCACGCCCGAAAAGCGCAACGAAGCCAAACGCTTCGTCACATTGATCGACACCCTCTATGAGCATAAAGTAAAGCTAATCGCCACCGCCGCCGCCGCTCCGGCAGAGCTTTACGAGCATGGCGACGGCGCATTCGAGTTCAAGCGCACCGTATCGAGGCTGGCGGAAATGCAGTCGGAGCAATATTTAAGGCTCTGAATATTGACAGATCGAATCTTTTGGTTAATATATGCGAATTAATCAGGAGATTCGACTATGACGATGCAGTTTAGATTTGGGCATATGCTTCAAGACCCGAACTATAACGGGGACGGCGAGCTGAAGGATTATCTTTTCGATCAATTTCTTGAGGAAAAGTTTTCCGGCGCAATCATTCCTCAAGGGGGAATGGTGGATAAAATCAGGACTTTGTTTGCCATTTGCGGCGTCGATGCCGATAGGCTGGATATACCTATGAACCAAAGGCGCCTGGCGGAACTCAGAGGGCGTTTCCCGAGCGCTGTCAACAGGCTTCTTGATGCGGTACAAGACGGTTACAGGCATCAAGCGGCCGATAAAGACCACAAGGGACAGCATCGTGTCGGAACCAACCATTATGGGCATATCAATGGAGAGCAATTGAACGGCTTCATAAATTATGCGGCCGAGATAATGGGCGCAAGGATAGAGGCGCAGGGCGGCGAAGTTACAACGCAAACTCTCTCGCGCTGCATTAAAGACCCTGTTGATGCCAGAGCAATGCTGCGCGCGCAACAGTTGCAGGAACGAAATGAGCTGATAGACAAATACATCGCTTCCATCAAAGAATTGCGCGCCGGAGCCGAGGTATTTTGCAAAGCGTTTTGCGA
>Ga0207026_1123_pt2 | contig 10217 bp, 9 predicted proteins | sample Alteio_BWMinCont_42_FD_153274 | JGI IMG/M metagenome (GOLD analysis project Ga0207026, IMG submission 153274) | Enriched cells from forest soil in Barre Woods Harvard Forest LTER site, Petersham, Massachusetts, United States -... | ecosystem: Environmental > Terrestrial > Soil > Temperate forest >...
CATCCTTGGATCCCTGTGCGAATCGAATAAGTGAGCTTTGGATCCCAAACCTGGCTGACGCGCAGGTTCGCTGCGAGTTAACTATTCTGAACACGGGCGGACCCTATCTCGGAGAGGATCCGGCGTCACCGCTTGTGACTGGGCCACCTCACATGTTTCGGACGAGAGGGTAGTATGACGGACATTCCAAAGCAGATACCCTATCAACAATCCACTGCAGGCCAACTGCATGCGACCGTGGTTGAGTACGGGTTCGCGAAGATCACGGGAGTGTTCTCCGGAGACGAAGTCACGCGACTCAGCGACCTTATAAACGAGATCATGGTAGACCCAAATATCGGTGCGGACCTGGTGTGGCGTTCAAGCGGAATGGATGGAAAAGGGGTTGTGCAGCGGATTTCTCGAATCAATCTATTGTCGGCGGCTGTTAGTGAAACCTTCGTGCATTCTCGGCAATTGTCGATCATCGGATCGCAGATTTTTGACACATCTGTAGACCGAATTCATATTGCCGATGGGAGGGACGGCAGCGACGGAATCGTCCTAGTCGTGAAGGACCCGAGAAACGTGACTGACCACAAGAACCTTCGATGGCATCGAGATGATAAGTTCACTTGCCATCTAGCTATTAACCCCTTCGTGAACGTTGGACTATATCTCGACTCGTCCGACGCTTCGCGAGGTGCCTTGATCGTGATACCGCGTTCACATGGTGGCGCTTTCGACTATGGAGTTGATGAGACGATTGTGGAGGTGCCGGAGCAGGTCTGTGTACCTGCGGAGCCGGGGGATGTCATTGTTCATGATGCGCACTTGTTGCATCGTTCAGGACCTCACTATGTGCAGGGGCAGGTACGACGTGTGATTTACGCCAACTTGTATACGCGATGAATACTCTTGCCGCCGCTGTACTAATCGTCGGTGAGGAGGCATTCGAAGAATGCCTAATGTCACTTCGACAATTCGACCAAGTCTATGTGCTCACAGACAACCAGGCGGTGCTGGGCTCTGTGCGTAGAATGGGCGCGGTTGCCAAAATGATCGCGACACCATCGCATATCGAGGCGGTCGGAGAAGAATTGCTGTCTATTGTGAAGTCAGAGTGGGTACTCCTAGTTGATCCGGACGAACGATTCCTTTGCAGTGACTATGAGGTTCTACGATCGGCTCTCATCGTTGATAGTATTGATGTCGCTGGATATTCAATTGCATATGTCTATTCTTTCCTCGAAACGCAATTGTGCCACACCTACAAGCACTTGCGAAAAACAAAACTCGTTCGACCTCGACAAGTGCGATGGCCCACAAGGATTCATGGGCTCCCGATTGCGGCATCATCGGAGGGGAGGTTCCTGTCTCTACCAAGGTCTGTCGCTCACATCGAAACCGAACTTGTTTGTGATGTCCGCAGTCGCCTTGCGCGGCATGCATATTGGTCCAGCATCGAAGCCTCAGAAGCGGCCCTGAATCCTGTTAATTCGCGACACATCCTCCACGCTCTTGTCGAGTCCCTTGACGAGTATTTCGTCCGGCGGTCGTGCGATGACGATGGCAACGCGGGAATTCTGAACGGATTACTCCACCTGATCAAGCGCCTTGACCGATTGTTGTTTGAGGCCGAACTTGCTGGGATAGAAGAGGAACAGTCGGATCGAGCAAAGCTGTTAGGAAACCACATTCGCGAGGTGGCGAACACATTGGCCGTCGGGTTGCGAGAGTTCTTATGAGACTAATGGTAATTGGAGATTTTAGGTGGGATAGCGGCTCAAGCCATGTGATCCGTGAATATGCCAGACACGCTCCGGCTCAGGGAATCGAAATCGCGGTATCGTCGACCTTTGGCAGTCGGGATGAGCAGATTTGTCGCGACCTCCCGTATATTGAGGATCTCAAGTGGGCAACGCATCTACTGATTGTCTTCGAAGGTAACCCGTTCCTAAAGGACGACGATCTTGAAAGGATCGATCGCGTGGTTCCCAAGTCTCGGCGTGCGGTTGTCGATGCTGATGGTCACTGGGGATCGATTGCGCAGATTGGGGAAGACAACAACACTTGGCCATGCGGACACGAAGGTTGGCAACGGCAAATTGCCGAAGTTTCGGACCTTGTTCTTCAGCCCGCTCTCTTCGAGCCGTGTCAGGGTGCAGTGAGGTTCCCGTACTTTGGGATGCCCTCCTGTGCCCCGGCGCCTCTTTTCGACGAAAGGGGCTCTCATTTAGACATGCAATACATCGGATGTAATTGGTTTCGGTTCCGACCTTTGGTCGAAGTGTTTTCTGCATGCCGGGAGGCTCTGGGAAAAGGGTCTTCGTTGAGAGTGCGGGGAAGATACTGGGATGGAAAGATGCGGCTTGGATTCGAGTCAGGTACGAAAGCTGATATCGATCTACTAAAACGGCTTGATATCGAGGTTTTGCCTCCAGTGCCCTTTGGCCAAGTCGTGGAGCGGATGGGTGACGCGCTCATTACGCCAGTCCTTGTTCGGCCGGTGCTTGCCGCTTGCCGCTTAATGACTCCTCGAATGTTGGAAACTGTTTCCGCCGCGACCATTCCTGTGTATCGGCAGGCCGATCGGTACATCGGAGACCTGTACCAAGACGATGGTGAGCTTTGCCTTGGTCACTCTCCAGCCGACAAGTTGAAACAGATTGTGCAAGATCAAGTCCGATTCCGAGCTAAAGCCCACGAGCTGCGCCATCGCCTCTATCGGGAGTATTCGTATTCGTCGGTACTCGGCCACTTGAAAAGACTGCTCAATTGAGAGTGATAACATCATTCGACCATGAATCCACGTGTTCTTCACATTGTTCCGAATCTTCTCATTGGAGGCGCCCAGCGAACTATCGCTACGCTCAGTCGGGCCCCCCACCTTGATAGTCGAGTAGTATTGATTGAGAAATCTCTCGGCGCGGCCATCGCTTGGTCGGATGTCGTCGTGCTACACGCTTGGCGACGGCAACCAACCAGCCCCGATCTCAATGTCCCCGAACATCTTAAGGGCCTCACCAGTCGTGCCGTCATCTTGTTTAATCATGACTGGGAAGGTAGATATGATGGGATCGCGAAGCTTGTACTAGTCTATTCGAATTTTGCGGCGGCCCACTGGCAGGGGCCGCAGAGGTTGGCTGTCCTTCCGGGTGGCATCACTTTGGATCGCTTTTCACGAGTTGCAGCTTTGCGGAATTGGTCAAGGATCGGAGTTGTGGGTAGACTCTCAACTCTGCATCCCGGAAAGATTAGCCCGACGACGATCGCAAGTTGGGGTGGTATCAACGCCGGGCTCTTTCTAGTTGGCGGGACCGGATCTCAGCTTTCCAATCTAATCGAGGAGTGCACTGATTCGCGCTTTCGATTCGTTGGTGAGATTCAACCGAGACTGACTCATGAGTTTCTTGAACGGATTGACATCTTTCTTTACGAAACGGAGTGGCACATTGAAAGCTTCGGCTACGTTCTCCTGGAAGCGCTCGCTGCTGGCTGCGTCGTAGTCTCGTCGAATCGCGGCGCTATTGGTGAACTCATCCAATCTGGAGTAAACGGCTACCTCTTCAACGCTCGCGAGGAGGCGGTCGCACTATGCAATACATTGCTTGGAGATCCCTTCCAATGCCGCGCCATTTCCGAAATGGCCGCATTAACGGCGAAGTCTTTGCCCTCAGATCTGATGCGTAGTAGATTTACTGCACACGTTCTAAGCGTGCTCGCGTAAATGCGACATCGAGTTAGTCGTTAAGAATGACGTCTCTCGTTCCCAGATTCACTTTCAACGCGAAGGGCAATATGGAAATCCAAATCTGTCAGCGATCGGAGACTCAATTCGAGCAATATCTTGTACCTCTGCGGCGCAACCCAGTGGCTGAGCGTTGCAATGGAGGTGCATCAACGTGACCACAATGGACCAAGCGCTCACCTGGGACCTCGTTAAGCATCGAATGTCTAACTTGCTGAAAATCGGAGGCTACCGTGTTGGGTTATTACCTCACCCTTTTCAACTATATAGTGCCATGAAGATTTACGAACTGGAGACGGCATTAGCTCACCTCCACAAATCGCAAGCGGTGATCGTTGATGTTTGCTGCGGCACAGGAATTCAAACTCAGCTGGTGTCCAGACGAGGTCGAAGAGTGGTCGGCATTGACCACGACCCGCAAAAGATTCGCGATGCGATGTGGCATTTGAGGTATTCGAGGCTCAATGGCTCCGTCACCTTTATTGTTGGGCGCGCAGAGGCGCTCCCGTTACCAAGCGCCATCGCGGATGCAGTTGTATGCTTGTGCGCAATTGAACACGTCGAATCTCCCAAAGACTCACTGGCCGAGATCGCGAGGATTTTGAAGCCTGGCGGGCAGCTTTGTATTTCGGCAGATTCTCTATCAAACGTCACGTCAAATGAACTGCGGGAGAGACATCAGAGAATGTATGATGTTCACCGCTACTATGATGTCCAATCGCTCTCCTCCGCGATCGAAAGCGTCGGTCTGCATGTTGAGACGGCGTTCCCGATTATGTGTTCTTCTGAAGCGGTGAGGGAACTGGAGCGGGCGATGGACCATCCTGCCCCATGCGACCCGCTTAGGACCCGCCGGCTCCTAGCCATTCTGCGCAAAAATGATGGATCAGCCGTGGACAGGGTTGGGGGCCTGTTTGTGTTTGCGTTGGCATCGAAAGCCTTAGGGGTTTCCCCGAAATGATTCCAATCGACAAACGCGATTGTGTTCATCGAGGTCAGGCTTCTGAGGAATTCACCCTCGTCATTTGCGTTGGACGATTCTGGCCTGCTCACGGTGGGGCTGAGCGATATGCATTAGACATTGCGGAATGGTTCAGCCGAATTTGCCCGGTCATTGTAATTACAGCAGTCAGACATAGTTCGCGCCCTCTTACGGCTCAACTCCTAAGTAGCGATGGATCGTATTTGGAGTATGGCATAGGTTCGGAGAACGGTTGCGTCTACACGGTTGGGCTCCGGAAGATAGCACGACTATGGTTTCGGGGGCTCTGCCTCCTCGAGAAGACGATAGTACAGGTTGCAAGTTCAACATACTATGGAACCCGATGGCTCGCTATGCGTGAGATATCTCGGTTGCTGGCCCAAGATGTTTCGAAGATCTTTGATATCCCGTCCACAAGAAACGTCGTCGTTCACGCCATGGGAACGTGGGAACTTGCCTTGGTGGGCGATCGCCTTTTTCCACACTCAGTTCATGTAGCAACACCCTTCATTCATCCGGGACATTGGGGGGAGGATTCCTTCACTCAGCGATGGCTACGTCATCGGCATGGCCTGATTGCGCTGAGTGAATTGGATGCGCTGGCGTGTAGACGGACCGGAATCCAATCAGATCGCGTGCACTTAGTTCCACTGTTTGGTCCCCAGATTCATGAAAGTCCATTCCGACGAGAAGAGCGCCGGGTAGTCGTCTTTCTCGGTACTGCTCGTCCGTATAAGGGCGTGGATATTTTTATTGAAGTTGCGAGCAGTCTGGGCGCACCGCGTACAGATCTTGAGTTTATTTGGATTGGGGACGTGCCATCAGATACCGAGCATCTCATCGCGGTTGCCCGGGCATCTGGCGTGCAGGTCAAAGGTGCTGTTACGGAAAGCGAAAAGTTGGATGTATTGCGACGGGCAATGTGCCTTTGCCTGCCGTCCACAAGTGAGATCACGCCGTACTCCATACTCGAAGCCTGGGCGGCGGGAGCGCCAGTCGTCGCTACAGACGATCCTTATCTCAGAGAGTTCGTTGGCGAGGCTGGAGGATTAGTTACGCGAGATGCTTCTGCATTTGTTGCAGCTATTCTTAGGTTAAAGGAGCAACCGGAATTGGCAGAACGTCAAGTCCGATTAGGCCGAACCTATCTGGATTCACGTCATCATCCCTCGACCATAGGGTCTCGGCTTCTCTCGGCGTATCGGCGGGCACTAAATCACCAACAGGAGGAGGCGCCGCTAAATGGATAGCATTCGGTTATCGTTGTTCTGTGGGGTCAGCCTCCCCTCAATTAGCGCGAGTCAGTGCCCAACAGGTTTTCAGTTCTCTTCAGGCTAGTTAAGAGAACATTCATCGCAGCCATGGTTTCATCGATGCTGAAGATACAAGTGCAGGGTCGTCCTTGGCCGACTGAGTCGATGCGCTTCAACCCCATGAAACGATTCGGTTGTTCGCGGCAATATCAGAAAGGAGTTGTGAGAAAACGGCAAGGTCTTAGAAAGTCTCAAGGTCTCAGGTGCAGCCTTATTGAAGTCATAGAGGCTAGTACCTTGAGTAGTCGCATCCTCATTACCAGCGATATATAGTAGCAAGGTTAGTGGTTTGTTCGGCATATCTAGGTGCGGAGCTAAATAGACAGAGCCAACCTCTTTAACTAGCCGGATTGCAACATCATACTCAGGTCGAGAGTTAGGCAGAAATGTATCGTGTAGAGCGGTTATGAACGGGGAGGAGGTCAAGCACTCAGACGCGGATCGCCAAAAGTGAGTCTGCAGGTCTAGATCAATGTTTCTCGAGTGTTCGCCGACCTTTAATAAGTCCCGGAGCCAAAGATGATACCGATTACCCGATATTCCGAGTGCGTGCTTGCAGAGCTTCTCATAAAGGGTCGCATTTGGAATTTGCTGGAAGCGACTCAGGCTTGGCAAGAGTCTCACCATCGCCTCGTGGTACGGTTGTGGAAATGCATGTGTTGTGAACGCGTGCGGGCATGGAGCAACAGTTGGGCGTGATTCGCGGACCCGTTCGCAAGCCTGGCGAAGCGCCGATTGGTGAGCGTCTGCAGGTAAAGCGAGCAGGACATTCGAACTCAAATAAAAGTCATATGCGGCTTGGCAGACGCCGCCCGATACGATCCGAAAGAGATTGTTTAACTGTTCCATCGTGGAGGGATCGCTACTCTCATGAGTGACTAGCGCCAAGGCCGCGATTATGTTGCATATATCTTGGTGATGAGTGAGAACGGTAGAGTCTACGGCCAGTTTAGTTGTTGATGAAAGGGATGGCGTCAACTTCGCAACCGCGATAGCAAGTTGGCGGGACCGTTCCCCAATTGCGCGTTCGAACTCTCCAATTGACGAATCGTGACCGGTATCGTCTTGAATCAGAAGCAGACTCAGAGCGGCTGCAAAGCAGGTTGATTCATTCTGATTCCAAGATCTAATGAGTGAGATGGCCTTGATGCAGCGAGCGACGAGTTGAGCCTTTCCACATGCCAGTAGATCTTTCACAAGTTGTTGAAAGCAAGTAGGAAAACTCTCGCTATTCCGAATTAAAGAATTGACATCGGTCGTATGCATTAGGGCAAGGGCAACTTGTACTATGCTACAATTTCTTCCACGCTCAGTGGAGGTTTAAATGCAACTTGATCGTGCCATTCCCATGCCTGTTGATGCAGTGCTAAGGTACAGCAACCCGAAGGTGATTGAGCGGCATTTACAGGACGCGGGCGTCTCGCAGGCGGAGGCGGTAAGGCGATTCGACGGCCTTAAGCAGTTTCTGCTCGTTGCAGCAGTCATGCCTGGTCGAAAGGTCACTTCGCCCGATATCGATTCAATTTGGCATACTTTTCTTTTGTTTACCAAGGACTACAGGCAATTTTGTACGGAATATTTAGGAATGTTTATCGAGCACGAGCCATTCGAAAGCGCGGCTCCTTGGGCCTACGATCGAACACGTGAGAAAGCACTGGCGCTTTTCGACTCTTTGGATCACGAGCTCTGGCCGCTGCTTGCTAAGGCAGATTGTTCGAGCGGGTGCGAAGGTTGAATGGTTTATTCTGAGCCCGACTCAGGATTCTTTGCTTTTACATTTCCTGCAAACCCAGAAGACTTGGATCGCCTTTGCTGCGTGACGGCAGCATACAGCCGATAGACTCGCTTCACGTTCACTGCCTGACGGTAACGAAACTCCCGAATGGGCGCTCGATTTGTGGAATTTGGCGGGAGCGACGGGACTCGAACCCGCGGCCTCCAGCGTGACAGTCAGGCATTCCAACCAGTTGAACAGTTACAGCTATCTCTGAATTGAATGGCCTGAGGTTCTTACGATAATCGTAGTCGATTGTGTCGGATTCAGGGGAGCAGGTCAGCGTGATTCCCCACACGGCGAACTCCTCGGTGAATCCCCGAACATCCGTGGGTTGATCCGAAAAGGCGAGCGGCGAATAGCTTGGAATCACGTCGCCTAGAGCCGGAAAGCCGAAAGTGTTGTCACGGCGGAATGACGCCCACTGCTATCGCGCCCCCCACCTGGCTTCATTTCACCTTCGTGAAAATACTGACGGCGTTGAATATCGGCAGATCGCTCAAGTCGCCACCCGCGTTGTAGATCGTCACTGAGATCGACGGAAACCCGCTCCGATATCTATCAAACGTCGTGTCAAACGCCGTATTAGCCGGGAAGAAACCTGCTTTAAATTCCATCTGCCTAATCGGGATTACCGGAAGTGTGACGCCCCTATCTGCGTCAAGATCGGCGACATTCACGAGCAGCTTCGCCGTTGATTTATACGGCAGATTCATTTCTTTCATGCGCGCATACACAGACTGTAGAAGCTCGCCATCACGAAGCCGAATGGGCGTGAAGAAAGCGATGTGCGGCGTAGCGGTCGTTGCAGGCTCTACTGTGTCAGTCACATAGACGAAGGCGTCGTTGTTCGCCCTCCTGTTGCGGAAAGCCGTGGTCTTCGACGTGATCGACTTGATGCGGTCACCGGTGTCGAACAGATTGAAACCTTTACCGCCGACCACAATCTTGATTGCAGCCCCGTCCTTCTGGAGGGTGACGTCATAGGGTGTGGCGTTGGTGATTCGGGACCAAATCCCCCCCTGTCTCTCGATCGTGAACGAGTTCGGCTGAGTCAATGGAACGAAGTTCTCTGCATCGTATGCAGGCCGGGCAAGCTGATCATCAAGGTCATTGATAAACTCGTCCGGCACGAACTTCCGTCTTTCATCCAAGATAAGCGTCGACCAGAATGCAATGAATCCTTTGAAATTCCGAACAGGTCCGGCCGCGAGCATTCTCTTGAACGATGTCGTCTTTATCTCGACGTTCATCCGATCGAGGTCTTTGTAGCGGTCGAGAATAGAAATCACGTATTTCCACTGACCGAGCTCTTTATTCCACGTTAGCGTTCCCCCATCCGGCGTCACCTGTTCCGCGGCGTGGTTGAGGACCAAAGGCACGGGTGGAAATTCCCTTAGTATCCGCGGCCATTTCTTGTCAGGTACCGTCTGAATCGTACTGATACGAGCCAGCAGCTCGATCGGTTTGATCAGCTGTATCCATGTCGAACGCTCGATTTCGGGTGAAGCGGCGTCAGGCTCAATGTCGAATTCGATATGCGTGATCCTAGGCTGCAGGTCTAGATCGATGAACTGAGTATCTTGGATCTGGTCGAACAGGACGAACCATTTTGGATTTGGATTTCTAAAGTCGATCTTCGATGAACGCAGTGTGTAGTTAGGGTGCTTTTCTAGGCTGATAGAAACCCGATGATCCTTCAAAGCGCCCAGACCGATGCTCACAGGAGTTATGGAGACTATGCCATCGTAACGGACGAAGTTCCCCAAGTTCTCCAGTAGCAGATCCCTGAACTCCTTGCGGAGTTCCTCTTGGCCTCTTTCATCAGGGCTGTCAATGTTCGCGGTCTTTGTCTGAAGCTCGCTCTCGACCAGCCGCTTCTTATTGAACAAGAGCTTCTCGAGTTGGTCCCGCTTCAGTGTCTTTACCCTCTCAGGATTGAGAAGCGCGTCCGTCTTCGAGAGGATCACACTTAATCCTTCATCAAGGTCAATGCGCGAGAATGTCGACTCCGTCGTGCCGGAAGTGATCGGCTTGTATGAACCGGACCACAGTTGATTGCTGTAGGGCTTGATGGCGAAATAGGATGTTCTCTCGATGGGAAGCGTCTCCTTAGGCTTAATCTGCAGAAAGTCCTTGTTCAGGAGGTAAATGCTACGTCGCTCTCCTTCCTCAGAGCTCAACCCGACAACGTACGGACACCCTCCGGGTGCGGCAGTTGTGATCGCCAGATCGAACAGTTGGATTGTCGAATCATCGGGAGTCGTATTGAACAGGTTGATCTCACTCGCTATCGATTTTATCGACTCGTACTCCCAGACGGATGTGTCGTCGCTGATCGACACAAAGAGATCGTCGGTCACATCGCGCTTCAGTTCGATCGTCGGATTAAGCTTTGCCTTCAAGTCGGCATTTACT